>Ga0181531_10000745_pt1 | contig 21400 bp, 17 predicted proteins | sample PEATcosm2014_Bin_38_FD_119743 | JGI IMG/M metagenome (GOLD analysis project Ga0181531, IMG submission 119743) | Peatland microbial communities from MTU Mesocosm Facility, Houghton, MI, USA - PEATcosm2014_Bin11_10_metaG | ecosystem: Environmental > Terrestrial > Soil > Wetlands > Peat | place... | reverse complement strand
CTCTCCCCAATCGGTCTCCCGAATGCTGGAATGTTTGGCTCCACCCGGGAGTACCACCCGCAGCAAACCCAGCCATGCTCCAGCCGCAGATCATGCAAAAGCCAAAGTACCCCGCAGCGCCGGGCGCGTAGAACTTCCTTATTCGGTAGTTGGGTCGCTGCAGATTCTGGCTTCCTGTCGTGAATTGCAGGGTACCAGGGGATGCCCCGACCACCGCCGGTGCGTCTGGGGGCATCCTGGCGCCTCCCAGCCCCCGAAATATCGCTGTTTTGGACAACTCCGTCGGCGGGGTGTTCAAGTGATTTCGAGGAGTGGCCCTTTCGATCTTGGCTCGGGTGCCAGATAAAACGCTGGCAGATCCTAGAAAATTCGTGAGTGTTCGTAGGTACCCCTGTAGATACTTCCATTGGATTGTCCCCGTTTTGTGCTCAGCTCGGTAGATTACCTTAAGCGGTACAGAATCCGCTGGTACCCAAGTTCTGACGGCGGAAGGATTTCGCCCTTAGCTGCAATGTCAGCGAACTCCCATAGGAGAGTTTCCATGTCAAGCAGAAAACTCACAACACGGCGTACTCAAAGCTTCCCGGCTGCCCTTCGACGGGCAGATACGGGCAGAAGTGCCCGAGGCAAAATTCGCCTTGTCATCGAGGCCAATGTACCTGACCCTGAAGCAGTGTCATCGGCCATTCGGGAATGGATCGTGCCTGTGCTGGTTCGCGAGTACCTAGCTGAACGAGCCGCCCGCGTCGGATCACTGGCGACAACAAGTTTGCATAGACTTGATACCGAACCCATTGGCAAGGAGCAGCGGGATAACCCTGCAACAAGCCAATGATAGATTTTATGAACAGTTCTTCCCTCGTCCTCGACCCCTCAGCGGGGGTTCCAGGAGCCGCCTATGTGCGCTTTAGTTCCGATCTGCAGTCGGAAACTTCGAGTATTGACCAGACTCAGCGATGCCGCGACGCGGCCAGCCGTCAGGGTTGCGTAATTCCTGACCACCTGGTCTTCCGGGACGACGCGATCTCGGGCCGGTTCATGAAAAATCGCCCGGCTCTGCAAAAGCTTATGGCAATGGCCAAGCTAAAACCGGCCCCCTTTGTAGTGCTCTATATAGACTCGACATCAAGGCTTGGAAGAAATCTTTCTGAAGTCCTTATGCTCACAAAAATTCTCAAGCACAACGGCATCTTTCTCCACATCGCGTCTACCGGCCTTGATTCGAGGAATCCAGCGTTCGAGATGGTCTTGACCATGATGGGCATGATGGACGAAGTCTTCGTAAGTGAACTGAGCGCCAAGGTCAGAGGAGGCATGCAGGGTCAAGTAAAGCGGGGGTACCATCCGGCGGGTAGGTGTTTTGGCTATGAAAATGTACGTGAAGACGACTATGAGCGGCGGGAGGTCGGCGGGCACGCGGCCCTGAAGGGTGTGCGTCAGGTCATCGATCCTGAAGAGGCGGCCATCGTGTACCTGATCTTCAAAATGTACGCGGAGGGAAACAGCTATGACCGGATTGCCAAGTTCCTAAACGGTACCGGCGTTCTGTCTCCTGGGCATTTTCGCAAGGGAGGCATGCGGTCGTGGTACCCAACCGGTATTGCCCACATGCTCACAAACGAGCGGTATCGAGGAACCGTAATCTTCGGAAAGACCAAGGTGACGAAGAATCCTGAAACTGGAGCAACAGAACTCCTTGACCTTCCAGCTTCAACCTGGACCATTCAGTACCACGAGGAGATGCGGATCATCCCTGACGCGCTTTGGGACGCAGTGCGGCTGCAGAACAGCCGGATTCTGGAGAAGCACGGATCAACGAAACTGGGCGGTATGAACCGCACTAATCGCAGCCGGCGATACGTGTTCAGCGGACCACTCCGTTGCGGTCTCCGCAACGATAAAGGCGAGGTCTGCGGCGCGAATATCATTATCCTCAGAAGCCAGGCGCCCAATGCTTATTATGGATGCCCCCTCCACCGGAGCGGCGGTTGCAATAACAGACTTCTCATTAAACAGTCGAGCCTGGAGGAGCAGCTCCTGGGCGCGATCGTTTCGGCTCTGCGGGCGCCGGAGTCACTGGCCCAGCTCCATGGAGAGTTCACTCGCCAGTTGGAGCAGGCGGTGAAAGACGAGTCCGTCACTGCCAGGCAGGCCCTCGGCAACCACGACGCTCTCAAGAAAGAGAGCGCATCCCTCAGGTGTACGGTGGAAAGGCTGACGGAGGCGATCGCCGGGCATGGCCTGTCCCACGCCCTCTCGGCGAAGCTGCGGCAATCCGAGGTGCGCATGGAGGAGATCACGCGGCTTCTTGCAGCTAAGGACAAGCCGGCTCCACCACAGATCAGTGCTGGAGAAACAGAGGAGTTTCTGAAGCGGAAGGTGGACGAGTTGGTCGAGGTACTCCTCGGCGATCCCGTTCGCACGAAGCAGGAGCTGTTAAACCGGATCGACAAGCTTGTGCTCACGCCCGAGGTGCGGGATGGCGAAGAAGTCTACGTTGTCCAGGGCGATGTCAGGCTTTTCGGAGCGAACGACGATGCAATGCTCACCAGTTCTGGTCCCTGTATTGGTGAGCATTACACAACACTGCGAATCTCGCTGGATGGCTTCGTCCTACTCCCCGGAAAGGTTCACAAGCGAAAGAACCGGCAAGAGACTAGCGGGGTACCCCTTCCCGAGCCGCCTGTCGTTAATGAGGCGACCGAGTTCGTAGTCGTTGCCCCGATCATCCCCGGCCGCTTCAGCCAGGAAGCTGGGATAACTGGAGACAACTGTCAAAAGGCTGATACCTGGACGTTATCCGGAGCCGAAACTTCCGAATCTCTTTCAGTCGGCACTCCCGGCATTAACCGGCTCTTGGAGGCTCCGCGCTCTGTCGGGGACCCGACAGTTGAAGATCAGTATGGCAATGGATTTGTCGGGCCGAGGCTTGCCCCCACAATCGCCGAGGGTGTGCCTCCGCACCTCATTCTGCGGATGATGGCTGTTGAATCTGCATCGTCCGCGCGGTCCCTCCCGTGGGCTGAAGCCCAAGCGGCGTAGTTTGTAACCCTGCGGCCAGCCGAAACGAATGGCTTCGCAATGCAACGATCGGCACTACCCTTCCACGGCAGGCAACATCTATGATGCGATTGAAGTGGTGACCGGGTGGCGGCGCTGTTGAGAGAATCCGAGCAGGTGGAGCAACGAGGCACGATCCGAGCCGGATCGATTGGAGCACAGTGGTATTTTGTCGCGCTGGTAACGGCAGCAATAGCTATCAGCTACTTCGACCGGCAGACATTGCCTGTAGCGATCTCAGCGATCGAGCAGGCGATTCCGCTCGACAATCAGCAGTTCTCGTGGCTGCAATTTGCGTTTCTGATACCGTATGCCCTGTTGTATGCGGCAGGCGGTCGGTTGCTCGACGTGCAGGGCACGCGAAAAGGATTCATCCTGATCATGCTGTGGTGGTCGGGGGCCTGCGCTCTTCATGGGCTGGCCACGAGCTTCGGGGTTTTGCTGGCAGCCCGCTGCCTGCTGGGAGTGGGCGAAGGGGGAGCATTTCCAGCGGCGACGCGAGTGGTGGCGGAGTGGGTCCCGCTCAACCGGCGATCGACGGCGATGGGGATCATCAATGCGGGAACGGCTGTGGGGTCGGTGTTGGCGCCGCCCTTGATCGGCCTGGTACTTATGACCAGCGGATGGAGGATGGTGTTCTTCGCTTCGGGCGCGGCGGGGCTGGCCTGGGTGGCCTGGTGGTACGCCAGCTATCGGGAAAGCAACGAAGCCTCCGCGGCCACGCTAGATGCACGGCTGGCCGCGCGGGAGTTATCCTTTCTGGATATTTTGAGGATGCGCGGGGTGCAGGTGCTGGTCTTCGCCAAGTTCATGAGCGACTCGGCGTGGTACTTCTACCTGTTCTGGCTGCCTAAGTATCTTTACGATGTCCGCGGGTTCGATGTGAAGCATGTGAGCTACTTTGCCTGGATTCCGTATGCCGCATCGGGGCTGGGGAGCTTTCTGGGAGGATCGTTGTCGAGCAAGCTTCTAAGCTGGGGGCGGTCGCTCGATTTCTCCAGGAAGTTTGTGCTGGGTCTAAGTGCGCTGTTTATGCCGGTGGTGATGCTGGCGCCGCATGTGCCGGTGGGCTGGGCGTTGATGCTGTTCAGCATTGCGTTTTTTTGCCAGCAGTCCTGGTCGGGATTGATTATGACGCTCCCTGCGGACATCTTCCCTTTGTCGGCGGTGGGATCGGTGGCGGGGCTGATCGGATTTGGCGGAGGCATCGGGGGCGCGGCCTTCGCAATCGTCGCAGGATTCCTGCTTGGTCATGGATTTGGATACGGGATTCTGTTTGTCGTTGTAGGAACCTTTCACCTCATCGGATTCGCGGCCATTCTACTGCTTGGTGGCAGAGTGCAACCGCTGAAGATCCCGGACCTGATACCGAAAGGGAGCCACTGATGAAGATCACCGAAGTACGCACGCGCGTCGTTCAATGGGAGGGCGAGACTACACCGCTGCCTGCTCATTTCTGCACCAATCCAATGGACCTGGTCATGTTTCGCGCGGCTTCCATGGGAAACTTCGCATTCCATGGTTGGGTGCTGGTGGAGATATTCACGGATGCGGGCCTGGTTGGGCTGGGCGATGCAGCGCTGTCGCCGCTGGTGACGAAGACTTGCATCGATACCTATTTGAAACCGCTGCTGATGGGCGCGGACCCGTGGGACACCGAGTATCTGTGGCAGCAGATGTACAGAAGGACGATGGCATTTGGGCGCAAAGGCGTCGGGATGACCGCTATCAGCGCGGTCGATATTGCTCTATGGGACTTGCTGGGAAAATCCGCGAAGCAGCCCGTGTACCGCTTGCTTGGTGGACGCACCAAGAAACGCATTCCGGTGTATGCGAGCCGCCTCTACAGCATGCCGCTGGACGAACTGCGCGTGGAAGCGCAGCGCTACAAGGATGAAGGATACAAGGCGATGAAGATGCGCTTCGGTTGGGGTCCGGTAGATGGCGCGGAAGGGATGCGTCGCAATATCGATCTGGTACGCACGGTTCGCGACGTGGTAGGCGATGGCGTGGATGTGATGGCGGACGCATACATGGGTTGGACGCTAGACTATGCGAAGCGCATGCTGCCCCTGCTGGAGCCGTTCCATCTGCGCTGGCTGGAAGAACCGGTGATCCCGGACGATACGCGCGGCTACAAGGAACTGAAGGCATACGGTCGCGTGCCAATTGCCGGTGGAGAGCATGAGTTTACGGTCTTTGGATTCCGTGACCTGCTGGAGGCGAACGCGCTCGACTATATTCAGTTCGACACCAACCGGGTTGGGGGAATCAGCCAGGCGCGCAAGATCACGGCGCTGGCCGATGCGTACCAGGTTCCGGTGATTCCTCACGCGGGGCAGATGCATAACTACCATGTGGTGATGGCCAGCCTGAACTCGCCGATGGCCGAGTTCTTTCCCAAGGTGGATGTTGAAGTTGGCAACGAGTTGTTCTGGTATATCTTTGACGGCGAGCCGGTTCCGGTGGATGGTTATATCGATCTCGATGAGAACACTCCGGGGCTTGGCCTGACCGTAAACGAAGAGTCGCTCAAGCGCTTTACGATCATCGAGTAGGAGAAGCATCCGCGTGATTCATCTGGTGCAACTTGGCAACGGTGTGTCGCGCCGAGTGGCGGTGGCGGAGGAGCCTCGGCTCCGTTGCCTCGCTGAAGTACAAAGTGTCTATGAGCTAACGAAGCGCTCTCTAAGATGCGGGGGCAAATTGAGCGATTTGGCGCTTTCGCTCGCCCAGGGCGAGACGCTGGACTACGATACTGTTTATGCGGGGGCTTCCGAGTGGCGTCTACTCGCGCCGATCGATGTGCCCGGAGAGCCTTCGCGCCTGACGGTGTCGGGAACCGGCCTGACCCATCTCGGAAGCGCAAAGGACCGGCAGGCAATGCACACGGCCGAGAATCGAAAAGCCGCCGAAACGGTAACGGACAGCATGAAGATGTTCCAGTGGGGCGTGGAAGGCGGGCGGCCTGCGCAGGGTGAGATTGGGATTGCGCCGGAGTGGTTCTACAAGGGCAATGGGGTAATCCTGCGCGGGCCGTTTGAGCCATTGACGGTACCTGCGTATGCCGAGGATGGCGGCGAAGAGGCGGAACTGGCCGGAATTTACATCGTTGGAAACGATTGTGCGCCGTACCGAATCGGCATGGTTGCTGGCAACGAGTTCTCCGACCACAGATTCGAGGAGCACAACTACCTGAATCTTGCGGGATCGAAGTTGCGGACGTGCAGCGTGGGGCCAGAACTCGTGATTGGCGCAGGGTTTCAATCGATTGCCGGAGAGGCGCGGATCCAACGCGGAGCGGAGACGATCTGGTCGAAGAAGATAGCGACGGGCGAGGCAAACATGTGTCATAGCCTGGCCAACCTTGAACATCATCACTTCAAATTCGAGTGCCACCGCCGGCCGGGCGACGTGCATGTGCATTTTTTCGGCGCGCATTCATTGAGTTTTGGCGACGGCATTGAACTAAAGGACGGAGACTGGATGGAAGTGCGCTTTGACGGATTCGGGCGTGCGCTGCGCAACTCAATCCGCATCGAGACGAAGGCTGCGGACCGTATCGTGGCAGTACATCCTCTCTAATGATGATAAGGGAAGAGGAGAACCGTTGCAGTGATTAAGAATGTAGCGATCCTTGGACTAGGCACGATGGGCTGCGGCATGGCGGGGAATCTCCTGAAAGCGGGGTTTTCGCTGACTGTGTATAACCGCACGGCGGCAAAGGCGGAAGCGCTTGTGATGGATGGTGCGCGGTTTGCATCCACTCCGGCGGAGGCTGTTAAGGGCGCGACGATCGTCATCGGAATGCTGGCGGACGACACGGTGTCACGCGAAGTTTGGGCAGGCAGGAATGGCGCGCTCGGAGGCGTTCAACAGGGCGCCATCTTGATTGAATCAAGCACGGTGAGCCCAGCCTGGGTCGCGGAACTGGCTCAGCTTGCGTCTGAACACGGAGCGGAGTTATTGGATGCTCCCGTGACGGGCAGCCGGATGCAGGCCGCCTCCGGACAGCTCACGTTCCTGGTGGGTGGAAGCGATCGGGCGCTCGAAATCGCAGCGCCGGTGCTGAAGACGATGAGCAAAGAGATCGTTCATATGGGGCCGGGGGGCAGCGGAGCGAAGATGAAGTTGATCAATAATTTTCTCTGCGGAGTCCAGGTCGCCTCCTTGGCGGAAGGGCTTGCATGGATTGAGCACAGCGGACTCGACCGGGATAAGGCACTATCCATACTGAAGAGCGGTGCCCCGGGCAGCCCGCTGCTCGGGGCCATCGCCGAGCGGATGGCCACCCGAAACTACGCGGTGAATTTTCTGCTAAGGCTGATGACAAAGGATCTGGCCTATGCGGAGTCCGAGGCGGCAGGCTGCGGCGTCCAGTTGAAGACGTCCGAGGCCGCAAAAAGCCACTTTGAAGCAGCGATTGCTAAAGGCTTAGGCGAATCGGATATGGCATCTGTGATCGAACCGATGCGCGCCATATAAAAGGCGCAACCAAAACCCGCCGATTGCACCTTCGACAAATGTTTGAACTGGAAGCCTTTGGATTGGATTGTGGATCGGAATTGAAACGGGGGTACTTTGCGCACAAGACAGCCTTCTACAAGCCCCCAAGATGAGTCGGCGCGGGCGAGCGCCGTCCTATGGTGATGCAAGTGTCACGCGGCTCGGGCGGATTCAGGATCTGGGCCTTGAACTGGAGACCGTGCTCTTTATCGCGGACGCACAATCCTTTCGCGGTCACCCATTCCCCTGCGCTAACTTTCGGCAATGAACCAAGCACCGTCACCAGCTCCCGCTGTCAGCGAACCTTCACGCAGAGTACGACGAACCCGCTATCCGAGCTGAAGAAAGTGACTCACTCCTTGAGCCCGGCGATCTCTTCTGGTGGGGTACTGGATTTGGGGGCTGCGTTGCTCATGTTGATTAAAGTCTATGAGGCGGCAGCGACTTTATGTGCCCAGCGTGTTCCTGACAGCGGTGCAAAGGTTTGGCGTCCACCATTGGCTGCTGGCACAAATCTCACAGAGGGCGTCCTTCATCGAGCCAGGAAGCCTCTGGGAGCCGCCAGGATGCCCCTGAACGCGTCGCCGAGAATGCCAGCATCCCTCAGTACCCCGCGACTCTTCGGGGTAGTAATTCAACGGGCAACCACGTTTTCCTGCCCGGCCATTGCATCATGATGCAGGTTCAATCCAATTGGTTCCGGCTCTGCGACCGCAACCCCCAGACCTTTGTTCCCAGCATTTTCTGGGCGATGCCAGGAGACTATGGGAAGGCCACCTAGCGCATCTATCACACCCCGGATGCGGTCAGCAGCATTGAGCTGCCGGTGGCTACGGCGAACTAGGTCCCAGTGGAGAGCGATCCGACCACCTACCACCCACGAATTGCACCCCGCCGACCTTCGCGGCTGTCGCTGCGAAAATCGGCATATGGCTCATCCTCACTGAATACGCCCCTCTGAGGGCATTTTCCTTCCAAATTGACCCTCTACGATGCCTCAGGAGGCGTCGGCGCGGGCAGGGTGAGGGCCGAGTACCTTGGTTTCGCCGCGGCCAGTGAGTGCTGGTTGGGAAATCCTGCGCCAGGGTTGAAGACCACGCGTACCCCCTCCTCGTTGCATGGCTCCCAATCGTGGGATTCTTCGAGGAACACCGTTGCAGCCAGATCGACGAACTAGTTAAACCAGCGATTGATGGGCGGGGTCTCGCGACGTTCGCGCATCACGAGGGGCGAGATCGCGGCCGCTTAAGAATGGAAAGTATGCCCCCGCAATTTGGGGCAAGACTAGAGGGGCATACTTTACGTCTCAAACAGGTGGGAATAACGCTGACCGACCTGCTGCCTGGTCATCTTTGCCGCCCTCGCTACCGCTGTGATCGTGACCTTACCCCCAGTGGCTCGAATCTTCTGGATCACTGTCCGCAGCTTTGTTTCGGTTGATGCCACTCGCGCCCTATGCGTCATGTGCGCTCCGGCCCGCATCCGGTTCAACTCATAGACGCCGTTGTTTCTCGGAAGCGCATTCGGGGAAACCCAGATACTTTCAATGCGCCGGGTTCGGCGATCTGAAGTGTAAGCAGGGACGTCGAAGTCCTTCCGCATCCAGCCGCAGCGTTCAAGAGGTCCGAACGCTTTGTGCATGTACCCCGATAAAACAACCATCCCCTTCAGTCCCAGGAGGACCTGCACCAGTTCGTTGTGGTCGTCATCGCTCAATTCGTAGCGGTACCGGCCATCGATCCGCGTGTCGGGGTTGTACGGGGGATCGGCATAGAAAAGAGTGCGTTCGGTGTCGAACTTGCCAAAGACCACGCGCCAGTCATTTTCCTCGATTTGAACTGATTGCAACCGCTTGTGGATTGAGGGCAAGCGCGTCACTCCAGACATCCATCGGTTCACCACGGAAGCCATGCTCTTCTGCGCATCTGAGATCGAGTAGCTCCACTGCTCTCCTAGCCCGCCACGCGATTGCCTCTGGCGAACGAGGAACCGTCGTGCGCGTTCCACAGGGTCAGATGTTGGCAGTTGCGCAAGTGCAAACTCGCTGCGGGCATAAAGAGTCTTCTCGCAACCGAGCTGCAGACGCCGGCTGCCCGAAGGATCCCGCAGCACTCGGTACAGGTTTGCTAGTTCGCCATCTAAATCGTTGTAGATCTCGACAGCAGCCATTTCCTTGGCGAGCAGGACGCTGGCTGTGCCCCCGAAGGGTTCAACGTAACAATGGTGAGCCGGAAACTGCTCGATAATCTTCAAGGCCAGCCTGGATTTCCCGCCCAACCACGTGATCGGTGGTCGTACCCGCATGATTCTGTGCCCTCACCACAAACGTATCAGCCCCAAATGGTGCCACAGGTTAGTCCCTCGCCTGGAGTCCAACCTGGCGCAATCAACTGTCCCAGCTCTCAAGTACCACTGCACCTGCGTCCTCTCACCTCTTCCCGATGGTCTTACGAACCGTCGCAGCGATGACAGGCAGATCGCCCCATCTCCAATGAATCCGCGCCTCCGGCGACATTTTCCGTCCAAGGTAACCCTCTATGCTCCCCCAGGAGGCGTCGGCGTGGGCAGAGTGAGGCCCCAGTACCTTGGTTTCTTCAAAGGGAATCGTTGCCAGGAGATTACGCGGCAGACTCATGTATGTTGATGATCTTGAGCGGGCGTGAACGACGGCATTGCGTTTCATCGGTACAGAAGCAACCAACGCTGATCGGGATACGAGAGGCGACCTCCGCGACAAACGCGACTGTATGTCTGCTCACTACCGTGGCCAGGAGTTCCCGCTCGTAGCTGTCGAGAAAATGCTCCACGGCCCGTTGGACCGTCGGTATAGCGGTGCTTCTCGAAGCAAAGCTCGCTAAGGCGGCCCTTCGGTGAAGTCAATGTACTATGCTGTAGTGTCCCTCACAAAGTGGTCTCGATCAAAATGAAACACATACTAACGCCGTGGGCAAAGATAGAAAATGATGGGGGCGCCTGGCATCCACTCGCTCATCATTGTGCCGATGTGGCCGCATGCTTCGAGGCGATTTCGTCTCTGCCTGTCATCCGCGAGCGAATGGAAAGAGCAGCGGGCGGTGTGCTTGCCTCAGCCACTTTCGCCCGCCTAGCGCTTCTCGCATTCCTGCACGATGCGGGTAAGCTTCACCCTGGGTTCCAGGCCAAAGGGTGGCCGGAAAATGCGTGGCGCGGACCCCGCCATGGACACCTTCGGGAAGGTGTTGCGATCTTTACCACCGAAGAACTGGAACCGATTGCTCTCAACCTCTGCTTAGCCGAACTCATCGAATGGGGTACGGACAAGAACCTACTGTCCTCTATATTCGCTCATCATGGGCGCCCGATCGACTTCGACCTTACCGCCGCCAAATCCTGGGGGCCGGTGAAGACTCTCGAATTCAACTACGATCCCATTGCAGCTTCCGCAGAGATCGGCATCATGCTTCGCCGCTGGTTTCCCGAGGCATTCTTGCACGAACCCGAACAACTTCCATTGAGGCCACAATTCGCCCATTTTTTCGCCGGTTTGGTTGCGCTTGCAGACTGGCTCGGCTCAGACCGGAGATTCTTTCCTTTCGCAAGCGATCCCGATCCAAATTACATACTCAGAGCACGTGAGCAGGCCCGCCGTGCCGTATCCGCAATCGGTCTTCAAGTTACTGAATTGAGAAATGGCCTGCTGGGGAAGGTTGACTTCAAACATGCAACGGGCTTCGCTGCTCCTAACCCACAGCAGCAACTTCTAGGCTCATCTCCTTTGGAGGAGCAACTCCTGATCTTGGAAGCCGAAACCGGGTCAGGCAAGACAGAGGCGGCCTTTTGGCGCTTTGCACGGCTCTTTGAAGCGGGGCTCGTAGACAGTCTTTACTTTGCCCTGCCCACTCGATCCGCCGCGGTGCAAATGCATAGCCGCATCAACCAGATGCTTCAACATTTGTTCGGAGAGCAGGCCCCGGAGGCCATTCTTGCAGTTCCAGGCTATCTCAAATCCGGCGAAGCGGAGGGTATGGCGCTCCCGAATTGGCAAGTTCACTGGGACGACGATGGCAGCGCATCCGAGGACAAGCTTGCCGCGAGATGGGCCGCCGAGAACACAAAGCGGTATTTGGCCGCTACCGTGGCGGTCGGAACGGTCGATCAGGCCATGCTTGGTGCCCTTCGCGTCAAGCATGCCCATCTCCGTTCTGCGGCACTCTCGCGCAGCCTCCTGGTTATTGACGAGGTGCACGCCAGTGACAGCTACATGGCAGAGGTACAGGGACACCTGATCAGGATGCATCTGGATCGCGGTGGTCATGCCATGCTGATGTCGGCGACACTAGGTTCGAGTGCGCGTTCCAAGTGGCTTCAGGCCCCACAACCGCCCTACCAGGATGCTGCGCACACCGTCTACCCAGCTTTGTGGTGCGGCAAGCAAGCCGCGCCGGCAACCTGCTATTCCGGCTTCAGTCCAAAGCGTGTCGCCATGGTCCTGGTCCAAACCATGGCCGCCGAGCCTTGCGCCGAGATGGCTCTCGATGCGGCCCGACGTGGCGCACGTGTCCTCGTTGTCAGAAACACTGTCAAGGCGGCAGTCGCAACTTGGCATGCCGTGCGACAAGCCGGCGGGGAACAATTTCTCCTCGCTGTTCATGGCGGTCCAGCGTTGCACCATGGTCGCTTTGCGCCGGAGGACCGCCGGCTGCTCGACCGTGCGGTGGAGCGAGCCCTTTCTCCCAAGCTCCGGGAGCATCGTGGAGTTCTTGTCATCGGAACGCAGACGCTCGAACAGAGTCTGGACATTGATGCTGATTACTTGATTTCCGATCTCTGCCCCGTCGATGTTCTTTTGCAACGGATAGGGCGACTGCATCGGCATGCTTCCCTCATGCGACCGTCTGCGTTTCAGATGCCTGCCTGCGCCGTGCTCGCCCCCGAACGGGGTCTTGCAGCGCTCCTTCAACCGGCTTTTGAGAATGGGCTCGGGGCATGGAGCAGGAATGGGGTCTTCCAGGGCATTTACCGCGACCTCTCAATGCTTGAACTCACTCGAAGGCTTATCGAATCCCATTTGGTCTGGCATCTCCCTGGTATGAACAGGATGCTTGTTGAGAGTGTTACGCATCCAGAACGAATCGAAGCATTGCACACCGAGTTGGGCAGGGAGTGGATCCAGTACTCGAATCAGGTGATTGGAGCAGAGATCGCAAACCAGGGCCTAGCCAGGAACGTTTTACTTCCGTTCAAGACTCCGTTCCATGAGGTTAAGTTTCCAACGGATGAGGAGCGAATCCGGACCCGGCTGGGCGGAGAAGGCGCACGCGTGACATTTGCCGAGCTGGTAAGAAGCCCATTCGGCGAAGAGATTCAAGAGGTCACCTTGCCGGAACACTGGTCGGCAGGTGTCGATACAGAAGCGCCCGTGACTCCCGAAGTCTCGGACCTCGGGCTGCGCTTTACCTTTGGGAGTAAGATGTTTGCTTACGATAGAAGTGGGCTGATGAAGGTGCGCGAATGAGCCAGGCTGACTGGAACCTTTTGACACAGCCGTTGCTTCAAGCTTTGCCAGCCGGTTGGGTAAGCCTTCCCGGCCTTTTGGCCTGTCTTTCGCGGGACGAGATTGATAGCTTTCCAGCTTTGCGTCCGCATCAAGCTCCCGCATGGCACATGTTTCTAGTCCAGTTAGCCGCGCTTGCTTTGCACCGGGCCGGGACCAACCAGCTTCCGCAAAAAGAGCAGGAATGGGCTCAGGTTTTGCGGGGTCTCACTCCAGATTTCCACGGAGATGACCCGTGGTGCCTGGTGGTGGACGATTCGAGCCTCCCCGCGTTTCTGCAGCCGCCTGTCCCGGCCGCGGTCACCCTCAAAACACTGGCTTCGACGCCGGATGCACTCGATCTCCTCATCACTTCCCGTAATCATGATGTGAAGCATGAGATCGCACGCCGAGCGGATCCCCAAGATTGGGTTCTGGCATTGATTTCTTTGCAGACCGGCGAGGGCTATGGCGGAGCCGGAAATCATGGAATCATGCGAATGAATGGTGGATCGTCTTCACGGCCAATGTTCGGACTAGTTCCACTACCGGCGCAGCAAAGTAAGGTGAACGTCCTGCGCCCTGGCCTGTGGTTTCGTCGTGACGTCGAAGTGTTGTTGGCGACTCGCGAAACCCAATGGGGCGAGCAAGCATTTCGCCGATACCCAATTGCAGCCGGTCTTGGTTTAACCTGGCTCGCTCCCTGGAACGAAGGTGAGCAGCTTGGGCTTGAGAACCTGGACCAATGGTTCATCGAGGTCTGTCGGCGGGTTCGCCTAAATGCCGGAGACGGGCACATTTCTGCCCGTTCGGGAAACTCGTCCTCGCCAAGGATCTCAGGTAAACAATTCAAGGGTGCAATCGGAGATCCATGGGCTCCCATCCATGTGACGGAGGGGAAGAGCTTCACCCTGAGCGGGGGTAGCTTTGGTTATTCCACTCTGGTAGAGATTCTTTTCTCCGGTGACTGGGAGATGCCGCTTTTAGCGCGACCGGCCACCCATGAACCACCCGAAGAAACAATGGCGCTGGTCGCAGAGGCCCTTTCCCGCGGCAACAGCAAGACAGAGGGCTTCAAGTCACGCATCCTGCCCATGGGCGGGAAAATCTCGCACGCACTGACCATGGGTCCAAAGCGCAACGCTTTGCATGAACTGGCTAAGGCACAGGTTGACGAAATCGAGAAGTTCGACAAGGCTCTGCGTAGGGCGCTTGCACTGGCCGCGGCCGGAGGTAAGTCCGAATCAATCCGCAAAGAGCACTATGTTAACTGTGCCGTGGCAAGCTCTTGCTTCGATCGCGCCGCTGACGAAATCTTCTTCGATCACCTGTGGAAGCGCTACGAGGCTCAAGAGCAAGGTGGAGAAGCGCTCAAAGCCGAATCCAGGCTCTTTGCGGGCGAGCTGATGGAACGCGCCACAGCCGTCTTCGAGGCGTCGCTCCCTGGTATCCCCTGTCCGAGCCTATATCGGCCGCGGGCCGAGGCGCGTGCACGCAGAAAGTTTCAGAGCATGGTCCGCTCTGCCTTTCCGGAACTGTTCCCATCCCGAATTACTGAGGAGGACAACGTTGCTTCGGCTTGACGAGACCATCACAACTCTTTCAAGTAAGCTGCTTGCACTAGACCCTGGTCCACTCGCCGAGTTGCGGCGCATGGAACCGGATGGCGCCGGCACTCCCATGTTCTGGCGTCTTGCGGCTGAGTTGGACTTTCGCATGGGCCAGACGAAGGAGTGGATGCAGATCGTCCGCATTCTTGCCATTCTTACTCCCAAGTCCCGCCTGAATCCCGCAATTCGGTTACATGACAGGTCATACCGGCTCGGCCGCGCTTTTTGTGACGGCGGCAATACCGCGTGGCCGTCGGACTCACAACATCCGCGCCCTGCGATTTCAGAGCAACGTCTTAACCGTCTTCTCGCCATGTCGGCCGCGCACCGGGGTGAAACAGTCGAGCGGATGGCTCGAATGCTCGCTCGGAGCCGTACCCCAGAGGTCGGCATCGATTGTGAGGAGATTGCGCGTCTACTGCTGCAACCGAACGATTCCCGTTCGCTTCAGGGCATCGCACGGGCCTACTACGACCGACTTGACCGTGCCGCCCGCAACTCTAAGAAGGAAGGAACCGCTGAATGACGTCCGTCCGTTTTCTCCAGATCCACACGCTCCACTCCTACACGGCTGCTCTGCTCAACCGCGACGACAGCGGCCTTTCGAAGAGCCTGCCTTACGGCGGCGTCCTGCGCACGCGCATCTCGTCTCAGTGTCTTAAACGCCATTGGCGCAAAGCTGAAAATGATCCTCATGCGCTCATCAGCTTGGTTGGGGAGGCGAACAACTCGTTCCGCTCTCGTGAATTGGTGACGAAGAAGGTCTTCGAGCCACTACGGCTGAAGTTTCCGGGGAAAGCCGAGGTGCTTCGAGCGCTGGAACCCGAGTTTCAGAAGGCAGTCTACGGCGAGGATAAGGGTGCTGAAAAGAAGACTCGCCAAACGCTGTTGTTCGGTGCTCCAGAACTTGCATGGCTCGCCGAGGAAGCCGAGAAGCTCGCAACTAGCGTCTCAGATGCCAAGGCCGCAAAGAAGGCCGTGGAAGAATGGTCTGGCGGCGGGAAGGACAAGAAGGAGTTCAAGAAGAATATGGAGGCACTGCGGGAAACTACTGCTTTGCCTGGAGGACTGATTGCTGCGCTCTTCGGCCGCATGGTCACATCGGATACGGCCGCCATCATTGACGCTCCTTTCCACGTGGCCCACGCCTTTACAGTTCATGCAGCAGAAGTCGAGAGCGACTACTTTACAGCGGTTGACGATCTCAAGGCGGACGACGACGATAGCGGGGCCGATACGATTCAGGAAACGGAGTTGACCTCCGGGCTCTACTACGGCTATGTCGTCATCGATATTCACGGACTTATCAAGAACTGCGGAGGCGGGGTGGACAAGACTGCCGCTACGGCTCTCGCCGCTAACGTCGTCCATAGCCTTCTTTACCTGATTGCGGAGGTCTCTCCCGGCGCCAAACTCGGTTCCACCGCGCCATACGATCGCGCAAGTTTCATGTTGGTCGAGTCTGGCGACCGTCAGCCGAGAAGCCTGGCTGGCGCCTTCCGTAAGGCCATCGAGCCGGATCTCGACCTGGCAGTCGGAGCTTTGGCCAGGCATCTGAAACAGCTCGATGAGGTTTATGCAACTGGTGAAGCGCGGCACTATCTTTCACTGTCTGATGTCGCTCTGGAAGGCATGGAGAAAGGATCGCTTGCCGACCTCGCCCTGTGGGCACGGGACAGCGTGGGAGAAGCCCAATGAGCGCGGATCACCGCTGGCTTGTTCTGCGCCTGGAGGCGCCTCTGCTTGCCTTTGGAGGCGTGACAATCGACCAGATCGGCATTACCCGGGACTTCCCAGCGGCATCGATGCTCACCGGCCTACTCGCCAATGCTCTGGGCTGGCAGCGAACCGAATGGCAGGCACACCAGGCGCTCCAGGACAGGCTGACCTTTGCCGTTCGGCGCGACCGGGAGAATTCAACGGGTGTTCTGACCGATACACAAAATGCGCGGCTGGAAAAGAATGATCGCGGCTGGACAACCTACGGAACGCCGGAAGGCCGGGCAGGGGCCAGTTACTCGGCGCCTCATCGCCGTCTGCGCGACTATCACGCCGATGCCTGTGTGACCGTGGTACTGCGCCTTGAGCGTGCCACCGGCTCGCCGGATCTCGATGCCATCGCTGCCGCTCTGGATCGCCCCGCCAGGCCGCTGTTTCTGGGGCGCAAGCCGTGTTTACCATCGTGCCCTTTGAGAGCTGGGGAAGTGAATGCTGCGCGAGCCTACGAGGCCCTGCAAAGCATTCCAGCCGTGGACAATGCGCTCCATTCGCTGCGTGCCCTGTGGCCCGAGCGCGAGGGTCCGACCGATGGCCCCCATGTGGGCCGCATCGTCGCTTTGCCGGACCTCCGAAACTGGAAGACCGGCCTCCACGGTGGAACGCGCCTAGTTGTAGAAGGCACTGTCGAGGCCGGAGGATTGGCCGCATGAGCGCATTGCATCTCATTCGCATACACATTTCGCTTCCGAAGTTGGGCCGTTGGGCCGCACAGCGAAACTATGGTTTTACCCTTCGGAGTGGCACCAAGGGACAAGAGCGCGACATCGGCTTCGATGAGGGACGTGCCATCCACCATCTGCTTGCAGAGACATTTGGCGCTGGCGTCCTACAGCCATTCCGGCAGTTCGTCGCTCCCGGCGGGAAGCAGTCCCAGGTTTATGCGTACAGCCGATTCGACGTAACCATGCTTCGTGAGGCGGCACAAACCTACGCGCTGCCGGAAGCATTAGAGATACTCGACACAGCTCAGCTTGCCGCCAAATCTATGCCTGAGCAATTGCGCTCCGGCCGCCGCCTAGGCTTTGAAATCCGTGTGCGTCCGGTCAGCCGTCTCCTCAAGCCGCTGGCTGCCGCAGCCGGCACATTCCCGAAAGGCGCTGAGGTCGATGCCTTCCTTATCGAGGCACTGCGCATTTTCCCCTCCGGAAAAGCTGCGGAAGCGAGCATGCTCAAGGCTGGCCGCTCCCGCGAGGCTGTCTATACGGATTGGCTGGCCCAAAGGCTCGATGGAGCGGCGATGCTCCAGCCGGGTGTCCGCCTCACTCGCTTTCAGCGCGTTCGTGCAGCCCGCGAGGGATACTCCCCTGAAGGCCCCGATGCAATTCTGCAAGGTGATCTCATCGTTGACGATTCATCTGGCTTCCAGAAGTCGCTTGCCCAAGGTGTCGGCCGGCACAAAGCTTACGGCTACGGCATGTTACTCCTGCGCCCACCACGGAGTCACCAATAATGCTGGCCGGACGCCTTGGTCTGGAAAAGGCACGCATTCCGCACGCCGATCGACACGGTCTGGTGTGGCTTGATCGCGGCCGGCTCGAAGTCGAGGATGGGTGCCTCCGCTTTATCACCGCAGGGGGTGGGGATCTGGATCCCGGCAATTACCAGATTCCCCACCAATCGGTTTCAATTATCCTTCTCGGACCGGGATCGAGTGTTACCCACGATGCGCTTCGCCTGCTCGCCCGCCATCGCTGTGCATTGGCTGCCGTCGGCGAAGGAGCAGTACGCTTCTACACCGCTCCTCCACTGCTGGCTGACAGTTCCGCTGCCGCCCGTTCCCAGGTTACCCTATGGGCCGATCCCAAAACCCGCATGGAAGTTGCACGCGCCATGTATGCCATGCGCTTCGGCGAGTTCGTCCTTACCCGTGACATTGAAGTTCTGCGCGGCCAAGAGGGAGCCCGCATTAAGCGCAGCTATCAACTTGCGGCTCAACGATTCGGCGTTCCCTGGAACGGCCGCTTTTATGACCGCGAAAACCCTGACGCGAGCGATGCTCCCAACCAGGCAATGAATCACGCAGCCACCGCCATGTCGGCGGCGGCTACAGTCGCTGTCGCCTCACTCGCCGCCATCCCGCAGTTGGGTTTCATCCATGAGGATTCGGGGCAGGCATTCATTCTCGATATTGCAGACCTTTATCGCCACGATGTCACCCTCGAAATCGCCTTCGGCGCCGTGCAGGAATCGCTCAATGGCAAAGAGCCCCTGGAACGACTCGTCCGCAGACGCGCTGCCAAGTTACTCCGACAACGCGCCGTAATCCCAACCATGATCGACAAGATCAAGACCCTTCTCCACCTTGCTCCTGAATCCTCATTAGAGAAGGAGCCTGCCTCCTGATGCCGATGGTAGTCATCATTACGCGCGATGTCGAGTCCCGCTACCGCGGCTTTCTCGGTTCTGCAATGCTTGAACTCGCTCCAGGCGTATACGCCCACCCGCGCATGAGCGCTGGAGTACGCAATAGGATCTGGAAAGTCCTTTCCGATTGGTACTATGAACTTCTCAAAGGCTGCATTCTGATGACCTGGGCCGACACCGGTGCCAGTGGTGGTCTTGGCTTGTCAATTCTAGGGGAAACGCCGAAAAGCATCGTTGCCCACGATGGCATGTTGCTAGTGCGACGCGCTCTTCCCGAAGATGAAAAGCACAAGCTAAGACCACCAGTTCTTTGACAACTTGATGATCTTCAACGCGATACGATGAAGAGGTTCCCCCGCACACGCGGGGATAGACCCTCTGTGCCATCCGGAAAGAGCACCATGTTTGCGGTTCCCCCGCACACGCGGGGATAGACCCTGGCGGAACAAGGGGATGGGTCCGGCCTACCTGGTTCCCCCGCACACGCGGGGATAGACCCCAGAAGGGGAGCCAGAATTTGTACGTGTTGCGGGTTCCCCCGCACACGCGGGGATAGACCCGGCTACACCTATACGCCGAACACCACGCCGGCGGTTCCCCCGCACACGCGGGGATAGACCCCTGGCCAAGTTGGCCTGAGGACTCTCCAATGGGGTTCCCCCGCACACGCGGGGATAGACCCGCCGCCGGGAATTCGAACAGCTTTCCGACGCCGGTTCCCCCGCACACGCGGGGATAGACCCCACCAAGGGCAAGGCCCGGATCGCAGGCGTCGGGTTCCCCCGCACACGCGGGGATAGACCCCTGCTTGATCTCTTTACCGAGGCCAAACATCTGGTTCCCCCGCACACGCGGGGATAGACCCGCTCCAGGTCCTGGGTTGGTGCCGTCGTCGTAGGTTCCCCCGCACACGCGGGGATAGACCCCACTGGGGAATGGCGGCCACCCTTCGGCAAGGGGTTCCCCCGCACACGCGGGGATAGACCCGGAAGGCGGCTCAGGAGATTCTGGCGGCTGACGGTTCCCCCGCACACGCGGGGATAGACCCTGCTACCACGGCGAGCCATGCCGGGATTGCGGGGTTCCCCCGCACACGCGGGGATAGACCCCATCCTTGCGCGGCATCCTCCTTTCGATCGGCGGTTCCCCCGCACACGCGGGGATAGACCCTTCTCGCCTCAGCCAGGAGCGAGTCAACCAACGGTTCCCCCGCACACGCGGGGATAGACCCCATCATCCAAAACGCCGGACGCGACCCCCAAAGGTTCCCCCGCACACGCGGGGATAGACCCTGAGGCAACGGACGCCAACCGCTCCAGCCAGGGGTTCCCCCGCACACGCGGGGATAGACCCATCGCCATCGCCGCAGCCTGCAGCCTGAGAAAGGTTCCCCCGCACACGCGGGGATAGACCCGACCTCATCGACACATTCATCCGCAACGCGTAGGTTCCCCCGCACACGCGGGGATAGACCCTCGATCAGCCGCCCCTCTTCGTGCTGGATCTTGGTTCCCCGGCACACGCGGGGATAGACCCCGATCTCAGGAGGCGCCTGTTCGATCAATTCGGGTTCCCCCGCACACGCGGGGATAGACCCAAGAATGGAAATTCCGTTACCCTTTATTCTAAGGTTCCCCCGCACACGCGGGGATAGACCCCTACGGCGGTTGCGTATAGCTCGGATGGTTGCGGTTCCCCCGCACACGCGGGGATAGACCCTATTCATTTCGCCTCGCAGACCGCCTATATCTGGTTCCCCCGCACACGCGGGGATAGACCCTACATTGCCGCCATGGCCTCTCACGTCGTAGAGGTTCCCCCGCACACGCGGGGATAGACCCCTTTGGAGGGTGTTATGACTCAAATTGCAACAGGTTCCCCCGCACACGCGGGGATAGACCCCGCCCGGAAGGGTTCCGATGTCTCTCACTCCAGGTTCCCCCGCACACGCGGGGATAGACCCCTAGTCGATACGTCGCACAGGTCGCGGGCATTGGTTCCCCCGCACACGCGGGGATAGACCCTCTCCCCGCTTGTGTCCATTGTCGCCGCGTCCGGTTCCCCCGCACACGCGGGGATAGACCCCTACAGCGGTCGCGTACAGTTCATCCGGCTTCGGTTCCCCCGCACACGCGGGGATAGACCCAAGGTAGGGACTTGGGAGGTCAGCGAGTGACCGGTTCCCCCGCACACGCGGGGATAGACCCATAGGGGGTGCGGCCAGCGGCGCGCTGGGCATGGTTCCCCCGCACACGCGGGGATAGACCCATAGGGGGTGCGGCCAGCGGCGCGCTGGGCATGGTTCCCCCGCACACGCGGGGATAGACCCCTGTCTGATCCCGAATACTTGGAAGGCTGAGCGGTTCCCCCGCACACGCGGGGATAGACCCCACACCGGCCCCACGTGCGCCACCCTGGGGTGGGTTCCCCCGCACACGCGGGGATAGTGTCAACGCCGGTTGAAATTTCCCCATTTCGCCGGTCGAAAATTCCTCCACCTCGCTGGGATGAAGGTTTACATTTGCGGCCGGTTGGCGTGAAGATGAAACCGGCCGGTGAAGCGGAAGCG
>Ga0181531_10000744_pt1 | contig 21441 bp, 17 predicted proteins | sample PEATcosm2014_Bin_38_FD_119743 | JGI IMG/M metagenome (GOLD analysis project Ga0181531, IMG submission 119743) | Peatland microbial communities from MTU Mesocosm Facility, Houghton, MI, USA - PEATcosm2014_Bin11_10_metaG | ecosystem: Environmental > Terrestrial > Soil > Wetlands > Peat | place... | reverse complement strand
TGCTCCGCATCATCGCCGGGCTCGATCACCCCACTTCCGGCACGATCCAGCGGGGCGCGGATTTCAACACCCGTTCCATCGCCTATGTCTTTCAGGACGCCCATCTCCTTCCCTGGCGGAACGTCCTGCGCAACGTCGCCCTGCCGCTTGAACTACGTGGCGTAGCCAAATCCGCGCGACTCGACGCCGCCGCCCAGGCTCTTGAGCAGGTCGGACTCTCCGACGCCCTTCGCCGATATCCCAAACAGCTCTCCGGCGGGATGAAGATGCGCGTCTCCCTGGCCCGTGCCCTGGTCGTCCGCCCAAAACTTCTCCTGCTCGACGAGCCTTTCGCGGCCCTCGATGAAATCACTCGCCAAAAATTGGATCAGCAGCTTCGAGAGCTTTGGCTGGCCCATCGCATGACGGTTTTATTCGTCACCCATTCAACCGCCGAGGCGACCTTTCTGGCCGATCGCGCCGTTGTTTTAACCCGGCGACCAGCGACCGTCGTCGACGATTTGCGCCTCAACCTGCCCGAATATCGCGACGAATCCCTGCGCTCCCGGCCCGAATTCGCCGCCGCCGGGAAACAAATCTCCGATGCCCTGCGCAAAGGAGGCGCATGAACGGCAAGCGCCATATCTTCGCAAACGTTTGGCCGCCCCTATTCGTTTTCCTGGCGGCGATGCTCGTGGCGGAAGCGCTAATCCGCATTCTTAAGGTCCCGATCTTCCTCCTGCCGCCCCCGTCGCGCGTTATTTGGTATATCGCCCGGCACCCGGGCAATCTGCTCGCCTCCCTCGGCACAACCGCCGAGGCCGCTTTGATCGGATTTTTCGCCAGCGCCGTCGTGGGCATTCTTTTGGCAATCGTGCTTTCAACATCGACTTGGGTTCGCCGGGCGTTTTATCCATACGCGGTTTTCTTCCAAACGGTTCCCATCGTCGCGGTCGCCCCGCTGCTGATGATCTGGTGCGGCCCCGGATTAGCCGCTGTGGCAATCAGCGCTTTTGTCGTCTCCGTCTTCCCGGTCATCGCCAACACTCTCACCGGACTTCTCTCGACCGACCCGGCGCTGGAAGATCTATTCCAATTGAACGGCGCCTCCGCCTGGTCGCGCCTCTGGAAACTGAGATTCCCCTCGGCAACTCCGAATATCGTCACCGGCCTGCGCGTCGCCGCGGGGCTGGCCGTCATCGGAACCGTCGTCGGAGAATTTCTCGTCGGCCTGCTCGGAACCTCCGAAGGCCTGGGCGTCCGCATCATCTCCGCCAAAAAAACCGGCCAGACCGACGAGCTTTTCGCCGCCGTGCTGCTCGCCTCCGTGCTTGGCCTTGCCATGTTTGCTGCCGTCAATCTCGCGGGTAGACTTTTGCTCCGACACTGGCACGCCTCGGAAAGGGAACAGAGCCCATGAAATCCCCCTGCAAACGATGGATCATCATGTTGACGGCGATGGCGCCGGCGATTTTTCTGGCCGCCCACGCCAAAAGCCAGAACATTTCGCCGGTGCAACTGACGCTCGATTGGAAAGCCGAGCCGGAGTTCGGCGGCTTTTACGCCGGGCAGCTCATCGGGAGTTTTGCCAAACACGGCCTAGCCGTCGACATCAAACCCGCCGGCGAAGGGGCCGATACCTGGCAACTGGTCGCCACCGGAAAAACCGATTTCGCCACCACCGCCGCCGACCAGGTTCTCATCGCCCGCCACAGCGGCGCGGATGTGATCGCCATCTTCACCGTCTATCAAACCTTTCCCCAGGGGATCATGGTTCATAAATCGCGCGGCTTCACCGGCATCCGCGATGTGTTTATGAATGACGGCGTCCTGCTCGCCGAGGACAATTCCTGGCTCCATTACCTGGAAGCAAAATTCGGCCAGCCGAAAGTGAAAATCGCCGGTTACGACGGCGGCATCGCCGATTTCCTCGCCAAGCCCGATTACTCACAACAATGTTTCGTCACCAGCGAGCCGATTCTCGCCAAACATCAGGGAAGCGATCCGCAGACATTTCTGATCGCCGATGAGGGATTCAATCCCTACACCACTGTGGTCATCTGCAAAGGGGATATGTGGCGCAACGATCCGGACAAAGTGAAGTCGATGGCCGCCGCCTGCCGCGAGGGTTGGCGCGCCTATTTAGACGATCCCGCCCCCGCCAACGCCGCCATGCATGATCTGAATTCCGACATGGATCCCCAGACGTTTACCGAAGCCGCCGCCGCCCAAAAGCCGCTGATTGAGACCGAGCAAACCAAAACCGCCGGCCTGGGCGCCATGAACGCCCGGCGATGGGACGATCTGGCTAAACAGCTCACCGACCTGGGCGTCATCGATTCGTCGGTAAAAGGGGAGGATTGTTTCGTAAATCCGTGATAATTATGGGTCAATGCGGGGTCCGGCCGGGGTCAAAAGGACATTTTCTTGACCTGGGTTTGCATGGCGAGTTAAATTACTACCCGTCCAGTTTTGGACGGCGGAGTGCCCACCCTGCCGAAAGGCCCCGCGGCCGTGCCGCCTGTGGTGAGAGGGTTATCGCTCACCGAGTATCCAGTGTGATTCTTGGAGGATATCTATGCCACCCGTAAGCCCACAAGGCTCACGAGGCGGTCTAATCGCCGCGGTCGTCGTCTTCACCATCGGCTTTGTCATGGCCACCGTCCTGGCCATCTATTACGCGACCGAGGTCAGCAAGGACGAAGACACGATCAAGACCACCAACGACCGGATGAGGTCCTACGTCGAGGACACCTCCAGCCCGCACTTCCAGGCCCTGCTCAGCTCCAAAGACAGCGATCCCAAACTGCGCGAGCACACCGTCGTCGCGGCGGCGATGCAGGAATCGCAGGACTTGTCCGAAGCCATCGTCGGCAAGGACGCCGTCTCCACGGCGCATCCGACCGCGGCAATCGATGCCGCGACCGCGGCGCTGGCGGCGGCGAGCGCGAAGCTTAACGGCATCACGCTTCCACCGGATTTGGTTGGCGCGATCGGCGCATTGTCTGATTATGCCGCCAGTCAGCAGCAGCAGGCCGCCGATGCGCGCAAAGGTCAGGATAGCGCCGCCGCCGACGCCGCCCAACAGATCGCCCACGCCGAGGAACTGACCCAAAAAGCACAGGAAGACGTCGCCCACGCCAACGATCTCAAACAGCAGGCCCTGGACGCCGTACAGGCCGCCAATACGACCTACGAACAGAAATTGGCGGACAACGCGCAGACGATCGACAAGGAGCGCGCCCTGTTCAACAAGGAAATTCAGAAATACGAAACGCAGGAGTCCGCTCTGAACTCCAAGCTCGAGGCGATGAGCAACGACCTTGAGGCCGCCAAGGCGAAATTGGACGGCATTCGCGTTCCCGTCGAGGACCCGATCGTTCGCCGCTCCGACGGGCAAATCCTTCAGGTGGCCTCGGACGATATTGTTTACATCACCCTGGGGATGGGCGACCACATTGTCCCGGGAATGACCTTCGAGGTATACGATCGCGACGAGGGAATTCCCAAGCTCGGCGACGGGATGAGTTCGGACAACATGCCGGTCGGCAAAGGCTCCATTGAAGTCGAGCGCGTCGACGCCGCCAGCAGCCAGTGCCGAGTCATCAAACTTCAGCCCAACCAAACCATCCAAAACGGCGACCTCATCGCCAACCTGGTTTACAACCGCAACATCAAATTCAATTTCTACGTCTACGGCAAATTCGATCTCGGCCAAACCGGGCATCCCTCCGATTCGGATCGGGACAAGATTCTTTCCCTCATCGACCGCTGGGGCGGAAAAATCGTCAAGAAGATCGACGTGGACACCGATTTCGTCGTGATGGGCGCCGAGCCCAAGGTGGAGGATTTCACCGACGATCAGTTGCAGGACCCGTTCTACGTCCGTCGCAAGAACGACGAAGAGGCGGATCAGAAGGCCTACGACGACACGCTCGACAAGGCACGCGAGTATCACATCCCGGTGATGAATCAGAATCGCTTCCTCTATTTCATCGGGTACTACGACACCGCGCAGCGGTAACATGACCTCGCAGGCACCGATCGCGGACCGCCTGGCCCCGCAAGTGGCGGCCTACCAATCGGAAGGCTATGCCCTCGCCACCGACCTCGCCCACCTGCAAGGCGTCCGTGCCATCGGCGCAACCGAAGCCACCATTTTCTACAGCGCCAGGATTTTGGAAGTCTTATCGTCCGCCGCCGTCCAGTTGGCGGGAATCACCCCCAGCGCCAGCCCTTTTGCCAACCTGGAAACCCTGGTTCAATTCAATCTCGTCCCGCCGACCACGCTCTACTGGGCCAATGGCCTGCGGCGATTGGGCAACGATGTTCGTCACATATTGCGTCGCCCCGAACCCGCCGACGCCGATTTAGCCGCCCTCTTCGCCGAGCGCTGGATCGAATGGTTTTTCTGTCATTTTCGACTTGGCTTGAAATTGCCCGCGATCAGCCGCGATTCCAGCCCTCTGCTGGCGGCGACCGATCCGCGACTGGCCTCACTTCTCAGGGCCATTGATGCCGAGGATTTCGATCCATCCGCGTGCCTGGCGCAATCACAGGGCGAGCCACCTTACCTGATTGCCGCCGCCATCGCAGCGGTGATAGCCGATCTCCTGCTGAATCGCGGCGAAACCGACCAGGCCTTCATCCTGCTCGAGCGCGCGACGGCGCGATTTCCGCAGGATTTACGCCTGCAACAACTAACGGTTCTGGCTTGGAAACGCCGTGGCGATCTGAAGAAGGCGGTTGAAGCCGCTGCCCCGCTCCAGGCCCGCTCGCGCGACGACGAGGAAACCGCCGGAATCGTCGCCGGCGTCTTTAAGCAAATCTACCTCGACGGCGGACGCGATTCCGAATGGCTCCTCAAAAGCCGTCGAACCTATCTCGCCGCATGGGAAGCCTCCAAATCGTCCAGCGCATACCTGGGCGTCAACGCCGCCGCCACCGCCCTTTGGCTCGGCAAGAGCGCCGACTCGCGCCGTCTCGCCGGGGCCGTGCGGCAACTGCTCCTCGGTCGCGTCGCCGCCATCGCCAAAGCCGCCGACAAGGAAATGCTCGCCGATTCCTATTGGGATGAAGTGACTCTCGCCGAAGCGGAACTGCTCCTGGGCGACTTATCCGCCGCCAAAGCGCGATATCAGGCCGCCTTCGCCCGCCGCGCAAATTTCAAGGGAAACATCAAAGTCGCCACCGATCAGGCCCAGCGGCATCTGCTTCCCCTGGGATTGACGATCTCAGGCAAGGATCTTTTCAATTCCGTCGTCCCGCCGCCCAGCGAACCGCCGCTGGTCATCGGCGTGACCGGGCACCGCAAGCTCGCCAACGAGTCCGCATTGCGCGAAAAGATCTCCGAGGCTATGGAGAAGCTATCCGCCGGGAAGAAATCACTTGTTATTCTCTCCGCCATAGCCGCCGGGGCCGACAGCCTGGTGGCCGAGGTAGCCATGCGGGAAAAGCAGGCACGATTACACGCGGTGCTCCCGCTCGAGGTCGACGACTATCGACGCGATTTCAGCGCGGCCGAGCTATCGCGATTCCAGGCCCTCCTCAATCAATCCGACACCATCACATTTCCGGCCGCCCCGGAAATATCGCAACGGGCCAAATCCCTCACTGGCGCGGCGGCGGCCGCTCTGGACGATCGCCAGGCCGCTTACGAGCGGACGGGTTTCTACGTCGCGGATCATTGCGACGCGCTGATCGCCATCTGGGACGGCCAGCCCGCCCGCGGCCGCGGCGGAACCGCCGAGATCGTCGACTACGCCAGAAAAATCGGCCGCAAAATCACCTGGATCGCCTCGCAGGTCCCCTATGCTTTGACCGTTGAAGAACCCGCTCCCTCGCGCAGGGACAAACCCGTGTGAAGTTCGATGAATTCCAGCAGCCGCCGCGTCGTTGCCGCGCTGTCGAATTGACTCACCGCCCGCCTCCGCGCCGCGGCTCCCAGTGACTGCCGCAATGCCGGCTCGCGCGCCAGCCGCACGAACCCCGCCGCCAGTTTCGCCTCGTCTTCCTGCGGAATCAGCATTCCCTCCACGCCGTCGGTAAGCATCTGCGGCGTCGCCCCAATAATGCTGCATACCGCCGGTAGTCCGCAGCTCATCGCCTCCATCAGCGAAATCGGTCCCGCTTCACCCATCCCCACGCTGCTCAGCACAAACGCATCCGACCGTCGCAGCAATTCGAGCACTTCCGATTCCCCGCGCGTCCCCAGCAGTTGCACGCGGTCGCTCAGTCGCAACTGCTGAATCAGCCGCTCGATGTTCGCCCGCTCCGGCCCCTCCCCGGCCAGCGTATAGCGCACATCGCACCCTTCATCCACCGCCTTCCGCACCGCCGCGATGGCGAATCGATGCCCCTTGCACGCATCCAGTCGCGCGACGGTCGCCAATTGCAATCGCCCGACTTGTCCCTCCGATCGTTGCGACGGCGAAAATTGATGCGTGTCCAACCCCATCCAGTTCGGCAGAATCTTTTCCGCCGGATAACCGACCTCCCTAACAATCTGCTCCTTCAAGTGCGGCCCGTCGCATGAAATACAGGCGGCGCGAGCCATCTTGGCCGCATGATCCACTCCATAAACCGGCAAATCGCCGTGGAGCGTGAGGCTATAACTCGGACCGCCCAGAATATTGCACATCGCCGCGACATGCGCGGCATCCGCGCACGAATGCACGTGAATGTGCCTGATCCCAACCCGCCTGCAATGCAAATACAAATCCTTGGCGCACAGGACCAGCCCGACGCCTCGAAGCCTTTTCGATAGCGGCGTCTCCTTCAATTTCATCAGGTAAGAAAGTGCCCGCCATCCCCCGAATGCCGACGGCGGATAAACGTAATGCGTCTGTCGCCGCGCCTCGGCCGCGAATTCATGCCGGCACGCATTCTCCGGCGGCCGCCGCGTCGAAAGCATCGCCACGGGAACACCCATTTGCTTCAGCGCCGCCATTTCGCGCCAAAAGAAAATATGCGTCTGCAGCGGAAATTCGGGAACCAGTATTCCCAGCATGCCAAAAAACTCTCCTGCACGTCGAGCTACCGTCGATTGTAAGTACAATGCGCCCAATGTCTCCAAAGTCCAATCGGGCCCTCCTGATAGCCGAGGCTTGCAACCCGGAATGGGTCAGCATTCCACTCGAGGGCTGGTCGCACAGCCGGGCCATTGCGTCGCTGACGCCCGCCCATCTGGTCACGCAAATCCGCAATCGCGACGCGCTCCTCCGCGCCGGCTTAGTGGAGGGGCGCGATTTCACCGCCATCGATTCCGAACCCGCCGCGCGTCCCGCCTACGCGCTGGCCAGTCTCCTCCGCGGCGGCAAAGGCAAGGGTTGGACCACCGCCACTGCCCTATCGGCCGCCGCCTATCCCTATTTCGAACATCTCCTCTGGCAAAAATTCGCCCCGCGTATCGCGGACGGTGAATTCGATCTGGTTCATCGCCTCACGCCGCTGAGCCCCACCATCCCCAGCTCGATCGCCCAAAAATGCCGCGCCGCCGGCGTCCCCTTTATCCTCGGCCCCCTCAACGGCGGCGTCCCCTGGCCCGCGGGATTCGACGCCTCCCGCCGCCGCGAAAAAGAATGGCTCTCTTACATCCGCGATGCCCATCGCTTCCTCCCCGGCTATCTCCAGACCCGCCGCTGCGCCTCCGCTATCCTGATCGGCTCGCGCGATACCTGGCGGCAAATGCCCCGCGGCTTCCATGCCAAATGCTTTTACGTCCCCGAAAACGGATACGACCCGGAGCGCTTCACAACCCCGCGACAAAGAAAGGCCGAGCGTCCCATCCGCGCGATTTTTGTCGGACGTCTGGTCCCCTACAAAGGGGCCGACATGCTTCTGGAGGCTGCCGCGCCGATCCTCAAATCCGGCGCGATGACGCTCGATATTATCGGCGACGGCCCGCAAAAAGCGCAACTCGCCCAGACCATCCGCCGCGAAAATCTCGAATCCTCCGTCAAATTGCCCGGCTTCGTCCCGCACGCGGAATTGCAAAAATGGCTCGTCGCCGCCGATCTCTTCACCTTCCCCAGCGTCCGCGAATTCGGCGGCGCGGTCATCCTCGAAGCGATGGCCATGGGCGCGGTTCCCATGGTCGTCGACTACGGCGGCCCCGGCGAACTGACGACCCCAAACACCGGATTCCTCATCCCCCTTGGCTCGCGAACTCAAATCATAGAGCACCTGCGGCGCCTATTATCAGACGTCGCCGCCAATCCCGAATCGCTCCATGCCCGAAGCGAATCCGCCCGCGATCGCGCCCGCCGCCATTTCACCTGGCAAGCCAAGGCCCGCAGCGTCATCGAGATCTATCGATGGGTTCGCGGCCTGCAAAACGACCGCCCCAACTGCCCCATGCCCATCCCCGACGACGCGTAAGTTCTCACGTCTACTGGATAAATGGACGATGTTCCCGATGCGGCGCCGGTCAGAATGATCCGTGGAAATCGTTCGTTTTCGGCGGTAGGATTCGCCTTCGGGCCTGCCCCGCCGGGGCTTTTGGCCTGGCGTTTCCGCCGTACCTCGGGAAGCTGCCAAAGATGGATCTCAGCGCCACGTCCAGTCCCGTAGCCATTTCCGCCCCCGCCCCCATCGAGGCGGAGATTCCCGAATTCGAAATCCGACCCAGCCGCGGATGGGTCGCCATCGACTTCCGAGAACTCTTCCACTACCGCGATCTCCTCTATTTCCTGATCTGGCGCGACGTCAAAGTCCGCTACAAGCAAACCGTCCTCGGCTTCGCCTGGGCGATCGTCCAGCCCGTCGTCAACATGGTCATCTTCACCACCATCTTCGGCGGATTCGCCAAATTCTCCGATCAGGTCCCACAAGAACTCCGCGACCGGCATGTCCCCTATTCCCTTTTCGTCTATGCCGGACTCCTCCCCTGGATGCTCTTCTCCACCGGCCTAAGCAACGGCGGCCAATCACTGGCCAATCAGCAAAACCTGCTCACCAAAGTCTATTTCCCCCGGCTCTTCGTCCCCACCGCCGTCATTGGCGCAGCCCTGGTGGATACACTCATCTCCTTCGGCGTCTTTTTCATTCTCATGTTCTGCTCCGGAATGATTCCCCCCTGGACAACCATTTTCATGCCGGTGTTACTCCTCCTCACCGTGCTGGCCACCATGGGCGCGGCCTTCACGCTCTCGGCGCTCACCGTCACTTACCGCGATTTCCGTTTTGTCCTCGGATTCATGGTGCAATGCTGGATGTTCGTCAGCCCCGTCGCTTATCCATTGAATCCCAACGCCCATTGGAAAGTCTGGCTCCTGCGGCTGAATCCCATGTACGGAATCATCAACGGATATCGCTCCAGCCTGCTCGGCGAGCACTGGGATTTCGCCGGCCTGGCGATCGCCATCGTCGAAGTCGCCGCCATCCTTTTCTTCGGCCTCTACTATTTCAAAAAGACAGAGCGGCGCTTCGCCGACATCGCGTAGATCAACCGATGAGCCCAGCCATCACCATCAGCGACATCAGCAAATGTTATCAGCTCGGCCTGCGCGCCGAGAAATACCTCACATTCCGCGACGCCCTCATTTCCGCCGTCAAAGCGCCGTTCAAACGCCTCGCCGGCCTCCGCGGCAACGGCCCCATCGAAGGTGAATTCTGGGCCCTCAAGAACGTTTCATTCGAAGTCCAGCGCGGCGAAGTGGTCGCCCTCATCGGCCGCAACGGCGCCGGGAAATCGACCCTCCTGAAAATCCTCAGCCGCATCGTCGAGCCCACCGAGGGCTCCGCCCGAATGCGCGGCCGCGTCGCCTCCCTCCTGGAAGTCGGCACCGGGTTTCATCCCGAACTCACCGGCCGCGAAAATATTTATCTCAACGGCGCCATCCTCGGCATGCACAAAGCCGAGATCGACCGAAAATTCGATGAAATCGTCGCCTTCGCCGAAACCGAAAAATTCCTCGATACTCCCGTCAAACGCTATTCCAGCGGCATGTACGTCCGCCTCGCCTTCGCGGTCGCCGCCCACCTGGAACCCGAGATTCTCATCGTCGATGAAGTCCTCTCCGTCGGCGACGCGGAATTTCAGAAAAAATGCCTCGGGCGAATTCAGCAGGTCGCCCAGGGCGACGGGCGGACCGTCCTCTTCGTCAGTCACAACATGGGCGCGGTGCGCCAACTGTGCGACCGCGCCGTTTATCTGCGCGACGGGAAAATGGTTTCCATCGGCCCCTCGGCCGACGTGGTCACCGAATATCTCAACAGCGCCAGCGAAACGTCTGAAAATAATCTTCTCTCCCGCCCGCGATTCCAGGGCATCACGCCCTGCATAGCCGGATTCAGTTGCCGACCCGCCGAAGCCGGCCGCCACGTCGCTTCGGGCGCTCCCGTCATTTTCCAAATCGATTTAAACGTCACCGAGCCGATCCAGAACGCGGCCGTCACCATCATGTTCAATTCCGATCAAGGTTATCGCGTCCTGGGAATCAGCTCACGCTGCGAAGGGGAATTGCTCACGCTTCAGCCGGGAAAACAATCCGTGGTTTGCAAAGTCGATTCCCTTCCGCTGGTTTCCGGGCGATTTAACGTCGATCTGGAGATTTTCAGCGCGGGCCGGGTCGCGGATTACATTCAGCACGCCACCGCCATCGACGTGGAATTCGGCGACTTTTACGGCAACGGCCAGACACTGCTACCATTCGAGGGGCCCATCCTGGCCCGCTCGCACTGGACTTTTGCATAAACCGCCGCAAAAGGCTTTGACATGTCATCCGCCCCGCAATTTTCGATCCTGATGCCGGTCTCCACGCAGCGGCAATATCTGACCGCCGCCTCCCAAAGCGTTTTGGCACAGACCGCGGGCGATCTGGAATTGATCGTCATCGACGACGCCGGAAACGCTCCCGAGTGCGCGCGGCTGTCCGGCGAAGGCCGCGATCCGCGCGTGCGGGTTATTTCCAATACGATCAGCCCCGGACCCGCCGAGGCGCTCAATTGCGGATTACAAGCCAGCCGCGGAAAAGTCATCTGCCTGTGCGACGCGGACGACATCTATCCCCCCGATCATTTGCAGCGACACGCCGATTTGCTCGCCGCGCACCCTGAAATCGCCGCCGTCGCCGGAGGAATGGAAACGCTCACCAGCCGCGGCGGAACCATCGCCTGGCTCCATCGCGACGCCCAGGCCGGCGAAATCACCGAAGAACTCCGCACCGGCGTCACCCGCACCAGCTTCTGCACCTACGCCACGCGCCGCGAGGCGATGCTCGCCATCGCCCCCTTTCGCCGGTATTTCCTCACCTCCTACGACATCGACTTCCAACTCCGCTTCGGCGACCAATTCCGCGTCTGGTTCGACCCCGCAATCTCCTACCGCTGGCGTCTGCACGACAATTCCGTCACCCACACCCAGGCGAACAACCAGCGAGAATTTTTCGAAAAAACCGCCCGCGAATTTCAAAAGCAGCGAAAAACCACCGGCCAGGACGATCTCCAGCGCGGCCGCCCGCCCCAGCCTCCCGCACCCAATAAACCCGTCGGCGCCGATGCGCACAGCCTGAAATCCGCGGATCAAACGCAGCAAATGCTCCTGGGCGCCTCCTGGCGCCATCATCAAAGCGGCGAAAAATTCAAAGCGATCTCCCTTGGCTTCCGCGCCTGCATGGCCAAACCTGGACAATTTTCCGCATGGAAGAGCCTGGCCGCCCTGGCCGTGAAAAAAGCGGGGAACGGCAGGGGAAAATGAAGATCACTTTCGTCATGACCTACGCCGGAACCAGCGGCGGAACGCGCGTCATCGCCACTCACGCGCGGCAACTGATGAACCGAGGCCATCAGGTTCAGGTCTTCTCCACCGCCGCCCGCCCGGCGAATCTGCGCCGAAAAGTTTCCACTCTCGTCCGCACCGGAAAACTCCCCCCCGTCTTCAAGCCCGGCAAATCATTCTTCGACGGCACCGGCATTCCCCACACGCCGATCGATCAATTCCGCCCGCTGACCGACGCCGATTTACCCGATGCCGACGTGGTCGTCGCCACCTGGTGGGAAACCGCCCCCTGGGTCCTGGCGCTCTCCGCCTCCAAAGGCGCCAAGGCCTTCTTCATCCAACACTATGAAACCTGGGGCGGCCAAACCGAGGAAGTGGACGCCGCCTGGCGATTGCCTCTGCATAAAATCGTCATCTCGCGCTGGCTGGCGGACCTGGCCGCCCAAAAATTCGCCGACCGCGATATCTCTCACGTCCCCAACAGCGTCGACATGCAACTCTTCCACGCCCCCCCGCGCGGCAAACAACCCCGGCCAACCGTCGGCCTGCTTTACAACCCGCACTGGATCAAAGGCTGCAGCGTCTCCCTCAGGGCGATCGCCCAAGCGCGAAAAGTTCTGCCGGATTTAGACCTGGTCGCCTTCGGTGAAAAACCCGAAGTCGAAAGCCTCCCCCTCGGCCCCCAATCGCGCCTCACGCTAAATCCCCCGCAGGAAAATATCCGCGATCTCTACGCCCAGTGCGATGTCTGGCTCTGCGGCAGTCGAAGTGAAGGATTTCATTTACCCCCGCTCGAAGCCATGGCGTGCCGCTGCCCCGTCGTCTCCACGGAAGTGGGCGGACCACTGGATACCATCGAGGAAGGCCGCAACGGATTCCTGGTCAAAGTCGAGGATCACGCCGCCCTGGCCGATCGACTCGTAAAAGTTCTCCAGTTATCGGACCAAAAGTGGCAAGAGATGTCGGATGCCGCGTATGCTACAGCGTGCCGATATACATGGCAGGATGCCGCGGTTTTGATGGAACGGGCCCTGGAGGCGGCGATCGCCAAAAACGTCCCCCGCGCCGGGCGCCTTGGAGCGGTTCGATGATCGAAGGAAATGGTCTAGTTTATGTCGCCCTCTTCGGTTGGATCCCCTTGATCCTCCTGATGTTCGCCGTCATGGCGCCGCGACGCGCCACCATCTACGGCTTCCTCATCGCCTGGCTCTTCCTCCCCATGAGCCATCTAAAACTCGACGGCATCCCCGACTACAACAAAATGTCCGCCGCCTGTTTCGGCGTCCTGATCTCCGCCCTCATCTTCGATAGCGCAACCCTCTTCGCCTTCCGACCCAGAATATGGGACCTGCCCATGCTCATCTGGTGCATCGTCCCCTTCTTCTCCTCCATCACCAACGGCCTGGGCTTCTACGACGGAATCGTCGCCATCTCCTATCAAACCACCGATTGGGGTTTGCCCTACCTCATCGGCCGCCTCTATTTCAACGACCTCAAAGGCCTTCGCGAACTGGCCATCGGCGTCGTCATCGGCGGCATGGTCTACGTCCCCCTCTGCTGGTACGAAATCCGCTTCAGCCCCCAATTGCACCGACTCCTCTACGGCTACCACCAGTTCTCTTTCGAGCAAAGCCGCCGCGATGGTGATTTCCGCCCCGTCGTCTTCATGCAGCACGGCCTGGCCGTCGGACTCTGGATGGGCGCGTGCGCCGTCACCGCCTTCTGGCTCTGGAGATCCAAAGTCGTCAAGCATATCTGGGACATCCCCATCGGCTTAATTTTCTTCACCCTCATGGTTACGACCTATTTCTGCCATTCGCTCGGCGCTACGATCCTCATGCTCGTCGGCTTAGCGATCCTGGCGCTGACTCAATGGACGCGCTCGCCCGCCTGGATTCTCGCCCTTGTCCTCACCGCCCCAACCTACATGTTCGTGCGCGGCACCGGCCTCTGGACCGGCCAAGACCTCGTCAACGATATCGCCAAACACGACCCCGAACGGGCCGAATCGCTCCGCACCCGCTTGAACAGCGAGCCCGCCTTCGTCTCCAAGGCGATGGAGCAGCCCCTCTTCGGTTGGGCCGGCTGGAATCGCTTCCGACAACTTGATGCCGAAGGCAACGGCATCGGCATCCCCGACGCCCTCTGGATCATCGCCCTCGGCCACAACGGCCTGGTCGGCCTCATCGCCCTCACCCTGGCGCTGATCCTCCCCCTGGTCCTGCTCTGGCGGCAAATCCCGGTGGAATTCTGGGTCCATCCCGGCGCCGCCCCAGCCGCCGCACTGGCGGTCCTCTGCGGACTTTACATGTGTGACAACCTTTTTAATGCGATGATCAATCCGATCTTCTTGCTCGGGGCCGGTGGAATCTGCGGGCTGACCTTCTCGATGCGCCGGCCAACTTCCGTTCGATCGTTCGCGACCCCAGCGCCGGCGGCTCCGCCGCCGACCCTGCCGCTCAAGCCCGCTTCCAGCGGATCATGAAACCGGATTTTTCTCATCAACCATGTACCTCGTGCCCATCCAAATTCCGATCTACCTGGACGGCGACCGCACCCTGGTCACCACCGAATGGGAGCGATCCCTGCTCCTCCTCCGCGACAGCTTCGCCGGAAAATTCGGCGACATCACCGTCCTGGCCCCCAGCCTGCCCGCGCGATTGGCCCCGGGCGAGCAAACTTTGGTTGAAATCCCCCCCTCGACGGACGGGCTTAAATTGAAACCCAGCTTCGACAAGCGCTGCCGCGCCCGCCAATTCTGGCTGCGCGACCGAGCCCGCTGGCAGGCCGACCTCGCCGCCCAGATGCCCCACGCCCAGGTCGTTCACGCCGGCGTCGACGACGTCTATCGCCCCATCACCTTCGAAGGATTTCGCGCCGCCCTGCGCTCGCGCATTGCCACCGTTTTCGTGCAGGACACCGACAACGTCATTCAGCACCGCCAGCTCTCCGCCGATTCCGGCCGCGTCCAGCGCGCCAAATCCAATGCCTACACCTGGATTTATCAGCGCATGTGCCGCTGGTCGGTCGCCCGCGCCGATCTTTCGCTCCTCAAAGGTTCCTCCCTGATGCGCCGCTACGGCCGCTATGCGAAAAACGCCCATGAGTTCCACGATACGTCGTATTCCGCGAACCAGATCATCTCCGCCGAATCGCTGGAAAAGCGACTAGCCACGCTCGACCAATCCCGGCCGATCAAGCTCGTTTATTGCGGGCGCCTCGTCCCGCGAAAAGGCGTCGACCGCAGCCTGCAAATTCTCGCCGCCGCCAGAACCGCAGGCTCGGAATTCCAATTCGACATCATCGGCGACGGCCCGGAAAAATCGCGATTACGCGAATTAGCCGCCACCCTCGGGATCGAGCCAGGCGTTAATTTTCACAGCGCCGTCCCCTACGACGATTCTCTCCTGCGGCGACTAGCGGAATACGACGCCCTGCTCTTCACTCCCATTGCCGAGGACACGCCCCGCATGATTTTCGACGGCTACGCCGCCGGGCTCCCGCTCGTCGCATTCGACATCGACTACGTCCGCGAGCGATCCAATCAGGAGCACGCCGCCGTCCTTCTGCCTTTGAATCAGATCGAACCCTCGGCCGGGAATCTGGCGGAATTGGGTCACCAGCGCGGACTGCTGGCGAAACTATCCCGCGCCGCCCGCGCCGCCGCCGAATTTCACGCCGCCGAAAACTGGTATCGCCGCCGCGCCGACTGGACGATCGAAGCCGTCGCGCGCCACGGCGCCTCCGCCCGCAAACAATCCGCGCCCACTCTCCTTTCCGCAGGGAGGGTCGCATGAGCCTCGGCATCGTGATCGTCAATTATCGCACGCCGCAGCTGACGCTCGATTGCCTGACCAGCGTCGCCGCCCAAATCAACGACGTGCCGGAAACCCGCGTCGCCCTGGTCGACAACGCCTCCGGCGACTCTTCCGTCTCGTTTCTCCGCGACGCCATCGCCCGCTACGGTTGGAATTGGATCAAATTGGTAACCTCACCCGTCAATCGCGGTTTCGCCGGCGGAACCAATCTGGGCCTCGAAGCGCTGAAGCAAATTCAGCCCCAGTCGCAATTTATTCTGCTCCTGAACAGCGACGCGATGCTCAAGCCCAACGTCCTGCGTTACGTCGTCGAACAGATGCAAGCCGACCCAACCGTCGGCGTCATGAGCTGCATGCTCCTGAATTCCGATCATTCCGTGCAAAACACCGCCCGCCGATTCCCCACTCCCGCGCGACTGGCGGCTTACAGCTTGGGCCTCCCCTGGCATTTCCCTCGCGCCTTCGCCTGGGCCGATCTGGACGAACCCGGCTGGGACCGCCGAACCCTGGCGCGCGACGTCGATTGGGTCGGCGGCGCGTTCATGCTCATCCGCCGCCAGACCCTCGACGGCCTCGGTCCCCTCGACGAGCGATTCTTCTTCTACGGCGAAGACGCCGAATTCTGCCATCGCGCCTGGAAACACGGCTGGCGCGTCCGCTACGACCCCGGCGCCGCCGCTGTCCATTTAGGCTCCGCCTCCAGCGATCCCACGCGCCTCGCCGCTCGCCATCGCAACGCCTTCTCCTGGCAAGCGCGATATCAATTACAACGCCGCTGCTATGGACGCCTCGCCGAAATGTTCATCCGCGCCGTCGATATCGCCAGTTTCGGCCTTCGATATCTGAAACTCCGCCTAAGCGGCCGGCAGGATTCCCCCGAATGTGCCGCCCAACGAGATATTCTAACCCTGCTGCTGCGCTGGCCGGCGGCCCAACGGAGGTAAGTCCCCACGATGCGCTCGTATCGAATCGCCATGGCTCTCCCAGGTCTTCACCGCGTCGTTCGCGGCGCTGAAACCGCGTTTGAAGAGCTGGGCCGCCAATGGTCCAACCTCGGCCACCATGTCACCCTCTTCGGCTCCGGACCCCCGCGCGACGGCGAACCCTACACCTACAAATTCGTCCCGGGAACCCCACGCGAACATTTCCAGACCTGGCCCAAATTCCCCCCGCTGCGAACCCACTACGCCTGGGAGGAACTATCCTTCGCCATCGGCCTGATGCGACGCTACCGTCCCGACGATTTCGATTTCACCGTCGCCTGCTCCTACCCCTTCATCAACTGGGTCTTCCGCCGGCACGCGCGCGGACACCGCCCCAAACACATCTTCGTCACCCAAAACGGCGACTGGATGCTCCAGGCCCGCGAGGCCGAATACAGTCTCTTCAACTGCGACGCCCTGGTCTGCACCAATCCGCAATTCTTCGCGCGCCACCGCGGCAGATTCCCCTCCGCCCTGATCCCCAACGGAGTCAACCCCGACCGCTTCCGCCCCGGACCCGCCGATCGCACCGCATTCGGCTTGCCAACCGACAAAAAAATCGCCCTCATGGTCAGCGCCCTTATCCCTTCCAAGCGCGTCACCGAAGGCATCCAGGCCGTTTCGCGAATTCCGGATTTATTCCTCGTCGTCGCCGGCGACGGCGAATGCCGCCAGCAAGTCGAAAGCGAAGCCGCCAAACTTCTCCCCGGCCGATTCCTCCGCCTCGTCGTCCCGCGCGATGCCATGCCCACCCTCTATCGCTGCGCCGATGTCTTTCTTCACACCAGCCGCGAGGAATCTTCCGCAAATGCTTATCTGGAAGCCCTGGCGACCGGACTCCCCATCGTCACCCACGATTGGCAAGTCACCCGCTGGACGCTAGAGGATTGCGCCATTCTCGTCGATGGCTCCGACCCCTCGCGCATGGGCGAGGGATTGCGCACCGCCCTGGAAGCCAACACCCCCGCGCAAATCGCCGATCGCCGCGCCCTCGCCCGCCGCAAATTCTCCTGGTCCTCAATTGGACTGACCTATTCCGATTTCTTCCAAAGTCTCCTCGAGCCGCTGCCGAAGGTCCAACCCTCTCCGCGCATCGGCGAACTCGCCGACGTCGGTGTGGTCGCCATCGGCCGAAACGAGGGCGATCGCCTCCGCCGCTGTCTCGCATCGCTCCAGGGAAAAGTCGCCACGATCGTCTACGTCGATTCCGGCAGCAACGACGGCTCCCCCAGCGCCGCCGCCGCCACCGGCGCCCACGTGGTTTATCTCGACACACGCCAGCCCTTCAATGCCGCCCGCGCCCGCAACGCCGGACTGGAAAAACTCAAACAAATCGCTCCCGATCTAACTTTCGTCCAATTCGTGGACGGCGATTGCGAAGTCCACGACGGCTGGCTCGAAACCGCCCGCGGCTATCTCCAATCCCGCCAGGATTTGGCCGTCGTCTGCGGCCGCAGGCGCGAGCTTCACGCCGACAAGTCCATCTTCAACGAATACATCGACATGGAATGGAACACCCCCGTCGGCCCCGCCAAAAGCTGCGGCGGCGACGCGATGATGCGAATCTCCGCCATCAACCAGGTCGGTCCCTTCGATCCCTCCGTCATGGCCGGCGAAGAACCGGAACTCTGTCTCCGCCTGCGAAGCGCCGGCTGGCGCATCTGGCGCATCGACGCCGAAATGACCACACACGATTCCGCCATCCGGCGATATCGCCAGCTCTGGCGCCGCCAGGTTCGCGGTGGCTACGGCGCGATCGACGTCTTCACCCGTTTCGGACAAGCCGACCGCCTCTTCGCCTCGCAAGTACGCAGCGCCCGCGTCTGGGGATTCGTTGTCCCCGCTTTCACAGCCGTCTTCCTTTTCCTGGGACTCATCATCGGCCCCATGCTCGATTGGACCGTCGTCGCCGCAGGATGCCTGCTGGCGATGCTGGGCATCGCCGCCTGGGTTACCCAGGCCTTGAAGCTCGCCGCCGCCTCGGCGCGCGGCGGTCGAAGCTGGGAACTGAGCCTCGCCTGGGCGTGGTTCACCATGGCCGGCAAATTCGCCGCCATGCAAGGTCAGTGGCGCTGGCGGCAGGATCATCGCGGCGGCCGCCGCGCCGTCCTGATCGAATATAAATCCCCCATTCAGGTGTTGCCTCTGGCCAGCAAGGAGGCCAAGGCGTGAGCCGCGACCCCGACCTGGCCGCCGATATGGCGCGCTATCCAAAACGGGCTCTCCTGCGCGAACAATCCGCCTGGGCCATCCTGGTCTATCGCTGGGGCCGTCGCATCGAAAACTCCAAACCCGGGCTTTTCAAGAATTTTCGCAACCGAATCTATTGGCCCATCTTCCGCATCGTTGAAACCTTCACCGGCATCAGCCTCCCCAAAAATTGCAGGATCGGCCCCGGTCTGCGCATTTATCATTTCGGCACCATCTTCGTCCACGGCAACGCCGTGCTCGGCGCGAATTGCACGCTGCGGCAAGGCGTCACCATCGGCAATCGCGGCCTCGATGGCCCCACGCCGACCATCGAAGACGACGTCGATTTCGGCGCCTTCGCCCAGGTTCTGGGAAACGTCCGCATCGGCCGCGGAGCCAGGATCGGGGCCATGTCCGTGGTCCTCTGCGATGTTCCCGCCGGCGCCACCGCCGTCGGCGTGCCCGCGCGGATCATCCCCGCAAAAACGCCGTCCAATCCCGTAAACTCCGGATGACCGAATCCCCCAACATTCCCGCGCCCCCCAAGCCCACCGGAAAAATCGCGGTGATCGCCGCCACCTTTCCGCTCCTCAGCGAAACCTTCGTCTACCGCGAGGTTCGCGAACTCCGCGCCCGCCGGTGGACTCTCTTCACCGTCAGCCTCAACGACGCCCCGCCCCCTCGTCCCGGCTATGAGGACCTCTACGATTCTCGCACGGTAGTTTACGGCTCCGGCATCACCGCCACCCTTGCCGGCGCGGCAATGGAAATTTTGTCGCATCCAATACAATCGCTCAAGACGCTGGTTATGTCACTGCGCGACATGCTCGATCCGGGCGAAGCAACCCCCATCAAAACGCGGGTTCGCCTGCCGCTTCAGGCCCTGGCCGCGCTCGGTCTGGCCCACGGCCTCCGCGGCCGGGGCGTTCAATGGATTCACTGCCATTTTGCCCACGCCCCAACCACGCTGGGCATGTACGCCGCCAATCAATTATCAATCCCCTTCAGTTTCACCGGACACGCCAACGATCTATTTCAGCGGCGATCCTTACTGGCGAAAAAACTTCAGCGAGCCTCGCTGGTCTCCTGCATCAGCCGTTGGCATTCCGATTTTTATCGATCGATATCTCCCCAGGCCGAGGAAAAACTTGAACTCGTCCGCTGCGGAGTGGACACCTACGATTGGCGTCCGCCGGAAAAACCCCGTCCGGCCGACCGATTGCGCATCGTCACCGTCTGCCGGTTGGTCGAGAAAAAAGGAATCGACACCTTGATCCAGGCCTTCCGCGAACTGACGCGTCGCAACATCCCCGCGAGCCTGACGATTGCCGGAACCGGCCCGCAGGAAGCTCGCCTTCGCGCCTTGGCCAACGCGGTGGGCGCCGACCCCATCCAATGGCTCGGCGAAATCGACAACGCCAAAGTCCCCGCGCTATTTGCCGAATCCGACGTCTTCGCCCTCCCCTGCCGCGAGGATTCCAACGGCGACCGCGACGGAATCCCCGTCGTTCTCATGGAAGCGATGGCCTGCGGCCTACCCGCCATCAGCGGCGACCTCCCCGCCATCCGCGAACTAATCGAAAACAACGTCACCGGCCTCCTCGTCCCCGCCAGCGACGCCGACGCGCTAACCGATGCCCTGGCAAAACTCGCCGCCGATCCCAATCTTCGCCGCACTCTCGCCCTGGCCGGCAGAAGGAAGACCCAGGAGGAATTTACAGCCACGTGCAACATCGACCGCCTGGAAGCCCTATTAAAAAAAGGATTGGGAATCCCGCAATGAGCGACCTCCCCTCCATCCCGACCGGGCGTCGCTATTGCCTGATCACCCCATGCCGCGACGAAGCGCAATACGCCCGAAAAACGCTCGATTCCGTCACCGCCCAATCCGCCCCCCCCGCCCTGTGGCTCATCGTCGACGACGGCAGCACCGACCAAACCCCCGCCATCCTCGCCGAATATGCCTCCCGTTATCCCTTCATCCGCATTCTCCGGCGCGATGACCGCGGTTTTCGCAAACTCGGCGGCGGCGTTATCGATGCCTTCTATCACGGCTACGACACCATCAACCCGCAAGACTTCGATTTCGTCTGCAAACTGGATCTCGATCTCGAATTACCCCCCAAATATTTCCAAACCCTCATGGACCGCATGAACCGCGAGCCGCGCATTGGCACCGCCAGCGGTAAACCCTATTTCCGCAACCCCGCCACCAACCATCTCATCAGCGAAAAATGCGGCGACGAAAACTCCGTCGGCATGATCAAATTTTATCGGACCACCTGTTTCCAACAAATCGGCGGGTTCGTCCGTGAACTCATGTGGGACGGCATCGACGGCCATCGATGTCGAATGCTCGGCTGGATCGCCGTCTCCTGGGACCACCCCGATCTCAATTTCACCCATCTCCGCCCCATGGGAACCAGCCACAAAAACTGGTGGACCGGCCGCGTTCGCCATGGCGTGGGACAATATTTTATGGGAACCAGCCCCGCTTACATGCTTGCCAGCGCCCTCTATCGCCTTCCACATCCACCCATCTTGATAGGCTCAATCGCAAATCTTTGGGGCTATTTCAAAAGTCTTATCAAATGTAATCCACGTTACGCAGACCCCCACTTCCGGCAATTTCTGCGCCAGTATCAATGGGACTGTCTCTTCCACGGCAAGGCCGCCGCCACCGCCGCGCTCAATCAGCGCCAGGCCCAATTCTGGCGCTCTCCCGCCAAGTCCGATTAAACCGGAAAGTTCG
>Ga0181531_10000742_pt1 | contig 21452 bp, 22 predicted proteins | sample PEATcosm2014_Bin_38_FD_119743 | JGI IMG/M metagenome (GOLD analysis project Ga0181531, IMG submission 119743) | Peatland microbial communities from MTU Mesocosm Facility, Houghton, MI, USA - PEATcosm2014_Bin11_10_metaG | ecosystem: Environmental > Terrestrial > Soil > Wetlands > Peat | place... | reverse complement strand
CGCGTGCTCGATGCCGCCCAGCAGACCGCGCAAAAGGCCGGCGATGAATTCGTCGCCCAGGACCGCGTGTTGGTGGCGCTCGCCGCCAGCGATACGCCGGCCGGCCGCGCCCTGCGCGGCGCCGGCGCCACGCCGCAGGCGCTCGACAAGGCCGTCGACGCGATCCGCAAGGGCCGCAAGGTGACCAGCCCGAACGCCGAAGCCGGCTTCGACGCCTTGAAGAAATACGCCCGCGACCTGACCGAAATGGCGCGCGCGCAAAAACTCGATCCGGTGATCGGCCGCGACGAGGAAATCCGCCGCACCATCCAGGTGCTCGCCCGCCGCACCAAGAACAACCCGGTGCTGATCGGCGAACCCGGCGTCGGCAAGACCGCCATCGTCGAGGGCCTGGCGCTGCGCATCGTGCGCGGTGACGTGCCGGAAGCGCTCAAGAACAAGCGCGTTTTGGCACTCGATCTCGGCGCGCTGGTGGCCGGTGCCAAATACCGCGGTGAGTTCGAGGAACGCCTCAAATCGGTGCTGAAAGAAATCGAATCCGCCGAGGGCCAGGTCATCCTGTTCATCGACGAAATGCACCAGCTGATCGGCGCCGGCCGTGCCGATGGCGCGATGGACGCATCGAACCTGCTGAAACCCGAACTCGCCCGCGGCGCGCTGCACTGCATCGGCGCCACCACGCTCGACGAGTACCGCAAGCACGTCGAGAAGGACGCCGCCCTGGCCCGCCGCTTCCAGTCGATCTTTGTCGGCGAGCCGTCGGTGGAAGACACCATCAGCATCCTGCGCGGCCTGAAGGAAAAATACGAGCTGCATCACGGCGTGCGCATCGCCGACAACGCGCTTGTCGCGGCAGCTACCTTGTCGAACCGCTACATCACCGACCGTTTCTTGCCCGACAAGGCGATCGATCTGATGGACGAGGCCGCCAGCCGCCTGCGCATGGAGGTCGACAGCAAGCCGGAGGAGCTCGACGAGCTCGATCGCCGCCTGATCCAGCTCAAGATCGAACGCGAGGCGCTGAAACGCGAAACCGATTCGGCGTCGCGCGACCGCCTGGAAAAACTCGAGCGCGAAATCGCCGAAACCGAGGAAAAATCCAACGCCATGACCGCGGCGTGGAAAGTCGAAACGGTACAGGTCGCCGAGGCGCAGAAACTCAAGGAAAAGCTCGACCACGCCAAGAGCGAAATGGAGGTCGCCCAGCGCTGCGGCGATCTGCAGCGCGCTTCCGAACTGCTCTACGGCGTGATTCCCGACCTGCAGCGAAAACTCGACGTCGCGCAGTCGCAGGGCCAACTGGTCAACGAGGCCGTCACCGCCGAGCAGATCGCCGCCGTCGTCAGCCGCTGGACCGGCGTGCCGGTAGAAAAGATGCTGGAAGGCGAAAAGGCAAAATTGCTGCGCATGGAGGACAATCTGCGCCGCCGCGTGGTCGGCCAGGAAGATGCACTGCGCCACGTTGCCGACAGCGTGCGCCGCGCCCGCGCCGGCCTCAACGATCCCAACCGCCCGATCGGCAGCTTCCTGTTCCTTGGCCCCACCGGCGTCGGCAAGACCGAACTTACCAAGGCCTTGGCGGAGTTCCTGTTCGACGACGAACGCGCCATGGTGCGCATCGACATGAGCGAGTTCATGGAGAAGCACGCCGTTGCCCGCCTGATCGGCGCGCCGCCCGGCTATGTCGGCTACGAGGAAGGCGGCGTGCTGACCGAAGCCGTGCGCCGCCGCCCCTACCAGGTGCTGCTGTTCGACGAAGTGGAAAAAGCCCACGAGGACGTCTTCAACGTTCTGCTGCAGGTGCTCGACGACGGCCGCCTCACCGACGGCCAGGGCCGCACCGTCGATTTCCGCAACACGATCATCGTGCTGACCTCCAACCTCGGCAGCGATATCCTGGCCAGCCAGCCGGAAGGCGAGGAAACCGCGCTGGTGCAGGCGCAGGTGATGCGCGTGGTGCGCGATCATTTCCGCCCCGAGTTCCTCAACCGCCTCGACGAAATCGTGCTGTTCCGCCGCCTGCAGCGCGAGGACATGAAAACGATCGTCGACATCCAGCTTGGCCGCCTGCGCTCGCTGCTGGCCGATCGCAACATCACCCTGGATCTGGACCAGAGCGCGCTCGACTGGCTGGCGCACGAAGGTTACGACTCCGTGTATGGCGCGCGCCCGCTGAAACGCGTCATCCAGCGCAGCCTGCAGAACAAACTCGCGACCTTGCTGCTGGAAGGCTCGATCCACGAAGGCGAAACGATTCACGTGACCGCGGGCGCCGACGGCCTGATCATCGGTGGAAAGCTCGCGCAAGCAGCCTAAGGAGTACGGCATTAAATGAACAAAAGTTTTTGCTTCTTTTTTCAAAAAGAAGTTCTTTTTTGAAAAAAAGAACCAAAAAACTTTTGTTCAATTTAGATATGAGTTAGTCGATCAAAGCCCAAAGCGTGTAAGATCTGCGTCTGGTCGAAATACGGGCGCTCGCAAACGATCTTCGCGCTGCCGGGTAGAAATTCGAAACTGGCCGCCATGCGCACCCGAAAAGCACGGCCTGTCGGCGCGATCGTCTGCCCGCCCAGCCGCAGCGGGCCGAGATGCGTGCCGGTCAGCCAAAATTCCACCAGCACCGTGTCCCCGGCGGCGGCAATGGCAATGACCTCGTTGCCCTGATCGGGAAACGGAATGCGCGACGCGGTGAAATAGCCGCGCACCGCCTCCTCGCCGTCGAACACCGTGCCGTTACCATACATTTCGTAGCGCGGGTGAGCGAAGGTGGCGATCACCCCGTTCCAGTCGTGCACGATCTCCAGCGCCATGTGCTCCCGCACGGTGCGGATACGCGCTTCAGCGAGGCGGGCGGGGTCCATGCCCGCATCATGCGGCAAGGCGGGCGGCCGCGCGAGGGGGCCCCATTCGCGCTTGCCTCTGGTCGTGAAATGGGATATCCTCAATTGGATATCCCGCTATCCCGGAACCGCGATGCCGCTCTACATCAAGGATGACACCACGGCGCGCCTGGTGGACCGCCTCGCCCGGCTGCGCGGCCTCTCCAAGCAGGACGCGGTGAAGCTGGCGGTGCAGGCCGAGCTGGAACGCACCGCGGCTTGCATACCCCTCCGCAACCGATTTTCGGCGCTGCGGGCAGCGCATCCCTTGCCGCCGCCAACCGGCCACCTGGCGGACAAGGCATTTTTCGATGAGCTGTCCGGCGATCCGTGACGGTCTTTGTCGATGCCTCCGCGCTGATCGCCATCATCGCCGGCGAGCCCGACGCGGCCGACCTTGCGGATCGCCTGGAGGGCGCGCGGGAGCGGCTCTGCTCGGCATTGAGCGTGTGGGAGACCGCGGCGGGCCTCTGCCGCAGCCGCGCTTTCGCGGTTCCGGCGGCACGGGCGCATGTGCGGCGCTTTCTCACCGAGGGCGATGTCCGTTTCGTCGCCATCGGCGAGCGCGAGTTCGAGATCGCGACGGACGCCTACGCGCGCTACGGGCGCGGCCGGCACCCGGCGGCGCTGAACATGGGCGATTGTCTTGCCTATGCCTGCGCCCGCGCGAACGGCGCCAAACTGCTGTTCAAGGGCGACGATTTTGCCAGAACGGATATTGAGGCCGCTTGAAGCGGCGGTTAACCGCTTCCCGTCAAATAAACCAGTTTGCCAAGGTGAGCCCTGGAATATCTCGGAAATCCGCCTGATTGTTGGTAACCAGGATGGAGGCCGTGGCCAGCGCGTGAGCCGCAATCATGCGGTCGAAATCGCGGCGGCGCGACCAGCCACGCTGGGCGATGATGCGACCGTAGGCGACCGCCGCGGCCTCACCGAATGGCAGGATCGGGATGTCGGCAAGCAGAACATCCAGCCGGGCTTTACGCAGTTGGCCTTCCTGTGTGTCCTTGTACAGGCCGCGCTGCAATTCCGCCAGGCTAAGCGCGGAAATCAGAACGGCACCTTCATGGGCGGCCAGCTTCTCCAGCACCGCGTCGACGCCGTCGCGGGCGTGGATGGCGATGTTGGTGTCGATCAGAAAGGCCAAATCTCAGTCGCGGCCCCGGTCCGGCATGTAGATCGGCTCACGCTTTTCCACCGTCGCGGGCTTCGGCATGGCACGCAGCAGCGCAACGGCGTGTTTGAGGCCGCGACGGGCGGGATAGATGGTGATGACATCGCCGGTGCGGGTAATGGTGAGCTCCATCGTCGGGTCCTCATAGGCGAGCTCGGCCGGAATGCGGACGGCCTGGCTGTTGCCGGATTTGAAGGCGCGGGTGGTGGGCATTGGGTATATACGACTGCTGAGTGGTTCGCTTCTACCCTGGCCTGATATGACCGGCATGTCAATATGCGTATATACATTCCATTTGGCCCCGGGGGACTGCCTCCCTACGGTCGCCGCGCGTTGGCAACGGCCTTGGGCAGCGGATGCACATAGTGATCGATAGGAATGGCAAGGAGCTTACGCCCGCCTCGGCGCGCAGCACAACGTGCTATACTTTTTGACACCCTAATTGCCAATACGACGCGTACCGGCTCCGCACTGAAAATGGCTACTGCGTCCGTTCCCTAGCCGCATTGTTATCACATTTCCGTTGCCTCGGCCGGCGAACGATTACCAGCTTGCATGCGGAGCCGCGCGGCGATACGTTGCAGAGACGGAGGGATACCGCAATGCGCCATTGCAGATCACTTGCCTTGTTGCTTCTTGCGGCTCCGGCGGTTTTGGGTGATGCCTCCGCACCAGCATCGAACAATATCAAGACCTTCCATGTGCGCCCTGATGGGGTAATTGAAGCGGCGGGGTTGCGCGCCAAGTTGATGGTGCCGCCGCCGGTAAAATGGGTATAGAGATAATTCCGATGTGCAGGACCATCCAGGGCTACATGCTATTTTTCGCAATTGCGCTGGCCATTCGTGCCAACGCCGCGCCCCCAGGCTGCCCGATTCTTCCGGCGGTAGGCTCCCAACCCGGCGGTGACGCGCCGGGGCCAGGTTTTATACCGCAGCTTCTTGGCAGCGCGGACGCGGTCGTTGTTGGCAAAATGGTGAACGATGGCGCAGGACGCTATGGCGTGCTGGTTGATCGCGTTCTCGCCGACAAAACCGGGCGGGCCACGACCTCAAATCATTTCCTGCCGGTCGAATCCTGCAATGAATCGCGCGGCTATGGCCTTTCGTTCCTGAAGCTGAATAACGACGGCCGGTGGAAGTCCCTGACCGGTTATTCGCAACCGCTGCCGGCGCTGCCACGCGCGCCGGCAGGCATGCCCGGCGGTAGCCTCAAGGAGGCTATCGCCGAAGAGTTGGCTTCGGTTTTCACGGGCACAAATGAAGAGGTTGAAAACCCCGCCACGGGTCTTGCGATCGATATGATCGGCGGCAGCGTGGGTACCGGCGCCAATGCAAGCGACGATCCCTCCGGGCCGTCAAAGAGCTTGCCGGCGACACCGGCGATTCGATCCGACCTTGGATACGCAAATGCGCTGTCGACCATTTCGTCGATTGACAAGCCCCTCGTCGGTCCGCTTCTCGAGAGCGCCTACGCCCAGGCTAGAACCGAGAAGGCTCGCATGTGGCTCGGCTTGGCGCTTCTGCATTATGGCGACGCGTCGAAGGCCAAGCCCGCGCTGGACCAGCTCATGACAGCTTCCTTGGACACGCCCTCCCTGGTCTCCATGTTCGGGGCCAACGTGGGCACACTCGACGTGTTGCGCGCGGTTCTTCCGCTTCAGCGCTCAAGAAACGTCCAAATTCGTCGCGCATTGGCCCATGTTCTGCTCGCGGCTACACATGGAGACGATGCACCTTCGGAGTCATACAAAAAATCGTACCTTCTTCCAGCTCTTATCAATGCATTGGAATTTGATACAGATCGCGGTGTACGGGATTGGGCAATGCTGGGCGTTTGCAATATTTCCGACGATTGCGAAGAGCGCTACCCCTCAAAGCAAGGCGACGCCTATCGCGAAGGACTAAGAAATCCGGTCATTATGGCATCGTTCATTGCTCACGCCAAGACGCTGATCCCAGCCAACGCCCCACAGTGATTCACCAGTAGCGCAATAGGCCCAGTACGGGTCCCCAACGCGATAGGCCGGCGATCAATTTCCGATTGCAAGCGCCCCACCGCCAGGACCGCACTCCGAAACGATGCCCGGTGCGTCCGATAGTTTCTAGAGCAATATCGTCATTGCTTGCGTCAGCACGACGATAAAATTGCTCGTCAAAACAAAGGCTAGAGCGTGATCGGCCCGATCGCGTCACGTCAACCTCAGCCGATCACGCTCTAACCGCATAGGGAGAAATGGCATGCACAAAGTCACTCGAAACCTGACTGCAGCCGTCGCGTTCATCGAGGTCGCGCTGTGCGTTCCACTGCCGACGTTGGCAAGCGAAACCACGCTCTACAGCCTGCCTTGCTATCCGCTCGGCAATGAACCCTACGCCGGTCTTGCCATGGACAAGGATGGGGACCTGTTCGGGACGACCTTTGCCGGTGGCTCCGTGAATCTCGGAACAACATTTGAGCTGATCCCGCCGGGCACCGGCAGTACCAGCTGGACCGCAACAAACATCTACAGTTTCGGCTCACAGACGGAGGTGCCGCCTGTGACCGACGCAACCCGCCCCATGTCGGTTCTACTCGAGCAGAAGAAGGGTATTTTTATCGGAACCGGATATGAAAGCGACGATCTTGGATGTGGAGGCACCGGCTGCGGCGCCATATTCTCGCTGACGCCGCCCACTTCTGGCCAAACGCAATGGGCGGAGCAGGTGCTATACGATTTTGAAGGCGGCGCGGATGGCGCAAACCCAGCCGCGGGCCTGATAGCAGACGGCTCCGGTAATCTTTATGGAACAACTCTAAACGGCGGAAGCGCCGGCGCCGGCACAGTGTTTGAGCTTTCGCCGCCAGGCTATCCGGGCGGCCCTTGGACCGAATCCATACTGCTGAATTTCCACAACGGCACCGATGGAGGGTATCCCATGGCACCGCTGATCATCGATGGCAGCGGTTCCTTGTACGGAACAACGCAAGATAGCGGCGAATTCGGCGCCGGCACGGTCTTCAAATTGGCGCCGCCGGCAACGGTCGGCGCGCCGTGGACAGAAACGGTGCTCTACACGTTTGGCCTCTCCGGCGCCCCCGCCGACGGCGACCAGCCGGTAGCGGGGTTGGTGGAGGACGCAAACGGCGCATTGTACGGTACCACTCTCTTCGGCGGCACCGCCGGCCGAGGAGTCGTATTTGAATTGGTACCGCCCGCAGCGGGTCAGACTACCTGGACCGAGACTACGCTGTACAGTTTTACCAACGGGACGGATGGCGCTCTACCAAGCGCCGGCGTGCTCCTGAAGAACAACGGAACACTCTACGGAACAACCGAGGGCACCGGCACCGGCGGCAGCTACGGCACCGTGTTCAAGCTCACGCCGCCAAAAAGTGGAAGCAGCATCTGGAAGGAAAAGACGCTGTACCAGTTTTCCGGCGGTACCGACGGAAAATATCCGCTGAGCCCGCTCATTTCCGACAGTGCCGGCAACTTCTACGGCACAACGATCATCGGTGGTGCACACAGCTGCGGCGCCGTCTTCGAGGTGACACCCTAAACCTGGACCAAATAAACGGGGTCTGGGGCAGAGCCCGATAGGCGCTAAGATAAGGTCAGCAAGCTTTAGCGTGGGTGAAACCCACTTCTCACCGGTGTGTGCGGCGCCGTCCTCTGAGTTGGGCGGCATCCGTCGGTCGGCTGCGCTCAACCCACGGGCGGCGTACGCAGTTCGTTAAGAGGTTCAGCGGCGTCCAGATGCTTTGTCCTGGCCTGGCGCCCCGGGGTGGTAGATGACGCCGCAAGCCCTTTCCGCTATTGTGCCTGTGAAAAAGCCACCACAGGCAGTTCCCCCGCATGCGCACCACTCTCGTCCCCGCAGAACTGCTCGACCCGGTCGTCGCGTATTTTGCGCCGCGCCAGGTGATCCTGTTCGGTTCCGCGGCCCGCGGCCAGGCCGGGCCGGACAGTGATTTCGATCTGCTCGTTGTTCTGGATGACGATGCGCCGCCGGAGAAACTCACCCTCCGCGCTGGTTTCGAGGCGTCACGTTCGTATCGCCGCGCTGCCGATGTCGTGCCGGTCCGCGCCAGCACGTTCGCCGCCCGCTCCTGCATCGTCGGCACCTTGTCCGAGGCCGCGAGGCGGGACGGCGTAGTGGTGTATGAGCGGAGCTGAATCGCCGGCCACCCGTGCCGCGGTGGCCGCATGGCTGGCGCACGCGGATGACGATCGCCGATCGGCCGTGCTCTGCCTCGCGGCTGATCCGCCGCTGCCGGGCATTGCCGCGTTTCACTGCCAGCAGGCTGTAGAAAAGCTTCTGAAGGCATTGCTGGTGCATGTGTCGGTGTCGTTTCGCAAAACACACAGCCTGGTGGAGCTCGGCGATGCGGTGGCCGTGCACTTCCCCAATCTCGCCGACACAATATGTCGCGCCGAGACGATTACATTTTGGGGCGTGGCCTACCGCTACCCGGCCGAGGAATCTCCCGAGGATTTTCCAAACGCAAACGCTTTCGCGGACGCGCTGTCGATCATCGATCGCTTGTGCGAAACGGTCCGACCGTTCGCAACCCCGACAAATGATCACGCCCCACAATAGATAAATGGCGTTGGGGGAACGGCGAAGCCAAGAAACCAGTTATTTATTGGCTTCGCCGAGATGTCAGGAAAAGCCGCGCAGCGCTAATGGGGGTCTGGGGCCTCCGGCCCCAGCGGGTCCAGGGCAGAGCCCTGGCCTTCCTTTTTTACCCGATCCCCCGCACCACCGGTATTTCGAGATCGCGAATTTTTTTTCTCAGAGTATTCCGATTAAGCCCCAATATAGCCGCCGCCTTGATCTGATTCCCCCGTGTCGCCGCCAACGTCATCCGTATCAATGGCCGCTCAACCTCGGCCAGCACCTGGTCGTAGATATCCCGCGTAGGCATCCCGTCCGTGCTCCCCGCCAGCAGCGCGCGCAAATGCCGTTCCACCGCGGCGGCCAGGGTCTCCCCACCCAGGCTGTCGCTGGCCGCCACCGGCGCCGGCCCATGGTCGGCAAATTCGGCCGCGATTACGTCCGCGCCGATAACCTCCTGCGGCGTCAACGCCGCAAGCCGACGCATCAAATTCTCCAGCTCGCGCACATTGCCCGGCCAGCGATACCCGCGCAAAGCATCGATCGCCCCCGGGTCCAGCGTTTTCGCCGGCAACCCCGCATCGCGCGCGCGCTCCAAAAAATGCCGCGCCAGCGGCCCGATATCCTCGGTCCGCTCGCGCAACGGCGGCAACCGTATCGGCACCACGTTCAGGCGATAGAACAAATCCTCCCGAAACGACCCCGCGCGGATCGCCTGCCCCAGATCGCGATGCGTCGCCGCCACGATGCGCACATTCGCCCGGATCGGCGTACGCCCACCGACGCTGGTGAATTCCCCCTCCTGCAGCACCCGCAACAACCGCGTCTGCGCCTCGGGCGGCATGTCGCCGATCTCATCAAGGAATAAGGTGCCGCCCGCCGCCTGCTCGAACCGCCCCAGGCTGCGATTATGCGCGCCGGTAAACGCCCCACGCTCATGGCCGAACAATTCGCTCTCGATCAGCTCGCGCGGGATCGCCGCCATGTTGATCGCGACAAACGGACCATTCCGCCGCCGCCCATAATCATGCAAGGCCCGCGCGACCAACTCCTTGCCGGTGCCGCTCTCGCCATTCACCATCACGGTCAAATCCGTGGTCGTGAGCCGCGCGATGGTGCGGTAGATCTCCTGCATCGCCGGGCTGCGCCCGATCAACGGCAGTTTTTCTTCCCCGTCGCGCGGTTCGGCCTCCACATCGGCGATCGGCGCCGGTGCCGCCAGCGCGCGGTCCACCACCGCCAGCAGCTCGTTCAAATCGAACGGTTTCGGCAAATACTCGAACGCGCCGCGCTGCGCCGCCTTCACCGCCGTCATCAGCGTGCTCTGCGCGCTCATCACCACCACGCGCAGATCGGGCCGGATCCGCTTCATGCGCGGCAACAGATCCAGGCCGTTATCGTCCGGCATCATCACGTCGGTGATGACCAGGTCGCCCTCGCCCTCCTCCACCCAGCGCCACAGCGTCAGCGCATGGCCGGTGGCGCGCACCTGGTAGCCGTTGCGGCCTAGCGCCTGGGTCAGCACCGTGCGGATGGCGCGATCGTCATCCGCCACCAGAACGGTGGGCGGCGTGCTCATCACCGTGCGCCCGCCGCTGGCCCCTCCGTTTCCTCGGGGAACAACGGCAGGAAAACGCGGAAATCCGTCCGGCCGGGTCTGCTGTCCACTTCGATCAAGCCCCCATGGTCGCCAACGATCTTGGCGACCAGTGCAAGCCCCAGGCCAGAGCCGCCCGACTTGGTGGAGACAAACGGGTCGAACAGGTTCTTCTCGATCTCGGCCGGGATACCCGGCCCGTTGTCGCGCACCGTCACCACCAGCGGCACGCTCACGCGGTCGCTCGCCCCCGGCCCAACCACGCGCATGCCCGGCTGGTAGGCCGTGGTCAGCGTAATCTCGGCGCTCTCCGGCGCCTCGCCGAGCGCCTCGGCCGCGTTCTTCACCAGATTGAGGAACACCTGCACAAGCTGGTCGCGATTGCCCCACACCGGCGGCAGCGAGGGATCGTACAACTCGGTGATATGCATGTCGGCGGCAAATCCGGTCTGCGCCAGGCGGCGCACATGCTCCAGCACGCGGTGGATGTTCACCGCGCCGCGCTGCACCGGCTTCTCGCCGAACATCTCCATGCGGTCGACCAGCGCATGGATGCGGTCAGCCTCCTCGCGGATCAGCACGGCCAGCTCGCGATCGGGCTCGGTCACGCTGTTTTCCAGCAACTGCGCCGCCCCGCGAATGCCCGAAAGCGGGTTCTTCACCTCATGCGCCAGAATGGCCGCCATGCCGGCCACCGACCGCGCGGCATGGCGGAAATTCAACTGCCGATCCAACGCCCGCGCCGCCGACCAATCGGAGAACGCGAGCATCACGCCACCCGCCTCCTCCGGCATCGGCGAGGCCTGCACCGCCACACCCCGCCGCGACAGGCGCGGACCCTCCAGCGTCAGGTCGCGCTCCGCGACGGTCACATCGCCGGCCCGCACCTGCTCCACGATCGCAAACAACGCGCTGTCGGCCGGCACCAGGTCGCCCAACGACAAATGGCGCAGCTGCGCCACCGATATGCCAAAAAACTCCTCCGCGGCCGGATTGGCCGCGCGGAACCGGTTGTCGCGGTCGATCAACGCACACGCCGCCGGCACCGCCGCAAACATCGCCGCCCCGTCCGGCGCCGGCGCCGCCGTCACCCGCGCCCGGGCGAAGGCCGCGAGCACGCTCATGGGAAGAAGGCCAAGGGGGCTCTGCCCCCCTGGACCCCCCGCTGGGGACTAGTCCCCAGACCCCATTCTATGGGTTGGGAGAACAGGGGGGGGGCAACTCGGATGTGGGAACGGACTCGCAGCCCCCCCCCTGTTCTCCCAACTAAATGAACAGGTTCTAAGGACTTGTCCTTAGCGGGGGTGCAGGGGGCAGAGCCCCCTGGCCTTCCTTCCATCATGCGGCCAGAGCCTCCGGCTCGCGGGGGAGCGTGCGCGCGAGGCCTGCTCCGATCAGAGGGGCGTAGAAGCGGCGGATCAGCGCGACCACGTCGTTGGCGTCCGTCAGGCGCATCACATTTGCGCGGAACTCGGCGGAGCCGGGCAAGCCGCGCGAGTACCAGGCGACGTGCTTGCGCGCCAGGCGCAGGCCGGCATCGCGCCCGAAATGCTCCAGCATATCGTCGTAGTGCGCCAGCAGGATTTGCTGCTGCGTGGCCAGGCAGGGCTCGGGAAGAATTTCTCCGGTGCCTAAAAAATGGGCAATATGCGCGGTGGCCCAGGGGCGGCCATAGCAGGCACGGCCCACCATCACGCCATCGGCGCCCGACCGTTTACGCGCCTCCGCGGCGTCCTCGGGCGTCAGGATGTCGCCATTGACGATCACCGGGATGCGCACCGCCTGTTTCACCGCGGCGACAAAATCCCAGTCCGCGGTCCCGGTATAAAATTGCTGCCGCGTGCGCCCATGGATCGTGACCATGCGAATGCCGCTCTGCTCGGCGATTTGCGCCAGGCGCGGCGCGTTCAGGCTGGCGTGATCCCAGCCCATGCGCATCTTCAGCGTAACGGGTGCCGCCACCGCGCTGGCGGTCGCTTGCAGGATGCGCGCGGCCGCGATTTCGTCGCGCATCAGCGCGCTGCCGGCCTGCTGCCCAACCGCAACTTTCCTGACCGGGCAACCAAAGTTGATGTCCACGATTTCGGCGCCGCGATCCACCACCATGCGCGCGGCTTCCGCCATCGCGGCCGGCTCACACCCCGCCAGCTGGATCGCGCGCGGGCCGCCGCCCTCATCCAATGCCGCCATACGAAGCGTATTGCGGTTCTCGCGCACCATCGCCCAACTGGCGATCATTTCCGAGACGACCATGCCCGCCCCGAGCCGCTTGGCCAGGCGGCGGAACGGCAGGTCGGTCACGCCCGACATCGGCGCCAGGATCACCGGCACGGGCAACGTAACCCCATAACCGAGATCGATCGGCTTCAGAGCGCTGGCGGAGGAGGTGGTGCCCATCATTTGGGCAGCCTAGCCAGGGTCTGAACATGCTGCAATGCACAACGCCCCGAAAAAGCGACATTTTTCCGTCTTTGACGCCGTTATCGCGGGGGCGGCACAGCGAGGCCACACTACCAACGGCCCGAATTGCCGACTCTTCAGCCCTTTAGGGCCATTTGTATGGGCGCCGGGAAGGCCCGCGGCCGCGCGCAAAAATGACCCTGATACCTACGGCCCTTCGACCTGTCCTTACAGGTCAACACTTGGCGCCGTTGGTATTGGGGCGCTTCTGATGCACCACGTGGTGGGGCACGACCTCATTCATTGAAAAGGTCGGAATGGCTTCCGGTCGCCGCAAGCCGCAACTCGGTGCTCTCAACACGGTAGAGCAACAGCCAGTCTGGCTCTATGTGCAAGTCCCGGTATCCCTTCCAATCGCCCCGCAATGGGTGGTCGTTGTAGCTGGCTGGAAGTGGCGTTTGCTGGGCGAGCAAGGTGATCGCAACCTTTAGCTTTTCCATGTCCATGCCCCGTTTCTGCGCCCGGCGCACATCGCGCTTAAACCGGCCTGACCATACCGGAATCAGCACGTCAAATGCCGAATTCCTTGAACATGGCTGCCACGGATTCGGCGCGATGGCCCTTTCCTGCCTCAAGCTCCTTCATGGAATTGCGCGTTGCCGCGTTCGGAACCTCCACGGCAAATGGCAGCCGCTTTTCGTCGGCAATACGCAGCATGAGAAGGCGGATAGCGTCGGAAATGGAAAGGCCCATGGCGTCAAGGGCTGCTGTGGCCTTGGCCTTGGTCGCGGTGTCGATCCGCGCTCTCACGATAGCATCGGCGGTCATACGGATAGATCCTGTAAATGTGGTTCTAATGTAGCCACAAACGGGGGGATGTGCAAGCCTGCGCGTTTCCCTGGGTCCGGCCTTCAAGAGCGATCGTCCGGGGCGATGTCTGCCCGCCAATCTTAGAATGGTTTGGGCGGCGGGTGCCGATGACATTCGAATGATCCTCCTCGATACCAAAATCGTTTCGGAGCCGTGGAAGCCCAAGCCTGATCCGCATGTCGTGGCGTGGATCGATGCCCAAGCCGTCGAAACATTATATTTGTCAGCCGTCACGGTGGCCGAGTTGCGTTTCGCCATTGCGGCGATGCCGGCGGGAAAGCGGCGCCAGGTTCTCCATGAGCGTGTGGAAGGGGACCTGCTGCCGGTGTTTGCGGGGCGTGTTCTGCCCTTCGATCTGGACGCGTCGCGCGCCTATGCCGAACTCATGTCAAAGGCAAAAACCGCGGGACTGGCGATCACCATGGCCGATGGCACCATCGCGGCGATTGCCGCGGCGCGAGGCTTTCTTGTGGCCTCGCGCGATGTCGCGCGGTTTCACGCTGCTGGCGTCCGTTTCATCAACCCATGGGCGGCGGGGACCTAACGCCAGGCCGCTTTGCGCCCATCCCAGTCACCCATGCACCAGGAGGGTGTGCCTGAAACCGGACATTCAGCATGCCGCCCAATTTTGGATACATCGGGTTCGGCGTTAAAGGCAGTTTGGCCTACAAATTGCCCCGTCAAGGCGTGCAAAGAAAGTCGTTCCATTTTAAAGAAGAACATTCTTCCTTGGCCCCTCTGACCGGCTACCGCGTCGGGTCCCTGGGATGATGCCACCACGACGCAGCGAGGCGACGCGCACCGCGCACGTGCCGCGCCTACCCCCTACTGCTTGATCTCGAACACAGCGCCTGTGCCACCTTCCGCGTCTGATGTCGTTCCATACAGCGAATCATTGCCGTCATGGCTCAAACGCGAACAGGATGGGAACCTGCCTTCATAATGTGGCCGAAACCGGTACACCTCGCTCTCCGTCCAACTGCTTGCGCCCGCCGCAGGCGGTGTCAGCCTATAGATATTGCCCACGCTACCCCGCTTGCGTTGGTCGCCGCCCGATTGGGTTACGCCATACAGCACCCCGTGCGGCCCTGGCAGCACACCGCCGCATGCATACCGGCCCGTGTCGAAGTCCGGGAATTGGTAGATCGTAGTGAACGTCCAGGTATGGTCAGATGCAGGCGGGGTAAGCGTAAATACCGCGCCGCATCCACCCACCGATCGGCGGCACCGGTGCGCACGGCCCGCTCTGGTGTCCAGTGCCGTGCGTCCGAGATTACCATAAATTATACCATTCGCATCCAATGCCAGCCCGCGTGCCATATGCCCAAGCTTGTCATGGTTCGGCGCCGCCAGCAGAATCGTTTCAGACCAGTCAGCCCCCCCGCTTGCTGGCGGGGTGAACTGAAACACAACGCCGGAACCACGGTTATCACCAGCAATTTTCTGCGTGGTGCCATACAGCACTCCGCCCGCGCCCAGTACCAGATCGCCAAACGGCACGCTGCCATCGATTGTTTTTCCCGCGGCATGGCCGAATCTGTGTAGCACATTGTGGCTCCAGGTGCCGCCCGCGTTCGGCGTCAGGCGGAATACGGTACCGTATCCATCGCTTACCCCCCCCGCTATGGTAGTGCCGAACAACACGCCCCTGTGGTCAACCACAAGCCCGCCATAGGGCGTCGCCCCGTCGGCTTGCCCGGCAAAGGAATACAGTACCGTCTCAACCCATCCGGTCTGCCCGCTGGCAGGCGGCGTGAGCTTAAACACCGTTCCAAAGCCATTGGCGCCGCCCGACGGCGTTTCACCATACAGCGCGCCGCTACTGTCGCTCACCAGCTCGTTTGCGAAAGGTGCTGGGATTTTGTAGAAATCAGTCCCGTTATTCACGCCATTCAGGTTCCCATCGGCGCCGCCGCTAAAACCATACAGCGTTGTGCCGGCCCACTCCGTTTGCCCAGCCCCAGGCGGCGTTAAATGATACACCGCCCCGAAACCACCGGACGTGTCATTCTGCATGCCATACACGCCGCCTTGGCCATCCGGCAGTACGCCGCCAATCGGCCTGCCGCCACTAAAAGTGTAGATGTCCATTTGCTTCGGATGTGCGCCTGCCTGGCTCGCTGCCAGCAACGCCGCGCCCATACCCAAGGAAAATGCGAGCTTTGCGGCAAGCATGGAACCCTCCAATTAACGATTTGGCGTACTTAGCGGCCGCGTGCCGCATCGTTGCGATAATGGCCGCGGCCAAACCGTCCCGCATCAACCCCTAAGCCCAGCCATGCTCGGCCGTGGCGCCCCCCAAGTCAACATTTTTGCCCGCACTGCCGCGCCCAACCAGGCCAAGCCGTGTCAGCGCCATGCACCCGGCCTTCCTCTATAGACCGGGAATTATTTTCGCCGATATCGACGAGCATGGCGTCTGGGGTGCTGACAGTCTAACGCTAACTTGTCTCCGGTTTCCGGGGTAAGGAGGACAGGGGAGGAGCCGATGACCGCCATTTCGTTCACACGCGAACGATTTCCAGCGGACGTCTGATAGCCAATGAGAGTCTGCCCTTCGAGCTGGAGCGCTCCAAAGCGGACCTACCGCTATCGGCCAAAATCAGCCATTTTCAGAGCCTTAGGCAACGCTGCTTAGCCTGTCCTGTCCAAAGCCCGAGGACGGTAGCACTCACGAAAACGTGATCGACCAGCGGCGCAGGCGTGTCTGCTAATCGCAGCCAGCCGCCCGAAAGCTGCCGGACCGCTATCGGCCAAGTCCAGACACCACCGAGCGCAAGCTTCCTATGTCTGCTTCTGGGGTCTGCGGACAGTTCTACACCGGCCACGCTCGCTCGTCATTTCCCGCGCTGCGGCATGTGCTGGCGCAGCACCGCGTTCATGTGCGTCTGCCAGCCAGGGCCTTCGCGGCGGTAGGCATCGAGCACATCGGGGTCTAGCCGTAGCGTCTGGTTAACCTTGCGGTCCGCTTTCGCCGGGCGGCCCCCGCGCCGCCGGATCGTCTCTGCCGCATCCGCGCCGAATATCTCCGCAATCGCATCGAGCGCGGGCCGCGCCGTGCGGATCTCCTTACGCGTCCATTCCGGGTTGTCTTCGTCCGGCCGCGAAGCCGCATCATCCTGTTTCTTGCTCATACCTCTCTACCTCCTTGCGGTTCGCGTTGCGGAAACTGATCACGTGAACCGCATCCTGCCGCATTGTAATAACCGCCACATGCAGCCGCCGACCTGGACGTGCCACCACCCGCACCCGCCTCTCGCCGTAGTCTTGCCTTCGGTCTTCCTGCAAAATGGCGGTTTCCCAAGCAAGCCCTGCCACAAGCTCGAACGGCAAGCCGCGCTCCGCAATGTTCTTGGCATTCTTGGCGGGGTCGAACGTAATGCGCACAGGTTTATGCTACAGCGAAAACTAGCAAGTGTCAATCGTGTTAGCTGCAGTGAACACTGTCCTCGATCTCCCGGGATCGTCGTGCAGAAATGTTTATTCCTGGCCGAATGGCTCTGTTCATCCCGTCGAATGGCCGCGGATCGCTGCCAGCTCCTCCGAACAAGACTGGCCGCCAACGGCCAGCATCAGCCGGCGCCAGCCCGGCGCCCTCCATGTCCGTCTTCTGGCCCAAAGCACCAGAAAGCGATCGGTCCGCGTCCGGTCACTCTCGGTCAATCGGCCCGCCGCCGCGACGGACCACTTGCGATCGAGAGCAGAAATTCGAACTGAGACATGACCGGCCGTTGGTAGTACGAGGGGCCATGCGCGTCGCCGCCATTCTCGTCGCCGCCGGCTCCGGCACCCGCTTCGGCGGCTCCATGCCCAAACAGTTCGCGCTGATCGCCGGCAAGCCGGTCATCCGCTGGGCCGCCGAGGCCCTCGCCCCGCACGCGACCTTCCTCCAGCCAGTCGGCGAGGCCGCCCTGATCGAGCCCGCCCTGGCCGGCCTGCCCCACCTGCCCTGCGTCCCCGGCGGCGCCACGCGCCAGGAGAGCGTCTATAACGGCCTCGAAGCGCTAGAACCCCTGGCCCCGGACGTGGTGCTCGTGCACGACGCCGCCCGCCCCTGCGTGCCCCCGCTCACCATCCCCGAACTCCTCGCCGCATTGGAGGATTTCGAAGGCGCCATCCCCGCCGTCCCCGTCGCCGACACGCTCAAACGCGTCGAAACCGGAATCATCGTCGGCACCGTCCCGCGCCAAAACCTCTACCGCGCCCAAACCCCGCAGGCCTTCTCCTACGAAACGCTGCTCGCCCTGCACCGCCAAAACCCCTCCCCCGACGCCACCGACGACGCCTGGCTCCTCGAGCACGCGGGCATGCAAATCGGCTTCGTCGCCGGCTCGGAGGAGAACATCAAACTCACCTACCAGGAGGATTTTTCCCGCTTGGAACGCGCCCTCGTCACCCTCTCCCCCCGCGTCGGCACCGGCTTCGACGTGCACAGGCTGGAACCCGGCCGCAAACTGATACTGTGCGGCATCGAAATACCGCACGACCACGGCCTCGCCGGCCACTCGGACGCCGACGTCGGCATCCACGCCCTCTGCGACGCGATCTACGGCGCCCTCGGCGCGGGCGACATCGGCCGCCACTTCCCCCCCACCGAAGCCACCTGGAAGGACGCCGACAGCGCCCGCTTCCTCCGCCACGCCGCCGAACTGATCGCCGCCCGCGGCGGCATGTTGGCCAACGCCGACGTCACCCTCATCTGCGAAAAACCCAAAATCACCCCCCACGCCCCGGCAATGATCGCCCGCCTCGCCGAACTGCTGGGCGTCGACGCGAGCCGCATTTCCGTAAAGGCGACCACCACGGAAAAACTAGGATTTACCGGCCGCGGAGAAGGCATTGCGGCGCAGGCCGCGGTTTGTATTCTCGTGCCGTAAGAAGGCCAGGGGCTCTGCCCCTGGACCCCGCTGGGGCCGTAGGCCCCAGACCCCACTCATTAAGAAGAACGAAATGGCTCAGGAAATCCCACGCCGAAAAATTCTGCTGGGCGCCGCCACGATCCCGTTCCAGCAACCACCAACAAAGGTTCAACTCAACACGCCTTTCGGCATCATCCGAATACAGCTGCATTCCGACCGCGCCCCACTCTCCACCACCGACTTCCTCAAATATGTCGACGCCCGCGCGTACGATGGCGGCCGCTTCTTCCGCGTCGTGCGCCCCAACAACGATCGCGGCCACCCCCACATAGCCGTCGTGCAAGGGGGCACCCGCCCCAACGCCCATCTCGGCCCGCCGATCAAACACGAAACCACCGCCATCACCGGTTTGCACCACCTCGACGGCACCGTTTCGCTCACCCGCGACGCCCCCGGCACCGCCAGCGGCGCCGAATTCTTCATCTGCATCGGCCCTCAACCGGCCCTGGATTTCGGCGGCACCCGCAACCCTGACCGCCAAGGCTTCGCCGCCTTCGGCCAGGTCATTACCGGCATGGACGCCGTGCGCCGCATCTGGGTCCTCGACGCCAGCGGCCACAGCGACGACGCCTACACCGCAGGCCAAATCCTGCGCGCGCCGGTCCCCATCATCGCGGCACGACGCATCTAACCGCGCCGATGAGTCTCGAAACCGCGCGCCTCACCCTCCGCAAGCTGGCCGAAACCGACGCCGCCCACCTCCACACATTGCTCAGCGACCCCGAAATCATGCAATTCTGGGACGTGGCCGCACTCACCGATTTCGCAACAACCACCGAAATCCTGGCCGCCCAGCTGTTCGACGCCGCCAGCGGATCGGCGCTCTACTGGGCCATCGAGCGCACCACCGATCACACCTTCCTCGGCACCTGCGACATCTCCGAAATCGACCACCACCACCGCCGCGCCGACATCGGTTTCATGCTCGCCCGGCCCTGCTGGGGTATGGGCTATGCAATCGAAGCAATGCAGGCCGTCATTGCCCATGCTGCAATGCACCTTAAACTGCAACGGCTCTCCGCGCGCACCCACGCCGGCAACACACGCTCGATCGCGCTGCTCGCAAAACTGGGCTTCCACCAGGAAGGCATGCTGCGCGGCTACATCGAACGCGACAACCAACGCCGCGACTGCCCAATCTTCGGCCTGCTGCTATGATTCCAGCATCAGGATAGCGACCCCATCGCGCCCAGGTGCCAGGCTGATCCGCGGTCGTGCGTCACACGACGCCCCGGCGCACGCCCCGACGTTGTCCGATCGCATTGCGCAATAGGCGGCGCCGCCGGTCCGGCCGCATCGCCCATCCGTCATGCACTCGTCATGTCGAAACCGCTTCAATTCCCTCTTCACGAAAATTTGAGGGTCGCGCTTTGTTCCGGTGGCCGATGGTTTATCAATTGGTTGCGGTCACCACCGCGGCGTGCACCGCGTTGCACGGAAACAATCGTTGGCGGTATCACCGCCAGATAGCAACGGTATCGGTAGGATTTTCCACCGATCGTACGCTATAGGGGATATCAAATGAAAAGAAATCAATGGCTTGCGTTACTGTGTTCATCTGCTCTCTGCATCGCATCACTGCCTGCCGCCCGCGCACAAACCGCGGTTTGCACTCAGGCCAACGCACTTTCGGTGCTGGTCAGCGGCACCACCGCCGTCGCCTACCTGCCGAACGCCGCCTGGTATACCGGCGGTACCGGCATTCGTGTGGTACCGCTGGAAGGCGGCGGGTCACTCGGCAGCATCTCCACGCCGGGATATGTCGATTCCTGCGCGTCAAATCCCACCACTCTGCAAACCGTATGCACCGCGACCGATACGGATGTGTATTTGATTACCGGCTCGACGCTCACCAGCACGCTCACCAGCGCCGGAAACGGGATAGCCAGCTTCTCGGGTGGCGAGTGCGGCAATTGCGGCGTCGCCATCAACACGGCGACCAATATCGCTTACATCGAAGAGGGAACGTATGTGCGCTCGAGCGGCGAAGAAATTCCCGCCTTGCAGGCACTGGATCTGTCCAACAATACGTTTGGCAGGGCGCTCAAGCTGAATAACGGATTGTCCGAAAGCATCCTGGTCGATCCGATCCGCAACGTGCTGCTGTCAGCCACCGAGCAGTCTTCCTATGACATCGTCAAGCTGAACGGCACCAACAATCCAAAGGGCGAATACGGCAATTATAGCGTCAGCGCCGAATTCGATTCGAGCGGCGAGGATTGCTCCACCGGGTTGCTGATCGGCTCCGACGAGTTCACCGGCAACCTGTTTTTCGCCGACCTGCTAAAGGCGAAATACAACAAGACTGCCCTGACCTGGACCGACACCAAGCAAGCCCTGATCAACTTCCCGGACTTCAATGACCTGTCCGCCGGCACCACCGGCTTGTCGGTCGCGCCCGGCACGCACTACGCGGTGCTGTCAGGTGAATTCGGCGGCAACGTTGCCGGCGCTCTGCAATTGCCCACCAGCGCGTCGCTCGCGAAAAGCGGCCTCAAGGACTACGTAGTGGCGACGCTGCCGACCGATCCCGAAGGATATACCTTCCAAAACGGCTACGATCCGCACAGCGTTACGACGTATACCAGCCCGAACAACGGCAAGGCGTATGCGGTGCTGGCCGACTGGGCCAGCGGCGAGCCGGACTACCTGGCGGTCATCGACATCGCGGCGCTTCTCGCGGCACCGCGCGTGCACGGCGCCAGCGGCGTGCATGTCGTCGATCCAACCTACGACCTGATCGCCAACGGCGTGTTGCACTACGTGCAAACCTATTGACAATCCGGGGGCCAGGGGGCGCTGCCCCCGGGCCCCAGCACAGCCTGCCGCCGCGGTCGCCACCGCCCCGCGGCGGCATTTTCTTGTACTATGCGCTGGCCTTGGCTCAGCTGTAGCAACCATTAAAATCATTGCGGTTTGCGCGTCCGTCAGCTGGCCAGCGTGCCGTCGCGCGCAGGGTCCCTCAAGGACGCTACGCGCCGCGCGAAGGGCGCGGTGGCCTTCGGCCATCCT
>Ga0181531_10000741_pt1 | contig 21452 bp, 38 predicted proteins | sample PEATcosm2014_Bin_38_FD_119743 | JGI IMG/M metagenome (GOLD analysis project Ga0181531, IMG submission 119743) | Peatland microbial communities from MTU Mesocosm Facility, Houghton, MI, USA - PEATcosm2014_Bin11_10_metaG | ecosystem: Environmental > Terrestrial > Soil > Wetlands > Peat | place... | reverse complement strand
CTGCGCTGGGTTTCCGTTTGCGCTTTCCACCTGCGCGGCTGCGGCTGCCGCCTGTTCAGGAGTGCCACCCACCGCGATCACCGCGTTGCTGGCCGCCTGCGCTGCCGCGGAAACTCCGCCGCCCGTGGAAATTACCTGCGCCGCAGCCGCCTGCGCCGCGTCCGTGACTCCGCCGCCATTTGCCACGATCGTTTGCGCGATCGAAATGGGATCGCTCGAGGATGGATCCGTCAAATTCGGGATTGTGGGCGTCCCGATAATCGAAGTGAGATCCACCGGCGGTTCCGTCAACGTAACATCCGGTGGAGAAATGTCGAAATCGGAATCATCCTGGCCCAGCCCGCGCAGCCGATAAGGGGACCGTCCAAGTGGAAGCTGGCGGTATTTCACGTTGGGGATCATCGGCATCAGCGATTCCTGCCTGGCCACGGAGTGCACAACGCAATCTGAATCCCGTGGAAAAATTCGCAAATGAATTCGAGGACGCGCATTATTTTTTCCCCGAACGCAGCAGCAGCAGCGCGGCCAAGCCGGCGCCAGCCACCACGAAGAAATTAGGAACCGGCGAAATGATCGTTGCTTCCTGCAGCCAGGTGGTGAGATCCGAAATATCGAATCCGCTTACCAACGAAACTGTGGTGCCGGCGGGCGATGCGCCGGCCGTCGCGGTGGGCGTTGCCGTGCCACCCGCATAAGTTGCCGCAGCCGATCCCGCTTCAGTTCCTGTCACGCTCCAACCGTATCCCGCCGCGTAGGTCCAGATATATCCCTGCGAATCCGTGTAGGGCGTGGTGATCGGCCAGCCCACTGGCACGGGCGTGCCAGCCTGGGCGGTGGAAGCTGCGCCAGAAACGAGCGCGGGCTGCGTGGTTGGCGTGGATGTGGGCGTGGCCGATATCTGCGTGCTGGTGGTTTGCTGCGTGGATGGGCCAGGCTGCACCATCACCCATCCGGAAGCGCTATTTTCCCAAACGTTCCCGTAAGAATCGGTGTAACTCTGCGGCGCAGGAGTTGGAGCGGGCGCGGAAGGGTTTGCGGCCACCGGCGTGGAAGTGGTGGGAGCGCCCGGCGAGCTCGTGGCCTGCCCGGCAGCGTTCTGAAAAGAAATTGGAGTGGTGTGGTAGATCGGGCCGACGTCGAACATTCCTGGGCTTGGGTTCATCTGCGTGCCGGGGTTCGCGCCGGACTGCAGCAGGATGGATGTGCGCCGCGAAATCGCGGGATTCGATGGCGTGGACTGATTGGGGATCACGGCCGCGCCCAGGCCGGGCAGCGGATGCGTTCGAAAATCGCCTTGCCTCGCCGGCGTTTCCGCCGGGCCAGCATAGCGACCCATCGCGGTCACTGGTTTATATTGCCGGCGAACTCCGATGCGATTGGCCGTGGATGCGTAGAGTGTGGACATCAGCGATTCACCAGCAGAAGCGCCAGCAGCGCAGCTCCCACCAAAAGCATCGTGGGAGAAACCGTGGCCGATAGCGCGGTGGTGCCGTAGGAATAGGGCAGGCCCGTAGCGGGATTGATCGCATTCGGATTGTATCCCGCGGGCAGAGTGGCGAGCGATCCGCCCGACGTCGAAACCGTGCCGTAAATATTTTGCGGCGCCGCGTTCGAAGCCAGAATAATGTTGGCCGCGCCTTGCGCTCCGGCCGTTATGTCCTGCGCGATCGAGGAATCATCGCCCATTCCGCGCATCGCGCGGCGAGGCCCGCGCAGCACCATGTAACCGGAAAGCGGAAATCTCGATCCAGAGACTTCGGCGCTGGATCCATCCGTGCAACTCCATATTTTTTTGCGATACACTCGCGCCGGCGCCAGGCCGAATTGCGAATCGGGGCGCGCCGCGTCCATCGGGATCCACTCGCCATCGATTTCTACTTCCGGATAAACGTGGGTGAACTGCGAGGGATCGCGCGGATCGCTGGCGACGGTAACGATCCGGGTGGCGAGCCCGATGGTCCCCAGCAGCGAGCAAATGAGGACCGTAAAATCGTCGCAATCGCCAGCTTTCAGATCCAGCGTGACCCGCGGCCAGCGCAAAGTTTCCTTCGCGCCGGATGGTCCAACCGGATCATTCACAAAAAAGAAATTCGCGGAGACTGTATCGAAGATAGCGCGCGCGGCTGATACAGGATCATGCTGTTCCGCCCCGAAATTGCGCAGCGAATCGATCGCGTAGCGATTGATCGCGGGATCTTTCACCCCCTGATCAATAAGTTTTTTCATCAGCTCGATTGTCTGGGCGACACCTGCATCGCCCGCAAGCAATGGAACCGATGAATATCCGAGCCCGCTTTGTGCCTGATCGCAGTTGCACATTTAACAATTGCGCACGCAAGGGCGTGCGCCGCAGGGCGCAGAGTGCCGCAAACCGCCGAAGTTTGTAAAGAGTGTTGGTAGGCTAAAACGCTAGACTAACCCCCTAGTGCATCCCCTACCGCGTCAAATAGCCCCCTACGAAGTTGACAATCGGGTGGAAACCGTATACCAATTGCCTGCGATGCGGGGCGTTTCGCGACGATAGAGCGCCGGTACCCCGGATCAGAAAGCAGGGTGCGGTCAATTCCGGTTGAAAGGAATCTGAGAGGATTCCCCCCGCTTAAAAATTGGAGGAAACATGCCAGTTAAGCCCGGCCCGGGCGAAACCGTTCGCCAAGTTACGGACACCACAGTTCTTCCCGCATCATCCACGCCAGGCAAAGCCCCGGATCTCCCGCAGCAAAGCGATTTCATGGATTGGATCGAATCGCAGCCCAGCGAAGTGTGGCAGAAACGCGGCATCACCGTACGGCTGCGCCGCGGCACCGAATCGAATAAAGGCCCGCACTGCATAAAACTTTACGCCCCGCCGGATAAAGGCCCGTTCGGAATCGAATGGGTGCGGCAGAATTACGGTGGCGGTGATTATCGTCTGCTGGCCGAAGTGGATGGCCAGTTGCGCTACAACGTGGGATTTTCCTGCATCGGCGCGCCAAAGGATCCGGAATTTGAAGTGACTCCGACGCCCTCAACGAGCAACAGTGAGCTCGGGATGCTCGTTAATTATTTGCGTGAAAAAGATAAGATGTTCATCGATGAAATTCGTCGGCGTGATGGCGGAGATAACGGGCAGCTGGCGGTGCAGCGTTCGATGCAATTACAAACGGACGTTTTGAGCCAAGCAGTTCCGGCCGTCGCTCAAATTATTTCGCGCGCGGCCGGCAGCAGTGGAGGTGGGGATCAAAATAATCCCATGCAGCAAATGATGATGGCATGGATGGGGAAAATGTTGGAACGTTTAGATGCACCGCAGCGTAGTAGCCTGGCGGAAACTTTGGAGACGCTGAAACTTTTTAAGGAATCGGGATTGATCCCCGCCGCGGTGGGGAAAACTGATCTTGCCAGCACAATGCTTTCGATGGCGCCTCAGGTGATCGGAAAAATTACGGAAGGCATGCAGACGATGGCGCGCATGAAAGAAATCGAACTCGAAGAATTGCGGATGGGCGTACGCCGGCAGCCACCGCCGCAACTTCCGGCCGCGCGCCCGCAGCCGATGCCATCGCACCAGGTACAGGTGCTTTCGCCTGCGAATGGAGCGCCACCGCCTGCCGCCGCTGCGCCACCTCCGAAACAACCGGCCACTACGGGTAATCAGTTTCTCGATTTCATTCAATACGGGATCGTAAATATTTTGCTGGATCCCGCCAAACCACTCGAGGATGCCGCCCACGAATGTTTGGTGTTCCTCGATTCCGCTGGCGCCGCGCAATGGGTGGATCAAATGATCGCTGCGGGTGAAGATGAATTATTGAACCTGTTCCGTACGCAGCCCATACTGCAGAACGTGCCGCAAAATCCACGCCTCACCGAATTCATAAAAGTGTTTCTGCGCCAGGCCGCAGAATCCCGGCAGCCCGCGCCGGGCGATGCGGCACCGGATCAGCAGCCCGATACCGTGCTCGAGCCACCGCCACCGGCCGTCTAATAATGAGCGATGCTCTGTGTCTGCCCCATAAAAATAGAGGCTTCACTGCGCTGGCGCACCGCCTAGTGAACGGCACTCCCATGTGCGCCGATTGCTTTGCCGGAAAAGAAATCGCGCCGGCACCGAAGGCCGACGAAGATTTTCCGCTACCCGCGAAGGTTCAGCAGAAAGCAGACGAAGTACGAGAGAGGAAAACCATGTCGAAATGGTCGCACGTGGATTTATTGGCGCTGCAAAATGATCGTTCCGATGGTAAGCCGGTGAAAGAGATCGCAGCAAAACACAAAGTACCGGAATGGTTCGTGCACCAAAAAACGAAGGCGCCGGAGAATGGAGCTCGCCGAGCGACCGCGGTGGCGCGCGTGAAATCCGCAGGACCGCGCGAGAAAAAACAAATCGCGGTGCACGCTCTCGCGGAAATAGCCGCAGCGATCGATGTGCTGCGGGTGAAACGCGCGGAGATTGACGAAGTGATCGAAAAACTGGAATCTTTGAAACTTGCCTGAATTCTTTTATTGACTTCCCTACAGAGAATCCTGTATGAAATGTGCCGGTCGAGTCTCTGCCTTCCCGCAGAACTCCGAGAGGGATGCGAGGCGCCGGTGCCTAGACACCACCGGCGCTTTCGTATCGTGTCTAAGTGGAAAACGATTTCATACAACTTCGCCGCGGAATTAAAGAACACATCGCCCGGGGCAGCCTGTATTTCCTCGATATCTCCACCTACACCGTCCTGCACCTCGATGCTGATCCCCGCACGGGAATAATTTTCACTTCCATAGCCGTCCTAGCGTCCATGTATCGCGGGCCAGTCCGCTGGGTTCGTGATTCTCTCGATCGTTTAGAATCAGGGCTTTACATTCGCAAATTCACGAATCCCGGTTCCCACAAACCTTTCCCAATCCTGATAAATAAGTATTTGTGCACCTTTGGCGCTAGGAAGGGATTGTACCTAAACGCCACAGAAACAATAGATTGGAGAAACCCAGTTTACTACGGGCGCGAGGAAGGCGCTAGGAAGGCGCTAGGAAGGCGCGAGGAAGGCGCTAGGAGCGAGGCACAAAAACTAGATAACAGGGATGTTGCGAGCCCATATACTTTAGACTTTAGAAGTAAGACTATAGAATTAAACCCCTGCGCAAAAACCGCGCAGGCTACCCTCCCGCCTTCCGGAAACGCCAAACCAAAAAAGCCAAAGCAAACCCACTTCGACCGTATATTCCAGCGCGATCGCCGCGAAGCGCGCGAAGCTGCCGTGCGGGCAGAATGCCAAGTAGGCACCGGGCCAGAACCGACGTGCCTGCCGCGGTCGCTTTCGGATGTAGATCCATCAATCGCCGCCGGCATAGCGAATATAGCGAAAGGAAAAAAACTTTGATACTCCAAGCCGATGCCCGGGCAATCCCGCTAAAAGATTCCTGCGTGCAGTGCGTGGTGACGTCCCCGCCGTATTGGGGTTTGCGAAAATATTCCGGCGATCAGGGGGCCGAGCCGTACGGTCTAGAACCCACGATCGAGGAATATATCGCACACACCGTGGAGATTCTGCGCGAGATCCGGCGCGTGCTGCGTCCCGATGGCGTGGTGTTCTGGAACATCGGCGATAGTTACGCTTCTGGCGCGTACTCGGTTCGCACGAGAGAAACTCCCGAAGTTGGTAAAACGCGTAGGCTGCCGCGAAACTGGTACGCAGACGCGAATAAAATCCAGCGGAATGGAAATGCATTGCTCAGTGGATTAAAGCCAAAAGATTTGTGTCTCATCCCCGCGCGAGTGGCGATCGCGGCGCAGGCCGATGGCTGGTGGATCCGTTCGCTGATCATCTGGGCCAAGCCGAACCCGATGCCGGAAAGTTGCCAGGACCGCCCCACCAATGCGTGCGAACACATAATCATGCTCACAAAATCCGAGCGCTACTATTGGGACGCCGATGCCGTGCGCGAACCCGCGACGGGAAATACTCACTCGCGCGGGAATGGTGATGGCGGCCCAAAAGCGCGCGACCGCGAAGCGGAAGAAAATCATGTGGGCTGGGCCGATAGCGTGCGCAATGTTTTATCAGATCGAAACATCCGCAACGTGTGGACGTTCCCCACGCAGCCGTATAAGGGCGCGCATTTCGCCACGTTCCCCGAAGAATTGCCGCGCCGGTGCATCCTGGCCGCTACAAGCGAGCGCGGCTGCTGCGCCACCTGCGGCGCGCCTCACGTGCGTATGGTGTCGGCCACCGGTGGAACCATCGGGAAATCTTGGCATAACCACGAAAGCGACTTAGATCGCGGACAACGTAGTGGGAATGACGGGCACAGCATGGCTGCAGATCTGTACGGTACATACAAGCGGGAAACGATCGGCTGGAAACCGGGCTGCGGTTGCAGCTCACGAATAACGCCCTGCATCGTACTCGACCCCTTCGGTGGCAGCGGCACCACAGCTCGCGTGGCCGTAGAACTGAATCGCCGCGCGGTTTCGATGGATTTGGCGTACCACGACCATGCAGAAAAGAGAACGCGCAATGTGCAAAGGAATCTAGCGATTACGGGGCTTTAAAAATAGTTATAACTATCCCTTGACAATAAAAACCTATTAGAGTCTAATCCGGATATGGCATCCAAGGCAGAGATCGCACCGGGAATTCATCTAGTGAAAATGCGCCAGTACGGTTCGCAGATGTTGCTCACGGTTCCGAAGGCGCTGGCGCTGCCGGAAGGATTCAAGAACGGTTTTTTCCTGGGCGTGATGGTGCAGGGCGAATGCGTGGTGCTCGCTCCGGTGACGGATGCCACCTGCGAAGGCGCCCAGCAGGAAATGCGCAAGGCTTTCAAAACGGCAGTGAAGAGTTTCGAGAAACAGCAGTGACAAATGACGAGGGAGAAACAAAAATGAAAATCGAATCGTTCCGCCGCTTCGATTGGCAGTCCGCATGGCAGGCCACGGTGGCCTTGTTTTTTCTGGTGGGTTTGGCATGCACCGCCGCATGGTTCGCGCAGAATCTCCGCCCGCTCGAGCTCGTGGCTTCGATCCTGTTCGTGGGGTTCGGGTGGTTTGCTTCCTTCCGTTTTGTTGTAGCGCTTAAAGCGCACGCCCCGAAATCCCAACGGTTCGGCGCTAGGACCGCGGCCATCAGGAGCGCCGAACCTGCTGGGATTTCTGAACCAAAGATGCGCGAGCGCTTCGTGTATTTCGACCCAGAATCCGGCGAAGATGTCTACACGATGGAACCGGTTCGTGCATGAATCCCGAGCGCGAGGAAAGGCACCGGATGTGGTGCGAACAGGATTATCAGAACACTCGCCGCGCCCTGCGCTTCGCCATCTGGTGGTGCGTCGGGATCGTGGCTCTGGTCGTGATCGCAGTGGGGTGGGCTCATCGATGATCGTCAAAATCATTTGCGCATGGTGCAAGCGCGAGATGGGAGAACGCGAGGGGAATTATCCTCCCGGGACTACCAGCCACGGGATTTGTGATTCGTGTGCCGCCTTGTATTTTCCGAAATGTGTAAAAACTCGCGTGATCGTGGAGGTAATGAAATGTTAATCGCGTATCACGGTGATCCGGCGGTGAAGGAAAAATATTTGGCGCGGATGCGTGCGCACATCGCCGCGGATGAACTGATCCACGGAACCTATTGGGAACGCGGCAAAGGCTGCGCTGTAGGCTGCACGGTGCATTCTGGAGATCACGGTGCGTACGAAAGGGAACTGGGAATCCCTCGCATCCTAGCGCGATTGGAAGATGGGATATTCGAATCTCTCCCAAATGGCAAGTCTAAATTATGGCCTGAGAAATTTCTTTCCGCGATTGAGCCAGGCGCTGATCTAGCTATGGTGTGGCCGCAGTTTGCGGTATGGATGCTCACCGATTCGAAGTGGGGAGTCGTCCGCTTCGCCAAAACAGAAAAATCGAAAAAGGCGATTTTCGATATTTCTGATGCGTACGGGCAGGTGGTTTCGGGTTCAAAAGTTTCACTAGGTTGGGGAAAACTCCGCGCCGCCGCCTACTACGCCGCCGCCGACGCCTCCGCCGACTCCGATGCCAGCGCAGCGGCGCGCGGAGCGCAAGCGGAAAAACTTTTGCAATTGATGAGTGCAGCGCCCGTAGTATCAGGGGGTGTGAAGTGAAATTAAACTGGCGGATGGTGGCAACCCATTTTCTGGTGGCGTTCATGGGAGGGGTGATCGGATGCGCCGCAGCCTGGCACATTGCCGAAGGAGCAATCTCCACACTCAGCGCGCACTGCGCCGGATCCCTGAACGTGGCGCAGCAAACCATCCAATCCCAGCGGGCTGTCATCGCAGAGTTGAAAGCCCAACTTTTGGAGAATTCCTCAGAGGCTACGGTGCTGTACGAACAGTGGGATTCCCCTGGAACGCAGATCCCCATGTTCCACGGCACCGTGAACCTTTCGGTTTCGATTCCTACCGTTGGCCATCTGCGTCCGCGGTGGGTAATTCCGGAGCGCGTGACTCCGCAACTGCTGGATTCATCACAGAAGTTGCCGTATACGTGGTGGAATCCAAAAACCGGAGAAATCAGCGCGCCGATGTATGTTTCGGCTGGATATGAACCGCCGCGAAATTGAAGCGCTGGCGGATGTGCAATTCCGCCGGCGTCTGAATCTCACGCGCCGCCGGCACGATGCAGAGCACACGGCGCCCGGGCGCGAGGATGTTCTGATACTCCTGATGGCGGAAATCGCCAGCCAGTGCGCGGAACTGAACGAACGCTTTTCGAAGCTGGCCGCGGCAATTGAGCGCGAGGCAAAGAAAAAAAGTTTTAGGCTGAGAGTTGAATCGGAGTAACGATGGACAAGCGAGTGCTTGGAATATTGGGATTGATCGTGGCGGTACTTGCTGCGCTGATTCCGTTTATCTTCCATTGGACTGGACCAGAAATCTGGTGGGCGGGGTTCGCTGCCGGTAGTGTAATGCATATCACGGGTGTAGTTGGGGAATTGAACAGTTCGCGTTAGCTGCCCGAAGCGCGAAGCCCGGCGGATTCCCGAAGCGACCGATCAGCAAGATTGATCGCGCTGGCTCCGCCGAGCCAAATTCTCAGGGGGGAATGATGAAAGCGATTGAACTGGTGGCTCTGGTTTGCGTGTTTTGTTCGTGTGTGACTCAAGTCCAGCAAGCTGTAAAGCCGAAAACACCCGCGCCGGTAGCGTCTCCGGTTCAGCAGGGAACCAACACGCCTGCGAAGCCGTCCCTCCCGCCGAAGGGCGATGCTGCCACTCCGCCGGCGCCGTGCACGCTGCCGCTGGCCGCGGTAAAAGACTTGAATCCCCCGGTGCTGTCCGCGGAAGAATGCGATCCCATCCATGCCGCTCAGGTGAAGGTGTTGGGATCTCTTCTCTCGATGGAGGATGCACAGAACAAATTGAATAAGGCTGTGGAGAATCGCAATCAGGCCACTGCCGAACTATCGAAGGCCAACGAAGCCGCGAAGAAACGCATCGGCCCGGGCTGGGATATCAATTCCGACACGATGGCCACCGTGAAGGTGGAACCGCAGAAGGCGGAGGATCCAGTAAGGAAATAACCCCATGCCCATAGCATTTCGCAGAATCGTGCTGGACGACAATATGTCGGTAGCCGACATGGCGAACGTGCTGGCCGAATATTATACGGCCCAGAGATTCGCGGGGAGTATTAGCGGAAGTTACGGAGAGAAGGAAAAGTACCGCATGATTTACTTGGAACTGATGGCGCGGCGCACCACGGAAGAATTGAAAGCGATGACCAGGGCGATGAAGGCTGAGTGTGGAGAGGAATTTCTACTAGCGTATGATAAAACTAGGCTATGAAATCGGAACCGGGCGCGAAGTATCGATCCCCCTGCGCCACACCGCAGTGACTGGCCAAACCCAGGAATCTGGGAAAACCACCACTCTAGAGGCAATCATTCAGCGCTCTGGCGGCCAGAGCGACGATGGAACTTATAAGCAGCCGCTACAATCCGTCGCGTTCATCACCAAGCGCGGGGAAAAATCCTTTCGCCTGAAAAATACGATTCGCCCGTACTTCCGCGAACCCGAAATCACGAACGAAACTCCGATGTGGGAATGGATTGGTTCGATCCTTGAGGCCGCGATCGATCAGAAAATCGGCAAGGAAGAACAGGCGGCCATCATTCAGGCGAGCGATCGCATCCTCGAGCGCCGCGAATCCAAGGGAAAGAATGGGGAATCGAAACGCAAACTTGAAAAAACCACCAGCAAAGTGCAAACCCTAGAACACGTGCACCACAATATCCAGCTGATGGTTGATCAGGAACGCGGCAGTTTTAAGCGCGCGTGCATCTGCCTCGACGCCTATTTTCAGAAAGTTATGCCGCAGATTCGCAAGATCAAATCCAGCGCCGAATTGGTGCTGCGCCCGGGCATCAACGTGATGGACCTCGAGGATTTGACGGACGAAATGCAGGCGCTGATCATCCGCTCCGTGATCGAGACGGTATACCGCAAGCGGAAAAACACCGTCGTGATCGTTCCCGAATCCGCCAAGTTTATTCCCAACCGGCGGAGCTCGCCTGTACGCTTTGCCGCTGAAATGTTTATCCGCCAGGGGCTGGGAATCGGCAATGTACTGATGCTCGATTCGCAGGATCTGGCGAACGTCGCAACCGAAGTACTGAAATCCGTGGGCGTGTGGATTCTGGGGAAGCAGACGGAAATCAACGAAGTGCGCAGAGTGGTGGATTACATCCCCGCCGCGCCCAAAATCGCGCCGATCCAGATCCAGCAGTTGGGCCGCGGCGAATTCTTTGCCGTGTATTCCGATCAGGTGCGCAAAGTCTACGTCCAACCCGCCGGCATGGAGGACGTGCACGCGAAATCGATCGCGCTGGGCGAGGAATCCGCGGACAGTTGGAAGGCGATTGAGCGCCGGTTAGAGAAAGATTCGCCGGCGGATGATTACACCGCTCCGGAAAATATGGTGGACGATTCAAATCCGCCCAAAGAACCGGATGCGCTCGTAGTTTCAGAAACCGAGCGCGAACTGGTGGGGCCAGTATTGGCGGGGGATCCCGCCAGGCCCAAAACTTCCGATCAGCGGGGGGCCGGCGAGAGCGCGCCGGGCGGAACCCCCGCTGCATCGGAATATGATGAGATGGTGAGTATCCCCCGTATCGAATTGAAGCGGATGCAGGATCAGATCGAGGAATTATTATCGACGCAAATTCAAGTGCGTGGCGAGCTTGCTGCTGATCGCGCGGTACGCGCCATGCCGTCGCTTGAAGTGAAAGCCATCGCGCTGAATGGAAACATGGCGGAATTCCTTCGCCAGCTGCGTGCGCATCCCGAAGTGGTGCACGTGCTGCTACAGCAGCCCACCATCCGGGTGAACGTGGAACGCCCCGTGGTGGAGGTGGGCGGAAAATCCATCGCCGGCCGCGCGGCGCTACTGGTGCACGATGGATTTTTCAAGGAAGCGCACACGGGTTCGGCCGCGTATCAGGAAATGATCCGCCGCGGCTGGGGCCACGACAAGAGATCTGTGTACCGCGAGCTCGATTCGCTGGCAGAAATGGGGTTCCTCACGAAAGAAGAGGCGGGATATCTGGCCGTCTCAGGCATGAAACTGGAACGCCGGGAGGTAAAGGCATGAGATTTCAAACTCTATGCGATTGGATCTGTGGAATTCTCGGGCACTTTCAGCCAAAACCGGCGCGCATGGATCAGCACGGTTTCATCTGCAGGCTGTGCCGAAGGCCCGTTGAAGATTAGCAGACGCATTACGGAGTTAAAATGCTTCCCGAAACAGCAGCGGACGCGGTAGAAAAATATTACGCCGGCGAAATCCTCGAGGCCGCGCCGATCGTTCGAGCCGGCAACCTGGCCGAACAGATGATCGCATGGAAACAGGTGTTCGTCATCCTGATGCTGGCCGGCCAGCAGGGGGTGCACGCCACCAAAATGAGTTACCTGCAATTCGAAAGCTGGTGCTTCGCCAATAAGCTGGCGGTCCCGCCCACGCCGGCGGAGCTGGCCTTCTGCAATTCGGTGAAGGCCACCGCGTATTCGATTCTGCGCGAGGGATTTTCTAATTTTGTGTCGAGGCATCTGCCGGTGGAGACGCGGATTAAAATTCGCAAGCAATCTTAGGGGGGGGGTGATGGATGGTAACGGCTAATATTCTTATAGCGATAGGGTTTGTGCTGATCCTCGCCGTTCTGATCGTGGGGTTCTGCGCTTTCCTGCGCGAATTGACGGAGCTACGCGCCGCGCTGGAAACACCAAAGACTCAGACAATAGGGGTTGCTTCTGAGCCCACTCGCTACCAGCATGTAACCGAAATACTTACTCAGGCGCTTGAACCCGTACTGAAAAAAGAAGAATGCGCCGCGTGTGAGGGCGAAGGGATGATCGATCGCGTGCAGCCATCGCCGCTGATGCTGGCGATCCGCGTAGCATGCGCGCAGGCTGAATCCGCTACGCCGGCCGCGATTCTAAATGAAAACCTGCGCCGGCGCGCCGGGGTAAAAAAATGACGAACCCCACGCAGAAAAATCCGGCGGAAACTCCGCCGCGACCAAAGTGCCCATACTGCCAGGCGAAACCGCTGCGCTACAATATCGTGATCGGGTTCAGCACGGATGAACAATACGTGATCGTCCAAGTATCGTGCGCCGATTGCGATGCGCTGATCACCGCGCTGCCGGCGCCCGTTCCCGAAGGATCTGAGCTGGGGCCACGCGCCAGCGGGATACACATGGCGTGACGTCTTGGACCAAACACGCGCGGTGGGTAATGTTTTTCTTCTGCCGCTGCGGCCGTCTCCACGTGCTGGATCCGGTAATCGGAAAGGCCGTAATTTCGCCGGCGGTGGATCATGCGTTCGTAGCGCAGCACCCACATGATCGCCACGGTGAAGCGATTCGCCTCGAGGCGCGCATCTGCCTGACATGCAAATGCGGAAGGGGGCATTTTAAATATGCCTAACCTAACCTTTTCCCAGGCGGAGGGGTTGTGTGTGGTGGGCGTGCTGCTGTTCGCCCTGGGCTGCGCTTTTTTCTGCCTTTGCGTCCGCCGCGCCACCAATAACTGGCATGCGGACAATTTTCCGCGCACGGATGAAAATCGCCCGTGGTATGTGCGACTGTATCATTGGGCGCACCAAGTGGAACCATGAAAAATCCCACGGGGCATGTGGTGGTGAAGGGTGGTGGCCCGTTAGGCGGGGCGGAATGTTTGCACTGCGGCGCCGTCCTGATCGTGCAACTTCCGGCAATAATATAGTTGACGAATCAAACTAAAGAGCGTCACTATGTTGTTTGCCGATGAATCAAAAGGAGATTCATCGTGCCAGAATTGCCCAGAAATACACGATGCATGACACTGTGGGAGATTATGGAAGAGTTTCGTGCACCTCATTTTTGGTGGTTATCGCACGACCTTTTGCGCCTCGAAGCTGAACTTGCTGCGCCATTGGACAAAGGGGGCATCGCCGACCTGGAAGCTCGGATTAAATATGCGAAAGAACAATGCGATAGCATCGGGCTGGGCAGCGGCGATGCCGCGATGGTGCCGCTGTACAACATCGCCGCTGATTTGTCGCGCGCTGGCTTAATACTGAATTTTCAGATTAACGTTGAAAATATAAAGAGGGACCTCAAGACATTCCGTCAGAATCTGGAAATAGAACTGAGTAAGCGTAAATTCGTTCTTATCTCTGAGCACAATACGAAATACTTTGAACAAGACAGACTGTTTGGGGACGCTGTTTACGATAAGTTTGAAAAAGCCCGCCAAGACATAAAGGATGCAGGGAGCTGTCTTACCGTGGGGTTGAGTACTGCCTGCATTTTCCACCTTATGCGCGTTGCGGAGATCGGACTGCGCCACATCGCGACTAAAGTAGGAGTCAAACTAACTGACAAAGGAAAGCCTCAGCCGATAGAATATGCGACATGGGACAAAGTAATTCAGGGGATTTCAACTGAGATCACTGAGGCGAGGAAACTGCCTCAAGGTCCACGCAAATCGCGCAGGTTGAATTATTTTTCGAATGCGGCGGAACAGTGCTCTTACTTGAAAGAGTGGCGCAACGAAGTCTCCCACACTCGGAAAAGATTCAATGAGCCAGAGGCGTTGGGCGTGATGCAGCGCGTTAGAGATTTTATGGAATTGCTTTCTGGGGAGATATGAAAACAAAAACTGAGTACGATAGATTTGAGGGCCTCGTCACTGGGCTTCTAAAAGTACCGCATGAGGAAGTGAAAGCCAAATTGGATGCGGAAAAGAGAGCGAAAACGCGGAAGAAATCTAAGATTTCCTCCGCTTCCCGCGCGGCAGGCGGCAAGGTTTAGTTAGGCGTCGCACTCACCTTGCCAGTGAGTTCGGCATAGGTAAGGCGCTTTCCGAGGATGTGCGAAGTAACGTGCTCAAATCGCTCGCCGTCAGTGACAGGGCCATCGGCATCCTTCCGCATGTTGTAGCGAAAGGTCTGTTCATCAAGATAGCGGAACAGATGGAACGGCTCAACGCTAACGTAGGTGCCCTTCAATCCACGCTTCAATAGACTCCAATAATTTTCCAATCCGTTGGTGTGGACCTTTCCCTGAACGTAGCAGACGGCATGGTCAACCATGTAGTGAGCGTAGTCGCGATTCAAGCCTTCATATGATTGCAGTTTGTCGCTGTACAGTGCCGAATTAACAGTGACGTTCTCGCGAATCTCTTTCTGAAGTGTGGCCTTGCGGCGATTGGAAACAACTTTGGTGCGCACCTTTCCGCCACGCTCCAGCAAGCCGAAAACTACGGTTTTATCGTGAGGTCCACCACGAACAACGCGACGATTGTGAACTTCGGGGTGCATGTTGCGAGCCTTGCCCCCGATGAAGGTTTCATCTACCTCGACTTCACTGCCCTTTCCGCGTCCGAGTTTCACGAAAGATTCGGTCTGCATTGCCAGCCGAATACGGTGCATCATAAACCATGCCGACTTCTGAGTGACGCCGATTGCGCGGCCCACTTCGTAGGAGCTAATTCCGTTCTTGCAGTTTGCGATCATCCAAATGGCCACGAGCCACTTATCGAGAGAGATTGGAGAATCCTCGAAAATGGTTCCGACTTTCACGCTGAATTGTCGGCGGGCGTGGACGCTCTTGCATTGCCACTTCCCCTGATTAGTAAGAAATTTGGCGTCTTTGCGTCCGCAGGTGGGGCATTCAACGCCCTTAGGCCAGCGAATCGAGACCATCCACTCAATGCAGTTCTCAGGCTTTGAGAAGTGAACCATTGCTTGCTGAAGTGTCTTTAGCTCTTTCATATTCCTCACCTGAGCCAAAGATACGCTTTGGGGTTTGATTTGTCAAGTATATTATTGCCCGGATTACGAACGTTGCCTGCATTTGTCGCTGTCATATCGTGAGCCTTTCTCCGTGCATGTGCCGCGGCCGTCCGATAAAAAACTTTGCGCCGATTGGGCCGAACTTTTTTTCGCGGATGCCCGGCGACTGGCGTGGATCGAATCCCCGAAAACGGAAGAGGGGAAAGCATTGGATGTGCTGCACTATCGCGTGTTTACCAATCCATTCTGGCAGCCGATCCATCCGCGCGGGGAAGTCTACACGCGAGATTTTACGGAAAAAGATTGGAAGAGTTTCAGCGAGCTGCACCCCGATGAACCCGAACCGAGCATCATCCACGCCGGATAACCCCAGAACTCCGCCTCTAGCCCCTCCCAGAGTGGCCAGCTACCCCCGGTAAACCCCACCCAAGGCTAACCCGTACGCGATTTGCTCGACACTCAGGACTAGGGAGGATTTTGCGTTGCGCTACGGGCTTCCTATTGCGTTTGCGGGGGTTCTTCGCCTTCCGTTCGCTTCCAATCGACGATCGCATCGAATGTACGCCCGGTCGACGTCGACGGCCCGTGCAGGCGCGCCCATTCCTTCACGAAACAGACGGCGCAGGCCGTGGCTCGAGGCGCGGAGCAATCCGGCCACGGGCACTCGTATCGCGCGTTGCAGGTTGGGCACCAGTGCGGCATTTTATTCCTCGCCCGGTTCGCGCGATCGTTCTTCCATCAGACTGCGTACGATCCCTTCCGGAAGAAACGGCAGCGGTTTGTGAAAACGATGCTCGCGCAGGAATTCGCGGCCATGCAGAAGTAGAAGCGGAATAGGGATCAGATGCGCGGGGCGAACGTATGCTAGGCACCCCAAGCAGATGATTAACTGGCACCGCGAATCACAAATCACATAAATGGGATCGTGCGGGTTCCGGCCTTTTAATTCCAGCGGCATCAGCCGCGCACGCTGGCCGGCAGACAGTGGTATTTACGCAGCATGGCCGTCCCCTCTTCCGCGGTGATCGTGCTGGGAAATTTAAATGTCAGACAATTTTCCGCTGGAGAGTAGAAAACAAAAGCGATCACAATCAGTTTCCCCGAATCGAGATCATCGGATAATTCACCGCGGATCGTGATGTCTCCTTCGCCATCCATCAGAGCCCAGCCCGCTTACAGCAATCGCATTTGTGTGTGTGCTGAAAAATCTGAAAAAACGGAGTGGCAAACGTCCACGCGATGCAGAAATGGCCGCCCAGCTTGTATTTTTCTATCATCTCATCGCGGGTTTCGAAAACCCAGGGCCACGGCCCGGTATATTCCCACGGCCAGTGGAATTGCACGTTGGTGAGTGCGCCGATTTTCACGGCCGCCCCAGGTACTCGAGCCAGCGCCGGCGGGAATCGCGCGAAAATTTTTCGAGACGGCGCCGATTTTCGAAGCCGATTATCGCGCCCAGCAGCGGATCCATCACGCGCACCATGCCTGCAATGATGCTAGAGGAATCAACGGGAGAAACTTGCGCCAGCGGGCACGCCCACGCCACTTCCGAGCTCACCACCACGGGCAGCCCGGCCGAAACCATGTCCGCAGAAACGATATTGAACGATTCGGAGAGCGACACCTGCATCCCCAGATCCATGGTATCGATCAAGCCCAGAAAATCCTCGTGCGGCAGCCACGGCCGCAGCACCAGCTCGTGCCGGGTGTGGCGGAAAAGAGATCGGATATTTTTCAGCACTTGATCGCCGCCCTGCTCGCAATCACGCGACGTCATGTAGAACCGCAATTTTTTCCCCACACTTTCGGCCAGCGTCACAGCCGCTATAGCCTGCATCAGTTGGTTCTTCAGCGGCCGGATCGCGCCGAAGCAGCCGATGCGCAGATCATCCGCATCGCGCGGCCGCCACCACGGGCGCCGGCGCGGATAATAATTTGGCAGCAGCGGCACATGATCGCGGATCTGCTTGTGCGAATCTGCCGGCAGCGCGCCCAGTTCCCAATGGCGCGTCCATGCGCGCGTGACGTCCCACAGATAATCCCCGATGTCCCGGTGGCAGCGCCGCGAATTGCAGGCTACGGTTACGCCCGCAATGTGCACGTACCGCGCGATCCAATCCATCGCTACGCCTTCCATCGCCAGGAATGGGATCTCGGAATGGATGCGCACGATCCACTGCACGGTGGGGTGCAGGCGGGTGAGGATTTCGAATTTTTCCGGCACCACCCACAACCCTTCGATGATTACGTGGGTGGGTTTGTACTGGAACACCTCGCGGTCAATATCGTTGTTATCGTGCACCTGCACCAGCAGCGCGTCTATGCCGGCGGCCAAAAGCATTTCCACCACGAGGCGTGCGGAATTGAACAGACCAGATGAAAGGCCATCGCCGTAACTGCTGCCGCACTGGTAGTCATAATCCCGAAATTTCAGAATGAAAAGAACCCTTGCCACGGTGCCCTTATCTCTTCCCGGTTTTCTTGCACTTGAACCGGACGGTTTTTCCGCTTTTGGTTTTGAATTCTAGAACTTTCTTTTTTGCCACGTTTCACCTCCGGTTCCCGATGATCGCCTTCCAAATATATTTCTGGCAACTCATCGCTTACTTTTCTATGTTCCGCCAAACGGCGCAACTCGGGATCCGCAACCTGCCGCCGGTACATATATACCAGACTCCACAGATAGAGCGACTGGCGTTTGGTCAGTTTGTATTCCGGATCCTGTCCTACGCGCCATCGGATATCATTCCTGAACCTCTTCCCAGTGCTCGCCGTGCGCATAGATGCTTTTTCCAGCGCATCGAGCGCCCGATGCTCCAACGGAATCAATTACCGCCTCGATCGCCGCCACATCGTGTCAGCCAGCGCACGGCGCCAGCGGCGAGATCCGCGCGGGGCCGCGGGGCCGCCCGGTTTCAGATTGGCGGTGACTTGCTGCCACCCCGCAGTGGCGTCCGCGGCTATTTTCAGAATGCTGATGTACCCGCCAGGCGCAAGCTGGAACGCGGCCGAAGTGTGCTTCAGAAAATCAAAGGAACTGCCTTCGCCATTTCCAAACCACAGGGGCAGCACGAAATCCGAAACGAGGACGTCGGCACTGCCGCCCGGCCCGGCAATACTGTAGCCCAGCGAATCCGCTTCCACTGCATCGCACACTTCTTTGGCGTAGAAGTTAATGGATCCGTCCGCGTTGTCTTGCTCCACCACGGTATTGATCTCTGGATCCACCAGCATTTCCAGCAATTCGTGTGAAGTCGTGACGGTCCACGAAGTGCCCGCCTGGATATCCGATGCGGCGAAGGCTTTCCCCAGCGGCAGGCCGGCGGCCGTGGTTTCGTGGTAGCCTAAAGCATCCGCCTGGTCCGAATCGTCCAGAATCACGAGTTGCCACGAATCCGCCGGCGCGATTTTCGATGGATGAAAATTTAGCTGCGCATCGATTCCCCACGCGGGGAAGAAATCGCGTGATACCTGCGCCTGCAGCGCGACGGTGCAGGCTAGAACATCCGCATCCTTCACCACCGTGCTTTCGTTCAGAACAGCAATTTTGATCATCAGTGACTCGCCTTCCCTTTGCAGGCTGCGCAGCATCTGCGCCTTGCGGAACAGTTGACCAGTTTTCTGGCACAGTAAAAACATGGCCAGCCCATCGATTGGCGCGCGGTCGCTACAATCTGAATCCGCACGGTTAACTTTTCGCTGGTGGCACGAACTTGGCAGCCATATCCAGATAATCCTGCGCCGTCAAAGTCTTACGGTGCAGTTTGTGGATCAGATCGGCCACGCCACGCTGTGCCAGAGGTTCCAGCACTTGAAACGCCTGCACGGCCATTTGAATTTCTGCTGGTGTCATAGTCTCCCCTTCGTCAGAGCCCGTATTGATCGAGGTGCAAACGTTCGCGCAATAACGCGAGATCCCGCGGCGATGCCGGCACTTGCGCCACCACGGGCGCCGCAACGGCCGTCCCGCCGGCAATCTGAATGATGGCGTTGACCGCCAGCGAAAGCGCTGTGGCCCATAGCTGCACCTGCTGCTGCGCCTTCGGGCTGAGTATCCGCAGCAACGCCAATTCCTCCGGCGAAACGATCCCATTCGCAAAAATATTGAAACACGCGAGAAAGCCAGCCTTCGCGTTGCCCGCCACATGGGCAGATTGAACGCAGTTGGCCGTCTGCGTATCGAGAGTGGAGAGTCCGGCCAGCCACTGCTGCACCGTCACCTCTTCACCCGCCCCAATCACGCCCGATGCGACAAGTGATGGCAGATCCGTCTGCGCCAGTGAAATGATGTTGCCGATCACCTGCACCGAATTGCTGGCGTCATTGTAAACGCTGCAGCCGCTCAGACTGATGCTGAGACAGAGCGCACCGATCAGAAGCGCGGACGATCCCCGCTTAAACATCCTGCGTGACAATTCCATTTGAAACCCCCTCGTATTCTTGAATTTCCTGCATCCCGTCTGTACAATCACAATCGCAGAAATCGCAGCATGGCCGCGTGCAGTGCGGACATGCCAACAAGGTATGCCGGCCGCAGCCCAGCGTGCACGCCGGCGGATCAATCGGCAGCGGTTTCGGCTGTGGTTTCGCCATACAACGCCATCCTCGCAAGCCCATGCGCCACATAATCAGGATCATACGTGGGCGCGACCGGTGAGCCTGTGTTCCAGCAGTGAAAAATCGCCGTGGCAAATTCCGTTTCGCTCAGAGAACTCTCCATCATTTCGTAGCGTTCCCCAAACCAAGCCAGCAATTCCACCGCGCGATCGAAGTGGCGCTGCAGATTCGGCAAATCTCCCAGCGGGTAGCCGAACTCGATCGAATGCCAGCCCATAATCTGCGTGGGGCCGTAGGACGTGGCCAGATTCTGCAGCGCCTGCACGCCTTGCGGGAAGGTGAACACTTCGGAAGATTTTCCGGTGGATCCCACCAACGTCTGCGGCCACACGTGGGGCATCAGATCCGTCTGCGCCAGCGGTTTTTTGCATCCGGCCGGCGCGTAATTCGTTTTTTGCAGGGTGATCACGCGCGCCAGTTCCGCGAACACTGCGGGTTCGAAGCGCTGCAGGTTCGCCTGGCCGCTGGATTCATTGGCCACTAAAGCAGCCACCAGCGCCGGCGGGAAGGGCGTGCCTTCGACGGCACCCGCGATGTAGTCGCCCATTTCGTTCCGGATTTTTTGCATCAGTTGCGCGTCATTCACGGTTTTTCTTCCTACTCGCTTTCGTTATTTTCAGCAGCCGCCGGCGCCGGGCACGCTGCCTGCGCACGATCGTCAGCATACTCGCTCCATTAACTTTCCGATCTGAATACCGCGGTTCGCCGCGCAGAAACCGCCACTGCAAACGCCAGCTACTCCACCGATGCCGCTTTTTCATCCGTCACCGGTTTGTAGCACTGCGTAAATCCATACATGGTCGATTCCCGTTTCTCGCCTTTGGCCGTGATGTAGAGCACGCGCTGGCCGATCACTTCGGTGACGGTAACGTGCGCCGTTTTCCTTCGGTTCGCGTACCAGCGCGATTCCGGCACCACGAAGCCGCGCAGCCTGCGCGTGGTGCCCGCGTTGATAGCTATCCCTTCGAACATCAGTTGCCCTCGAGCGCACCGATCGCCAGCAGCGCGCCTCCGCCGATCGCCAGCCACGTGAGCGCCGTGCCCAGATCCACGCCGAACAGCGTATCGCTGGAATCGTCCGTGGGATCGTCCGAAGTACCCACCGGCGCCAGGCCGATCGCCGGCGCGGTCACGGATGATGGCGGAGGCGCGCCCATAATCTGAATGATGTAGGATTGCGTGGCGCCAGGTATCATCGAAAACCAATCGGATCCGGATTGCGCCGCCGCGGCCAGGACCGGATTCAGATTTCCCATACCCCAATTGTAGGCGGCCAATGCCTCGTAAGGGTCGCCATACTGCGCCAGCAGTTGCCCCAGGTACTTCACACCCGCAGTGATGTTCTGCTGCGGATCGAAAGGATTGGTGACGCCCAGCTGCGCGGCCGTCGCCGGCATCAGTTGAAAAATCCCTTCCGCGCCGGCGGAGGAAATCGCATTCGGATTATCCGCGGATTCCGCCTGCGCCACGGCCAGCGCAAAAGACGCCGGCACGCCGTAGGTGCCGGCCGCCTGCATGATCGCCGTGGGAATCTGCGCCGCGGTCACCACCAGCCGCCTTCCCCTTCCTCGAAT
>Ga0181531_10000739_pt1 | contig 21471 bp, 19 predicted proteins | sample PEATcosm2014_Bin_38_FD_119743 | JGI IMG/M metagenome (GOLD analysis project Ga0181531, IMG submission 119743) | Peatland microbial communities from MTU Mesocosm Facility, Houghton, MI, USA - PEATcosm2014_Bin11_10_metaG | ecosystem: Environmental > Terrestrial > Soil > Wetlands > Peat | place... | reverse complement strand
TGATCGCGGCAATGTGCGTGCCCGCGGGCTCGGCAAGCGTAAGGGCCGTCATCGCAACCGGCGGGGCGGCCCCGCGGCGCACCAGGGTAATCGCGATCGTGGCCATGCCGGCAACGATCAGCACGCCCATGACAATCACCAGTGCCTGCAACGCGCGCATGTTTCCCCCCAGATCGAAGCGGGGCCTGCCGCCGCCCAAGGCGGCGGGCTACACAAGACCATGGATGAACCCGAGACGCTGCATGTGCGCGCGCCGGCCGAGGCGGAAGGCGAGCGGGCCGACCGGTTTCTGGCCGGGGCCATCGGCACGCTGTCGCGCACGCGCGTCAAGGGGCTGATCGAGGCCGGGCACGTGCGGCGCGACGGTGCAGTGATCGGCGAGCCCGCGGAGCCGGTGCGCGCGGGGGCGGCGTACGAGGTGCGGCTACCCGCGCCGGTGAGTGCCACGCCACAGGCGCAATCGATACCGTTCGAGATTCTGTATGAGGATTCCGACCTACTGGTGCTGAACAAGCCGGCCGGCCTGGTGGTGCATCCGGCGCCCGGCAACGAGGACGGCACGCTGGTGAACGCGCTGCTGGCGCATTGCGGCGAAAGCCTGCCCGGGATCGGCGGGGAGCGGCGGCCGGGGATCGTGCACCGGCTGGATCGCGATACCTCGGGCGTCATGGTGGTGGCCAAGACCGAGCCGGCGCTGGCCGCGCTTTCGGCGATGTTCGCGGCGCGCGACCTGGAGCGGGCCTATGTCGCGCTGGTCTGGGGCGTCGCGAACCCCGCGGCCGGCGAAATCCAGGGGGCCATCGGGCGGGATCCCCGGGACCGCAAACGCATGGCGATCGTCGCGCGCGGCGGGCGAGCGGCGCTGACCTACTACCGCACCCAGCGCGTGTTCGCCGGCAGCGTCAGTCTGCTGGAGTGCCGGCTGGCGACGGGCCGCACCCACCAGATCCGCGTGCATCTGGCCAGCCGGGGCCATCCCGTGGTGGGGGACCCGGTGTATTTGCGGCGCATTCCGGCGGTGAGCCGGGGCCTGCCGGAGGCGGCGCGGCGGGCGCTGCTGGATTTTCCGCGCCAGGCGCTGCATGCGCGCAGCCTGGGGTTTCGCCACCCGCGAACCGGGGTGCCGTTGCGGTTCGAGAGCGAGCCGCCGGCGGATTTTCGCGATCTAGTCGCGGTGCTGGAACGGAGCTGAGCTGTGTGCGGATCTGTGCATAACTCCGAAGCACCGCAAAATATGCCACAAAATCAATGTGTTATGGAGAAATAATCGGCAACAATGATTGACTCGCCGCGTCGGCAAGGGCCACCTAGGTTCCCGCTTGGTTAGTACTTCAGAGCGATTCGGCCACTGGCGGTGCAACCGCCGGCGGTAATGGACCCAGGGGCAAAGAACACGCGCATGGACGGATTGCCTGAACAAATCAGGGTGGCTGGGGTTGTTGCCTGCCAGCGCACGCTGAAATCCGCCATCTCCTGCGTCGGTGTCGGCCTTCACTCGGGACAGCGCGTCAACCTCACGCTAAGCCCGGCTGCCCCCGGCACCGGGATCGTGTTCCGCCGAACCGACCTCGGCGTAGATCTGCCGGCACGCTACGACCTGGTCACCGAAACCTGCCTTTGCACCGCGATCGGCGCGCCGGGCTCCCAGCAGGCGCGCGTCGGCACCGTGGAGCACCTGGTGGCGGCACTCACGGCAGTCGGTGTGGATAATGTGCTGGTAGAGCTCGACGGCCCGGAAGTGCCCGTGCTGGATGGCTCAGCCGCGCCGTTCCTGTTCCTGATCGATTGCGCCGGCGTGGTGGAGCAGGCCGCCGCGCGCCAGGTCATCGAAGTGCTGCAGCCGGTGCGCGTGGAGTCCGGGGAGGCGTTCGCCGAACTGCGTCCATCGCCGTTCGGCCTCGAATTGGCGCTGTCCATTGACTTCCCGGCCGAGGCGATCGGCCGCCAGGCGCTAAGCCTGCGCCTGACCGAGGCAAGCTTCCGCGCCGAGCTGGCGGCCGCGCGCACGTTTACCCAGCGCGCCGATATCGAGGCGATGCAGGAGGCGGGGCTGGCCCGCGGCGGCAGCCTGGAAAATGCCGTGGTGGTGGATGGCGCGCGCGTGCTGAACCCGGAAGGGCTGCGCACAGCGGACGAGTTCGTGCGCCATAAGATGCTTGATGCGGTCGGCGATCTGGGCTTGGCCGGCGGCGCCATCCAAGGCCGCTTCGTGGCGCACCGCACCGGGCACACGCTGAACAATGCACTGCTGCGGGCGATGTTCGCGGATGCGTCGGCCTGGCGCGTGGTGGCGCCGGAGCCGGTGAGCCGCTTCTATTCGTTTACGGCACGCGCTGCTTAAGCAAAGCAAGGCCAGGGCTCTGCCCTGGACCCGCTGGGGCCGGCGGCCCCAGACCCCCATTCATAAGCGCTGCGCGGCTGTTCCTCGCTTGCCATGGATTTTTTGGCTTCGCCGTTCTCTTAAGAAATGGGGTCTGGGGCCTCCGGCCCCAGCGGGTCCAGGGCAGAGCCCTGGCCTTTCTTACTGATGTCTAACCCGGCCAACGCCCGGCCGCTGCGCAACGCAGCGGTCCTTTTCTGCGTTGCCGGCTCGATCGGCTGGTTTCTATTCACCCTGCTGTTCTGGAACACGCTCGGCCAGGACTGGATGGTATTCGATACAGCTGCGCACGCGTATTTCCGCCACGATTATGCACTGCTGCTGGACGGGCGCCGTTTCACCGATGTGCTGAACGCCACGCACACACCCTGGCTGCGCGACAAGCTGGTTTTTCACCCCTGGATCTACCCGCCCTACACGCTGCTATTGGCGATCCCTTTCGCGCTGCTGCCCTGGTGGCTCAATTATGTTTCGTTCCAGCTGCTCAGCTTCACCGGCCTGATGGCGGCGCTGCGGCTTTGGCAGGCGAACGGCAGGGTAGGGTGGCTATTACCGGCCGGCGTGATTTTGTGTCCGGCGACGGCGTTCACGATCGGTGCCGGCCAGAACAGCTTCTTCAGTGCATCCCTGGTCATCGCCGGAATTTATTTCATGCACCGGCGACAGCTTGCGGCCGGCGCCCTGATCGGGCTGCTGGCATTCAAGCCGCAGCTTGCGGTGCTGCTGCCGGTGGCGCTCGCGGCATCCGGTGCCTGGATTGCCTTTGTCGCGGCCGGCGCAACCGTGGCCGCCTTGCTGGCATTCAGCCTGGTGGTTCCGGGTGTGGAACTATGGCGGGGGTGGCTGCATTTCTTCCTCGGTGACCCGGCGTTCGGCGTTTGGGAGAATGAGGGCCGCATCCACGGCCAGAGTGTTTACACCTGCCTGCATCTGCTGGGCGTGCCGGACGGTGCCGCGAATATCGGCCAGTTGCTGGCGCTGCTGTTTGCTGCTGCGTGCGTTTGGCGGGCGTTCCGCGGATCCCTGGCGCCGGCGGAACAGTTGGCCGTCTTGCTCTGTGGCATGATGCTTGGGGCCGCGCATCTGGGCAATTACGACGCCATCATGCTCGGCGTTGCCGCTATGTTGGTTCTGCAGCAGGGTTTAGCGAGAGCATTCCGCCGTGGCGAGGCATTGCTGGCCATGCTGGTGTGGGCGAGCACGGCAATCAATCCGCCGTTTATTTTCAAAATATCGGTGGTGACGCCGTTGCTTGTCGTGGCGCTTATGATGCGTCTGCTCACGCGCACAGCGCCGCTTCCGAAGGAAGGCCAGGGCTCTGCCCTGGACCCGCTGGGGCCGGAGGCCCCAGACCCCATTCATTAAGAATCGATGGGAAGAACGGCGAAGCCAAAAAACCAAGTTATTTATTGGCTTCGCCGAGAGGCCGGGGAAAAGCCGCGCAGCGCTAAATGGGGTCTGGGGCCTCCGGCCCCGTCGTGCGCAGCACGCCTCCGGCGTGACGGGTCCAGGGCAGAGCCCTGGCCTTTCTTGACTTCCCTTAAAGGCTACCCAGCGTCCGCACCAAAGCTCCCGCGTTCTTACTCGCCACGGCGTGTTTGATCACGATATCGGCAGGTGTAACGGCCCGCCCGTAGTAACTCGCGTTCGCATCCGCGGAAGGTGCCACCACCGAGCCGTCCAGGCTGATACCCGCGTAAGCACCGCTGGCGGACGCCCAAACCACCAGGTCGGCGCCGGCGTTGCTGGTGGTTGCTCCTTCGGCCGTGCTGCCCAACGTTGCGACCGCGATGCCGGCATTGGCGCCGATCTTGAACTTGTTCTGCATCAGCGCATGCAGCGCCTTGTCGCTCATCACCAGCACGATCATTTCAGATTCCTGAGCGCCGATCTGCAGCCCGAAACTTGCACTGGCGATGGTGTAGAATGCCGGATTGCTCCAGCCATGCGCGGTGCGCGCGAGCAGTACGGCGGACCCGCCTTCGCCGCCGAAGAAGAAGCCGGCCTTGAAGATGCGCGGTGCGATCAGCACGGCGCGGGCGCGATGCAGCAACTCGCGTGCGTTGCCGAATTCCTTGTCGCGGCGCAGATCCATGAGCGTGCCGGTGGCGTGGTCCACGGTCGCCTGGTCATCGCTATCCGCGCGCGCGGGGGCGCCGGCCAAAGTCATTGTCAACATGGCGGCGGCAGCCGCCAGCATTGGTCTGCGAAGCATGGGTTTCGATCTCCGTGTTGGGGGCGCGCCGGCCTTGGCGGCAGTTGGTGCGGCGATGCCTAAGGAAAGTACAACATCTCGTTAACGACCCGGCGCAGCACCGCGATCAGCCCGGCAGCGCGCGCCGGTTCGAACTCTGAGACATTGCTTTCGTTCATATAGGTGCGCTGGGCCAGTTCCAACTGGATGGCCTCGATTTGGCGATCCGGCGCGCCGTAATGGCGGGTGATGAAGCCGCCCTTGAAGCGCCCGTTCAGCACCTTGGTGAAGCCCTGCCCGGCGGCGGCGACCACGCGATCTGCCAGGGATTCGCTGGCCGCGGCGCCATCATTGGTGCCGAAATTGAGGTCCGGCAGGTCACCGGTGAACAGCCGCGGCACCGCGCCGCGGATCGAGTGCGCGTCGAGCAGCCTCACGAACTTGTGATGCCCCTTCACCCGCTCGAGCGACGCCGCGAGCGCGTCGTGATAGGGCTGCCAATAGCGCGCCACACGATGCGCCCGCGCGGCCCCATCGGGCGGCGCGTTGGCGTACAACGCTTCGCCATCGAACGTTTCCGTAGGGCAGATGCCGGTTTCCGCCTGGCCGGGATACAATTTTCCGCCTTCGGGGGAGCGGTTCAGATCGACGACGTAGCGCGAATGTGTGGCCGCGATCACGGTCACGTCTAGCTCGTCAAGGAATTTGTAAAGTAGATCGACAAACCAGTCCGTATCGGGAACGGCGCGGCCGGCCGGCGTGAGTTGCGCCGCGATATCGTCGGGCAGGAACGTGCCGGCGTGCGGAATGCTCACCACGAGCGGCGCCCCGCCTTCGCGCAAATGAAAAAGCGGCGGCGCGGTCATGCAAAGAACCCCGGCCCGAGGCCGTTGAAGGCGCCTTGCTCCACCAGCCGCGTCGCGGCCTCGATATCCGGCGCAAAAAATCGATCCTCGGTGTAGGCCGCGATCTTGTTCCGCACTGTGGCCAGTGCTTGCGCCAGGGGTTTGCTGGTGGTGAACGGCGCATGGAACTCCACCGCCTGGCACGCCGCCAGCAGCTCGATCGCTACAATTCCCGCGGTATTCGCCGCCATGTCGTGCAACCTTCGCGCGGCAAACGTGGCCATCGAAACGTGATCCTCCTGGTTCGCCGATGTCGGCAGGCTGTCCACGCTCGCCGGGTGCGCCAGCGATTTGTTCTCAGACGCCAACGCGGCGGCCGTGACCTGCGCGATCATAAAGCCCGAATTGATCCCCGGGTCGGTGACCAGAAACGCCGGCAGTCGACTCATATTCGTATCGGTCAGCAGCGCGATACGTCGTTCTGAGAGCGCGCCGATCTCGGCGATCGCCAGCGCCAGCATGTCGGCCGCCAGCGCCACCGGCTCGGCATGGAAATTGCCGCCCGAAAGCACGTCGCCATTGTCGAACACCAACGGATTATCGCTCGCCGCATTGGCCTCGATCGTCAACACCCCGGCGACGTGGCGTATCGTGTCGAGGCACGCCCCCATCACCTGCGGCTGGCAGCGCAGGCTATAAGGGTCCTGCACGCGCCCGCAATCGCGATGGCTTTCACGGATGGTGCTGCCTGCCAGCAGCGCGCGATAGGCGGCGGCCGCCTCGATTTGTCCGTTTTGCCCGCGCGCCGCATGAATGCGCGGATCGAACGGCGTGTCGCTGCCTTTCGCCGCATCCACGCAGAGCGCGCCGGCCACCACGGCGGCGGTAAACAGGTTTTCTGTGCGGAACAAGGCTGTCAGCGCCAACGCCGTCGAGGTCTGCGTGCCGTTCAGCAGCGCGAGCCCCTCCTTGGGCGCCAATGCCAAGGGGGTTAGCCCGCAGCGCCGCAGCGCCGCCGCCGCCGGCATCGTTGCGCCACCGAGGCGCACGCTGCCTTCGCCGATCAGCGCCGCCGCGAGATGCGCCAGCGGTGCCAAATCGCCCGAAGCGCCGACCGACCCCTTTGCCGGAATGATCGGCACGATCCCCGTGCGCAGCAAACCGAACAAGGCATCGATCACTACCGGCCGCACACCGGAAAAACCCCGCGCCAGCCCAATGATTTTGAGCGCGATCATGAGCCGCACGACATCATCCGGCAGCGCCTCTCCCACGCCTACGCTATGTGAAAGCACCAGCCGCCGCTGCAGCTCCGCCAGCTGTCCCGGCGGGATTTTGGTATGCGCCAGCGATCCGAACCCGGTATTGATGCCATAGACGGTGGTTCCCGCCGTCAGAATGTCCGCGATGGCGCCCGCGGAATGTTCAATTCCCGGCAGCGCCACCGTATCAAGAACTAGCTCGGCGCCCGCGGCAAGTCGTCGCAAATCCGCCAGGCCAAGCGCCACGCCACCGGCTCGCACGGCAATCATCGCGCCGTCCCCAACATCGGCATATCGAGTTTGTACGCACGCGCGCAATCTATTGCGTCCGGATACCCCGCGTCGGCATGGCGCATTACGCCGGTCGCGGGATCGTTCCACAACACGCGTTCCAGCCGCCGCGCCGCGTCCGCCGTCCCGTCGCACACGATCACCATCCCGGCATGCTGCGAAAATCCCATGCCCACACCGCCACCATGATGCAGCGACACCCAGGTTGCCCCGCTCGCGGTGTTGAGCAGCGCATTCAGCAGCGGCCAATCCGAAACCGCATCGCTGCCATCCAGCATCGCCTCGGTTTCGCGATTGGGGCTGGCCACCGATCCGCTATCCAAATGATCGCGCCCAATCACGATCGGCGCCTTCACGCGGTCGCTGCGCACCAGCTCGTTGAACGCCAGCCCCACCCGGTGCCGGTCGCCAAGCCCCAGCCAGCAAATCCGCGCCGGCAACCCCTGGGAATGAATTTTGCGGTGCGCATGCTCCAGCCACCGATGCAAATGCGTGTCATGCGGCATCAGCTCCGCGACAACTTCGTCGGTGATGCGGATATCCTCAGGATCGCCCGAAAGCGCCACCCACCGGAACGGCCCCTTGCCGAGGCAAAAAAGCGGACGAATGTACGCCGGCACGAACCCCGGAAAATCAAAGGCATCGAGCAAACCTTCGTCCTTCGCCACCTGCCTGATATTGTTTCCATAATCCACGGTCGGAATGCCGCGTCGAAAAAACCCCAGCATCGCCTGCACATGCACGCGCATGGATTGCTTGGCCGCCGCCGCCACCTCATCGGGATGCGTAACCCGCTTCGCCTCCCACTCCGCCACGCTCCACCCCGCCGGCACATACCCGTTCACCGGATCATGCGCCGAGGTTTGGTCCGTCACCGCATCGGGCCGAATGCCGCGCGCCAATATTTCGGGAAAAACCTCCGCCGCATTGCCAAGCAACCCGACAGAAACCGGCCGCCCGTCGCGCTTCGCCGCCTCGACCATCGCCAGCGCCTCATCCAGCGACGTCGCGCGCCGGTCCAGATACCCCGTCTCCAGCCGTTTCTCGATCCGGCTGTCCTGCGCCTCCACCGCGATCATGCTGGCCCCCGCCAACGTCGCCGCCAGCGGCTGTGCCCCGCCCATGCCGCCCAAGCCGCCCGTCAGAATCCAGCGCCCCGCCAGGCTGCCGCCATAATGCTGTCGCCCCAACTCGACAAACGTTTCGTAAGTGCCCTGAACAATCCCCTGGCTGCCGATATAAATCCAGCTGCCCGCCGTCATCTGCCCATACATCATCAGGCCCAGCCGATCGAGCTCGGAAAAATGCGCCCAGGTCGCCCAGTGCGGCACCAAATTGCTGTTCGCGATCAGCACCCGCGGCGCATCCACATGCGTGCGGAAAACCCCCACCGGCTTGCCCGACTGCACCAGCAACGTCTGATCCGGCGCCAACGTGGTCAGCGCGCCGACAATGGCGTCGAAACATTCCCAGTTGCGCGCCGCCCGGCCAATGCCGCCATACACCACCAGCTCCTCCGGCCGTTCCGCGACCTCGGGGTCCAGATTGTTCATCAACATGCGCAACGGCGCCTCGGTCTGCCAACAGCGCGCGGTCATCTCCGTTCCGCGCGCGGCACGCACCACACGGCTATTGCGGCGAAGATCGGTCATATCGGAAACTCCAATTAACAAAAGTTTTTGCTTCTTTTTTCAAAAAGAAGTGCTTTTTTCTGTTCTTTTTTGAAAAAAAGAACCAAAAAACTTTTGTTCATTTTGGTTTAGTGTCAATCGCGCCGGGAGGCCACGCTCCGCCTCCAGGCGCAAACCGACCGGTCAAACGAAACCTGCCGCCGGGGTAGTATAGCTTAGTCACCGCCGCCAGGCGCCCCGCGGACCAGGTTCGCCGCGAAACCAACAAACACGGCTCACCCGGCGCCAGCGCAAGATAGCGGGCGACCAATGCATCCGATGCCACCGCCTGCACCACATGCTCCACTTCCTGCACCGGCGCGGTCCCATTCAAATACTGCGCCGGCGTGATGACCGAAAAATCCTGTTCCAAATAACCCGGCGCCAGCGCCGGATCGATCATCCTGTCCTCGAACTGGATCGGCACCTCGTTCTCGAAATGCAGCACCGCCGAATGGTACAGCGTCGCACCTGGCGGTAGATCGAACGCCGACGCCACCCCATCCGCAACCACCGCTTCCAGCACAAAAACCTGCGCCCGGTGCGTATGCCCCCGCGCCTCGATCTCATCGGCGATGTTGCGGATTTCCACCAGCCCCGACTGCGCCAACGGCTCCGCCACGAACGTGCCAACCCCCGGCACCCGCCGCACCATATTCTCGGTCGCCAGCTCCCGCATCGCGCGGTTCACCGTCATCCGCGCCACGCCAAAACTCCGGCACAGCTCATGCTCGGAAGGCAGCACCTGCCCCGGAATATACCGGCCCCGCGCAATGCCATCGGAAATGCTGCGCTTGATTGCCTGGTAAGGGCTTTCCGTCATGCCACCAGCGCCTTCAACGCCCCGCGATAAGCCGCATCGATCGCCGCCTCGTCGCGATGCACCCCATCGCGCACCATCCACGCTCCGCCCACCATCACATGCCGCGCCGGCGGCCGCACCGCACCAAAAACAGCCGCGTCGAGCGCGAACTCCGGCTTCAGCCCAACCGCTTCCGCGGTCGGCTCGATCACCACGAAATCGGCGCAAAACCCCGGCGCAATGCGCCCCGCCGCGCGCCCGCACGCAGCCGCCCCGCCGCGCGCCGCCTGCTGCCACAACGCGCGCGCACAATGGCCCGCGCCACCCACCGCCACGTTGCGTCGTTCCGCCCGCAGCCGCTGCCCATACTCCAGCAACCGCAGTTCCGAAAACGCATCGAGCGCCACGTTGCTGTCGCTGCCGATGCCGAACGCGCCGCACGCGTCCAAACATGCGGGAAAATCGAATATCCCGTCACCAAGATCCGCCTCGGTGCTCGGGCACAACCCGATCACCGCCCCCGCGCGCGCCGCATCGGCAATTTCCCGCGCGCTCGCGTGCGTCGCATGCACCAGGCACCAATCGCGATTCACGTAAGCATGATCCAGCAGCCAGGCCACCGGCGGCGCGCCAAGCGCTTCGATACTCGCCGAGACCTCCGCGCGCTGCTCGGCCGCGTGAATATGAATAGGCCCCTTCCCGGCAAATCCCTCCGCCGCGCGACGCAAAGAAGCCGGCGGCACCGCGCGCAAACTGTGCAGCGCCAGGCCCACGCCGAACCCACCCTGCGCGCCCAACGACTCCGCCATCGCCAGCGCCTCGTCGGCGCTATTGTGAAACCGGTTCTGCGCGCCGCTCAGCGGCGCGCCACCAAATCCGCCCGCCTCATACACGCCCACCAAAACAGTCAGCGCAATCCCGGCCGACGCAGCCCCCGCGACCAGCGCCAAAGCCATCTCAACGCGCGGCGTATACGCCGACCCGTCAGGCCGGTGATGCAAGTAATGAAATTCCGCGACCGCTGTATACCCGCCCTTCAGCAGCTCCTTGCCGACCCACGCCATCACCGGCGCATAAAGCTCCGGCGTCATGCGCGCCGCGGCGCGATACATCGCCTCCCGCCAGCTCCAGAAGTCGCCGCCGCCATCCGTATGCGCGGTCAATCCGGCAAACACCCGCTGAAACGCATGGCTGTGCAAATTGCCCATGCCCGGCACCAACAGCCCCGCCACGCGCTCGCCATCGCCCCCGGCGCTGCGCGGCACAACATCGGTAATCAAGCCATCCGCCACGCCCACCCGCACGTCGGGCGCAAACCCGTCGTCGAGCAACGCCCAGTCGGCAAGGAGGTGAGGCATCTGGCGCGAACCTGTCTAGACAGCTAGCCTAGGCGGCAGGCGCGGCATGGTAAAGGGGCCCCCGATGCAGGCAGATGCGATCTGGCAGGGCGGCGGGATCGCCACGATGGTCCATGGCGCCGGCCCCTACGGCGCGATCCCGGACGGTGCCGTGGCCACGTCTCAAGGCCGCATTCTGTGGGTCGGTCCCCGCGCCGACCTGCCCAAAACCCTCATCGGCCCCGCCACTGCCCACCACGACATCGCCGGCGGCTGGCTCACCCCCGGCCTGATCGACTGCCACACCCATCTGATCTTCGCCGGCGACCGCAGTGCCGAGTTCGAGGCGCGCTTGGGCGGCATCAGCTACGAGGAAGCGGCCAAATCCGGCCGCGGCATCCTTTCCACGATGGCGGCCACCCGCGCCGCCACCGAGGCCGAACTCATCGCCCTCGCCGCCCCCCGCCTGCAACGCCTCCGCGCCGACGGCGTCACCACGGTAGAAATCAAATCCGGCTACGGCCTTTCGCTGCCCGACGAGCTGAAAATGCTGCGTGCCGCGCGCGCCCTCGGCGCGGCGCATGGCGTGCGCGTGCGCACCACGCTGCTAGCCGCGCACGCCGTGCCCCCGGAATTCGCCGGCCGCCCCGACGCCTACATCGATCATATCATAGCCGACATAATGCCCGCCGCCGCGCACGCCGGCCTCGCCGACGCGGTGGATGCGTTCGCCGAATCGATCGCCTTTTCTCCCGCTCAGGTCAGCCGCGTTTTCACCGCTTCCCAAGCCCTCGGCTTGCCCGTCAAACTGCATGCCGATCAGTTGGCCGACGGCGGCGGCGCGGCACTCGCGGCTTCCCACCACGCGCTCTCCGCCGATCACCTCGAATACACCTCCGAACCCGGCGCGCGCGCCATGGCGGCAGCCGGCACCGTCGCGGTGTTGCTACCCGGCGCCTACGCCGCCGTCGGCGCCACGCAGCCCCCGCCGATCGCGTCTTTCCGTGCCCACAACGTTCCCATGGCCGTCGCCACCGACGCGAACCCGGGCAGTTCCCCGCTGCTGAGCCTGCTCACCGCGATGAATCTTGCGTCCTGCCTGTTCCGCCTGACGCCGGAGGAAGCGCTCGCCGGTGTCACCAGCCACGCCGCCGCCGCCCTGGGCTTGGCCGACGAAATCGGGACGATTGCGCAGGGCCACGCCGCCGATTTGGTTGTTTGGCCGGTGAACCATCCGCGCGAACTCGCATACTGGATGGGTGCGCTGGCACCAGTGGACACGATAATTTCAGGTTGTTTGGCGCACCAATAGCCTCGGATTTGATATCAATATCAGAACAAATAAAATGGCGATATTATACTTGACTTACCCAAAGCTACCGAATATCTTTCTGGCCATAGGGGGTTCCCATGGCCGCGTCCGTCCTTTCCGCCGAACATTTTCACGATGAAGGCGCCGCCACCAAGTTCATTGAGGCGCGGATTTGGCCGGAAGGCCCGGTCTGCCCGCGTTGTGGCGAGACCGCGCGCATTGGGCGCCTGAACGGCAAGACCACCAAGATCGGCCAGTGCAAGTGCTACGTCTGCCGCAAGCCGTTCGCCGTCACTGTCGGCACTGTCATGGAGTCCAGCCATATCCCGCTGCACATCTGGTTGCAGGCCATGCACCTGCTTTGCAGCAGCAAGAAGGGCATTAGCAGCAACCAGTTGCACCGCACCCTTGGCGTGACCCTCAAATCCGCCTGGTTCCTGTCGCATCGCATCCGCGAAGCCATGCGTAGCATCGGCATGGAGCCGATGGGCGGGGCTGGCGAGATTGTCGAGATCGACGAAACTTTCATCGGTCGGAAGCAGGGCGAGATGATCCGCCGGGGCTACAGTCACAAACACGCGGTCATGAGCCTTATTGAGCGCCGGCCCGAAGGCGCCCGCGTGCGCTCTTTCCATGTGAGCGGCACCGCCGCCGCCGATCTGCTGCCCATCATCAGGGTCCATGTCTCCCCCGAGACCCACATCATGACCGACGAAGCGGGCCAGTACTCGCGCCTCAACAGGTTCTTCGCAGCCCATGATTTCACCAACCACAGCGCGGGCGAATACGTGCGCGGCAACGTCCACATCAACACCGCCGAAGGCTACTACAGCGTGTTCAAGCGCGGTATGGTTGGCATCTACCAACACTGCGCCGAGCATCATCTGCACCGCTACGTGGCGGAGTACGACTTTCGGTACAACAACCGGGTGCGTCTAGGCGTGGACGATCAGGCCCGCACCGACGCGGCGATCAAGGGCGCCGCCGGCAAGCGTCTAACTTATCGAACGACTGTTGGAGCGGCCGAAGCGTGAGCGGCGGCAGGCACCATCAGCTCCGCAACCACGGTTCGGGCTCATCGCGGATGGGCGACAATTGGAAATGGACTTGCCAGAAAAGGAGAACCACCAATGACAGAACCCGGGCCGATGGCTTTCGAAATCAATCGGGACCAAAAACCAGAAGAACGCATAGCCGATGCCCTTGAATTCATTGCACATCGCTTGTCTGGCATCGAATATGGCCTCTTCATGCTTCACGCCCAATTAAAGGATCGGGCCTCTCAGGAATGGATGGATCAGGCAATGGGGTCCTAACCGGGACAGGCTTTGCTGATAGATATGCCTCGTATTGGCACGCGCGAGCGATTACCTGATCCGCTGTAATCACTTTGGCGTGCCAATCGGCCTGCGCCATCTGCAATGCCCGCTCGCGCGCTAAGTACCTATAATCCATAGAAATACCTGAGGCAGAACATGCCCGCACGTAAGCCGCCGCCACCCGACGAAAAGCCCCAGCGCGAGCGATTCATCGAGACAGCACGCGCGATTGGCGCGTCCGATGACCCGGAGGTTTTCGAGCGGATATTCCGGGGGATTGTGAAACCGCGCCCCATCACCCAAACAACCCATTCGCCCAATTCCGAACCGCAGGGCGAAGGTTAACGGTAATAATCAGCCGCGCGTCGTCCGGGTCCGGCGGATCGCTCACCGGCTCCAAGAGCGTGTCGGTTTCGACTGAAACTCGTGTGATCAAACTATCGTCCTCAAGTAGGCAGAAAAACGGGGTCTGATCCTCGGCTGGTTCTTGGTATTTCCCGAGCTCTTGTGCAGAACCAACGATCCGTAGCGCATCGAATAGAGTTTTCAGTCGATTATCTATGTCGCCAGATTGAATGAGCGAGCCAGGCGCGTCGGGTCTTAGGAACAAGATCGACACGCTGCAAAGTAGGGACAGTTCCTCTGTCACGAGAGGAACGAAGCGGTAGCCGTTACGCTGAAACTGAGATGCCAGCCAATCTACCCGTAATTGAGCGGCCATTTCCAGCGCGGCAGGGTGGATGTATCCGCCGCCTGGATCGACAGCGCGGGCATTCCTTAGGTGGGGTGTAACCTCCCAAAGACGCCGAAGCTGGGGATGAAAGTGGCACCTGATCTCATGTTTATGATCAGCGCGTGTCTTGGTCTTGGACGCCCCATAGAGAGGCCCCGCGTAGGTCAAACGAAATTCCATTACCGCCTCGCCAAGGTCGTGGTCCGGGTCGGACCGGAGCACGACGCTCCCTCTGGACTCGGCGCCCATGGCGGAACCCTACCAGACCTACGCTGGGTAAGTGAAGTATAACATCGCCAATAAAATCGGGGTCTGGGGCCTCCGGCCCCAGCGGGTCCAGGGCAGAGCCCTGGCCTTTCCTTAATCAAACAACATCATCCGCCCGCTGCGCACAGTCCGCCGCCGTATCGCAAGTTTCGACCTGAATAGTAGCATGCCCAATGCCGAAATGCGCCCGCAGCCCCTCCACCGCGGCACAAACCATCGCCGGCCCCCCCTCGGCGGAACCCTGCACCAAATGCGCGGTCACCGCGCATTCAGTCGTGCTGAGCGCCCAAACATGCAGGTCATGCACCTCCACCACACCGGGCAACCCCGCGAGAAACCCCGCGATCCGCGCCTGATCCAGGTGCGCCGGCACCGCGTCCATCGCCAAATTGGTGCCCTCGCGCAGCAGCCCCCAGGTGCCGACGCCGATCACCCCGACGATCACCAGCGACACCGCCGGGTCCAGCCAAACCAACCCCGTGCGCCTGATGATCAGCGCGGCCGCCAGCACGCCCGCCGAGAGCGCCGCATCGCTCGCCATATGCGCGAACGCCGTGCGCAGATTGAGGTCGCCGGCGCGCCCGCGCATAAACAACGCGGCCGAGGCGCCGTTCACCAGCAGCCCCGCGGCCGCCACCCACGCGACCATCACGGCATCCACCGGCGCGGGTGCCAGCAAGCGCCGCACCGCCTCCACGCCGATCGCCCCGATGCTGATCAGCAGCAGCATGGCATTGGCCAGCGAGGCCAGGATCGTGCCGCGCCCCCACCCATAGGTGCGCCGCGCGGTGGGCGCGCGCCGTCCCATCGCCCCGGCGCCCCACGCCAGCAGCAGGCCGAGCACGTCGCCTAGATTATGAACGGCGTCCGCCAGCAGGGCCATCGAGCCTGCCATCAGCCCCACGGTGATCTGAGCCGTCACCAGCAGGCTGTTCAGCACAACGCCCACGGCAAAAGCCGTGTCGTGCCTGGCCCTGGCCGGCGCGTGCGCATGCCCGTGATGATGCAAGTGGTCATGCGGCATCGGCGTGCTCCCTTTGACGCACCGCGACAGACCCTTACATGGGGGCCTGAGATGAAACCAGGATACCCGAGCATGACCCAAGCCGCACCCACCAGGGCCCCCGATGGCGCCCTATCCGCCGGCGCCGGCGCGCTGCCCAGCTGGGACCTGGCCGACCTCTATGCCGCCCCGGACAGCCCCGCGATCGAGGCGGACCTGGCGCGCACCCAAGCCGAGGCGCAGGTTTTCGCAAACGACTACCAGGGCAAGCTGGCTTCCCTCCCCGGTGCTGACCTGGCGCGCGCCATGGCGCGGTTCGAGGCGATGGACGAAACGCTCGGCCGCGTCATGAGCTACGCCCAGCTGCTGTTCAGCGCCGACAGCACCAGCCCCGAGGCCGGCCAGTTCTATCAGCGCATGATGGAGCGGGTGACCGACATCTCCTCGCTGACCCTGTTCTTCCGCCTCGAGCTCAACAAGATCGAGGACGACGTGCTGGAGCCCAAATACGCCGACCCGGCCTTTGCCCGCTGGCGCCCCTATTTGCGCGATTTGCGCGTCTATCGTCCGCACCAGCTGTCCGACGAGCTCGAGCGTTTCATTCACGAACGCGAGGTGACCGGCCGCGCCGCATGGAGCCGTTTGTTCGACGAAACCATTGCCGGCATGCGGGTCAATTTGCGCGGCGACCAGCTCACCGTCAGCGACGCGCTCAACAAGCTCTCCGATCATGACCGCGCCTTGCGGCAGGATGCATTTGCCTCGGTCAGCACGGCGTTCGGCGACCGCATCAAACTGTTTTCGCTGATTACCAACACCTTGGCCAAGGACAAGGAGGTAGTCGATACCTGGCGCCACTATCCGCGCCCCGCCAGCGAACGCAATTTGTCCAACGTCGTGGAAGACGAGGTCGTCGACGCGCTGGTGACCGCCGTCACCGAAGATTTTCCGCTGCTCTCGCACCGCTACTACAAATTGAAAGCCGGCTGGCTCGGCCTGGACAAATTGCAGCATTGGGACCGCAATGCGCCACTGCCCGGCGATGACGACCGCACGATCGCGTGGGACGAAGCGCGCAACTGCGTACTGGGCGCTTACAGCCGGTTCGATCTGGAAATGGGTGCCGTCGGCGGCCGCTTCTTCGACAATAACTGGATCGACGCCGCGCTGCGCGAGGGCAAGGCCGGCGGCGCCTTCGCGCACCCCACGGTCCCCTCGGTACACCCCTATATCCTGATGAATTATCACGGCCGCACGCGCGACGTGATGACGCTGGCGCACGAATTGGGCCACGGCGTGCACCAGGTGCTCGCCGGCGCGCAGGGCCATCTGATGTCCAACACCCCGCTCACGCTCGCCGAAACAGCCAGCGTCTTCGGCGAGATGCTGACATTCCGCGCGTTGCTCGATGCGGAACACGACCAAAAACGCCGCAGACTGATGCTGGCGAGCAAGGTGGAGGACATGCTGAACACGGTGGTTCGGCAAATCGCCTTCTACAGCTTTGAAACCAAGCTGCACGATGCGCGCCGCAAGGGCGAGCTGACCCCGGAACAGATCGGCGCGCTGTGGCAGCAGGTGCAAAGCGAAAGCCTCGGCCCGGCATTCGAATCCACCCCGGCCTACGATGTGTTCTGGGCCTACATTCCGCATTTCGTGCATTCGCCGTTCTACGTCTACGCCTACGCATTCGGCGATTGCCTGGTGAATGCGCTGTATGCGGAATACCAGGCCGGCCATCCGGATTTCCAATCCAAATACAAAGCCATGCTGCGCGCCGGTGGCACGCTCGTGCACAAGGATCTGCTGGCGCCGTTCGGCCTCGATGCCTCCGATCCGGCATTCTGGAAACGCGGCCTGGGCATTATCGCCGGCTTCATCGACGAGCTGGAGCGCACGCCTGGTGACTGACGGCGAAGGCATGGCCGGCCCGGGCCCCGATAGCAGCACATTGTTCGGCGAAATCCGGCGCATGGCGCAAACCTCCGGTGCCGTCGGCGGCATCGCCGCCCGCATGGCCGGCGCGCGTTTTCTGGGCATCAAGACCGATCGCTCCGCCCACGCCGAGGACATGAAAACCATCCTCGGCGGGCTCAAGGGCCCGATGATGAAGGTGGCGCAATTCCTCTCCACGGTGCCGGATGCGCTGCCGGCCGAATATGCGCGCGAACTCGCGGAATTGCAGGCCAACGCACCGCCGATGGGCTTTCCGTTCGTGCGTCGACGTATGCAAAGCGAACTTGGCCCTGATTGGGCCAGCAATTTTTCCGAGTTCGGCCAGACCGCCGCGGCCGCCGCCAGCCTCGGCCAAGTGCATCGCGCCAAACTTCTCGACGGCACCGAAGTCGCCTGCAAACTGCAATACCCCGACATGCCAAGTGCCGTGGAAGCCGATCTACGCCAGCTAAAAATGGCGCTGGCATTGTTTCACCGCATGGACAACGCGCTCAACAACGATGAAGCCTACAAGGAACTCGTCGAGCGCCTGCGCGAGGAACTGGATTACCGCCGCGAGGCCGCCAACATGCGCCTCTACCGCCTGATGCTCGCCGGCGTCGGCCGCGTGGAAGTGCCGGTCCCGGTCGAGCGCCTCAGCACCGTCCGCCTGCTGACCATGAACTGGCTGCACGGCCGCAAGCTGCAGGATTTCCTGGCCACCGACCCGCCCGAGGAAATGCGCAACGAAGTCGCCCGCGCCCTGTTCCAGGCCTGGTATATTCCCTTGTATCGATACGGCATCGTGCACGGCGATCCGCACCTCGGCAACTACCAGGTACGCGACGACGGCGGCATCAACCTGCTCGATTTCGGCGTCATCCGCGTGTTCGAACCGCGCTTCCTGCGCGGCGTCATCAACCTGTTCGAAGCCGTGCGCGACAAGGATGACGACAAAGCCCACCACGCCTACGAAGTCTGGGGTTTCGGCGATCTCTCCGCAGAGAAAATGGCGGTGCTCAACGAATGGGCGCGTTTCCTCTACGAGCCCCTCATGCAAGACCGCGTGCGCGCCATGCAAGAAACCAACGACCCGCAATACGGCCGCGAAGTCGCCCAAAAAGTCCACGCCGGCCTGCAACGCACCGGCGGCGTCCGCGTCCCCCGCGAATTCGTGCTCATGGACCGCGCCGCGATCGGCCTCGGCTCGGTATTCCTGCGCCTCGGCGCCCGGCTGAACTGGCACCGAATGTTCCAGGATTTGATCGCGGATTTCGATGAAGCCGATTTAGCCGCGCGTCAGGCGGCTTCATTGGCGCAGGCGGGGGTGCCTTCTACGGTGCAGCAGGACGCAGAAAAGCTTCAGGTTTAAGAATGGCTTCGCCGACCGGGGGCTCTGCCCCCTGGACCCCCGCCGGCGTGCCGCCGTTGTCGTTAGCGCTGCGCGGCTGGAGCAGGCAGGGTCGAGGCTGCGGCGCGAGAAGTAGAGAATTATTGCATTTTCTCGGGCGCGGGAGGTAGTCTCTGTTCATGAACGTCGCCTTGCAGACGCCGTGGACGGTTGAGCGGTTCCTCGCCTGGGCCGCACGGCGGGAGGCGCGTTATGAGTTCGACGGCACGCAGCCCGTCGCCATGGTCGGGGGCACCGCCCGCCACAGCCGAATCACGGTCAACATCCATCTGGCTCTCGGGTCACGTCTGCGGGCGACCTCCTGCGCCGCGTTCGGGCCGGACCTGGGCGTCCAGACCATCGATAATGCGGTACGCTATCCCGACGTCCTGATTACGTGCACGAAATTTTCCGATACCGAGCGGCTTGCGCCCGATGTGGTTGTCGTATTCGAGGTGTTGAGTCCAGACTCGGGGCGGCGCGACCGTATCGAAAAGGTCCGCGAGTACGCGGCAGTCGCTTCGATCCGGCGCTATCTCATCGTCGAGAGCCTGGGCGCCGGCCTCCAGGTGTTGCATAGGCGGAACGGGAATGATCCCTGGACGGTGCTGACGCTAATGGGCGACGATATTCTGGCCATACCGGAAGTTGGGATTGAGGTGCCCGTCTCGGAAATTTACGACGGCGTCGAATGCACAGAATAGTGTCATCTCGCCGTTGGCCAACGGCGTGCCGCCGCTGTCGAACGGTCTAAACTCGCAACCAGTTCTCCATCCTCAATCCTGCGACCCTGGCGAACTCACGTTCGTTGTCGGTGACGATCGTGCAGTCCAGTGTCAGGGCGTGCGCTGCAATCAGCATATCGAGAGCGCCGATCGTTGTGCCAGCTCGTTCTAGGCCGGTTCGCATCTCGGCAAAGATTTGGTCCGTTGGGGACTCGAGCGGTACAACCGTAAGGGTCCGCAAGATGGCGTCAATGCGCGCTGCCAGTTGTGCCGAGCCCCTCTTAACGGCGCCGAACCGCAGCTCCGCGGCGACAATGATACTGATGCAGAGATTCGCCGTGTCCACTCGAACGACGTGCGAGGCGACGCGGCCCCGCGGGTGACGCACCAGATCCGAGACGATATTCGTATCGAGCAGATATCGCGTCACAGATCGAAGGGTTCTGGCGGAGGGTCGTCGATCTCGGGAAACTCCTCCTCAAGCGGCTCCCAGGACGCCAGCAACTCCAGCAGGTTGTTCGGTGGCACAGGTTCGATCACGAGCCGGCCGTTTTCCTTGCGCATAACGGCATCCTTGCCGGGCAGTTCGAATTCGCGTGGGATTTGGACTACTTGGCTGCGCCCCTTGCGGACCAGACGGACGGTGCGCGCGGCAGGGTCGGGAGATACTATTTTCATAGGCCTAACATAGGCCAGCGGACGCCTTCCGTCCACGCGTTGCTTGCCCACCGTTTGGTCCCCTTGCCCCCTCCGCCCCTGCCTGTTAGCTGCCCAGCCGGAATGCCTGGATACTGTGCGGAGGACCACGCCCCATGCGTCTAGCGGTGCTGAAGGAACGGCGGCCCGACGAGACGCGCGTCGCGGCCACACCGGAAACCGTCAAGAAGCTGGTGCAATTGGGTCTGACCGTTGCCGTGGAGGCCGGCGCGGGCGCGGGCGCCTCGATCGGCGACGCGGATTTCACCGCCTCCGGGGCCGAGATCGCCGTCGATGCCGCGGCCACCGCCGCCGGCGCCGGCATTGTTTTCACCGTGCAACTCCCGGAAAAGGCCGAGCGCGCCGCCATCCCGCGCGGCGCGCTGCTGGTCTGCACCTCCGGCCTGATGGCCGACAAGCCAACCGCGGGGCAGCTGGCCGGCCTCGGCGTCGACCTCGCCGCCATGGAGCTGCTGCCACGCATCAGCCGCGCGCAGAGCATGGACGTGCTCTCCAGCCAGGCCAACCTGGCCGGCTACCGCGCCGTGATCGAGGGCGCCTTCGCGTTCGACCGCGGCTTTCCGATGATGATGACGGCCGCCGGCACGGTGCCCCCGGCCCGCGTGTTCGTCATGGGCGCCGGCGTCGCCGGCCTGCAGGCCATCGCCACCGCGCGCCGCCTCGGCGCCATCGTCTCGGCCACCGACGTGCGGCCGGCGGCCAAGGAAGAAATCAAATCCCTCGGCGCCAGTTTTGTCGGTGTCGAGGACGAGGAAACCGCAAAACAGACCGGCGCCTACGCGAAAGAAATGAGTGCCGAATTCCGCCGCAAGCAGGCCGAATTGATCACCGCGACGGTGGCCAAGAACGATCTGGTCATTTGCACGGCGCTCGTGCAGGGCGGCCGCGCCCCAACGCTGGTCACCAACGCCATGGTCGCCGGCATGAAGCCGGGCAGCGTCATCGTCGATCTCGCCGCAGACGGCGGCGGCAATTGCGAGGCGACCCGTCCCGGCGAGGCCTACATCACCGCCAACGGCGTCAAGATCCTCGGCTATCGCAACTGGCCCGGCCGCATCAGCGTCGCCTCCAGCACGCTTTACGCAAAGAACCTGCTGACCTTCCTGACCGCGTTCTGGGACAAGGCCGCGCAGGTGCTGAAACTCGCCCCGGACGACGATATCGTGAAGGGCGTGCTGGTGACGCGTGGCGGTGCCGTGATCCATCCGTGGTTCGAGGGCGTGGCCGCCGTAGCGCCACCAGCCGCCGCGCCATCGCCCCCTGCGTCCCCGCCGCCCGCGCCGCCGCCG
>Ga0181531_10000737_pt1 | contig 21483 bp, 22 predicted proteins | sample PEATcosm2014_Bin_38_FD_119743 | JGI IMG/M metagenome (GOLD analysis project Ga0181531, IMG submission 119743) | Peatland microbial communities from MTU Mesocosm Facility, Houghton, MI, USA - PEATcosm2014_Bin11_10_metaG | ecosystem: Environmental > Terrestrial > Soil > Wetlands > Peat | place... | reverse complement strand
CGGAGAGCGACGACGTCGTAGCCGCCCTCGAGCGGGTAGATCTTGCTCAGGTTTCGCACCTGGACGACCGGCGTCATCGCACGCCTCCGAGCACACCGCGGGTGCTGCCGGTCTTGCTGCCGGTCAGCGGGTTGCCGGCGGAGGCGGCGTGCGTCGCACGCGCCCCACCGCCGTCGGCGGTGACGATCTGGTCACCGGCTGCCAGTGTTCCGCGCAGCGGCGTCACGCTAGCTTGCGTGTCGGTCACCAAGCCGACGTGGACCGCGACCGGCGTCAGCTTCCCGCTGCGCAGGACGAAGATCCGTCCGGTGACGCCCGGCGTCACGGCGCCGCTGGTGGTGGTCGTCGTCGCGCCCCACGGCGAGGCGTTGGCCGCCCCGGCGGTCGTCGCGGCGGTTGCTGTCGCGCGGTGCGTGCGCCGTGCGCCGAACGCGCCGCTCGGCGGCTGGTAGCTGAGCGCGGCCAGCGGGACGATGGTGGCATTGTCGACGTGCGCGACTTGGATCGTCGCGTTGGCGGTCATCCCGGGGAGCAGCGCGCCGTCGGAGTTGCTCACCAGCACCACGACCGTGTAGGTGACGACGTTGTTCACCGTGGTCGGCGCCTGGCGGACCTGTTCGACGCTGCCGGTGAACGTGCGGTTGGGGAACGCGAGGACGCTGAAGCTGACCGGATCGCCGGCGGCGACGTGCCCGATATCGGGTTCGCCGACCGCGAGGTCGAGTTCCATCTTCGAGAGGTCCTGGGCGATCGAGAACAGCGTCGGCGTCTGCAGGCTGGCCGCGACGGTCTGCCCGATGGTGACGTCGCGCGCGATCACGGTGCCGTTGACCGGCGAGGTAATGATCGTGTTCTTGACGTTCTGCTCGGCCGTCGTGACTTGCGCGCGATCGATCCCGATCGCCGCTTCATCGGCCTGGGCGGTCGCCACCTGATTGGCGGCTTGCGCGCTGGTCACGCCGGTGTTGGCGGCCTGCGCCTGCTGGGTCGCGCCGGCCTGGACGGCCTGCGCCAGCGCGGCGGCCGACTGCGCCTGCGCTTGCGTCACCGCGGCCTTCGCCGCCGCCAGCGTCGTCTGCGCCGCGACCAGGTTCGAGGTGTCGGTGTTGACCTGGTTCTGCGCGACGTAGCCCTGCTTGAGCAGCGACGCGTCGCTGTTGTACGTGTCTTGCGCGAGCGTGAGTGCGCTCTGATCCTTGGTGACCGTCGCCTGCGCGGACGCGATCGCGGCTTGCGCCGAAGCGGCGGTCGCCTGCGCGGCCTTGGTCCCATCGCTCGCCGCTGCGGCTTGCGCCGCGGCTTCGGAGACGCTGGACGAGCCGCCACCGGCCGTCGCCGCAGCAGCCTGCGCCTGCGCTTGCGCCTGCGCGAGCTGCGCTTGCGCTTGATCGAGCGAGGCCTGGAAGGTGGTCGGATCGATCGTGGCCAGGATTTGGCCCTTCTTGACGTGGGCGTTGAAGTCGGTGTCGATCGCGTTGATCGTCCCCGAGACCTGGGTGCCGACGTTGATGGTGTTCTGCGGGTTGAGCGTGCCGGTCGCGGTGACGGTCTGCGCGAGAGATCCCGTCTGCGCCGGAACGGTCGTGTAACTCACCGCCGACGCGTGCGAACGCACGATCAGCAGCGAGGCGAGGATCGCGACGACGCACAGCATCGCCGCGGCAGCGAACCAGAGGCGCGGGCGACGTCGCGCGGGCTCGAGGATGATGGTATGAATGCGGTCGTTCGTCGCCGGCCGCTCTGCGAGAATCATGGCACTCATAACGACGCTGCCAGGCAGCCAAACGTGTTGAACGCCAGATGAGAATCACTCCCAGGATGTTGACAGGGAGTCGTTACGATTCCGTGTTTTTCCATGGTTTCACCGGCGCACGGTGAAATGCAGGTCTCGATGAGTGCGCACGGGCGAGGCCGTTCACCGTACCAACGGCGGTTGGCGCAGCATGGCGGTGCGAATTTGACGGTCGAGGAGTTCGAGCAGGTCGTCGAAGAGGCACTTGCGTCGTTGCCGGATCAGTTTGCGGAGCTGATTCGCAACGTCGTCGTGGCGGTCGAGGACGAGCCGAACGACGAGGACCTCGAGGCGAACGGCGGCGGCGATGCGGAGCTGCTCGGCATCTATCGCGGCGTCGCGTTGACCGAGCGTGGCGGGGCCGACCCGATGCTGCCCGACGAGATCGCGGTGTTCCGCGGTCCGATCACCCGCATCGCGCGGTCACGACGCGAGGCGATCCGCGAAGTGCGCGAGACGGTGATGCACGAGCTGGGACACTACTTTGGGCTAGAGGACGAGGACCTTCCGTACTGAAACGTCCCCTCTCATCAAGCTCCGTGCTCGTGAGAGGGACGGCCGGTGAATATTTTCGAGAACGACCCCAACGCGCAGGACCTGGCCGCGGGCGAGACGCTCTTCCTTCGCGGCGACGCGGGCACGACGATGTTCGCGGTGCTCGAGGGCGAGATCGTCTTGACGGTCGGAGATTTGGTCGTCGAGCGGCTCGGACCGGGCGCAATCTTCGGCGAAATGGCCCTGATCGAACATTTGCCCCGTACCGCAACCGCGACGGCCTTCGTCCCAACGAAGGTCGTCGAGATCGACCAGAAGCGCTTCCTGTACCTCGTCCAGAACACGCCCTTCTTCGCGCTCGACGTGATGCGCACGATGGCCGGCCGTCTGCGCCGCATGGACGACCTTCAGCTCCGCTGAACGCGCAGCCTCACCCAGAACACGAGCGCACCGAAGGCAAGACTGACCAAACCGTAGCCGATCGCGGGACCGCCGGCGCTGCCGAACGCGTAGAGCCAGCCGACGAGCGCGATCAGCGCCGGCAGCGGATAGAGCGGCATGCGGTACGGCGCGCGCTCACCGCGCGCACGCAGGACGCCGAAGGCGACGATCTGGGCGATCGATTGCACCAGCACGATCGCCGTGGTGAGCGCGGTGATGACCTGATCCAGCGAAAACAGGCACGCCGGCAGCGCCAACAGGCCGATGACGAACAACGAGACGCTGGGGAAACGATGCCGCGGTTCGACGCGCGCGAACGCGCGTGGGAACAGCCCGTCGAGGGCGGCGGCATACGGGATGCGCGAGAAGCCGAGCAGGTTGCCGTACACCGACGCGAAGGTCGTCACCAGGATCAGCACGGTCACGACGACCGCCGCGATCGGGCCAGCCGCCTGCGCGACGATCGACGAGCCGATGTGCTGGCCCAACCCGTTGGGATCGGCGAGGATCGCTTGCCACGGCAGCGCGCGGAGCACACCGACTTGCAGCGCAACGTACAGCACCGCGACCAGCAGCACGGCGAGCACCGTCGCGCGCGGCAGCGTCCGCGGCGGGTCGACGATCTCATCGCCGATGCACGCTGCCTGGCCATAGCCGACGTAGTCGTACATCGTGATGATCAGCGCGGCACCGAAGCCGGCGGCAACGTCGTGCCACACCGAGTCGCCGGCGGCCAGCGCGAAGGGATGCGCCACCGCGGGATGACCGTACGCGGCAGCGATCACCAGCAGCAGCGTGACGAGCACCGCGCCGCCCAGCGCGATCCCGGTGCGCGCGATCGCGCCGATGCCGCGCGCGAGCGCGAGCAGCGTGACGACCCCGATCGCAACCGCCAACGCCTTCGTCTGCCAAGCGCCGAGGCCACCGGGGACGAGATACGCGGCGTAGTCGGCAAAGCCGATGTACCCCGACGCGAGCAGGAGCGGCGCGGCGAACATCGTCTGCCACGCGAACAAAAACGCCGGCAGCGCGCCGCGCCCGCTGGCGCCGAACGTCGCGCGCAAAAACCCGTACGTGCCGCCCGAGCCGGGGAACCGCGAGCCCAGCTCGGCCCACACCAGGCCGTCGCACAGCGCGATGACCGCGCCCGCAACCCACGCGATCAGCGAGAGCGGCCCGTGCAGCGCACCGAGCACCAGCGGGATCGTGATGAGCGGGCCGATCCCCACCATGGTGATGACGTTGATCGCCGTCGCCCCCCGCAGGCCGACCCCGCGGACGAGCGCGCTCACGTCAGCCGAACTGCGCGAAGAAGCGCTCCTGCACCCCGTGCGGGATGCCGTCGGTCGACACCGCGGCGCGGATCGCATCGAGATCGGGCTGCGGGCGCACGACCAGCGCCGACGCCGTCTCGGCGCCGTCGGGCGCGAGCAGCGCTTCGGCGCTCGCCGCCGGGATCAACGCGCTCTGCCACGGCGCAAGGCGCACGCTCCGGCCGTCGACCTGCAGCCGTAGCGGCTCCTCGCAGGCGGTCAGCGTCACCGGCCGGCCGTCGAGCGGGAGCCCCGTGATCGCCCCGACCCGCACGCGCTCGACCACGAAGCGACGGTCGGCGATCAGCAGCGTACGATCGAGCCCGTCGCCGTTGAACGCGAGTTGCGCGATCGCGCCCGGAAAGGTGGCGCGAAAGTCGAGCACGTCGCCCGCTTTCTGCACGTGCAGTTGGCGCGGCTTGCCGTCTGCGCCGACCCGGTTCCAATCGAAGATCCGATACGTCAGGTCGCTGGCCTGCTGCACTTCGAAGAGCTGGATGCCGGCGCCGATCGCGTGCAGCGTCCCGGCCGGCAGGTAGAACACGTCACCGGGTGCGACCGGCACGCGGCGCAGAATGTCGCCGAGCGTGCCGTCGGCGACGCGCTGCTCGTACTCCGCACGCGTCGTGTCGCGCGTCCAACCGAGCACGAGCTCGGCGCCGGGGTCGCAGGCCAGGATGTACCAGCACTCGGTCTTGCCGTTGGGCTGCCCTTCGACCCGCTGCGCGTAGGCGTCGTCGGGGTGCACCTGCACCGAGAGCGCTTGGTGCGCGTCGATGATCTTGGTGAGGACCGGGAAGATGCGATTCGGGTCGATGGGTCCGGTCAGCGCCGGGCCCAGCTCGGTGCGCAACTGCGCCACCGTGTGCTGCGCGAGCGGACCGTTCGCGATCCGGTTTGCATCCCAGCACTCCCACGATTCGCCGAGCTTCTCGCGCGGATCGCCGGTCTTGCCATAGCGGCGCACGAGTGCATCGCCGCCCCAGATCGCAGGCGCTTCCTTGGGCTCGAGCACGAAGGGGTACAGGCGATCCGTCACCGCTGCAGGTGTACGCCCTCCGTGCTCGCCGTCCCGCCGTTAGTCGCGCCGAATCTCGGTCGTGGTGGTGTTCGAACGACCGCCCGCCATCGCGATGAGGCCGACGATCACGACCAGCACGACGGCACCGATGACGACCCACGTCCAGTTCAGGTTGGTCGTCGTCGAGCTGCCGTTCGGCCCAGAGGTCGTCGTCGAACTCGAGACCGGTTGACCGCCGGCCGTCGTCGTGGTGGTCGTCGTCGAGCCGCCCGACGACGTTCCGCCGGCGGCCGTCGAACCGGTCGTCGTCGAACCGCCGGTGGTCTGCGCCCAGCCGGTGGCCGGTGCACAGGCAAGGAACAGCGCCAGCGCGCCGATTCCGACACGGGCAAAGATTTTCGTCATGGAATGATGTCCTTCTGCGATGTTCACGCGGCGGCGTCCATGGGCTCGGGGTCCCCACCCGGGTCAGTCGGATCGGCGGGAATCTCCGGCACGTTGGGCGGGAGATCCGGCATCGACGGCATCTCGGGGAGGGGGCTCGGGCTTTCGCAGACGGCGTTCATCGCGCACTGCATCTTCCCGGCCGGTTCCATTGCGAAACGACCAAGGTGGGAGCGGCGCCTCGGGCCCGCGGCCGTCCAGGGCGTTCCGGTGCCGGTCACCGAAGACGCCGACATCGTGCTGCCCGCCTACCTCGTCCTCGCCCACGCGACGTTCAGCGACGCTACGATCGTGACCGACGGCGGCGCTCCGGCCGGTGCCGCCACGCAATAGCGCCGCACCGCGGCGCGTGATCGTCACGGCCGACGACTTCGGCCTCTCGGTGCCCGTCAACGAGGCGGTCGAACGTGCGCACCGCGAGGGCATCCTGACGGCGACGAGCCTGATGGTGGCCGAACCGGCCGCCGACGATGCGATCCGCCGCGCGCGCGCGATGCCGCGGCTCGGGGTCGGGCTGCACGTCGCCGTCGTGTGCGGGCGGCCGATCCTGCCGCCCGAGCAGGTGCCGGACCTGGTCGGTTCCGACGGGATGTTCAGCGCGGATCTCGCGCGCGCCGGCGTGCGGTACTTCTTCCATCCGCGCGCCCGCCGACAGCTCGAGGCCGAGATCCGCGCGCAGTTCGCGGCGTTCGCCGCCAGCGGCCTGCCGTTCGACCACGTCAACGCGCAATCGCACTTTCACCTCCACCCGACCGTGTTCGGACTGATCCTGAAGATCGCGCGGGAGTACGGCAGCCCGCCGATCCGCATTCCGTACGAGCCGTTCGGGCCGTCGTGGCGTGCAACCGGCGACTTGCGGGGTCTGCGGTTCGCGAACGCGTACCTGCTCGCGCCGTGGCTGGCGATGATGCGGGCTCGACTGGACGCGGGCGGGTTCGCGCACAACGATCGCGTACTGGGGCTCTCCGATGTCGGTCACATGACGCCCACGCGCGTCGCCGCGTTGCTGGCCGAGCTCGGCCCCGGCGTGACCGAGGTCTTCTTCCACTGCGCGACCGGCCGTTGGCCGGGGATCGATCCCGGGTTGGCCGGCTTTCAGCTCGAAGACGAATTGGCCGCGCTGACCAGTCCCGCCGTCGCCACGTTGTTGCAGGGCGAAGGCGTCGAACGCATCGCGTTCTCCGATCTGCGCCGTGCGAGCTGATCTGCGTGCTCTGGCCGCCGGGGCCGCCCTCGGCGCGACGCTCGCCGGCATCGGCTACACGGCGTTCGCGCTCTCGCGCGTGCACGCGTTTGCGCGCCGCCCGCGGCGCCCGGCGAGTCGCGCGCCGCGCGTCACCATCCTCAAGCCGTTGCACGGCGAGGAGGCGTTGCTGCTGCACAACGTGCGCTCGTTCTGCGATCAGGACTATCCCGACGTCGAGGTGATCCTCGGCGCACGCGACCCCGACGACCCGGCGCTCGTCGTCGCGCGCGCGCTCGCGGCGGAGTTCCCCGATCGCGTGCGGGTCGTCAGCGGTGACGGCACCGCGGCGGCGCACCGCAACCCGAAAGCGAACACGCTCGCCGCGATGGTGCCGCTCGCGCGCGGGGAGCTGCTGGTCATCGCCGACAGCGACATGCGCGTCGGGCCCGACTGGCTGCTCGCCGTCGTGGCGCCGTTCGAGGACCCGCAGGTCGGCGCGGTGACCTGCTTGTACCGCGGCGAGCCGATGCCGGGCGTGGCGTCGGCGCTGGGCGCGATGGCGAACCACGAGCACTTCGCGCCCTCGGTGCTGGTCGCGCAGGCGCTCGGTCCCGTCCGCTTCACCTTCGGCTCGACGATGGCGGTGCGCCGCACGCTCTTCGAGCGCATCGGTGGGCTCGGGGCGATCGGAGCGCACATCGCCGACGACGCGATGCTCGGCGAGCTGGTCGCACAGGCCGGCTTCCGCGTCGAACTCTCGACATACGTCGTCGGCAACGTCGTCGACGAACCCTCGCTGGGCGCGCTGTGGCAACACGAACTGCGCTGGGCACGCACGCACCGGCACCTGCGGCCGGGCGGCTACGCCGGTCTCTTCATCACGTATCCGCTGCCGCTCGCCGCGCTGTACGTCGCGCTCAGCCGCAATCGTCCGCGCGCGCTGGTGGTGCTCGCCGTCGCCGCCACGCTGCGGTTCGCGCTGGCACGCGCCGCACGGCGTACATTCGCCGCACCGGCGCCCGATGCGCCCTGGCTCGTCCCGTTGCGCGACGCGTTGGGGTTGGCCGTGTGGGCCGCCGCCTACGGCGGGCGCGAGGTGCGTTGGCGCGGCGAGCGCCACACGACGTGACGCGCACGCTGCTCGTCCCGCGGGGTGCGGAAGCCGCCGCCGTGCGACGCGCTCGCTCGAGCGCGCCGATCGTCGAATTCGCCCCCGGTGCACGCAGCGCGGACCTGCCGCTGCTCGCGAGCGGCGCCTATCCGGTCGTCCTCGGCCTCTGCGGCGCGCTCGGCAACCTGCGGGTCGGCGACGCCGTCCTCTACCGCAGCGTGCGCGACGAATCCGGCACGTTCGCATGCGACGAGACGCTCGCAGCGACGCTGGGACTCCCGCTCGTCGACGCCTGCTCGACCGACCATGTCGTCACGACGCGCCGCGAGCGCGCCGCCCTCGCGCAACGGTATCACGCGGAGGTCGTCGACATGGAAGGCACCTCCCTCGCGGCCACGCTGGCCGCCCGCCAGCAGCCGTGTGCCATGCTCCGCGTCGTCAGCGACGATGCAAGCCGCGACCTGCCCGCGCTCGAGCGCGCGATCGTCGACGGACGCGTCGACGGTCTGCGCATCGCGCTGGCGTTCGTGCGCGCTCCGCGCGCTGCCGCCGCCTTCGTGCGTGACGTCCAGCGCGCACTGGCCGTCCTCGAACGGCTGGCGCGCACGCTCAGTGCCTAGCGCCGGCGGGCACGCACGCAACGCCAGAGTTCGTTTCCGTACGGCACCACCACGCCGGCGAGCAACAATACGCCGACGTACGCGAAGTGAGCGCCCGAAAGACGCCGCTCGCGCAGCCGCAGCGCGAAGTCGGTCGCACGGCCTGCACGCGCTCCTGCGGCGGCCTGGTTGGCGTGCAAACACACGGCGACGGCGAGCGCGGTGAACGGCAGGACCTCGAGAAAGCTGTGGGTGTGCTGTTCCCACGACGTCACCTCGCGGCGGTGTTCCGCATAGCCGACGTCCACGAACGCGGTCAGCTCGTGTACGAGGGCACCCGCCGCCATCACCGTCAACAGCCCGGCGTTGATCTCGCAGAAGAGCGCGAGTGTGACCGGCAGGCCGGCTTCGGCGAACATCATCAGGTGCAGCGCCGTCTCCGCCGTACCGGCCGTGTGCTCGAGATCGCTTCGCTTGTGCCAGTACCAATCCAACAGTCCAGCCGCGGTCCACACCGGGAACTGGCCGAACAGCAAGTAGCGCAGCGTGGTGTACTCGGCGTTCTCCGGTTGGGCTGCCAGGTCGATCCGCTCGCGCGCCGCATAGGCGCGAGCGAGCAAACGCAGGCGGTCGATCGCATCGCTCACGCTAGGCAGATACCCGGTTCGTGCCGGGAGCAAAGCGTATCAGCCGCGCGCGGGGCTGAAGTCGCGGCCTTTCCAGGTGCCACCGTGGCCGCGAAGATGCTTGCGGGCGGAGTCGATGGTCATCGCCGTGTAGAGCGCGGCTGCGAGCGGGAGCGCGATCGCGGTGATGGGGCGCACGCGATAGAGGCGCAGCGTCGGCACGTAGGCGCCCGCGAGCAGTGCCCACGCGAGCGCCCCGGGCGCCGCGACGTCGGGGCGTCGGCTGCGCACGCCGGCGATCGTCGCGACCACCGGGACGCCGTAGAGCAACGCCATCCCGGCGAGCGTGCCGGCGAGCTGCCACGGTGAGTAGCCGAGCTGCGTGTACGCAGTGCGCGCGACCATCGACCAGATCGTGTGCAGTCCCTGGTACGGACGCACGCTGCGCGAGCGGGTCGTCAACTCCAGCCGCAAGCCGTAGCCCGCGTCCTTGACCGCGCGCGCCAGCGAACAATCGTCGATCAGCTCGCCGCGGATCCGTGCGATCCCGCCGATCGCGAGCAGCGCGTCGTCGGCGAGCAGAACGCAGCCGCCGGCCGCGCCCGCCGTCGCACGGCGATCGTCGGCGACCCACGCGAACGGGTAGAGCATGCGGAACCAGAAGACGAACGCGGGGATCAACAAGCGCTCCCAGCTCGATCGGCAGTGCAGCTCCACCATCTGCGAGACCATGCCACGCCGATCGGCGCGCGCGGTCGCGACGAGCCGCCCCAACGTCTGCGGATCGTGCTCGACGTCGGCGTCGGAGAACCACCAGTAGGCCGGCCTCGCACCGGCAGCGCGCGCGGCTGCGACGCCTTCGCTCAGCGCCCAGACCTTGCCGGTCCAGCCCTCGGGCCGCGGCCGTCCGGTCACCACGCTCGCGTGCGTTCCGGCGCCGGCGGCAGCGATCGCCGCGCGCGCGAGCGCGCCGGTGCCGTCCTGGGAGCGATCGTCGACCAGCGTGACGTGCAGCCGTCCACCGTACTCCTGGGTCAACAGCGAGGACAGCGTCCGCGCGATGACGTCGGCCTCGTCGCGAGCCGGCACGACGGCGTGGACGTCGGGGGCGGGCTCGCCGGGCGTGGGCTCACGAAGGCCGTCGGCGCTCGCGTCCCAAAACCGTCCCCGGGCCACGATCAATCCCACCCACGCCGTAGCGGCAATCCAAGCACACGTTCGTAGACCGTTGAGCATCGACACCGCACCTTCGCATCATTTGGAAGACGACCCCGCCTCGGCGCTCGACGGCGCGATCACGCGCGCCGTCGACGCACTCTTCCGCCTGCAGCATCCCGAGGGCTGGTGGTGGGCCGAGCTGCAGTCCAACGTCACCATCACCGCTGAGGTGCTCCTGCTGCACCACGTCTGGGGCACCTTCGACCGTGTCCCGAAGGCACGCGCCGAGGCGTACTTCCGCGGCGAACAGCGCGACCACGGCGGCTGGGAGCTGGCCTACGGCGACGGCGGCGAGCTGAGCGTCACCATCGAAGCGTATCTCGCGCTGCGCATGCTGGGCGTCGCGGTCGACGATCCGGCCCTCGTACGCGCGCGCACCTACATCCTGGCGCGCGGCGGCGTCACGCAGTCGCGCATCTTCACCAAGATGCACTTGGCGTTGATCGGCGCCTACGAGTGGGCCGGCTTGCCGTCGCTCCCGCCGTGGCTGATGATGCTGCCCGACGACGGCCCCTTCTCGATCTACGACCTCTCGAGTTGGGCGCGCGGCAGCACCGTGCCGCTGATCCTGCTGTTCGACCGGAAGCCCGTCTACGGCCCGACGCTGCGGCTCGACGAGCTGTACGCCGAAGGCTATGCGAACGCCGTGTTCGCGCTGCCGGCCGCCAAGGATCGGTGGGAAGCGTTCTTCAACGGCGTCGACGCCGTCTTGAAAGTCTGCGAGCGCGCCGAGGCGATCCCGTTCCGCGAGGAAGGGCTGCGCCGGGCCGAACGGTGGACGGTCGAACGTCAGGAACACACCGGTGACTGGGGTGGGATCATCCCGGCCATGCTCAACGCAATGCTCGGCTTGCGCGCGATCGGCTACGATCTGCACGATCCGGTCGTGCAGCGCGGTTGGAGCGCGATCGACGGCTTCACCCTCACCGAGCACGGCCAGTACCGCGTCCAGCCGTGCATCTCGCCGGTGTGGGACACGGGACTCGCGGTCCGAGCACTGGTCGACGCGGGCGTGCGGCGCGACGATCCGCGCTTGGTGCGCGCCGCCGAGTGGCTGCTCGAGAAGCAGATCGTGGCGCGCTACGGCGACTGGGCGGTGAAGAACAAGGACGGCAAGCCGGGCGGCTGGGCGTTCGAGTTCGAGAACGCCTGGTATCCCGACGTCGACGACACCGCCGTCATCGTGATGGCGCTTGCCGCCGTCGACCATCCCGACGGGGCGCGCCTGCGCGGCGCGCTCGAGAAAGCGAAGGACTGGATCGCCGGGATGCAGTGCCGTGGCGGCGGCTGGGGCGCCTTCGACGTCGACAACGACAAGGCGTGGCTCAATCGCGTCGCCTACAGCGACCTCAAAGCGTCGATCGATCCACCGACGGCCGACGTGACCGCGCGGGTGCTCGAGATGCTGTGGCGCTGCGATCTCGACTTCACCGGCGATCGGGGTGCCCGCGCACTCGACTACCTGCTCGCCGAGCAGGAGCGCGACGGCGCGTGGTTCGGCCGCTGGGGCGTGAACTACATCTACGGGACCAGCGGCGCGCTGGCCGCGCTCGAGCGCACGCGCGTCGGCGAGCGGCGCGTCGACGAGGCGGTCGTCCGCGGCGCGGTGTGGCTCAAGAGCGTGCAGAACGCCGACGGCGGCTGGGGTGAGACGACCGCCACGTATAAAGACCCGACGTTGCGCGGTCAGGGACCGAGCACCGCAAGCCAAACCGGCTGGGCGTTGATCGGGTTGCTGAGCTGCGCCGCGCGGTTGCCGAAGATCGCCCATGCGTTCCTGCCGACGATCGAGCGGGGCGTGGCGTTCTTGCTACGTGCGCAACGCCCCGACGGCAACTGGGACGAGCCCGAGTTCACCGGAACCGGCTTCCCGGTCCACTTCTATCTCAACTATCACGCCTATCGATTGCACTTCCCGCTCACGGCGCTGGGGCGTTACGCGGCGCTGCGCTCTTCGAGCGCCGGGTGATCGGCGCTCGACGCCGAGTCGGAGCGCGGGGGCAACAGGCGAATCGCGATCAAGGCTGCGGTCGCGAGTGCCGGAACCAGGCGCGGTCGCAAGAGACGCGAGTCGAACCTGCTCATGTGGCGTCGATTCTCGGCCAGCGCGGCTTCGAGGAACGTCACCGGCGTGACGCCGTCGAGCACATCGCCGGCGGCGCCCAGGTCGAGCTGGCCGGTCGCTGTTTCGGCCGCGTTCTTGGCGGTGCCGACGAGGGCGGCGACATGGTGACGCAACGCCGCAAGCGTGCGCGGCATCCAATTGCCGCGGCCGGCACGCGCCTCTTCGTAGCCCCACCAATTCACGAAGAACACGATGTGGCGCGCTTCTTCCCACAGCACCCGATCGAAAATCTGCAGCAGCTGCGTTGGGAAGAGCTGGCGTTCGCGCGCGATCGCGAGCGCGCCGAAACCGATGAACGAATCGCGACACTCGCCGAAGCCGAATTCGCAGAAGTCGTCGCGGGTCGCCGGCGCGTCGGCGATCGGCAGGATCGGCGCATCGATTCCGTAGCGCTCGCAGACGTGGTCCATCAGCTTGCCGTGGCGGGTCTCCTCGAGGCCCTGCAGCGCGACGGCATCGGCGATGACCGGGTCCTCCAGGGTCCGCGCGAAGGCGGTGACCATCCGACCCGCGCGTTGCTCGATCGAGCGCGCGATGTTCCAGAACGGGAAAGAGCGGACGCGGGCCAGCAAGGTGGAGTCCAGGACCGGCCATGGCAGGTCGGCGGGCTCGAAGACGACGTGTGTCTCGACGAACGCACGGCAGAAGAGATCGCGGTGGGAAAGGGTTCCGGGTCGCATGGGGCCTCTTTTCCGCCATCTACCAGAGGTTGTTCCTGCCCGCGCGAAGGACGCAGCGCCCTGCGATGGAACCCGAGGCGGGTATCCATCGGACATTGGATGTCGTGCGGAAGAACGGCATGAGCGGGGGAGGTGTTGGCACGCCCATGGTGGCGCAGGAAACGTCGATCGACGGAGCAGTGCGGGAATCGCGCTCGCTCCTGCCTCGGGTCTCGCGCACCTTCGCGCTGGGCATCAAGCTGCTGCCGGCGCGCCTCGAGGCTCCGGTGCGTTTGGGTTATCTCTTGTGCCGGATCGCCGACACGATCGAAGATGACCTCGCCCTGCCGGCCGCACGCAAGGCCGAGCTGCTCGACGCGTTCCTGACCTGCTTCGAGGATGCCGAGGCCGCCGATGCATTCGGTGCGACCGCCGGCGAGCTGACCTCGAACGACGAATATCTCGACCTGGTCGCCGCGACCGGCCGCGTCTTTTTGCTGTACCGCGCGCTCGACGTCCCTACCCAAAGGATCTTGCGGCACTGGGTCACCGAGATGGTCCGCGGCATGCGTCACTTCGTCATCACCCAGCCGCACGGCATCCGCATTCGCAGCGTGCCCGAATTCCAGGAATACTGCTACTACGTGGCCGGCACCGTCGGACATCTGCTCACCGAGCTCTGGCACGAGCACTCGATGCTGGTCGGCGAACGCACCTACACACGTTTGCTCGAGGACTGCGAAGCGTTCGGAGAAGCGTTGCAGACGGTCAACATTCTCAAGGACGTCGCCTGGGACGCCGAGCACGAGAACTCGATCTACGTGCCGGGCGACGCGCTGGCGGCCAACGGCAGCGCGCACGACCGCATTCTCGTGCCCGAGCTGCGCGGCGCCAACCGCGCCGCGCTCGAACCGCTGATGGCGCTGGCCAACGACGACATCGAGCGCGCGCTGCGCTACATCGAAGCAATCCCGGCGGCGGCGATGCGCATTCGCCTGTTCTGCGTCCTGCCGATCTTGTTCGCGATCGCGACCATGCGCGAGCTCGAGCGCACCGACGAGATGCTGGTGCCGGGCAGCGCGGTGAAGATCGGACGCGCCGAGGTGCGCGCCGTGGTGCTCGCGGCGTCGACCTCGACGCTGACGAACCCGACCCTGCGCTGGCTCGTCGACCGCGTTCGCAAACGCCCGTTCACCTTCGGCGCCTGACCCGTTGCCGACCGCCTTCGTCACCGGCGGCTCCGGCTTCGTCGGGGCCAATCTCGTGCGCGCACTGCTCGAGGAGGGCTGGCAGGTACGCACCCTCGTGCGGGGACCGGCGCCCTCGCTAGACGGGCTCGACGTCACGCGCGTCCCGGGCGATCTCGCGCTCCCGACCATGGCGCAGGCGATGGACGGTAGCGACGCCGTCTTCCACGTCGCGGCGCTGTACAGTCTGTGGCGGCGCGACCGTGCGGCGCTCCTCGAGGCGAACGTCGCCGGCACGCGGGCGGTGCTGGCCGCGGCCCGCACGGCCGGCGTGCCCCGCATCGTCCACACCAGTTCGGTCGCGGCGCTCGGCGTGCGCGCCGACGGCCAGCCGGCCGACGAGACCTACCGTAGCCCGACCGAGCGGCTGATCGGGGCGTACAAGCGCTCCAAGCGGCTCGCCGAAGACGTGGTCGAGCGAGCGGTCGCCGAGGGTCAGGACGTGGTGCTGGTCAACCCGACGACGCCGATCGGGCCCTGGGACGCCAAACCCACCCCGACCGGCGAGATCGTGGTCCGGTTCCTGCGCGGCAAGATGCCGGCCTACGTGGACACCGGGCTCAACGTGGTCGACGTGCGCGACGTGGCCGCCGGCCATCTGGCGGCCTATCGCCGGGGCCGCACCGGCGAGCGGTACATCCTGGGCGGCGAGAACCTGACATTGCGCGAGCTGTTGGAGCGGCTGGCCGCCGTCGCGGGCCGCCCGGCCCCAGGGATCCGTCTGCCACGCTTCATCCCGCTGGCCTACGCGGCGATCGGCGAGATGCTGCTCGCTCCACTCGGCGTGCGACCCGACGTCTCGCTCGAGAGCGTACGGATGGCCAAGCAGCGGATGTGGTATGTCACCGCGAAAGCAGAACGGGAACTGGGGATCGTGCCCCGCAGCGTAACCGAAGCGCTGTTGGCCGCGGTCACGTGGTTTCGTACCCACGGCTATGCCGAATCCGGCTAGCCGTTCATCGGAGGACTGATGGCGATCTCGATCAAGCAGGCGGTGTCCGTCGGCACGTACGTGCTGCAGCAGCGCCTCGCGGGCCGCAAACGCTACCCGCTCGTGCTCATGCTCGAGCCGCTGTTCCGCTGCAACTTGGCGTGCAGCGGGTGCGGCAAGATCCAGCACCCGGTCGAGGTCCTGCGCCGTCACCTCTCGCCTGAAGACTGCTTCGCGGCGGTCGACGAGTGCGGCGCACCGGTGGTCTCGATCCCCGGCGGTGAGCCCCTGCTCCACCCGCAGATCGACGTCATCGTCAAGGGGCTGATCGAACGTAAGAAGTTCGTCTACCTCTGCACCAACGCGATTCGCCTCGAACAGAGCCTGGACAAGTTCACGCCCTCGCCCTACTTCTCGTTCAGCGTTCACCTCGACGGCCCCAAGGACGTGCACGACCACGCGGTCGCACGCGAAGGCATCTACGAGATCGCCGTCAAGGCGATCCGCGCTGCCAAGGCGCGCGGCTTCCGCGTCACCACCAACACGACGATTTTCGACGGCGCCGATCCCAAGACGTTCCAGGACTTCTTCGACTTCCTCACCCACGACCTGAAGGTCGACGGGATGATGATCTCGCCGGGCTATCGCTACGAGAAGGCGCCCGACCAGGATCACTTCCTGGCCAAGGAGCAGACGCGTACGCTGTTCCGCGAGATCTTCGCGCCCTACAAGCGCGGCGAGAAGAAATGGGAGTTCAACGCGAGCCCCTTCTTCCTCGACTTCCTCACCGGCGAGAAAGACTACGACTGCACGCCGTGGGGCATGCCCTCGTACAGCCTCTTCGGCTGGCAGAAGCCGTGCTATCTGCTCGGCGAGGGCTACGCCAAGACGTACAAGGAGCTGCTCGAAGACACCGAGTGGGACAAGTACGGTCACGGCAGCGGCAATCCCAAGTGCGAGGATTGCATGGTCCACTCCGGCTTCGAGGCGACCGCCGCCGCCGACCACATGCGCCCGGCGAGCATCATCGCGTCGGTCAAGAGCTTCGTCGCGCGGTAGTGCTGGCCCGAGCTCCCTTCGAGGCCTTCGAGGGCTACCTCGAAGGCGCACTCGACCGTCTCGATGCCAGCTCACCGAACCGCGCGCTGATCCGTGAGCACTTCGCGCTCGACGACCCCAGCGCGAAGCGCGGCAAACGACTGCGTCCGCGCATCCTGGTCGCGGTCGCCGAGACCGAAGGCGCGGGCGCCGAAGCTGCGTTCGGCGCCGCCGCCGCGCTCGAGCTGCTGCACAACTTCTCGCTGGTTCACGACGACATCGAGGACCGCGACGAGTTGCGCCACGGCCGTCCGACGCTGTGGTCGACCCATGGCATCCCGGCGGCGCTCGAGGCCGGCAACGCGCTCTGCGCGCTCAGCTACCTCACCCTGATCGACGGGTCGGCGCAGTTGCCGGCGGAGACCGTCGTCGCGATGGCCCGTTGCCTCTATCGCGCCCACTTCCGCATGTGCCAAGGGCAGGCGTACGACATCGGCTTCGAGCGCGCACCGTTCGTCTCGTTCGACGAATACGTGCGCATGATCGAAGGCAAGACCGCAGCGCTGTTCGGCGCCTCGTGCGAGCTGGGCGCGCTCGCGGCCGGAGCGCCGCAAGATCGCGCCGACGCGTACGGGCGCGTCGGTCGCGCCTATGGGCTGGCGTTCCAAATCCGCGACGACATCCTGGGCACCTGGGGTGCGACCGCCGAGACCGGCAAGCCCAGCGGCGCCGACATCCGCCGCCGCAAGTGGTCCTTCCCGGTGGCGTGGGCACTGCACGGCGTGGACTCGCCCGATCGCACGACCGTCGCCGACGCGTACGCGTCGAACGACGCGCTCGACGACGCGACCGCCGACCACGTGATCGCCGCGCTCGAGCGCTTAGGCGCGCAGCGCGCCGCCGACGAGGCGTGCGCGAACGCGATCGCCGACGCCAACGCGATCTCCGCGCAGCACGACCTCGATCGCGACGGCAAGCTCGCCGCGATCTTCGACGCAACGGCCCGCCGCGTGAGCTGACGTGGAGCTGCGAACGCTGCGGGCGTTCCTCGCGGTTGCCAAGCACCGCAGCTTCACCCTTGCCGCCGACGAACTGTTCCTGACCCAGTCGGCGGTCAGCCAACAGATTCGCGCGCTCGAGACGCTGCTGGGCACCGCACTGTTCGTGCGCGAGCGCGGCACCGTCGAGCTGACCGAAGCCGGCACCACGCTCTTGCCGCGCGCGCGGGAGATCGTCGACCTGACCGACGGCGTGCGCGATCTGCTCGACACCCCGCGCGCCCTGGGCGGCCGGCTGCGCATCGTCGCCGAGACGGTCGCCTCGTCGTTTCTGTACGTCGGCCTCTACGAGCGCTTCGCGCGCAGCTACCCCGAGGTCGTGCTGGCGATGCGCTCCGGGATCGGCCGCGACGCCGCGCTCGCCGCCGTGCGCGACGAGAACGCCGATGCCGCGTTCGTGACGCTGCCGGCCGACGCCGACGACCTCGCCGTCGATCAGCTCGGCCACACCGAACTGATCGCGGTCGCGCTGCCCGGGCCGCGCGCCGACCGGGTGCTGGTGTGGGACGGTTCGCCCGAGCTGCACCGCGCGCTGGCGCAGGCCGCCGTCCCGATCGCTGTCACCAGCAACGACGTCGCGCTGATCAAGCGGCTCGTCGCCGACGGCGCCGGCATCGCGTTTCTCCCGCGCTGGGCCGTCAAGCCGGAACTCGACGCCGGTTCGCTCGAAGTCGTCCCCTTCGCGATCCCCACCGTCCGCCAACGCTTCGGCTTGGTCTTCCGTCAAGCTGGCCGCAGCCCGGCGTTAGCCGCGTTTCTCGCAACCGCCCACGCGTATAAACCGGTTATCGCCGACCTCTGCGGTTAAGGCGGATCGACCACGACCCGCACGGACAGTTTCTTGAACACGTAGGGCTGCCCTCGCTCGAAGGGATCGCTCGATCTGGGCGTTGCGGCCAGCCTTGCACGCACGACGCGGAATCGCACGGTACCCAACTCTCTCGTCGGCGTGGTTCGCCAGTTTCGGTAGGCATCATCGGCCAGAAAGTCCCATGCCCGCAGGCCGTGATACGGCCCCGGCCACCACAGGAGATTTTCGTCGCGGCGCGGCGGAACGTGCGTGAGCGTGAGGTCGGCGCCGTGAACAAAACCCGTGTACGCATCAGGTGTCGTCTCGAGGCATAGCTCGTACGCCGGCGTGCCGTCCCTGCGCCGCACCGACGTGCAGGCCCGCGTCGCCGTCCGGGCCCCGGTCACGGTGAGCACCGTGTCCACCGACTGGAATGCGCCAGGAGACGCCCCCAGCGACGGTGACACGGCGAGAGCCGTCGCTACGATCACGCCGAGGGGCACGAAAAAGCCGCCCATGGCACGTGGTAACGACGGTAGCGACCGTTTGTTTCGGAGACGCGACGGGGCCACCCAGCCTGCGCCGCGTAGACCCTTCTTGATGATCTTTCAGCCCGAGTATGAGACGCTCGAACGGCATGCGCTCGAGGCGCTCCAGGCCGAGCGCCTGCGCAGCCTCGTCGGCCGCTTGCGCGACGCGAACGACATCTACCGCGACCGGCTGCGCGGCCTCCCGGACCCGGATGGCCTGGCCGACCTCGCCGGGTTGCCGTTCAGCACCAAGGCCGATATGCGCGACGCCTATCCGCTGGGGCTGCTGGCCGTTCCCGAGCGGGAGTTGACGCGTATCCATGCGTCGAGCGGGACGACTGGGAATCCGACGGTCGGCGCGTATACGCGGGAGGACGAGCGCATCTTCCGCGAGGTCGTCGCGCGCAGTCTCGCGGCCGGCGGGATCGAGTCGGGCGATATGTTCCAGGTCATGTGGGGCTATGGGCTCTTCACCGGTGGACTGGGGGCGCACGGCGGGTGCGAGGCGCTCGGGGCGTGCGTCATTCCGGCGTCGAGCGGGAACACGGCGCGGCAACTGCAACTGCTGTGCGACTTGCCCGTCGTCGGGTTCGGGGCGACGCCCTCGTATGCGATGGTCATCGGCGAGCGGCTGCGCGCCGAAGGGAAAAAGCCGGCCTCGCTGCGCTACGCGATCTGCGGCGCGGAGACGTGGACGCGCGAGATGCGCGCGGAACTCGAAGAGTTGCTCGGCGTCACTTGCACCAACATCTATGGGCTGACGGAGATCATCGGGCCCGGCGTCGCGCAAGAGTGTACCGCGAAGAACGGCATGCACATTCAGGAAGACCACTTTCTCGCCGAGATCATCGAACCCGAGAGCGGCAAGCCGCTGGCCGACGGTGAGCGCGGCGAGCTGGTGCTCACGACGCTGACCCGCGAGGCGATGCCGGTGCTGCGCTACCGCACGCGCGACTTGACCTCGATGGTGCGCGAACGGTGCAGCTGCGGCCGCACGACCGCGCGCATCGACTGGTTCACCGGGCGCGTCGACGACATGCTGATCATCCGCGGCGTCAACGTGTTCCCGTCGGCGATCGAGGAAGTGCTGCTGCGCTTCCCCGAACTCTCCGCGAACTATCGCATCCTGGTCGACCGCCCGGCCGGCGGGTTGGATACGATGACGGTCGAGGTCGAGCACGCGGCCGGCGCGAGCGTCGACATCGCCGCGCTGGCGCGCGCGGTGAACGGACGCTTGGCGGAGACGCTGCTCGTCTCGTTGCAGACGACCGTGCTCGCACCGGGCAGCATCGAGCGCATCGAGGCCGGTAAGGCCAAGCGCGTCTATGATCGGAGGTCTCTGTGAGCGACAACCTCATCGTCGAGCGACCGCAGGACGGCGTCGCGCTGGTGCGCTTGGCGCGACCGCGCGTCCTCAACGCGCTCTCGAACGCGCTGCTCGCCGAGCTGGCCGAGGTCTTCGAGGCGTGCGACGCCGACGGCACGACCCGCGCGATCGTGCTGACCGGGGACGAGCGCGCGTTCGCCGCCGGCGGCGACGTCGCCGAGTTCCTCACCGAGGGGCCGAAGCTCGAGACGTGGGACCGCCTGTGGGCAACGCAACTGCCGATCGTCGGCGCCGTCCGCGGCGTCGCGCTCGGCGGCGGCCTAGAGCTGGCGATGTCGTGTGACATGCTGGTCGTCGCCGAGGACGCGCGGCTGGGGCAGCCCGAGATCCTGCTCGGCGTGATGCCGGGCGCGGGCGGCACGCAGCGGCTGACGCGCGCGGTCGGCAAGGCGCTGGCCACCGAGATGGTCTTGCTGGGCCGCGAGATCGACGGGCGCACTGCGGAACTGCACGGTCTGGCCAACCGCTGCGTACCCGCAGAGCGGGTCCTCCCGGTCGCGCTCGACCTCGCCGCCGCGCTCGCACAACAAGCGCCGCACAGCCTGCGGATTGCCAAGCGCGCGGTCTCGCGCGCGTTCGAGGACCCGTTGCACACCGCGCTGCTCGACGAACGGCGCGCCTTCTACGCACTGCTTCAGACCGAGGACGCGCGCGAGGGCATCGACGCGTTTCTCGCCAAGCGGAGGCCGACATGGCAGGGACGATGACCGCACCGCTCGACCACACGGTCGCGATCGCCGACGGCGTCGCGACGATCACGTTCGCCCGACCGCAGGCGTACAACGCGCTCACCTTCGCGCTGATGCGCTCGCTGCAAGCGTCGCTCAAAGACCTCGCCCGCAACGCCGAGGTCCGCGCGCTGGTGCTGACCGGCGAGGGCAAAGCGTTCTGCGCCGGACAGGCGCTCGACGACGAGAGCGTGTTCCCGGCCGGCGGCGGCTTCGACGTCGCGCGCGTCGTGCGCGACGGCTACAACCCGACCATCCTGGCGCTGCTGGGCATCGAGAAGCCGGTCGTGGCGGCCGTCAACGGCGTCGCGGCCGGAGCCGGCATGGGGATCGCGCTGGCGTGCGATTTCCGCATCGTCGCCGAGACGGCGTCGTTCACCACCGCGTTCGTGAAGATCGGCGTCGTGCCCGACAGCGGCGTCTCGTACTTCTTGCCGCGCATGGTCGGCTACGCGAAGGCCGCCGAGCTGTGCCTGCTCTCGGAGAAGATCGACGCCGCGCGTGCCGACGCGCTCGGCCTGTGCACGAAGGTCGTGCCGACCGAGCGCGTCCTGGCCGAAGCGCAGGCGCTGGCAGGCGCCCTCGCGCGCGGACCGCGCGCGCTCGGTCTGACGAAGCGCGAGCTGGTGCGCAACGGCCTGGGCGAGGTGGCGGCGGCGCTGGCATACGAGGCCGAGATGCAAGCGGTGGCCGGTGCGACCGCCGACGTCGTCGAGGGCATCAGCGCGTTCCGCGAGAAGCGCG
>Ga0181531_10000735_pt1 | contig 21512 bp, 18 predicted proteins | sample PEATcosm2014_Bin_38_FD_119743 | JGI IMG/M metagenome (GOLD analysis project Ga0181531, IMG submission 119743) | Peatland microbial communities from MTU Mesocosm Facility, Houghton, MI, USA - PEATcosm2014_Bin11_10_metaG | ecosystem: Environmental > Terrestrial > Soil > Wetlands > Peat | place... | reverse complement strand
GCCGACAAGCTGCACGTCAATCGCGACGACATCGAAGCATTTTTGACGGCGCTGTTTGGCGACGTTGACATACCGGACGGCGGCGGCTTCGCGCTGCGCGGCCTGGGGGAGAAGGGCACGCCCGCTGAAGGTGTGTTTCGCGAGCTGGCCACCGTGTTCGTCGGCCCCACCGAGAATATGGCCAGCGTGGCGGAGCGCATCGCGGTCCACGCGGACAGGTGGGTGCAGCACGGCCACGGGGCTTTCATGGTGCCGGCGATCATGCTGCCGGCGGATCGGGATAGACCAGGCCAGACGGACGCGGACGTTCACGGGTTCACCAGCCTGTGCGTCGATCTTGACGACGCGGGCAGCGCGCAGATGGCGATGGACGCGCTGGAATACTGGCTCGGCGGGGCTTCGTTCATTACCGAAAGCTCGCCCGGTAAGCGTCACGGCTACTGGAAGCTGATGGAGCCCGAGCGCGACGGCGCCGCCATCGCCACGCTGCGCAAGGTGCTGGCGCTCAAGGCCGGCGGTGATCCTTCCTTCTTCCGCGTAAGCCAGGTGATTCGCATACCCGGAACATTCAACCAGAAGGGTGGCGAGGTTCACGATGTCAGGATGCTGAAATGCGAACCGGACAACCAGCACGACCTGGCGGAGCTGGCGGAGCGCATTGGTGAGCTGCGGCCGCTACCCTACGCGAAGTCTGCCGGGCTCGCGGCGCTCGCGATTATGGAGAGCAAGGTACAGGTTGCCGATGGCGCCGAGGGTGCAGGCGGAACCTGGGATTTGTTCAAGCACAGCATGGGCGCGGGCACGTCAGGCCGCGATTTGCTTGGCACAACGGTACGTGCCGGCGGATTGGACGGCACCACGCGCTGGGACGGCTTCAACGGCGTTGCCGGCCACTACCTGCACATGATCCGGCTGGGCGACATGACACCGGAGGACGCGCGGGCCGCGTGTTGGGGCTGGATGCAAACCCACATGGAGCCCGCCTGGCCAGAGACGCGCTTTGCCAACGAGTGGGCCGCGCTGCGGGCAAAGGACGTGAAGGAAAAGGGGCCGGTGGTCGAGGCTCGTCCGGTATGGAACGTCGGCAGCTTCCTGGCGCCGGACGGTTCGCCGCTGTGGCAGCACATGGAGCCCACCGAGGGGGTCCAGGGAGCAGAGCCCCCTACGGAAGCGCAACAAGAGCTGCAGAAGTCATTCGTCAAAACCGAACAACCGCCGCCGCACGCGCTCGCGCGGTGGGCCGTGGATGTGTGGACGATGGATGAGCCGCCGGCTCGGCGCTGGTTGGTGCGCGGCCTGGTGCGCGTCGGGGCGTCGCATATCCTGGCGAGTGACGGCGGGGTGGGCAAAACCTTCCTGCTGCTCGACCTGGCCATGAAGATCGCGGCGCCGCTCACTGGCGGGCTCAAGCCCGATACGTGGTGCGGGATGCCGCTGGTTGCGGAGCATGTCGGCAAGACTGCCGTTATCATTACGGCGGAGGATGACAAAGACGAGTTGCACATCCGCATCGCCGCATTGGATCCATTTAAGGACCGGCGGACGCGCGGCGCTGGCAAGATTATCGTGTTGCCGCTGCTACAGGCGGGCGGCGCGTTCCCGTTGGTGGCGATGGGGATAGGCGGCACGCCCCAGGTTAGCGCGCCGTGGGCAGGGCTCCTGGCGGCGCTGGCGGCCATTCCTGACCTGGGGTTGGTGGCGATCGACACCGTAGCCAGCACGCTGCACGGCGAAGAAAACAGCTCGCTAGTCCTGCAACAGTGGGTATCGGCGTTGAACGCGGTGCAGAACGCCATGCCCGACGTCGCCACCATGGCCACGCACCACATCAGGAAGCAGGGCAACATCGCGGCGCCGATCCAGAACGCGCAGGACATGCGCAACGCGATCCGCGGCAGCAACGCGCTGCTGGGGGCGGTGCGTATGGCAATCGGCATCTGGCAGCCGGAGGGCTGGAAGGAAACGCTCAAGGCGCTCGGCCGCGACGTGAAGCCGGGCAAGATATTCAAGGTCGCGGTGGTGAAGGCGAACAACCCGGAGGCGATGGAGGAAGAAAGATACCTGCTGCGCGCGGACCATGGCGGGCTTGAGGACGGCAACGAGGCGGTGCTGACCGGGCTGCGCGAGTTCCGCGAGGCCAAGGCAGGCACGGACGGTGCGCTGCGTGGGTGGCTGCTGGCGGCCTACGAGCGGGCATACACGGCAGGGTGCGCGTTCGCCAAAACGGACGCCAACGGCGTGTTTACCCGCAGGGCGCAGCTACCCCCGGAGCTGCGCGACTGCACACAAGCATGGTTCACGGAAGCCACAGACGAACTGGTGGGGCGCGGTCTGCTGGTGCGGTGCGGCCTGTCTCAGCGCATGTGCAAGCCAGATCAGGAAGGCGGCCACCACAAACACAGCAACGTATTGCCCCCCCAAAATTGGGCGGAAATTACCCCCGAAATCCTATAAAAATAGGGGTGGAAATGCTGAAAGGGGTTTCAAAGGAAGTGCTACCCCTTTCAGGTTTCTCGCTGAATAGGTCTAAGCCTTTCGGCCTTTTGCGGTTTATGCCAAAGGGCAAAATGGTGTTTTAACCTTGTAGATATAATCAAGACCTTTCGCCTTTTGACCCTTTGATCTCTAAGAGAGATACTACTGTATCCTCTCTTATAGAGTGTGTTTCTTACGACACACTCATGAGAGCCTTAGAGAGTTGGTCGCGGGGTGGTAAGCTGGCTGTCCGGAATAGGGGCTGACGATGGATACCATAGCGGACAACTATGATACTGGGGCCTGGGAGTGCATCCTGTCGGGGTCCATCAATGGCCAGCCTCATGGCCAGCCTCGCGGTCGGCATGTTCGGGGTCATGTGGTGAGCTGGGCGGCAGCGTCGGCGCCCGTGAAGCTCTACCGTGGGCATGTCGAGCGGTGTTTAAAGCAGACGGTGCGCGATGCCGGTGGCGTCGACCGGATGCGTTCGGCGGCCTGGCGCAAGGGGCTGCGGCTAGACGCGCAGTTCAACTTCGGGACGCCACAGACTGCCAGGTGGGGCCAGCTACATACGCATAAGCCGGACGCGGACAACCTGGCGAAGCTGCTCATGGACGCCATGCAGGCGGCCGGCGCGCTCGGTGGGGATGACGGCAAGATTGCGATGTTGTGCCCGTCCAAGCGGTGGGCGCCGCGTGGTGTCGTGTTCTGGCGCCTGTCGCGGCCTACGGGCCTGCTGGATGGGCAGCGCGGGACGGTGCTGGGGGTGGATGAAGCGGACTTGCCGCCGTGGCTGCTGGGGCAGGGTGAGGCGCCAGGGTAGCGTGGTGGGCGCTGGGGTGGGACCGGGTAGAAGGCCAGGGACGCCAGCGGGCTTCTACCGGGCTTAAATCGTGGGTGGTGTCATGTCGTGTCAGGCGGTATCATCGCGGTGTCAGGCTGTCGTGGTGGGTGGCCTGGTGGACAAGAAGAAGGGCGCAGCGTGGTGGCTGCGCCCTTTTCTCGTTTCCGGGGTCTGGGGTTAGTATTCGCTGGGCAGCAACGCGGTGGTGCTGCTGCGGTCGGCTTCGGTGATGATCCAGAGTGTTGCGTCGTCGCGCGCGGGACCAAGCTGCCAGACGGTGAATATCCGCGTGCCGTCCGGTATCGCCTGCCAGTTGGCGCGCGTGTCGTCGTCGTCGTGGTTTTCCCATTCGCCCTGTTGGTGAGAACGGAAAAGCACACAAGCGCGCGTCCATCCTTCCAGGGTGTCCACGGCCAAAGCTTCGCGGACGCCAGGCGTCACGGAAAGAGTGCCAAGGGTGAATAGGGCCTTTTCAGCATCCGTGGCAGGATCGTGGAACGCGGCGAGGATCAGGCCAGACGGGACGCACGCGAGCGCGGCGCGGCGCGTTTTGGTTTCGCTCATGGCGTAAACTCCGTGCGGCCTACGCGATTACCGTTGGCGTCGAACAAGAGAAATTGATCGTCCGTCGCGTCGGCCATTTGGATATTGTCGGCCAGGTTGTGAAGGATACGGGCAAGCTCGCCGTTGCGGTCGGCGTCGAAGGCCGCGTTGTGCGTGGTTATGTGCAGGGTTAGGCGGGCCATGTGGTGGGCTTCCTTCTGGTGGTGTCGGGAGACAATCCGGACAGGCTACGCAAGCGGCTCGCCAGTGGTGGGGCAGATGCTTACGCCAAGCTCGCGAGCGCGGGCTTCGCTGTGCTGGATCAGGGCGCGCGCGTCGTCGATGTTGGGCGGGTTGGCGGCGATGGCGCGAGCGATGATGCCCGGCACATCGGCCGTCATGTCGATGAGTTTGCCATGTTCTGCGGCGCTGTCGCGTGCGGTGCCAATGGCGGCGAACAAGGTGGCGAAAGCGTCAAACGTCCAGAAATTGCCAGCGGTATCGCGTTCGGTCGCGGCGAGCGCGCGCATTTCCGCAAGCCGGGCGGTGAGTTCGGCCGCGATGTCTGCCGCGGCACGTAGCCCGCCAAGGATGGCGCTGCGCGTGCTTATGGTCTGCTCGCGCGGGCTCATGCTGTCGAAGTGGTATCGGCTGTCTGTGGTCATCAGCGGGGCTGCGGTTGGGGTGGGTCGTGTGTGCGCGTTCATTGTGTGCTCCTGGGTTAGATGCTGTCGGCGTGGTCGTGGACATACTCGGCAACGCGCGCGAGCAGCCAGGCGGTTGGATCGTTTCCGATATCGTCGCCAAGTTCTGCGGGTGGAATGCAAACGCGGTCGCCAGTGAAGCCGGCGGCGTCTGCAACGCGGTTCATGTAGGCGTGGCGCCCTGCGGGTTTCCCATAAGGATAGGCGGCGGGCCATCCGCCGTCGGCGTGGTCTTTCGCGTAGGCCATGCGGTATCCCAGGCCTCGCGAAAAAGCTTGGTCACACAATGCAAAGCCGGCTTCTGCCAGGCTGAGCGGTGCGCTCGGTATGTGGCAAATGTGAACGCTGCCCAAGCTGCCAACATTCCGGCCGATGCAAGTCATGGTGACAAGCTGAACGGGGCGGACCATCGCGGCGGCCATGGTTAGCGCCAGGATCGCAACGCCACGCTCTACCAGATTGCGCGCGCTAATTCCGGCGGATGAAGTCAAGCCGGCAAATATCAAGAGCGGCGCGGTTTCGTCGTTCTCGCGTGAGCGGCGCATCATGTTTTCCGGCAAGCCGGCAAGGTAAGCCGGGACAATCGGATAGGCTCCCATCGGGCTGGCGTGCCAGGTGTCGCGGTTGGTGTCGGGAAGCGTGACATTGATCTTGCGCAACAATGCTTCGGCCTGGGTCGCGTAGCGGTCGCGGCCATGCTCGGCATAGTCGAGGGCTTCATGTTGCAGCGTTCCGCCCATCCATTCGGTAGGCCAGGATTGCGCTCTAGCGTATGAGCTGCGCGCGATGGCGTCACGGTATTGCCGCGCCAGGTCGCCAGGTGTGGCGTAGCTGTAAATTGCCATTACGCTGCTGCCTGCTGAGCGGTGGCGGGGCGGACGCTATTCCATTGGTCGGGCGTCATGCCTTTACGAATTGTCGATGCTTCGGCCTGCTGCCAGGTCAAACCGGACGCGAGCAACGCGGCGCCCTGATAGGTGGCGCGCGGCGTAACTAGCACCTTCAAGCCTTTTTGCGCGACGCTACGGCGGCATTCTTGCACGTGGCGCGCCCATGCTTCGTTTCCGGACGTGCGGCGCTCTAGGGCTTCGTCAACGGTCCAGGCGAGGGTTGCAAAGCGGTCGAGGAATGCCGCGTCTTGCTTCATGCGTCCAACGTATTCAGCGTTAGCACCTTGGCCAAAAGTGTTGGCGGCAGCGATGCAAAGAAAGTCGGGATGGCGCGGAATGCAACCGTCCGGAAAGTCGCAAAGATCGCCAGCGAGCGCGGCATTCAAGGCCAGCACTGCGCCGGGCAAGCTGGCGTCGATTTCATCGAATAGGAACAAGCCGCCATGTTCCCAGGCTTCACGAAACGGGCGGCGGACGGTTTTTCCGGTGGCGTCGGTATATCCCAAAAGCTTGTATTCGGTATCAACGGCGCCAGTGAAGTAGAACGGGCGGCCAAGGGCCTTCGCGACGTTGCGGGCTGCCGTGGTCTTTCCGCTGCCAGCGGGTCCAGCCAGCCATACGTTGCAGCCAGATGCTACCATTTGTAGCAGGGTGTCGAATTGGACATGCTGCGCGGGAAGCATCGCGCCAGCGGCGGCGCCATTGATTGACACTGTGATATTGCGCGGCGCGCCAGCGATGGCGCGTGCCAGGTCGGCGCGGAGTGCGTCCATTTCCGCGACGTGCGTAGCGTGCGACGCTGCCAGGTCATCGGTTAGGTCGGTCATTTCGCGGTCAAATATCGCCTTGACTGCATCAGCGTTGAGCGGCGCCTCTTTCGCTTCCTGCGCCGCGAGTAGATCGGCAAGGGCTTGCGTGAAATTGGCGGCGGCGCCTTTGGCGGGCTGTCCGGATTGCGGTGTGGTGTCGGTCCGGATTGCGGACGCGCCAGGCGAAACAGGAGAGGGTGGGCTCATTCCAAGGTCGGCCGCATTGAGTTCCGGGCGGGCGTTGCGCGGTGCTGGTGAGGCAGGGCGGCGCATGTCGAAGGGGATTTGATCCATGTTGGTCGGTTCCTGCGTGGTGCCAGGCGTTGCGGGTATCAATGCGTCGATGGCGGCGTTATCGCCCCAGCAAGCGCGAAGCTGGGCAAGCGAAGCGGCGCGAGCGATCGAGGAAGGCACGCCACTAGCAACAAGGTAGCGGCGGATCGGGTCGCGGTTCGCGGACGTGATGGCGGCGGCGTTCGCGACGCTGCGGGCGCCATAGGTGGCAATGCAATCGTCCAGTGCTGCATCGGTATCTTGTGAGGCGGTGCGCGGCATCGGTTGCCTTGGTGGTTTGTGGTGGAAGCTAGGGAATTGCTGATTTTGTCAGGCATCACAAGCCCTATTCCTGACACATTGGACGAATGGGGGGCGGTGTGGCATACTTATCACTGTAAGTGGTCACAAACTAGGCAATCAGACATTTGGACGCAAACCGTCCAATCGTTCTTGCCTAAAAAGGAGTCGGTTATGGCGCAAACTGGTAGGCGTGAATTGGTCGCGGGCATGATCTTGACGGATCAGAACCGGGCTCGCGAATTGACGGATCAGCAAAAGCTGTTTGTCGAACACTACACAAGCACGCCAGGCGCCATCGGAAACGCTAGCGAGGCGGCGCGGCTTGCGGGCTACTCGGATATCACCGCCCGCGTTCAAGGCGCGCAGCAGCTAGCTAAGCCCCACGTGCGGGCTGCGGTGTCCGATGCGGCGCGGCAACTGGTGGCGGGGCCTGGTGTCGCTAAGGCTGTCGCGTTGCTGATGAAAACGATCGAGGACGAAAACGCGCCCCTCGGCATTCGCGTGAAGTGCGCTCAAGACATCATGGACCGCGCCGGAGTGCGCGCGGCGCCAGGTATGAGCCTTGACGCCAGGCCGCAGGCCGATCCGCGCCAAGCCCTTGGCGCTGCCGTCGCGGAGATGGCGCAGGCAATGGCACGCTTCCGGCCGACAACTAGGCCGCTGGTGCCGACCATCGAAGGGGAAAGCGAAGAAGAAACAGATGGTTAGCATAGCGTGGCCCCTGTGTGCCGAGCACAGTGGCCGCAAGGTCGCGCCGTCCGGATTGACGACGGACGATACCGGACGGCGACGGACAGCCAGGCGCCAGACCGGCCCCGGCTGACCACCCCTGACCACCCCCGGCCCTGGGTGGGGAGTTCCGCGCGCGCCCGTGGGATCGTGACCGGCGCCCCGTAGAAATTTGGGGCCTGGGGCAACTCGGGGACAATTTCCGCGCTGGTGCGGGCTGTCCGGTTCGTCTATAATCGGGCCTGACACAACCGGACGATGCTCATGGCCGCGCCGACCCCGCCCCCATACACGCCCGCGTTTTCCTACACGGCATGGGAGGCGGCCAACGCAGGCGATCCGCCGCCCGGCTCGCAAATGGATGCCGACTTCACGCTGATCTCCGGCGCCATCAACGGAACCGAGCTGGCGCTTGCGGACATTCGCCGTACGGATGGCCAGCTCAACAACGGCCTGGTGACGCCGGACAGCCTCAACTGCCAGGTGTCCCTGCTGCTCGCGATGGCCGGCGCCAACCTTGTTGGCGGCTGGGTGACGGGAACCCAATACAACGTCAAGGATGTTTGCCACGCGCCCCTGGCGAACGGTGGCGGGACGTTCATGTGCTACCGCGCGCACATCGCCGCGGACACGTGGGCGGACGATTATCAAAACACCTGGCTGACACTAACGCCGTTCAATTACCTACAGGCCGCCCCGATACCGGCGCCGATGGCCGGCAATGGCGTGCAGCTCCCGGTTTCCGACAACACGGGCACAATCACCTGGCAGAGCGTGGCCGCTGCTACGGGCGTGCCGGCGGCCAATGCCGGACTCAACGGCAACGTGCTGACCGTGAACCCGGACGGCAGCCGTAGCTGGCTCCAGCAGCTCTCCAGCGCCACGCTGGACTATGCCAGCACGGTGGCCCGGCCCGCCGGCGACGCCTTCCGCGACAGCATGACGGTTTATTGGTGGGGCGCCGTTGGCGATGGCGTGGCCGATGACACGCTGGCGATCGTCAAGATGATAAACAACACGGGCTTTTGCCGCCTGGGCAAAGGCACGTTCCGGATCACGAACACGCTCACCTTCGGCACGTCGATCCTGTTTGAAGGCATGGGCGTGGGCGTCTCGACGATCTTCGTGGACATCACAAACCCGGCGATCCCGGCATTCGACTTCGCCAATGTCGTGACGATGCGTGACTTGTCGGTGGGCTACAATCCGGCGCTTATCTCCGGGTATGAGACGCAGGGCCAGCGCGTGATCTGCCTGCTGGACACGTGGAATGGCGGCTTCGCGCTCTACAATTCACTGATCCAGAATGTGAGCTTTGGTACATGCGGCACGGCTATCTACGCGGTTGCCGGTGGCGGCGTTGGCAGCGTAGGCCGGACCCACTTCGATAACCTCGTGTTTTCGCAATTCACCTTCCGCGGCATGGATATGTCCGGCACGGAAAAGGTGGGGAACCTCTACACCAACCTGTCTTTTGGCAGCTCGTTTTCAGGTATCGACACCGCGCTGTGGATTAGCGGCGAGGACGTGGCTTCTTCGATCGACGATGTGACGCTCATTTTCATGAACGCGAAAACGCCAGTCGTGTTCAACAACTGCCGTGGGCTGCACGTCGGCACCATCTACATGGTCTTGGTTGGCGTGACGGTCGCGAGCAGCGCATACGTGACCCTCAATTCCAGCACCGTGACGATCGAGAATTTGACGATCGACTACAGCTTGATGACGAAGGCCAACACGGCTTGCGTGCTGCTAGGTGAGACGGCCTGGACTAATACCCCCGGCTTCCCGGCCAACGTCAACCCGCAGAACCAAAACAGCCTGCACATCGGGCAGCTTGTGACGCGCAACCTGGCGAACCCGACCGCGGACGTGACGGGCTACCCTGGCGGCTCGCGCGGCCTGCTGGGGCAGACCGGCTTCCAGTTCATCACGGCGGTTGCCACCACCGAACCGAATTGGTTTGTCACCATAGACCGTTTCACATGGAATACGTCCATTGCTGGGGATGAGCCTGTCTATGAGGCTTTCCCGGCGGACCCCAACAGCCTGATTTACTTTGCCCGCAAAGACGCCACGGCGACCGGCGGCGCCAGCGCGGCTGCACCCCCGGCGGGGAGCTGTAGCCCGTGGGCTACCCGTTTCTACAACACGGACGGGCAGCAGGATCAGATTTGGGATGGCGCCAACTGGCGCGCGCAGATCGGCCAGGACAGCGCCGGCAACTATCGCGTCGTCGGCACGGGCGTAATGTCGTGGAACGGCAAGACGGATATCGGCACCACGGGCCCCGGCCTGGCGATTTCCAACAACGGTATGCAGATCGCGTCCTACAACACGGTAGGCAACCCGAACCTGCTTCTCAGCCGCAACAGCTACGGCAACGTGGCTTATTTCTATTACAATTCGACCGCTGCCGGCGGCATCGGTTTGGACAGCGGCGGCGGCGTAACCTACGGCTCCGTCTCGGATTACCGGCTCAAAAATACCACAGGCCCCATCACGGGGGCTCTGCAAAGCCTGTCCGCTATTCCGACCTATCGCGGCACCTTCCACGTGGACCCCCACAACGAAGTGGACATGATCCTGGCGCATGAAGTCGCGGCGATCGTGCCCACTGCGGTTATCGGTGCCAAGGATGCGGTGGACGCCAAGGGGGCCCCTGTCCACCAGATTGTGGACCTTACCCGCATGATCCCCCGGATGCTTGCAGCACTCACTGAGGCTCACAACCGCATAGGCGACCTTGAGCGCCAGGTTGAGGCCCTTCGCACCCTCGCACCAATGAAAACGGGACCGTTCCATGTCGAAATTCATGCCGGACCCTAGCCAGGTCGCACACCGCGATGGTGACACCTTCGTAACGCACAGCCTGCCATTGAGCTGGATTGTGGGGTTTGTGTGGACAACCCTGCTGGGCATCATTGTGCTGGCGGCCGGCGGTGCCGCGGCGTGGGCCCGGCTGGACAGCCGGGTATCGACGAACGAAACCGCCGTCCATCAGTTGCAGGAAAAGAACGCTACCGCAGACACCCGCTGGGCGACGATCACGGCGGACATTGCCGCGATGAAGCAACAGCTCGCGGATATTCACGATGCTGTCTCGCCTCATGGCAGGTGAGGCCGCCCTTCTCGACGGGATAGCCGAACTTGAACGCCAGTATGCCGAGCTGCCGGAGGAAGCGCGCGCCGCCATGGCGCCTTCCCTGGCCAAGATCAGGGCGAACCGTTCACAGCTAGAATACGAGGGCCTGGTGACGGAGGGGCGCAAGCTCCTGATACCGTTCTGCCAGGCCACTATGCCGGACACGTCGCGCCGCGGCGAAGGCTTCCAGAGCCGCTATATGCCGAAGCGCCACCACCGGGCGATTGCGGCGGCGTATGAGAAGGTGGAAGCCGGCGAGTGGCTGAACCTGATTATTGAAATGCCGCCGCGCCACGGCAAAAGCGAGCTGGCGTCAAAGCGTGGCGTGCCATGGTTCGTCGGTAAAGACCCGTTCCGCCAAGTCATTTGGGCAACCTACAACGATGACTTCGCGGGCGATAACGGACGGGCGATGCGGGAGATTATCCGCAGCCCGGAATACCAGGCGATCTTCCCCAACGCGCAGCTCAAGAAGGGCAGCCAGGCGCAGGATCGTCTGGAATTTACAGCCGGCGGCGCGATCTTCCCGGTAGGCCGCGGCAGCGCGATTACCGGACGCGGCGCGGACATGGCCGTGATTGACGATCCGATCAAGGGCCGCGAGGAAGCCGAAAGCGCGGCGATCCGCAAGCGGCTTTGGGATTGGTTTAACGACGACATTTACACCCGTCTGCTGGACGATGGTGGGCGCGTCATCATCATTATGACCCGCTGGCACGAAGATGATTTGGTGGGCCGGCTCACTGATCCGACCAACAGCCATTACAACGAGGAAGAAGCCCGCAAGTGGCGCATCCTGTCGCTGCCGGCGCTGGCGCGCGAGAACGATCCGCTGGGCCGCCAGGAAGGCGAAGCTCTGTGGCCGGAACGGTTCCCGGCACCGCACTTGAACGCCATCAAGAACCGCAACCCGCGCGGCTTCGCGAGCCTCTACCAAGGCCGCCCGTCGCCGGACGAAGGCGATTATTTCGAGAAAAAGACGATCACAACGTACGCCTCGATCAAGGATTTGCCCAAGAACCTGCGCATGTTCGCCGCGTCGGATCACGCGGTATCGACGAAGCAGCGGGCCGATTTGACGTGCCTTGGCATCGGCGGGATGGATGAAGATGGCGTGCTGTGGGTCCACCCGGACCTGGCATGGGCGCGCTACCCCACGGACATTACGGTAGAGAAGATGATGGGGCTTATGACGCGCCACCGGCCACTGAGCTGGTGGGCGGAGGGCGATCATATCAGCAAGTCGATCGGGCCGTTCCTGCGGAAGCGGATGCTGGCCGATCACGTCAACTGCGCCGTCGAGCCCGTCACCATTTCAAAGGACAAGGAGACGGTAGGGCAGTCGATCAAGGGCATGATGGCCATGGGCCTTGTCCGGTTTCCCGCGTTCGCGCCGTGGTGGCCGGACGCGCTGGATGAGCTGCTCAAATTTCCGAACGCCGCGCACGATGATTTTGTCAGCTTCATATCGCTCTTGGGCCACGGAGCTGATAGAATGTGGGGCGGGCAGAGCCGCGTGAAAGCTCCACCCCCCGAGGATAGGCCGGCCCGCACCTTGGGTTGGTTCAAGAAAGAGACGAAGAAGCAGGCCGCGGCGGCGAAGCCGAAACACGGAGGGTATTAGCGTGTCCTACACGTCCGGAACCGGGTCTGACAGTGCGGCCGCACCTGGCGCGGGGGGTCTAGGGCCTACGCCCCCGGACCCCAACGCCACCGATACCGGCACCATGGCGTCCGCGATCACGCAGGCGCTTCGCCCCGGCATGGGGGCCCCCACCGTGTTTGAGCGCGATCCGCCGGACCCCGACCCCGCGCGCGCCGCGTTGGTCGCCAAAATGATGGCGTCCGTGAAGGCGGACAAAAAGCATTGGGACGCCACCTTCAAGGGCATGAAGAAGAACACGAAGCTGGCCCGTGAAGGCGCCGATCCGCGGTGGAAGGCCGAGGGGCTGTACGTCGCGAACGTGATGCAGCGGCACGTGATGAGCAAGACCGGCTCGCTCTACGCCAAAAACCCGACGATCCGCAGCGAGCGCCGCCGGACGCGGGATTTCCAGCTATGGGACGGGAACCTCGCCACCCTACAGGCGGCACAGATGGCCCTACAGCCGCCACAGATACCGCTGCCGCCCGCTGCCATGCAGCAGGCGCAACAGGCGGCGCAGCAGGCCCAGGCGCTCATACAGGACGTGCAGACCGGCACCATGCGCCGCAAGATGCTGGATGGCATCAGCGACACGCTGCAAATCGTGGGCAGCTACCAGCTCGATGAACAGCGCCCGCCGTTCAAAGTGAACATGAAGAAAATGGTTACGCGCGCGATCATAACGGGTGTTGGCTACGTGAAGCTGGGATACCAGCGTTCAATGGAGCCGGCCCCGGAAACCCTTACGGAGACATCAAACCTTGAAGCCCGCCTGGCAAGCGTCGAGCAGCTCATGGCAGACCTGGCCGACGATGAGATTACCGAAATCTCCGCCGAAGCCGAACAGCTACGTTTGGCCATCCAAGACCTGCAAAGCGCGCCCCTACAGGTGTCCGACGAAGGGCTGCGCTTTGATTTCCCGAAGTCGTGGGCGATCATACCGGACAGGAACCTGTCCGATCTGCGGGGGTTCCAGGGCTGCGATGTGGTGACGGAAGAATACCTTTGGTCGCCCGCCGAAGTCGAAAGCATGTTCGGCGTGGACGTGTGCGCCAGCGGCATGGGCACCCTGTATTACAATGCGGGCTCAGATCAATCTCTTACCATGAACACGAGCGAAAGCGACAGGGAAGGCAGCACAAAGAAGGTTTGCGTGTGGTGCTCCTACGCCCGCAAAGATGGGCTGATTTACTGGATGGTTGAAGGCTACAAGGATTTTCTCGCGGAGCCTTCGCCGCCCCAGATCACGCTGCGCCGGTTCTGGCCTTGGTTCGCGCTCACCCTCAACATCAGCGAGGATGAGGACAAAATCTATCCGCCGTCTGACATTGAGCTGATCGTTGACCAACAGCACGAAATCAACCGGGCCCGGCAGGGCATCCGCGACCACCGCATTGCGTCGCGGCCGAAATACGCCACCCCGCGCGGCGCGTTGGAGGATGACGACAAGGAAGCCCTGACCACGGGCGCCGCGCACGAGCTGGTAGAGCTGAACGGGCTTATCCCCGGTCAGAAGGTCGAGGACATACTGCAGACCATCAAGCACGCCGGCATCGACCCGAATATGTATGACACCAGCGGCGCGATGCGGGATATCCAGCTTTCGGTTGGCGAGCAGTCCGCGGACATGGGCGCCCCCTCCGGCGTCACGGCCACCGAGAGCAGCGCGGCCGAGAACGGGCGCATGTCATCGACCGGATCGAACATTGATGATCTAGACATGCTTCTTACGGAAATGATCCAAGAGGCTGGCCACGTTTTGATGCTTCAAATGGATCTGGCTACCGTGCAAAAAATCGCCGGCCCGGCTGCGGTTTGGCCGTCGATCGCGCCCCAGGACGTGATGCACGACGTAGGCATATCGGTTGAGGCCGGCAGCTCCGGGCGCCCGAACAAGCAGGCCGATATCCAGGCTTTCGAGCGCATCGCGCCGCTGCTGATCCAGATACCGGGCATCAGCCCCCTGGCGTTGGCCAAGGAGGCGATCAAGCGGATGGATGACAAGCTGGACCCCTCCGATTTCATTTTGGATGGCGTCCCCTCGATCCAGGCCATGGCGCACATTCAGGCGGCCAATGCGCAGCCTGGCGCGGGCGGCGGAGCGCAACCGATGTTTGGCGGCACGGCGACGCCCCCGACGCCGGTTGGCGCCGGCATCCCCACCCTGCCCGTCAATCATCCTGGCGGGGGGCCAGGGCCCGCGATGCCGCCGCATCCAATGGCTCCCCCGCCTGGCGCTATGCCCGGCTCGACGCCACCCAGCGGCCCGCCCGGTGCGGCGCCTGGCGCGCAGGGCATCGGCGGCCTGTTCAACCATCAACAGCCGCCGGGGCCCGTCAATCAGCCGCCGCCCATGCTGCCGCCCGGATCGGGCGCGACCCCCGCCGGGCGTGGAAATCTCTAGTCGTGTCCGGTTTGTCCGTTTTGTCTGATGACATTACAGCTCGCACCTGACATAATACCCAAACGTGCCTACCAACCCCTTGGAGAGCGCATAAATGTCGGGATCGCAACCCGGCGCCGAGCATGGCGCCGAAGTAACAGATACGAGCACCGCCGCGGAAACGACCGCGCCGGCAGAGACGACTGTTGCGGAGGTAGTCACTCCCGCACCGGCTGGTGAGCCGGCGGGCGCTATTGCGGGAACGCCCCCCGCTGCTGCGGACGCAACGCCCAAGACCCTGCTGGAAGCTACCCGGCTGGCCGTGAGCAAAGGGGCCCCGTCCACCCCAGGTGACAGTAAGGATGGCAAGACGCCAGTTGTAGAAGCCAAGCCGGCAGTTGCCGGCGCTGCGGCTGCGACGGACGATAAAAACGCCCCGCCACCGTTTCATGAACACCCGCGCTGGAAGGAAGTCCAAGGCCAGAAAAAGGCCCTGGAAGGCAGCGTCGCGGCACTCACGCCGCGCGCGCAGAGCTTCGATGCGATCACAGGCTTTATGAACGACAACAGGCTGACGAACGATGATGTAAAGCAGGGGTTCGCCATTATGGCGGCGCTCAAAACCGACCCCGCAAGGGCTTGGGAGCTGTTGCAGCCGCTCGTTACAAACGTCCGCGCTTTCCTCGGGCACGATCTGCCGGCCGACCTGCAAACACAGGTTGACGATGGTTCGATTACCGCCGCCGCAGCCAGTGAACTCGTGCGCGCCAGGAACCATGCAAAGTTTCTTGGCGAGCGTCGGGTTGAGGATAACCGCCAGGTGGCCGCGCGCGACGAAAACGCCGCGGCGGCTGTGGTGGTGAATTCCGTAAACGATTGGGCTTCCGCGAAGGCAACGAGCGACCCTGACTATCGCCAGATCGAGCCGTTGCTGCACGGCGAGGTAATGAAAACTCAGCGCGCATGGCATACCGCCGGCAAGGCTTTCAACACCCCCGCGCTCGCGGTGGCGTTGGCCAATGAGGCTTACGAGAAGGTGCGCAAGCATCTTCAAGGTATCCGTCCGCGCGAAGCGATCAAGCCCGCAGGCAGCAACACAGCGTCAACAGCGGCCACCGCCAGGGCCGCCCCGACCTCGCTTCTCGAAGCGATCCGGGGTGCCGTCTCGGCGTAACGGCTAACTCAACAGGGGGCATCCCATGTCTTTTTCCGCACAGGAACTACAGAACATCGCCGCGGCGGCCTTGGACTTCTACATGAAGGGCAAGCCGCTTTCGCAGACCATTCAGGACAAGCCGCTCCTGAAAGCCATGTATGAAGGCAGCGACAAGACCTTTCCGGGCGGCAAGGAAACCGTGCGCCGCAACGTGAAGGGCATCTACAGCACGCAGATGCAGGGCTACGACACCGACGACGTTGTGAGCTTCACCAATCCGTCCAACATGGTGCAGATCAACTTCCCGTGGAAGGAACTGCACGCCGGCATCACCATGACGATGACCGAGCTGAAAAAGGACGGTATTTCTGTCGATGACAGCATGACGGGCAAGAACACGTCCCAGCACAGCGACGCGGAGCTGACGCAAATTTCCTCGCTGCTGGCGGACAAGTTGGAGGACATGACCGAAGGCGTAAGCCGGTCCATGAACTCCATCGGCTGGCTGGACGGCACGCAAGACCCGAAGGTTTATCCGGGCGTGCGGGCTTTCATCGTGGAAAACCCCACCACGGGCGTAGTGGCGGGCCTGGACCGTGCGACCAATACTTGGTGGCGCAACCGCGCCATGACGGCGCTTACCCCCGGCGGCGGCATCATCCAGACCAGCCCGGCAAACCAGACGTTGAGCCAGTTTCTCCGCCGCGAGGTTCGCCAGCTCAAGCGTTACGGCGGCAAGCCGACCCTGCTTCTCGCGGGCTCCAGCTTCTTGAACTCGCTGGAAACCGAAGTCAGCCAGAAGGGTATCTACACCCAGGAAGGCTTCTTGAAGAAGGGCAGCACGGACATCGGCCTGGCCGATATCTCCATGCGCGGCGTGGGTCAGTTTGAATACGATCCGACGCTGGATGACCTGGGCTTTCCGGACTACTGCTACTTCATCGACCCCAAGCGCCTCTACATGATGAAGATGGAAGGCGAGGACATGAAGAAGCACTACCCGGCTCGCCCGCACGACCAGTATGTGATCTTCCAGGGCGTCACGTTCACGGGCATGGTAGTGACCGAGCAGCTTAACTGCCACGGCGTCTATCAGGCCGCCTAGTCTGTCCGGAATGGGGCCGGATGTCATTTGACACTCAGGCCCCGCTGGATGCAACAAGGGCGGCCTGGCCGCCAGATGAAGGATACGGACAGATGAACACTTTCGATACGATCAAGCTCATGTTGACCGCAGCGGTGACGCTGGGCGGCACGATCACGGTTCCCTTCCCGGCAGGCCGCGGCAAGGGCGACTATCTGCTTGGCGACAGCCACAAGCTGGTATGGCCCGGCTATATCGCGGTTTGCCCGAACGATTTCACGGTGGCCTACACCGCCGGCATCATCACGCTGACGATGGCTTCCACCGCCACCGTGCCGGCGAATACCCAGCTCTACCTGCAAATGAACTATGCGGGCGGCCGCAACGCTTCCTTCGACGCGCAGCTTGAAACCCTCTCGCAAATTGCGGAGACTTCGCCTTGCGTCATCACTCCTGCACCCTTGGTGCTGGTGTCGCTGGGCTCGCCGGTTGCCGCCTCTGCCACCGCCATCGCGGCGTTGCAGAAGCCGGGCCGCACCACGCCGTTTACGCTCAATGGCGGCATCGCCCCCAACGCGCAGGGCGTGGTTGTTCCGGACGTGGTTCGCAACGTGTCCATCACGTCCACGGACGATCAGAGCGCGATCATAATCCAGTTCTCGGGCCTTGACCTTACCGGACTGCCGCAGACCGAGAATATCCACCCCGGAGTGAATACGACCGTTTACGGCGCCAAAACCTGGCTGTCCATTTCCGGCGCCGTCCCGATCCTCGGCAACCTCTCTACCAACGTGTCGCTGGGCTTCGGGAAAACCTTTGGCCTGCCCATCAACCTGGCTGCACCGGCTTGCGTGCAGGCGGAGCTGGTCAACGGCGTGGTGCCCGGCACTGCCGGCGCCTTCACCACGATGCAGGTTATCGCACCGTCGCCCGCTTCCGGCGATCCGCGCGGCACCTACACCCCGAACGGCACCCCGAACGGGGCGACCGCCTACGACATCCTGATTGCCGCCATTTCCATCGGCCTGGGGGCGGTGCCCTACACATCGACCAACACCGGCAACACCGGCGCGGGCGGACAGCAGAACCGCGGCAACACCCGGCGCGGCGCCAATACCTTCGTGCCGCCGAACACGGGCGCCACCGACACTGCCGTTTCCGAGTAACCAACCGGCGGCAGCCTTCGGGCTGCCGCCTCTTTCTCCACCACAACCCAAGAGGCAAAAATGGATTTGGTAAACGTAACGGTCCACCTGGCAGGCGATCGGAATTTTGCGATCCCCAAGCGTGGCATCACCGTTGCCGAGACGGTTCTTCTCCGAGCGCTGCATGGTGACGCCTCTGTGGTCAACGTCCGCCGCTGTGGCAGCATCGACCGCAGCCTACAGGTGGAAATGGCGCGCTTGACGGCGATCTACGGCAACAAGCCGACGACGAAAGACGCCATCGCGGCCATGTTCGCGAACGCGCACATGCAGGGCCTTCTCCGCGTCGAGGACATCGCGCAGCACCAGACCAGTGAAATGATCGAGGCGGCCGAGCTGGGCAGCACCGATGGCGGGCTGCAGAACATCACCGCGGCCGAGCTGGGCGGCGTTGTCAGCGACGCCACGCAGGGGCCTGGGGGCCCGGACGTGACGGACGCGGAGCTGGCCGCTCTTGGCGCCGACCTGGCCCACACGGGCGCCCAAAGCGCCAAGAAGCACGCACGCTAAGGGGTTCACTCCATGGCACTCGGCACGCCTGTATCGCGCCTGTTGTCGATGCTGCGTGCCGAGGCCCGGCGGACGCAAACCGTAAGCGTCGGGCTCAATGCCGACGACACGCTGCGCCAGAAACTCGCCCGCGTTCAAGACGATCTGTGGATGGATTACGATTGGCCGCACTTGCGAGTCTATCGTGACTTCCAGACGCAGGCCGGGCAGCGGTATTATGACTTCCCGGTTGACCTAGATTATTCCCGTATCGAAAAGTTTGACCAGAGCTGGGCGAATCTTTGGCGTCCGGTAAAGCCGGGAATAACGGACAGCGACTATAACCTTGTCAATCCGGACCTTGGCGCCCGCCAAGACCCGCAGCTCAAATGGGAGCTGCGCGAGAATATGCAGATCGAACTTTGGCCGCCGCCGGCAAGCAACGGCACATGCACCCGGATTTGGGGCATCAAGACGATCGCGCCGCTTGTTGCGGACACGTCGCTTGCCGAGCTGGACGATAACCTGATTGTCCTGCACGTCGCTGCCGAGCTGCTGGCCGGCGACGGCGCCAAGGATGCGTCGATGATGCAGGGCCGCGCGACGCGGCGCCTCCTGACGCTGCGTGGCAACACGTCGAACAAGAAGCGATACAACATGATCGGCAACAATCGTCCGCACGGCACGCGCGACGATGAAGACGCCTACCGCATGCGCGTTACCTACGCCAAGGCGCAGGGGTAGCCCGTGGCGTATCTCATTGTTGACGACTTCAAGGCTGGCCTGGATCAGCGGAAAAGCATCATCACGGCGCCCCCTGGCGCGCTCTACGCGGCTGATAATGTCCACATCACCCGTGGGGGCGAGATACAGAAGCGCATGGCCTTCGTGCCCTACGGGACGGTGCCGGACAACTCCAAGGGGCTCGTTTCCGCTGTCGGCATCCTCTACGTTTACGGGCCAACGCCGCCGACCGTGGCGATGCCGGCCAACGTCAAATTCACGCAGATTACCCACCCGACCGGCGCGAACCTTGTCCGCATTATCGCTTCGACCTTGTTCCTGGGCATCCCCTACGTGCTGGCCGCCTATGACGACGGCAGCGTGCTGCATTTCTACAATGGCGCAATGATCCCTGACTGGTATGTGGGCGGCGCGCTGGCGACCTATGTTGCCGTGGACGTGATAACGCTGGGCACGAAGGTTTACGTGGCGGCCAATTCGTCCGTTATTTTCAGCGCCAACAATGACGCCACGCAATGGAGCCTTGGCGTCGGCGGGTTGCAGAACGGCTTTGGCATCATTGATATGTCAACGAATTATGCCGGCTTCGATACGCTTACCGCGGTGAACGTGTATATCAACCGCCTGGCCGTTTATTCCCAACACGCCATCCAAATATGGATCGTGGACCCGGACCCCGAGCTTTACCAGCTCGTGCAGACGATCCCGAACCAAGGAACGCTGGCGCCCAACAGCGTTTCACCGTACGGCGACAGCGACAATTTTATGCTGGCGATGACGGGTATCCGCAGCATTCGCGCCCGCGACATGAGCAACATCGCCGGCGCCTATGACATCGGCACGCCGATTGATGACCTGGTGAACCCGCAAGTCCGGTCCCTCACTACGCCAGTGAACCAAGCGCAGGCCGTGCTCGACCCCATCGACGGGCGGTATATCCTGTCGGTTGGCCCGGTCATTTATGTGTTTTCCTACTTCCTGACCAGCCGCATTTCCGCCTGGACAACCTACTCAATCGGGGCGCCGGTTGACGCCTTCGCGGTGTCCGGCCCGCAGCTCTACGCCCGCGTGGGCAATCAAATCCTGCTGTATGGCGGCGCGAACTATGCCACGTGGGACGATAGCGTTGCCACGGTGGTTATGCCCTACCTCGACGCCGGCACCCCGGCGACGGTCAAGAGCGTGGCCGCGATCCAAGCCGCAATCACGGGCACCTGGGATATTCAGCTTGGGATGCTGCCGCAGCCGCCCTACGCGAAAGAGGATATCGGCACTTTCACGGCGGCCACCTTCGGGCTGGGGCGCGTCGATCTTGATGGCGAGGGGACGCATTTCGGCCTGGCGTTCACGAGCAGCGCGCCCATCGAGTGCAAGATTGGCAACGTCATGCTGATCTACAGCGGCGACGACGAAGCATGACCGCGGAGCTGGGGCCGATAACGGACAGCGGCGCGCGTTTCATTTGCGCGAACCTTCGGGAGTGGGACCGGCGGGAGATTTTCGCGTGCCGCTGGGATGACTGCACGGATGGCCTGGCGCAGCAGGTTTTGGCGACGCCGGGCCCCAAGTGGATGGCGACGCGGGACGGGCGGCCGGCGGCCTTCATTGGGTGCGTGATCCTCTGGCCCGGCGTTTACTCGCCGTGGTGTTTCGGGACTGACGACTTTTCCGGTGTATCTCTACTCCTGACACGACTTGGAAAGCGTGGTATCATACCTTCGGTGCTCGCCTCCGGTGGGCATCGGATGGAGGCCAAGAGCCTGGACGGCCACGAAAACTCGCAAGCGTGGCTCGAGCGGTGTTTTGGTTTCAGGCGTGAAGCAACTCATCCAGGCTTCGGGAGGAATGGCGAAACTTTCCACACCTACGCGCTAGGGTTGTAAAATGCGGAATTTCCAGAAGATCGCCTACGGGGTGGATACCAGGCCGCTGTTGCACGCGATCACGCGCAACCCGCACCTGTGGAACGCTAACCGCTTCCGCACCACATTCCCCAACACGCCGCACGCGGCTGTCGATGACATTCTTGTTCGGTTCAGCGACACCGAGAAGTGCGACACCACGGGGAAGGTGATTGGGGACCAAACCCCT
>Ga0181531_10000733_pt1 | contig 21528 bp, 20 predicted proteins | sample PEATcosm2014_Bin_38_FD_119743 | JGI IMG/M metagenome (GOLD analysis project Ga0181531, IMG submission 119743) | Peatland microbial communities from MTU Mesocosm Facility, Houghton, MI, USA - PEATcosm2014_Bin11_10_metaG | ecosystem: Environmental > Terrestrial > Soil > Wetlands > Peat | place... | reverse complement strand
TGCTGGATCAGAGCATCGCGATCGCCGAGCGTTGCGCGTTCTCGCTCGCGCAGCTTCACTATGAGTATCCCGCCGAGCTCGTGCCCGCGGGCCGCACCGCCAGCGAGCATCTGCGCGCACTTACGGAGGCGGGTCTGCGGCGGCGCTGGCCGCACGGCACGCCGGAATCGGTACGCGAACTCATTGATCGCGAGCTCGCCCTGATCGGCGAGCTGCGCTACGAGCACTTCTTCCTGACGGTGTGCGACGTGGTCGATTACGCGCGTCTCAATGGCATTCTCTGCCAGGGCCGCGGCTCGGCCGCCAACTCCGCGGTCTGTTATGCGCTCGGCATCACCGAGATCGATCCGGCGCGCACGCAGCTATTGTTCGAGCGTTTCATCAGCCGCGAACGCAATGAGCCACCGGATATCGATGTCGACTTCGAGCATGAACGGCGGGAAGAGGTCATCCAGTACATCTACAGTAAGTACGGGCGCGAACGCGCCGCGCTTGCCGCCACCGTGATCTGCTATCGCACGCGCAGCGCGATCCGCGATGTAGCGCGCACGCTCGGCATCGGTGATGAGGACATCGACCGGCTGACGCGGATGCAGATGTGGTGGGAACCACCCGAGCAGCTGCGCGCGGCGCTCGACCGCTGCGGGCTTGGGATCGAGCCGGCGCGGCTGACCCTGCTGGCGCAGCTGGTGCGTGAGCTGATCGGCTTCCCGCGCCATCTCTCGCAGCACGTCGGCGGCTTCGTAATCTCGGGCGAGCCCTTGAGCACGCTGGTTCCGATCGAGAATGCCGCCATGGCCGATCGCACCGTAATCCAGTGGGACAAGGACGATCTGGAATCCTTAGGATTGCTGAAAGTCGATGTGCTGGCACTCGGCATGCTCACGGCGCTGCGGCGTTGTTTCGATCTGATCGAGCGCTTTCGCGGCAAACGCATCGTGATGCAGGACATCCCCCCGAAGGACACGGCCACCTTCGACATGATCTGCCGCGCCGAGACCGTGGGGGTTTTCCAGATCGAGTCGCGGGCGCAGATGAGCATGCTGCCGCGCCTGCAGCCGCGCAGTTTCTATGACCTGGTCATCGAGGTGGCGATCGTGCGGCCGGGCCCGATCCAGGGCGACATGGTGCATCCCTACCTGCAGCGACGCGAGGATCCGAAAAATGTCAGCTATCCGAGTGAGGCACTCAAGGCGGTGTTGCAGCGGACGCTGGGCGTGCCGATCTTCCAGGAGCAGGTCATGCAGATTGCGATCGTCGCGGCGGGCTTCACGCCAGGCGAAGCTGACGGGCTGCGCCGGGCGATGGCGGCCTGGAAACGCCGCGGCGGACTTACACCCTATCGCGAGCGGCTGCTCGGCGGCATGGCGAAGAATGGCTACCGCAGCGAGTTCGCCGAGCAGATCTACAAGCAGATCCTGGGCTTCGGCGAATACGGCTTTCCCGAATCGCACGCGGCTTCCTTCGCGCTGCTGACCTACATCTCCTGCTGGCTCAAATGCCACGAGCCTGCAGCCTTCGCCGCGGCGCTCATCAACAGCCAGCCCATGGGGTTCTACGCCCCGGCCCAGATCACGCAGGAGCTGCGCCGCACCGGTGCCACGGTACTGCCGGTCGATGTAACGGTGAGCGAGTGGCACTGCACGCTCGAGCGCTGTGTCGACGGCCCGGAGCCGGCGCTGCGGCTGGGGCTGTGCCTGGTACGCGGCCTGGCTGAAATCGATGGCCAGCGCATCGTGGAGAAGCGCGGCGATGGACCCTTCGGCAGCATCGATGAGCTCGCGGCCCGTGCGCAGCTCTCGCGCCGTTCGGTGCAGTCGCTGGCAGCCGCCGGGGCACTGCGGCCCCTGAGTGTGCACCGGCATGAAGCCCACTGGCGCGCGCTCGGCGTGGAAAAACTTCCGGGGCTGATCCAGGGGCTATCGGCGCGCGAAGCACCGGCGTCGCTGCCCACGCCCACCGAGGGAGAGAACATCCTGGCCGACTATCGGCATCTCGGACTGACCACCGGTCGCCACCCGCTCGCGCTGCTGCGGCCGCGGCTGGCGCGGCGGGGGTTTCGCAGCAGCAGCGAGCTGCAACGGCTGCCTGACGGCATCAACGTGCGCGTCGGCGGATTGATCACGCACATGCAGCAGCCCTCGACCGCCTCGGGCGTGGTGTTCGCCTCGCTCGAGGATGAAACCGGGCTCGTCAACGTGATTCTCTGGCCGCAGGTGTTCGCGGCCCAACGGCGCTGTGCGCTCGAATCGAGCCTGCTCGTGGTCGATGGAGCGCTGCAGCGACGCGATCGGGTCGCGCATGTGGTCGCGCGACGACTGTACGATGCCTCGGCGTGGCTTGGCGGCTTCGCCCGCGAGTCGCGGGACTTTCGCTGACTACTGGCCCAGCGCGCTGCGCAGCGCGGCCAGCTCCTCGGCGGACTCGGCCATCAGCGCCTCGCAGGACTCCGGGGTCAGCTCCAGCCGCGCGGCCGCCTTGAGCGCGCTGATACGCGGAACGAGCAGTTCGGGCAGCTGCTTGCACGGGGCCAGCGTCAGCGCCACTTCCAGTACATCGGCCAATACGGCGCCGGGACCGCGTGTCTGGCGAGTATCATCGGTGTGGGAATGCACGGCGTTTACGATGTCCTCCGCCATGCCCCAGTTCTCGAGCAGCACCTTGGCGATGGAGCCGTGCCAGTCATTGACAATGTGCTGATACATCTCCTGATCGGCAAACAGTGCCGGGTGGCGCACCGAGCGCGTCAGGATGTACAGCTTGCCGACCCCATGGACCAGCCCCGTGAGCAGGGCGGTATCGGAATTGATCTTGCCGACGCGGCGAGAAACCACGAAACACAACGATGCAATCAGCACGCTCTGCTGCCAAAGTGCGTCCAGGTAACGCTGCAAAGCCTTGTATTGGCCGGCCGAGCGCAACTGCGCCATCACGAAGCTGACGGTGGCCGCGCGCAGTGCGTCGAACCCGAGCCGCGTGACGGCAGTGCGCAGCTCCGTGATCTGCTTGCCGCCGGGATTGAGTGCCGCGGAATTGGCCATGGTCAGCACGCGCGTAGCCAGCACCGGCTCGGCGCCCATCACGCGCACAACCCGCTCGCTGCTGCAGTTTTCCTCCGAGAGCACCTTCTGAACCTGGGAGGCGACTTCCGGATAACTGGGCAGTTCGATCTTGCTGGCGCTCAGCTCCGCCGACAGGTCGCGCACGAATTCGAAAGCCGCCGTGCTCGCATCGCGCTGCGTCGGCGTCTTCGACTCGGCACTGGCTTGATTCTCAGTAGCGGCCATCGGCGTCCTCATGCGCCAGAATCGACGAGTTGTATCTTAACCTGATCGTCTTTCATGATGTTCAGAACAGCTCGATGTCGTTGCCGACCGGCTCGCGATCCAGCGACTGCAGATAGCTACGCTCGCGCTCGAACAGGGTGTTGTTGCGAACGGCGTTGAGTTTCTTGACGCGCAGTTTGCCGGTGGCCGGAACGTAGTGGACTTTGCGCGGATAGACATCGCCGAGATCCTCGCCCAGCACGCTGAAACCTTCGTCGGCCACGTACTTGCGCACGAATTCTATATTGCGGGCACCGATATCCATGGCGATGCCATCGAGCACCCGACCACCGCCGACCAGCTTCACCTCCAGGCTGTCGCGACGACCACCCAGTTTCAGGATGTCGTTGATGAGTCGCTCCATCGCCACGTTGCCATAGCGCGTGGCAGCACTGGCCGCGCTGCCCCAGCTGCTGTTGCCCCCGGACGCATCGCGCGGCAGCATAAAGTGATTCATGCCGCCGATACCGGTGCGCCGGTCGCGCACGCACGCCGAAACGCACGAGCCGAGCACGGTGCTGATCTGCTCGCCCGTGGTCGTGACGTAGTACTCGCCGGGCAGTAGCTTGGCCGCATAGCACAGATGCTCGCGGTCCCAGAAACGGCCGACGTGCTCGAACTGCGGCAGAGCCGGCGGCAGCGCATCGGCGCTGACCTCAGGCCCCACCCGTATGATGGTGGTCGAATCTCGTGTATGAGCACTCACGTGGTTCCTGTTGGTCAAAGCACGCGCGCCATAGTGGCGAGGAGCTGCTCCGGATTGAATGGCTTGACGATCCAGCCGGTTGCGCCCGCGCGCTTGCCTTCCAGTTTCCTCTCCTGGCTCGACTCCGTGGTCAGCAGCAGCAGCGGGGTCAGCCGATAGTGCGGCAGGCTGCGCAGTTCGTGCACCAGCGTGATGCCGTCCATGCGCGGCATATTCACATCGCTGATGACGAGGTCGCACGGATTTTCGCGTGCATAGTCCAGCGCCTCCTGCCCGTCGACCGCCTCCACCACCTCGTAGCCCGCGGAGGTGAGAGTCGCGCGCACCATCTCGCGCATCGACGCCGAATCGTCCACCGTCATTATCAATCGTGCCATGATGCTGCTCCATTGATCTCGCTATCGAGCGGCGCTCGACTTGGCGTTCCAGGGCCGATCCGAGGAGCGCCGCTCGATGACCTCGGCCGCACTGATACTGCTGCCGCTGCCGCCGGCCTCGCTCACGCGATAACCCGAGATCATCTCGTTCAGCGCCTGCGCCTGCTCGACGATGGCCTGGCTGGCGGCGGCGGCCTGTTCCACCAGTGCGGCGTTCTGCTGCGTCGACTGGTCCATCTGCATGACCGCCTTGTTGACCTGTTCGATGCCGGTGGACTGCTCGCGACTGGCCGAGGCAATCTCGGCAACGATATCGGTAACCTTCTTGACCGCGACCTGGATCTCCTCGAGCGTCTTGCCCGATTCATCGACCAGGCGCGTCCCTTCCTCGACCCGCGCGACGCTGTCACGAATCAGCGCCTTGATTTCCTTGGCCGCCGTCGCGCTGCGTCCCGCCAGATTGCGCACCTCGGTGGCGACGACCGCGAAACCGCGGCCCTGCTCACCGGCGCGCGCGGCTTCGACCGCGGCATTCAGCGCCAGCAGATTGGTCTGAAAGGCGATCTCGTCGATGACCCCGATGATGTCGGCGATCTTCTTGGAGGCCGCATTGATGCCGGCCATCGAGGCCACCGCAGCACCCACCACGGTGCCACCCTTTTCCGCCTGTTTGCGCGCCGCGATGGCCAGCTGGTTCGCCTGGCTGGCATTGTCGGCCGTCTCGCGAACCGTGGAAGTCATCTGCTCCATGGAGGAGGCGGTCTCCTCGAGACTGGATGCCTGGTGCTCGGTACGCTGGGAAAGATTGAGGTTACCTTTGGAAATTTCCTCGGCACCGGTCTTCACCTCCGCCGCCGAGGCCTTGATCTGCTGCACCAGGCTCATCATGTTGCCGATCAGCACATTGATTCCCGAGGACAGCTTGCCGAAGGCGCCGGATTTGCCGACGCTGTCGACGCGGGCGCTGAGATCGCGCTGCCTGGCGCACTCGACCACCACGTTGACATCATCGACCACGGCCCCGATGGTGTCGAACAGCGCATTGACGCCACGGCTCAGTGCCTCAACGTGTCCGCTCTTGCCCTCGAGAGAAATTCGCTGCGACAGGTCCCCGCCCAGCGCGGCCTTGACGGCTGACTGGGTCTGCTCGACGGTGGCCTGCAGCTGCCGCTGCATCAGCACCTGGGTGGTGACGTTGGTGGCGTAGCTGATGACGGCCACCGGCTTGCCGCTGGCATCCAGCATGGGCGCGTAGTAGCCCTGCAGCCAGATCTCCTTGCCGCTCTTAGTGATGCACAGATACTCGCCCGCCTGGTGTTCACCGCGTGCCAGCTTGGCCCACAGCTCCTGGTACTCGGCGCTGGCGCGGTAAGCCGCGCTCACGAGCATCGAATGATGCTTGCCCTTGACGTCCTCGAGCTGGTACTCGAGTTGCTTGAGGAAGTTGGCATTCGCGAAGCGGATGGTGCCATCGAGCTCGAACTCGATCATGGCGCGCACCTTTCGAATGGCATCGGTCTCGCTCTGGAACAAGGCATTGCGCTTGCGCTCGCTTTCCAGCATCGCCCGCAAATCCTCCAGCTCGCGCGCATCGATTGTGACCTTCCTCTTCGAGCCTGTCCGGCCCGACTTGCTGCGTTTCGCTTTCATGATTCCCTGCCCTGATTTAAGTTCATCCGATTGCTCCCATACGGATTCCCGAGCTCACTATGTCGCCAGTCGCGGCTGCCAGGCGCAGCAGCGCCTCGGCCATCCGCTCTAGAGACACTACTTCGCGCACGCCGCCGTGCCTGACCGCGGCGCCCGGCATGCCCCAGACCACGCTGCTCGCCTCATCCTGCGCGACGGTGGCCGCGCCGGCATCGAGCATCTCTTTCAATCCGCGTGCGCCGTCATCACCCATGCCGGTGAGGATGGCTGCCACTGCATTTGGCCCCACCTTCTGCGCCACGGAGCGAAACAGGACATCGACGCTGGGTCGATGGCGGTTGACGGGCGGACCCGCGCTCAGGCGGCACAGGTAGCGCGCGCCGTCGCGATCCACCATCAGATGCCGATCGCCCGGTGCTATATAGACGTGCCCGGGCACGATCAGCTGCCCATCCTTAGGCTCACAGACCGACATGGCCGAGAGCGTGTCCATGCGGTGCGTGAAGGCGCCGCTGAAGGCGGCCGGAATATGCTGTGCGATGACCACCGCCGGGCCGTCCGCGGGCAGCCCCTGCAGCACCACGCGAATGGCTTCGGTGCCGCCGGTGGAGGCGCCGATGGCGATGATGCGTGCCGTGGTACGGAAGTTGCGCTGCCCGGCCGACGACGGCAGTACCGCATCGGCGGACAGCTTCGGAGTCAGCATCATCGGCGCGGACTCGGATCGCGCTCGCACCCGCGCGTGTGCCGCGGCCCGCACCTTGGCGCAGATTTCATCCGAGAACTCGCGCAGCGTGCCGGCCAGGTCGGCCTTCGGCTTGGAGACGAAATCGACCGCACCCAGCTCGAGTGCGCGCAGTGTCGTCTGCGCTCCCTGCTCGGTCAGCGATGACACCATGATGACGGGCATCGGCCGCAGGCGCATCAGATTCGACAGGAAGGTCAGACCATCCATGCGCGGCATTTCCACATCCAGCGTCAGCACATCCGGATTGAGCGCCTTGATGCGCTCGCGGGCGATCAGCGGATCGTTGGCGACGCCGACTACCTCGATATCGGGGCTATCGTTGAGGATCTCGGTGAGCATCTGCCGCACCAGCGAGGAATCATCGACGATCAGCACGCGGATTTTCCTGCTCATGCCGAGACCCCCCTCCGCCGATAGATGGTGCGGCCGACCAGCTCGTACTGATCGCTGAGGCGATAGAGATTCTCGGAGTGACCCAGGAACAGGATGGCGCCCGGCCGCTGCATCTCGGCCATGCGCCGGAACAACCTGCGCTTGGTCTCGAGATCGAAATAGATGACCACGTTGCGGCAGAAGATGGCATCGAACGGGCCGCGCATCGGCCAGTCGTGCATGAGGTTCAGCTGCTTGAAGGTGATCAGCTGCTGGAGCGCGGGCGACACCTTGACCGATCCCTGGAATGAGCCGGTGCCTTCGCTGAAGAACTCCTTCACCCGCCATGGCGCCATCTGCGACAGCCGCTCGGCCGGGTAGATCCCGGCCTGCGCGGTGGTGAGCACGCTGGAATCGAGGTCGGTCGCCAGGATCTTGGCGTCGACGCCGTTGAAAAGCTCCTGCTTCTCGCGCATGACCATGGCAATGCTGTAGGGCTCCTCGCCGGTGGAGCACGCACTCGACCAGATGCGCAGCCGCCCCGACGCGCGCGCGGCCGGCGCGATGGCCGGCAGGAGCTGCTGCGACAGGTAATCGAAGTGATGAGACTCGCGAAAGAATGAAGTCAGATTGGTCGTAATGGCGTTGGTGAATTCCTCCAGCTCGACTGGATCGCCGCGCTCGAGCAGCCGCAGATACTCCGCGAAACTCGGCAGCCGCAGCGCACGCAGACGCCGGACCAGCCGCCCGTAAACCATCTGCCGCTTGGCGTCGCTGAGGGCAATGCCGCTGTGCTCGCGCACCAGCTCGCAGATACGGCCGAACTCGGCGTCGGACAACACGATGTCATTCGTGCCCCCGCCGCCCAGTTCCAGATTTGCCGCCTGCGCCTGTGCCATGCCGTTCCCCGATGCCTCAGCCGTTCAGCGACCGCGGCGCGTCGGTCTCGACGCACGCTGCAACCAGCGAATCGATGTCGAGCAACATCACCATCTTGCCGTCCACGGTCGCAATGCCGCGCACACAACTGCCATCGGCGATGCTGCCCAGTTCCGGCACGGGGTGGATGGCATCGGCGAGGACGCTGTAGACCTCCGACACCGCGTCGACCACGATGCCGACGGTCTTCTCGCCGCGGGAGCTGCGCACACGCACGACGATTACCACGGTCGATGCATCGAAATTGCGCTTCGGGAGTTTCAGGCGCGTGCGCAAATCGATGACCGGCACGATCATGCCGCGCAGGTTCATCACGCCCAGGACGTAGGCGGGAGCATAGGGAACGCGCGTGACGTGATCCCAACCCTTGATCTCCTGCACGCGCAGGATCTCCACGCCGTATTCCTCGCCGCCGCAAACAAAGGTCAGGTACTGCGCGCCGGCAGCGGCCGCGCTCGGGGACGAAGACTCAACGGTGCTCATCGACTGCGTCATGCATCGGCTCCTCAGAATTCCTGCCATTCCTGATCGCTGGCCGCGGCCTGATTGACCGCCTTGCGAACGGGCGCTGCGGCAACGGCGACTTGCGTCGGCGCGATCGCCCGGGCCACACCGCGGGTCGGCCGCCTGGTCTCGGGCACCCGGTATCTGGCGATCAGGGCACCCAGGGATTTCGCCTGGTCGACAATTGCACGACTGGCCGCGGAGGCCTGCTGTACCAGCGTCGAGTCCTCTTGCGTGGCCGCCTCCATGTCGAGCACGGCCCGATTGACCTGCTCGATACCTGCCGACTGCTCACGACTGGCCGAGGCGATCTCGGCCACGATGTCGGTGACTTTCTTCACCGCGCCGACGATCTCCGACAGCGTCCTGCCCGACTCGTCGACCAGCTTGCTGCCCTCCTCGACCTTGGCCACGCTGTCCTGGATCAGTGCCTTGATCTCCTTGGCAGCCGTGGCACTGCGCCCGGCGAGGTTGCGCACCTCGGTGGCCACCACGGCAAAACCTCGTCCCTGCTCACCGGCTCGAGCCGCTTCGACCGCGGCGTTGAGCGCCAGCAGATTGGTCTGAAAGGCAATCTCGTCGATGACCCCGATGATGTCGGCAATCTTCTTCGAGGCGCCGTTGATGGCGCTCATGGCAGCAACCGCCGAGCCGACCACCGACCCGCCCTTCTCCGCCTGCTGCCGCGCGGCCATGGCCAGCTGATTGGCCTGGCCGGCATTTTCCGCGGTCTGCTTGACCGTGGCGGTCATCTGTTCCATTGACGAGGCGGTCTGCTCCAGGCTCGCGGCCGTTTTCTCGGTGCGTTCCGACAGATTCGCGTTGCCCGCCGAAATCTCTGCCGCGCCGTCCTGCACGGCCGAGGCTGCAGCCTTCATCTGGCTCACCACCTGCATCATGTTGTCGAGCAGGCCGTTGAGCCCTGTGCTAACGCGGCCGTGAAAGTGCTGCTGGTCGGCGGACTCCATGCGTACCTGCAAATCGCCGGCTCGCGCCGCGCCAACGACCGCTGCGACTTCCTCCTCGAACCGGATTTCCTGCGTTCGATCGGCCCATTCGATGACCGATCCCAGGCGCTGCCCGTCCGCATCCGCGACTGTCGCGGCCGTGATCGCAAAACTTAAGCCCCCGAGATTGAGCTCGGTGATGCCCGCGTCGATCGAGCCCACATCGAAGTGCAGCGTGTCGAGAGGGGCACTGATGAGTGCTTCGGGATCAAAACTCTCGATTTCACGCCGCAGCGAGGCTGCGTTGTCGCGGAACATCTGCCGTAACGAACGATTCAAAAACAGGATCCGGTGCTCGGCATCGACCAGCATGACGTTGGCCGAAAGCCGCTCGAGCGCCGCATCGACCCGCGCCCGGGCGGCGCTCTGCCGCTCGGCGCGCGCGGCGCGCGCACGCTGCTCATCGAGCTCGCGGTTACAGGCGGCCAGTTGCGCGCGCAAGGCCGCCAGCTCGGCGTCCTGGTCGCGTTTGGTCGCTTTCACGCCAGCATCTCGTGCCATGTCGTCTTCCCTTTGAATGCGAATCAGTGCAGCGAGCCGACGGCGAGCCGCGCGGCATTGAGCAGGATCAGGGTCTTGCCGTCGGCCTGCGCCAGGCCATGCACGATCTCGGTCGACGCGGCGCTGCCGAGCTCCGGGAGGCGGCGGAATGTCGCGGAGTCGATGTCGTAGACCTCCGAGACCGCATCCACCACGAGCCCGACGGTGCGTTCCTGGCCGTCGTTGGGAACGCGGATCACAATCACGACGGTCGATGGGCCGAATGTCCCCGGCGCGAGCTCGAAACGCCGGCGCAGGTCGATGACCGGCACGGCGACGCCGCGCAGATCCATGACGCCAAGCACCCAGGGCGGCGCATGCGGAATTGCCGTCACGGCCGACCAGCCGCGGATCTCCTGCACCATCAGAATGCCGACCCCATACTCCTCGTCGGCGAGCTTGAAGGTCAGGAACTGCTGCGAGCCGTCGGTGGGCGGGTTCAAGCGGCCTCCCGGGACGATGTGCCGCGCGCCGGCTGATCCAGGTAGCGGACGATGACGCCGGGGATATCAAGAATCAGTGCCACGTGGCCGTCGCCGAGCATGGTCGCGCCCGCCAGCGCGGTAATTGCACGGAAGTTGCTCTCCAGGCTCTTGATCACCACCTGCTGCTGCGACATCAGCTCATCGACGAACAGCCCCACGCGCTTGCCGTCGGCCTCGACGATCATCAGCAGGCCATTCACCAGGTCGGTGTTATCGGCCTGGCTGCCGAACAATTCATAGAGCCGCACGATGGGGATGTACTCATCGCGCAGGCGGAACAGCTCCGCCTTGCCGGCCAGCGAACTGATCTGCTCGCGCTTGATCTGGATCGTCTCGACGATCGAGACGATGGGCACGATGTAGATTTCCTTGCCAACGCGGGCAAGCTGGCCGTCAAGAATCGCCAATGTGAGCGGCAGCCGGATGCGGACCGTGCTGCCCTTGCCCGGAGTCGAGTAGAGCTGCACGTGGCCGCCGATCTCGTTGATATTCCGCCGGACCACGTCCATGCCCACGCCGCGACCGGAGACATCGCTGAGCACCTCGGCCGTGGAGAATCCAGGCGCGAAGATCAGGTTGTTGATCTTGTCTTCCGACAGCTCCTCGTCGGCGCCAACCAGGCCGCGCTCGCGCGCCTTGGCCAGGATGCGATCGCGGTTCAGACCCGCACCGTCATCCGATACTTCGACGATGACATTGCCGCCCTTGTGATAGGCGTGCAGCGAGATGGTGCCCGTCTCATCCTTGCCGGCCGCGCTGCGCTTGTCGGGCGTCTCGATGCCGTGATCGACCGCGTTGCGCACCAGGTGCACCAGCGGGTCGCCGATTTTTTCCAGCACGGTCTTGTCGAGCTCGGTCTGATCGCCGCTCATCTTCAGTTCGAGCTTCTTGCCCAGCCGCTGTCCGAGGTCGCGGATCATGCGCGGGAAGCGATTGAAGATCGAAGCGATCGGCAGCATGCGCACGCGCATGACGTTTTCCTGAAGCTCGCGCATGTGGCGCTCGAACTGCACCAGTGCGTTGCGCAGATCGTCCGCCGGCCGGCCTTCGAGCGAGGCAGCAAGCTGACTGCACACCGACTGTGTGATCACCAGCTCGCCCACCGAGTTCAGCAGCTCATCGATCTTCTCGATGCTGACGCGAATCGAGCCGCCCTCGCCCGACGACCCGCGCGCGGCTTCCAGTGCGCCAGTGACCGGTTTGCTCGTTATCGCAGGCGCGGCGGCCGCAGCGGCGGGAGCGGCAACCGTGGGGTCCGCGGGCGCCGCGGCCGGCTCGGCCGACAGCGGTTCGATCGACAGCGCGCACTCGCCGATGGCCCAGTCGAAAATCTGTTCGATCGACGCCCGACCGGCCTCGGTGCGCAGCTCCATCCGCCAGGAGAGCACACAAACTTCCGGATCCAGTTCGGCCAGTGTCGGCACTTTGCCGGCATCGACGCGCGTGACCAGCGTGCCGAGACCCGCCAGCTCGCGCATCATGCGCAGCGGGTCGTTGCCGTGCTCCATCATCTGCGGACCGGGTGCCAGGCTGATACGCCAGCCTCTGACGGCCACGGCACCCGGCTCGGCTGTCGGTGTGGTTGTGGTTGTCGTTGTCGCCGTCGCGGTCACCGGAACGGCTGCCGGTGCCACAGCGGCGGGACTTACTACGATGGCCTGGAGTTCCGCGTGCAGTCCGGCGGCCAATGCGGCATCGGCAGGCTGCTTGCGCTGAGTGGCGGCCAGCATCTCGCGCAGCACATCGACCGAGCGCAGCAGGACATCGACCGTGCCCGACTGCACCTGGCGCTGGCCGCTGCGCAGCTGATCGAGCAGCGTCTCGAGGGTGTGCGTAAACGCCGCGACATCGGCAAATCCGAAAGTGGCGCTGCCGCCCTTGATGGAGTGCGCGACGCGAAAGATGGTATTGATGAGTTCCGCATCGGCCTCGCCCGCGCTGAGCTTGAGCAATGCCGCCTCCATCGAGCCGAGCGCTTCAAAGCTCTCCTCGAAGAAGGTCTGGTGAAATTGTGCGAGGTCCAACGTCATGGCGTCATCGCTTCATGGCCGCGCCGGGGCTTTCCAGCAGAGCGCCGACGCTCAGCAGTTCGATGGCCTGCTCGAGGGTCGGCGAACGCCCGATCCAGACGTACTCCAGGCCGCGCTCCAGGCACTCGAGCGCGAAGGCGACGATCAGCTGCACGCCGGCGGCATCGACCCGGCTGACGGCGCTGCCGTCTATTTCATAGGGTCCCGGGCGCGCGAGCTGCTCGATCATGTGAGCCTTGATAGCCGCGCCCTCGTGAATGGTGCAGCTTCCGCCCAGCACGACGCGTCCGCGTGGCTGGGACGGGGTGGCTGCGGCGGTTGTCTGGGTGCCCTCTGACATGCTGCGACTCCGTTCCATCAAGCTGTTACGGCTATCCGGGCGGAATACTTGAAGGGACCTGGATCACATTCCGGTTTCCGGGGGCGTTTTGTGACCCCGCTAACAACTGTGGAGGGGGCATCTGGCCTGCACGGCCCTCAAGCAACAGACTCCGTGGGCCGATAACGACCAAAGGCAATGCGCAGTTCCAGCGCAACGATCAGGTGGAGGCCAGAGTGAGCGCACAAGGCGGCATGAGTATCCTGGTGGTCGACGACTTCTCCACCATGCGACGCATCATCAAGGGCCTGCTTCAGGACCTGGGCTTTTCTAACATAACGGAAGCCGACGACGGCCTGACCGCATTACCGTTGCTCAAGGCAGGCAATTTCGACCTGCTGATCACGGACTGGAACATGCCGGGGATGCAGGGCGTGGAACTATTGCGGCAGGTGCGCGCCGATGAGCGCCTGAAGAAGCTGCCGGTGCTGATGCTGACTGCCGAAGCCAAGCGCGAGCAGATCGTTGAGGCCGCGCAGGCCGGCGTCAGCGGCTATGTCATCAAGCCGTTCACCGCGGTTACTCTCAAGGAGAAGATCGACAAGATCTTCGCCGTCAAGCCCTCCGCCGCGGCCTGATCGCGTCGTCATGGATACGATGTCTCGCCAGGCGGCCGACTACCGCCCATGGGTGGAGGCGATGCAGGCCGCTTTGGCGGCCGACGACGAGACGGCGTTCTCGGCCGCGATGCGCGGCTTCAATTCGCTTCAGGATTTATCCGTCATGACCAGCGTGCGCAAGGTCCGCGGCGACCTGCAGGCCGCGCTCGAGCGCTTTCGCGCCGAATCGCGCCTGGCCGAGATGGCCGAGCGCCAGGTGCCCGACGCGCGCCAGCGACTCGCGCATGTGCTGAAACTCACCGACGATGCGGCCCATCACACGATGGATCTGGTCGATCAATCCTGCCCGCTGGTGGATGCCGTGACGCAGGAGGCGCAGCGATTGCATGGACTGCCTGGCACGAGCGCCGATGTCGGCCGTTTTCTGGAGCAGACCCTGACCCGTATGAACACCTTGCGTGCGCGGCTGACCGACGTACTGCTGGCGCAGGGCTACCAGGACCTGAGCGGACAGATCATCCGCAATGTCATGCAGCTGGTCGATGAGCTGGAGGCGGCGCTGGGCGATCTGGTGAGGATCGACCGGTTTGAATTCGACGGCGATTCGAAGCCCGCTGCTGCCGGGGCCTACGGTCCGGTCGTACCCGGCGTCCCGCATGGCGAAACGGTGGACGGCCAGGAGGCCATCGACGCCATGCTCTCGGGCCTCGGCGTCTAGAAGAGTTCCAGTTCCCCGGGCGCCGAGGCTTCGCGCAGGCTCTGCAGCGCCTTGAGCATCTGTTCGGCGCGCAGTCCACGCATCATGAAATCGAACAGCACGCGTTCCTCGACCATGCTGTAGCGCGCGCGCACCTGATCGAGAATGTCATTCCAATCGATGCTGGCGGCCGCGCCCAGGTCGGCGGTGGCATCCGCGGGTATGGCCAGGCCCGAGCGCACGTGGGTGAGGCGCTGGATCAGCTTGTCGTAGAACTGCAGCGCCTTGACCGCGGCGGCCACCGAGGCGCGCACGGAGGCTACCAGCTCGGCACTGTTGGCAGCCGAATCGGCGGCCGCGTCTAACTGCTGCATATCAGTCGCGATGGCAGCGAGGCTCTGCGCAATCTTGTCGACCTGGGCATCGCTTTCGCGTACCGCCGCATCGAGCTGCGCCACGCCCAGGTTGAGGAACTGGTGCAGTCCGCGGGCCACAGTCTGCTCAGCGGATGGGTTCATGTTTAGCCGCCTTGAGCCTGGGCCGGCATCTTCGCCGAGCCGCTCAGCACGCGATCAAGCGTCGCGAGCAATTGATCGGGATGAAAGGGCTTGATCATCCAACCGGTGGCGCCGGCCTGTTTGCCCTGTTGCTTGCTCTGCTGACTCGATTCGGTGGTCAGCAACAGCAAAGGTGTCAGGCGATAATCCGGAAGCGTTCGAAGATGGGCCACCAGGGTGATGCCATTCATGCGCGGCATGTTGACGTCGGCCAGGACCAGGTCCACCGAATGGCCACGGGCATATTCCAGGGCTTCTTCGCCGTCTGCGGCCTCCACCACTTCGTAGCCAGCCCCGCGCAGGGTCACGCTGACCATGTGCCGCATCGATGGTGAGTCGTCGACGGCAAGAATTCTCTTCGACACAGCCTGCTCCGTTGGTCCTTGGCTAAACCGGCTTTCACTGGAGATATCGGCTACGTCGGCTCGGGACTTTACCGCCGCCGTCGGGCATTCCGCGCAGTGAGCAGCGCGTCACAGAATTGGGTCGCCGCTAGTTGCCGTCGCTGATGAGCGTGCCGCCATCGACAATGAGGTTCTGGCCCGTGATGAAGGCCCCGGCGCGCGCGGCCAGCATCACGGCGACCCCGGCGATCTCGGCGGGCTCGCCGACCCGGCGTAGCGGGGTCAGCGCCAAGCGGCGCGCCAGCACCGCTTCGTTGTCGGTGAGCGGGCGTGCGAACTCGGTGGCGATGACGCCGGGAGAGATGGCGTTGACCCGGACATTCGCAGGCCCCCACTCCACCGCGAGATTGCGCGCCAGCTGCGCCACGCCGGCCTTGGACAGGCCGTAAAGACCGATGCCCTTGTTGCCGCGCACGCTCGAGAGGCTGGCGGTCAGGATGACGACGCCATCGCGCCGCTGCGCCATGCCCGGAATGACCAAGCTGGTGAGCCACAGAGCGCTGCGCAAATTGACCGTCATGGTCAGGTCCCAATCCGCGTCGCTGGCGCTGGCGATCGGACCTGCGTGCGGCGCGACACCGGCATTGCACACCAGTACATCGATGCGGGCGCGCTGCGAGAGTGTCTGGCTCACGAGCACCTCCAGCTGCGCCCGTTCGCCCACATCGCAGGCGATCCCGATCACGTCCAATCCCTGGCGGCGCAGATCCGCGGACACCTCTTCGCAGGCCCGGGGCTCATTGCTCGAGATCACGACCTGGGCGCCCGCAAGCGCCATTTCGGTGGCAATGCTCCGCCCGATGCCGCGCGTCGCGCCGGTGACGAGCGCCACCTTGCCAGTCAGATCGAACAGCGAGGAAGCCATCAGGCCGGCACGGTCACGGCGGTCACGGCGGTCACGGCGGCGCCCGCAAATGCGGCCACGCCGCGCGCAGGTACAGCGCCATCGAGAACAGCGTCAGCGCCGCGGCCACGATGGTGAGCCACTGACCCAGCGCATAGATGGGAAGTCCCAGCAGATCGTGCCGGTACAGCAGCATGGTCAGTCCCGTCATCTGCAGGATGGTCTTGTACTTGCCGATTTGCGACACCGCGACGGCCGTGCGCTGGCCGATGCCCGCCATCCATTCGCGCAGCGCCGAGATGGCGATCTCGCGGCCAATGATGACGACCGCGGTCAGCACCATCACCGGGCGCGAGTCCTGGCTGACGATCAGCACCAGCGCCACCGCCACCATGAGCTTGTCGGCTACCGGGTCGAGGAAGGCACCGAGCCGCGTGATCTGGCCCAGCCGTCGCGCGAGATAGCCATCGAGCGAGTCGGTGATGGCGGCGGCCGCGAACAGCAGCCCGGCAACCGGATCGGCCCAGCTGGCGGGCGTGCGGTCGCCGAGAAAGAACAGCAGCACCACCAGCGGAATCGCCAGAATGCGCAGCCACGTGAGTATGTTCGGCAGATTCCAGATCATCACGCCCCCGGGTGCAGATGATCATAGATCGAACGCGCCATCGCCGCGCCGACGCCGGCCACTTTTTCCAGATCCACGACCGCGGCCCGCATCACGCCCTGCAGCCCACCGAAGTGGGTCAGGATCGCGCGCCGGCGCGCCGGTCCCAGCCCCGGCACGGTCTCCAGAATCGATTCGCGATAGCGCCGCGCGCGCCGCCGGCGATGGCCGGTGATCGCAAAGCGGTGCGCTTCATCGCGCACTCGCTGGATGAAATGCAGCGCCGCGCTGTCCGCCTCGAGAATCACCGGTGTCGGATCGCCCGGCAGATGCAGCCGTTCCTGCCCCGGACGCCGGTCCGCGCCCTTGGACACTCCCACCACGGACAAACCATCTGCCCCCGCCTCGGCCAGCGCCGAGACGGCCGCGTCGACCTGTCCTGGACCACCATCGATGAGCAGCAGGTCCGGGCGCGCGCGCTCGCCGGCCGCGATTCGGGCGCCGTGGCGCCGCAGCGCCTGGTGCATGGCGCCGTAATCGTCCCCCGCGGTGACTCCTTCTATGTTGTAGCGCCGGTAGTCGCGCTTATGCGCACCGTCCGGTCCGAAGACCACGCAGGAGGCTACCGTACCCTCGCCGGCCGTGTGGCTGACATCGAAGCATTCGACGCGCTCGGGCGGCGCCGGCAGCTTGAGCACGCGCTCGAGAATCACCCGCCCCTCGGCCGCGAGTTCGGCCTGCGCCCGGCGCATGCGCAGCGCGTTGTGCGCATTCTCCTGTGCGAGTTCGATCCACTTGACCCCGCGTCCACGCTGCGGCACGCGCAGCTGCGGCACCCGGCCCAGCGATTTGCCCAGCGCCTCCATCAGCGCATCGCGATCGGGCAGCGTGAGGTTGATCAGCACCTCGGGCGGCGGCGGCTCACGGCTGTAATAGAGCATCAGGAATCCCGCCAGCGTTTCCCCGGGCTCCGACAGCGCGCTGGCCGGAAAGTAGCTGGCGGTGCCGAGATTCTGGCCATCGCGCACCGGCAGCACGCAGATCGCGTACTGCCCGGGCTCCCCGGCAATCACGACCACGTCGGTATCGGTGGGACGCTGGGTGTGTGCAATCTGCTGCGCACGAATCTCCTGCAGTTCGCGCAATTGATCGCGCAGCCGCGCCGCATCCTCGAACTGCAGCGACCCCGCCGCGGCCTCCATGCGTCGCTGCAATTCGGCGATCACCTCGAGATTGCGGCCTTCGAGCACACCGATGGCCCCTTCCACATCACGCGCATAGCTCGGTGCGTCGATCAGGCCCACGCATGGCGCTGAGCAGCGTCCTATCTGGTACTGCAGGCAGGGCCTGCTGCGATTGGCGAAAAAGGAATCGCGGCAGTTACGGATGCGAAATACTTTCTGCAGGTGCTGCAGCACTTCCTTGACCGCCGAGGCACTGGGAAAGGGACCGTACTGGCGGCTCCCCGGCTGGCGCGGTCCGCGATAGAACACCAGCCGCGGGAAATCATGGCCCGCCGGACAAAGAATGTAGGGAAAGGATTTATCGTCGCGCAGGACGATGTTGTAGCGCGGACGGTGCGCCTTGATGAGATTGCTCTCGAGCAGCAGCGCCTCGGCTTCCGTGTCGACCACGGTCACCTCGATGCGCGCCACGCGCGCCACGAGGGCTGCGACCTTGGGCGAAAGCTGCTTGCTGGCAAAGTAGCTGCCGACGCGATCGCGCAAGCGCGCCGCCTTGCCTACATATATGAGTTCATCACCGGCGGCGTACATGCGGTACACCCCGGGACGCTGCGGCAAGTTCGCCACGAAGTCTTTGGCGTCGAATTCGCGTTCGCTCATGGCCCGCGCTCGCAGCGGCCGTTCAGTGCGCGCGGAGCCTCATGGCTTGCGGTTGCCGCGCTCGGCGATCAGCATCGCCAGCTCCAGCGCCTGCTCGTAATTGAGCCTGGGGTCGACCTGCGAACGGTAGGCTCGCTGCAGATCCGCATCGGTAAGCCCGCGTGCGCCGCCCGTGCACTCGGTGACATCCTCGCCTGTGAGCTCGATGTGTGCGCCGCCCAGGTAGGATCCCTGGTCGGCATGAATGCGAAACGCCAGGTCCAGCTCCTTGAGGATGTTTTCGAAGCGACGCGTCTTGAAGCCGCCGGTGCTGGTCTCGGTATTGCCGTGCATCGGGTCGCAGCACCACAGCACCGTGTGGCCGGTGCGCTTGACCGCGGCGATCGCCGCGGGCAGCGACTTCTCGATGTCCTTGGCGCCGAAGCGATGAATCAGCGTCAGCCGCCCGGGCTGATTCTGCGGGTTCAGCGTTGTCACGAGTTCCTGCAGCCACTGCTCGCTCATCGCCGCGCCGATCTTGATGCCGATCGGATTGGAGATGCCGCGGAAATACTCGACATGCGCGCCTTCCAGCGCCGCGGTGCGCATGCCGATCCACGGCATGTGCGTGGAAAGGTTGTACCAGCGGTTCTGGCGCGCGATGTAGCGCGTCTGTGCCTGCTCGTACAGCAGGTGCAGTCCCTCATGACTGGCGAAAAAATCCACGCGCGTGGCTTCGTGCACGCGCTTGCCGCTCAGGGACTCGAAGAAGTCGAGCGCATCGCCGATCGAGCGCGCGGTGCGCTCATAGGCCTCGCGCAACTGCGCGTGGCGCACGAAACCCAGATCCCAGTATTCCGGGTGATGCAGGTCCGCAAACCCGCCATCGACCAGCGCGCGCACAAAATTCAGGGTCAGCGCGGCGCGCTCGTAGCCGCGCAGCAGCAGCTGCGGGTCGGCGCGCCGGGCCTCGGGCGTGAACTCGGGCCGGTTCACCAGATCGCCGCGATAGGCCGGCAGGGTCACACCCTCCCGCGTCTCCATGTCGGCCGAGCGCGGCTTGGCGTATTGGCCGGCCATGCGGCCGATGCGGACAACCGGCTTCTTCATGCCCGAGAGCAGCACCAGGCTCATCTGCAGCAGCACCTTCAGCTGCTTGGCGATGCGGTCGGATTCACACTCGACGAAGCTCTCGGCGCAATCTCCGCCCTGCAGCAGGAATCCCTCGCCGCGCTGGACCGCCGCCAGCCGCTCCCGCAGGTTTTCGACTTCCCACGAGACCACGATCGGAGGCAGCCGCGCCAATTCCGCCACTACCTTGGCCAAAGCCTCGGGGTCCTCATAGACGGGCTGCTGCGCGGCCTTGCGCGATTGCCAGCTCGCCGGATGCCAGGAATTGCTGTCGGTAGAACGCATGCGCCAATGCTAACATGCGCGTCTTTTTCGGGGGCATCGCATGCGTAAGGTGCTGGTTCTGGGGGCCGGCAAGATCGGCGCGCTGATCTCGGGCCTGCTGGCCGAATCCGCGGACTACGAGGTACATCTGGCCGACGTCGACGGGAATGCGGCGGCGGGTGTGGCCCGCGCGCACGGCCTGGCTAACGTTCATTCGGTTCAACTCGATGCCACGGACGCCAGGGCGCTGCAGGCGCGACTACGCTCTGATCCGGTCGATGCGGTGGTTTCAAGCCTTCCCTATCACTGCAATCCGCAGGTGGGTACCGCCGCGCGCGAAGCCGGCGCCCACTACTTCGACCTCACGGAAGATGTCGAAGTCACGCGCCAGATCACGGCACTCTCGCGCGGTGCTTCGCAGGCATTCGTGCCGCAGTGCGGACTCGCTCCCGGCTTCATCAGCATCGCCGGCGGCGAACTGATCCGCCACTTCGACACGCTGCGCAGCGTGCGCCTGCGCGTCGGCGCGCTGCCCCAGCATCCGCACAACGTACTCAAATACTCGTTGACCTGGTCGACGGAAGGCCTCATCAACGAATACGGCAACCCGTGCGAGGCCATGGCCGACGGCAGGCTGGTCGAGATTCGGCCGCTCGAGGGCCTGGAGGAAATCGAGATCGACGGCACGCTGTACGAGGCCTTCAACACCTCCGGCGGCCTGGGCTCGCTGGCGCAGACCTGCGGCGCGCACTGCGAGAGCATGGACTACAAAACCATCCGCTATCCGGGCCACTGTGCACAGATGCGTCTGCTCATGAACGATCTGAAGCTCAACCAGGACCGCGCCACGCTCAAACGCATCCTGGAGAATGCGGTGCCGCAGACGCTGCAGGATGTCGTGATCGTGTATGCCGCGGTGACCGGCCAGCAGAATGGCGAGCTGCGCGAGGAAAACTACGTCAGCAAGATCTACCCGCAGATGATTGCCGGCCGTCTCTGGTCCGCCATCCAGGTGACCACAGCCTCAGGGCTTTGTGCCGTGCTGGATCTGGTGCTCGACAACCCGGGGAGCCATCACGGACTGGTGACACAGGAATCCTTCCGCCTGCCCGACATTCTCGGCAACCGCTTCGGCAGGCACCTCGCCTCGGGCGGCAGCAAGGACATCTCCGGCGATGTGGTGCTCAGCGGCGCACCGGGCCGGCAACGGACGCTTCGAACATGAACCACACCGTTACTGCGAATCACACCCCAGCAGCATTGCTCGCGCATTTCGATATCCCGATGGCGCCCGAGGGCACCGGCGCACTCGAGACTTTCAATCCCGCCGACGGCAGCCTGCTCGCGCGCGTGGCAGTGAGCAGCGCCGCGGACTACGAATCCACCATGGTCCGGGCGCTGCAGGCAGCGCGCAGCTGGGCCGAGGTCCCGGCCCCCGCGCGGGGCCAGATCGTGCGTCACATTGCCGAGGAGCTGCGCGCGCACAAGCAGGAACTGGCGATGATCATCGCGCTCGAGAACGGCAAGATCCTGCCCGAGGCGCTCGGCGAGGTGCAGGAGATGATCGACATCGCCGACTTT
>Ga0181531_10000732_pt1 | contig 21537 bp, 30 predicted proteins | sample PEATcosm2014_Bin_38_FD_119743 | JGI IMG/M metagenome (GOLD analysis project Ga0181531, IMG submission 119743) | Peatland microbial communities from MTU Mesocosm Facility, Houghton, MI, USA - PEATcosm2014_Bin11_10_metaG | ecosystem: Environmental > Terrestrial > Soil > Wetlands > Peat | place... | reverse complement strand
TTCCGGATCTTGCACAGTTTTGTTGGGCGGCGGTGCGATGCTCACAGGGGGTTAGTGCACCGTGCGGAGACAACCGGCAAAGCTTTCACTTGGGGTGCTTTTTGCCCGCACCGGCTATGCGCTGGTCGATGGGCTTGCGGCCGGCGAAGCCCTCACTAGTGTTGTGCCAATGGGTGATCCCAGGTTCGCCCAGCTTCCAGCAGAGCAGCAGAACCTCTCCCTCGACTTTGCAGGGGAAATCGAGCAGGCCGATATCGATATCTTTGACTTGTACTCCGGTGGCGTCAATTTCAGCGAGTGCATCTTTGACGCGCCGGATGGCGCGCTCCCGTTCGGCTTTGCGCCGCGCCAGGTGGACCACATTCAGCATGGTGCCACCACTCAGGAAGACGCGGTGCGCGGTTTCCTGCAACTCGTTATCGACTTCTTCAATCAGTTTCTTGCCCTGAATTGCCTGCTTCAGCAGCGACTCGAGAATCGGCAGGAGCATCTGCGCTTCATCGAGGGTAAAGGTGCGGTCGGCCATGTTTATCTATTTTAGCGGATCGCACCGAAAAAGGGGCTGGCGCGCGCAACCCTCGCAGGCGCGAGCGTCATTCTGCGACGTGCTATTTTCAAACGATCAACTTTCGAGCTTCTCCATGGATACGGCACCCCGCACGCCTTCTGCTGCGACACCACGCAACGTGTACGTGTTTGGCGTCACTTCGTTTCTGAATGACACGGCCAGCGAGATGGCGTATTGGGTGCTTCCGGCGTTCCTGGCGTCGCTCGGGGCGGGGCCGGCGCAACTCGGAATTATTGAAGGCGTGGCAGAAAGCGTGGCTTCATTCGTGAAGCTTTTTTCCGGCTACGTGACTGACAAAGTGTCGGAACGCAAGCCGCTGGTGGTAGCGGGATATGCCGTGGCGAACGGCGTAAAGCCGCTGCTGGCGCTGGTTTCGTCGTGGTGGCAGATCCTGGGCATTCGTTTTCTGGACCGCTTTGCCAAGGGCGTGCGAGGCACGGCGCGCGACGTGATGGTGGCCGAGTCAGTCGCCTCGTCGAACCTCGGCTCGGCCTATGGCCTGATTCAGGCGATGGACTCCGCCGGCGCGATCGCGGGCCCGTTGCTGGCGCTGGCCGTGATCGGGCATTTCGGGATGCGCGGCGTGTTTGCCTGGGCAGCGATTCCGGGAGCGCTCTGCATCCTGGTGGCTTGGGTGGGAATTCGCGAAGTGCACGGCACAAGCAAGACACAGGCTGCGGCCGAGCCCCGTTCGGGGCGGTCGGGCGAGAACGCGCGTCATCTGACACTTTCGGAATGGTTTCCAAAATTGCCGGGCAGCTTTTACTACGTGCTTGTGGTCGTGACGCTGTTTTCACTTGGGAATTCGAGCGATATGTTTCTGGTGCTGCGGGCCGGAAATATTGGCATTCCGGCGTCGCAGGCTCCGCTTCTGGGACTGGTCTTCAACGTCATGTTCACGCTGTTTTCGTGGCCTGCAGGAAAATTCAGCGATCGCTTTTCGCGTTCGATCATCGCAGCTGCCGGATATTTTGTATTTGCCATCGTCTATTTCGTCTTTGCGCTGGCGCCGTCAAAGCTCGCAATCTGGTTGACGATGGCATTTTACGGACTGTTTTACGCGCTTACCAACGCGGTGCTCAAAGCGCTGGTAGTGGAGAGCGTTGCTGTCAGCGTGCGAGGACGGGCGCTGGGCATCTATTCATTTTTCACCAGCGTCACGACGTTGCTCTCGAGCGTTATCACGGGCGCCTTGTGGAAGGTATACGGCGCAGCGGTGCCTTTCTATTTTTCGGCGGCGATCGCCACGATTTCAGCAGTGGCACTGTTGGCGCATCGCGGGCCCGAGCGCGCTGTGGAGTGAGCACCGAACGCCGCTCCGCTCACGCGGCTTGTTCAGAAGGCTCGGAGCGGCGCATCCAGAAATAAGCAGTCAAAAGAAAAACGAAACCAGCCGCGCTGTCAAGCAGGACATCCCATACAGTGCCGGTGCGCGATGGAATATAACTCTGATGCCATTCATCGAGCGAGGCGATGAAGGCGGTGCCAAGCCACGCCAACTGCGCAGCCCGCCACGACCAAATGTGGACTTGGCCGAACGTGGCACGCCATCCACGCAACAGGAGCAGGCTTAGAATGCCGTAGCCGAGGACGTGTCCGGTCTTGCGCAGGTAGTGATGGAAGATGAGGAAGTCGTAGAAGTTGATCTCGCCGAATAATTTCGTCAGTAGCGAATAGAGCATGCTGCTGGTGTGCTCGGACGAGAAATAGTCGGTCGATTCGATCGAAATGATTCCGACCCAGGCAAAGGCCGGGAGCCAGGCGCGGAGCAGATTTTGACGAGGCGCGGTCAAATATGGCTCTTCCCTACTCCACCGCGTAGTTCGGCGCTTCGCGCGTGATCATGACGTCGTGAACGTGGCTCTCACGCAAGCCGGCGGCGCTGATGCGGACAAATCGCGCTTTCTGCTGCAGGTCGGTAATGGTCTGGCAGCCGCAATATCCCATACCCGATTTCAAGCCCCCCACCATCTGGTGCACGATCATGGCGACTGACCCGCGATAGGGGACGCGGCCTTCGATGCCCTCAGGCACCAACTTGCCAAGACGGTTGGAATCCTCGCCGAGAACCGGCACGGCAGTCGAAGCATCGCCATCGGAGTTCTGGAAGTAGCGCTCGCTTGATCCCTGGGCCATGGCGCCAAGAGATCCCATGCCGCGGTAGGACTTGAACGTGCGACCTTGATAGAGGATCAACTCGCCGGGGCTTTCGTCAGTCCCGGCGAACATCGAGCCGATCATGACGGCGGAGGCGCCTGCCGCCAATGCTTTGACCACGTCTCCAGAATACTTGATCCCGCCGTCGGCGATGACTGGGACTCCAGCATCGCGCGTTGCGCGGGCCGCTTCGGCGATCGCAGTGATCTGCGGAACTCCGACGCCGGTGACGATCCGGGTCGTGCAGATAGATCCGGGACCGATGCCGACTTTGACGCCATCCACGCCGGCTTTGACCAGATCGCATGCGCCTTCAAAGGTCGCAACGTTGCCCGCGATCAACTCCACGTGCGGCAGGGCAGCTTTGACTCTTTTTACGGCATCGAGCACCAGCGAGGAGTGGCCGTGCGCGCTATCGACGGCGAGCACGTCGACCTTGGCATGGGCCAATTCCTGTGCGCGCTCAAGAAAATCGCCTGTGGCTCCGATGGCAGCGCTAACGCGCAGTCGTCCCTGGGGATCTTTCGCCGCGCCGGGATACTTGAGTTTCTTTTGAATGTCTTTGACGGTGATGAGGCCCTTCAGATTGTATTTGTCGTCGACGACGAGCAGCTTTTCGACGCGATGCTCGTGGAGAATTTCCTCCGCTTGCTCGAGAGTGGTGCCGACAGGCACCGTGATCAGCTTGTCTTTGGTCATGACTTTGCTGATAGGAACATCGAAGCGGGTCTCGAAACGTAGGTCGCGATTGGTCAGGATGCCAACGAGTTTGCCGTCTTTCAGAGTGATGGGCACGCCGGAAATTTTGTATTTCTTCATCACCTCCAGGGCGTCGGAAACCTTGGCGTCGGGCGACATGGTGACGGGATCGACGATCATGCCGCTCTCCGATCGCTTCACTTTGTCGACTTCGTTTGCCTGCTGCTCGATCGTGAGATTGCGATGAATAATGCCAAGTCCACCCTGCTGCGCGAGTGCGATCGCCATGTGCGACTCGGTGACGGTGTCCATGGCGGCGCTGATGATGGGGACGTTGAGATGGATATTTCGCGTGATCTGGGTCTGGGTGTTGGCGCTGGCCGGAACGACTTCGGAACGAGCCGGCAAGAGCAACACGTCATCGAACGTAAGCGCTTCGGGGACGGGAAAATGAATCATAGAATTGGGTGATCTTTCATTGTAAGGAGCGCGCTGTCATCCGGCAACTCTTGAGGGGAATTCGGTTTGCGGGCGAAAACGCGAGTGATCGAAATCCGTCAATCAGGGGCCAGGTTCAGGCCAGACCTGATGGTTTCCAATGTCGTCCAAGTTTGCCAAAGAGGCACAAACAGGGTACATTCCGGTTGATTCACGACTTAGTTAGTGTCCCTGGAGGTCTTGATGTTCCCTGGCATTCGTCGATTCATGGTAATCGTCGCACTTATCCCAAGTCTCGCCGGCGGCCCATGGCTTTCGGCGCAGCAAGGTTCCACGGACGTCCCCGGAATCGCGATCCGCGCCAATACCCGATTGGTGGTTGTCGACGTGGTGGTAACGAGCAAGGGCGGATTGCCCGTTCCGGCCCTGAAGCCGGACGACTTCACGATCGAGGAAAATGGGAAGAAGCAAAAGATCTCTGTCTTTGTTCCTCCGGGAATCAGCAACAAACCTGCTGCCGCGCAACTGCCGCCGGGCGTGCTTTCGAACCATCCGGAAGATGTAGCGCCTGCTGGGGCGCCCACAGTGCTTCTGCTGGACGCGACGAACTCCAGTTTCCTCAACCAGGCGTACGCGCGCTCGCAGATGCTGCAATATGTGACGGAACAGAGCAACGCCGGACACCCCATCGCGGTCGTCACCTTGACCGACCGGTTGCGGCTTTTGCAGGAGTTCACCACGGACCCGCAAGTTCTTCTGAAGGCGATTCGGGATTTCAGGCCGCAATCGCCGATCCTGACGGGAAGCACTGCTCCGCCGGTATCTGAGTCGGGCGGCGAGGGCGGATCCTTTATTGCAGCCGCTGGCGCGGCGATTGCGAGCTTTTCGAATATCCAGATCGGCTATAACCTCGAGCGCCGAACGCTGATCACGATCGATGCGATGCGCGATCTGGTTCGCATGCTCGGCGGCCTCCCTGGGCGCAAGAACGTCGTTTGGCTGACTGCGAGCCTGCCCTTCGATCTCATTCCTGAGGACCGGAATGTGAGTGACGCCGAATTGATGGCGGACCTTCCCGGTCAGGGACGACAGCGCTCGGTGAGCGTGAACGGAGCTGGCTCTCTCGCTTCCGAGGCGCGGTCGTTACATGGTCAGGAAATCAAGGACGCGGAGTCGCAATTAGCGAGCGCCAATATCGCCATTTATCCGGTCGACCTTCGCGGGCTCGTCAGCGGCATGGAGTCCCTGGCCGCGCGGTCGGAGGCGCACAGCACAGACATTCACGGCGCCGGCCTCGCGAATGCGGCGCTGGGCCGCTCGGAGGCAATGGCCACTAGCCAGGACACGATGCGCGAAGTGGCGCAGGAGACGGGGGGCAAGGCCTACATGAATGAAAATGAAATCAAGCAAGGAGTCGCGCTGGCCCTGGCCGACGACAAGGCTTCGTATTCGATCGGCTATTACCCTGAGAACAAGAAATGGGACGGCAAATACCGCAGTCTCAAGATCAAAGTATCGCAGCCCGACACCGAAGTGCGGTATCGCAAGGGCTATTACGCGGTGGATTCAACCCAACCCCCAAAAAACTCGAACTATGACGCGGACGTGCTCGCGGCTCTGACCTTCGACGCGCCGGCAACCCAGATCAGTTTCATGGCACAAGCGAAGCCGACCGATCCCGGAAAAATGCGAGTCATATTTAAAGTAGACGCCCACACCTTGAGCGTCGAAGATTCCGGAAGCAATAAGGCATTTAACGTGAGCTTCTACGCAACCGTTTGGGGATCGGGCGACAAGAGCCTTGCGACACATGGCATTAAAGTGGATCGTTCGTTCGACGCCGCCACCTATCAGCAGATCCTCGATCACGGGATGCTGGTGCCGATCGACCTGGAAGTGCCCGCGGGCGGAACGGAGCTGCGCTTGGCAGTGCTCGACAACAAGACTGGGTTTATCGGGACCGTCAGCGGTCCGATTGGAAAATAGGAGCTCGAGGGGAAAAGAAAAAGGGCGTCCGAGAAGGACGCCCTTTTTCTGCGCTAGTGTTACTCGCGGAAGCGAAATTACTCTTTCGTTTCTTTGCCGTCCGATTCGGGGGCAGCACTCTCGCGCTGTGCCTGAGCTTCGGCATCGGCCTGTTCCATCGCCTTGCGGTTTTCTTCGGCGCGCTTGGCGCGAATTTCGGCGCGCTTCTGCCGCTTCTCGTCGAGCACCTGCTCGCTGCCAAGCAATTCGATAAACGCCTTTTCGGCGCCATCGCCCTTGCGCCACGCAGTGCGCACGATGCGGAGATATCCGCCCTTGCGATCGCCGAAGCGCGGAGCCACGGTATCGAACAGCTTGCGGACAGCTTCGTCCGTCATCAGGTAGGCGGCCGCCTGACGGCGGGCTGCCAGATCGCCCTTCTTGCCGAGGGTGATCATCTTTTCGACCGACGGTCGCACCGCTTTCGCCTTGATCACGGTGGTTTCAATTCGCTCTTCCATGATGATCGAAGTCACCATATTGCGCAGCATGGCGCGCCGATGGGAGGTGGTCCGTCCGAGTTTGTATCCTGCAACTTTGTGACGCATGGAAAACCTCAGTGGTCAGTGGTTGGTGGCTGGCGGCCAGTTTCGCGGATCAGCTTTGACTGATCACCGATCACTGGCCACCACCACTCGTTCTTACAGATCGTTATCGCCGTAGGCCGACGCGGGCAGTACCTGGTTCGAAGTCGGTCCGGGAACGGCATTACCGTGCTCGTCGATCTTCATACCCAGGCTAAGGCCCATCGAGGAAAGGATCTCCTTGATCTCGTTCAGCGACTTGCGCCCGAAGTTTTTCGTCTTCAACATCTCGGCTTCGGTCTTCTGGACCAACTCGCCGATGGTCTGAATATTCGCGTTCTTCAGGCAGTTATAGCTGCGCACAGAAAGCTCGAGTTCTTCGACCGAACGATTCAGGTTCTCGTTCTTGATCTCGGGACGCCGCTCTTCGCTGGCCGACGCGGTTTCGATCTCCTCTTCGAAGTTGATGAAGATATTCATGTGATCCTTCACCAGCTTGGCGGAGAGCCCGAGGGCATCGCCGGGAGTGATCGAACCGTTGGTCCAAACTTCGACCGTCAGCTTATCGTAGTCGGTGATCTGGCCAAGACGCGCGGGCTCGACGGTGTAGTTGCACTTGCGCACCGGCGTGTGCACAGAATCGATGGGGATGAACCCGATGCCGAGATCTTCTTCGAAGTTTCTATCCGCGGAAACGTAGCCACGGCCGCGCTTGAGGCGCATTTCCATGTCAAGTTTTCCGCCTTCGCTGACGGTTGCGATGTAGATTTCCTTGTCGAGAACTTCGACATCGCCATCGGCTTCAATCATGCCGCTGGTCACGACTCCGGGCTGATCGGCGCGCAGGTAGATCGCCTTCGGACCATCGCCGGCCAACTTGAACGGAACCTGCTTCATGTTGAGGATGATGTCGGTAGCGTCTTCGACGACACCAGGAATCGACTGGAACTCGTGCAGTACCCCTTCGATCTTGACCGCGGTAACGGCCGCGCCTTCGATCGAACTGAGCATTACGCGCCGCAGCGCGTTGCCAATGGTGGTGCCAAAGCCGCGTTCAAACGGCTGTGCCCAGAACATTCCGTACTTGTCGGTCAGTGAACTGGCATCGCTTGCCAGCCGTTTCGGTTTTTGAAAACCTCTCCAAAGCATTATGTGTTTCTCCTCTCGTCCATGCGGCTCCGTTGTGGCTCTTTGAACCGGCCCAGGTTCAAATCAAACGCCACAGCGGGCTGATCTGGACGAAAAAATCAAGGTTTCAATTTCAGGATCTTTGAAACCTTAGGCCAAAACTCGCAATTCCAAATAAGCGGTCGCGAAAGAGATTCTTCGCTGCGCTCAGGATGATGCAGGCTGGGCTCAAACGCCCAGCCAAACACCATTACTTCGAATACAGTTCGACAATCAGCTGCTCGTTAACCGGCAGCTGGATATCTTCGCGCTTCGGCAGAGCAATCACGCGGCCCTTGTAGTTATCGCGATCGATCTCCAACCAGGCCGGAGCCGGCTGATGACTGGCGAAGTCCTTGGCGATTTCGAGAATCGGCACTTTGCGGCTGCTCTCGCGAATCTGGATTTCTTCACCAACCGCGACTTCGTACGAGGGAATGTTCACTTTCTTGCCGTTCACCTGTACGTGACCGTGACGTACCAACTGGCGCGCCTGGCGTCTTGAAATGCCGAAGCCGAGGCGATAGACGACGTTGTCAAGACGGCGCTCGAGTTGTTCAAGCAGCTTCGCGCCCGTGACACCCTTGAAGGTGACCGCTTTCTCAAAGTAGTTGCGGAACTGGCCTTCCTGGGTGAAATAGATGCGTTTGGCTTTCTGCTTTTCGCGCAATTGCAGACCGTAGCCTACGACCTTGGTCTTTTTGTCTTTCCCATGCTGTCCGGGAGCGAAGTTGCGCTTTTCAATGGGACATTTGTCGCTAAAGCACTTGGTGCCTTTGAGGAAAAGCTTGATGCCTTCCCGGCGACAGAGACGACACACTGCATCCGTATAACGTGCCAAGTTGTTCTCCTTTTAGATGACCGGTTTACGGGTTTGGCTTCACCCTTCTTCCCGGACGAAATTCAGTACCAAGTACCCAGTTGCCAGTAAAACCCGAGGACTCTGGGTACTGGTTACCCGGTACTCTCTTACACTCTCCTGCGTTTCGGCGGACGGCAGCCGTTGTGCGGAATCGGCGTGGTGTCTTTGATGGAACGCACTTCGATTCCGGCCGAAGCGAGCGCGCGGACCGCTGACTCGCGGCCGGATCCCGGACCGCTGACGCGAACGTCAACGCTGCGGACACCGTGATCGCGCGCCATGCTGGCAGCGTTGGAAGCAGCCTGCTGCGCGGCAAACGGCGTCCCTTTACGGGAACCGCGAAAGCCGAGCGAACCGGAACTCTTCCACGCCAGCACGTTGCCAGTCATATCTGAAATCGTGACGATGGTGTTGTTGAAAGACGCTTGCACGTGCACGAGTCCGTGGGGAACGTGTTTGCGCTCTTTTTTCTTGAACGTCTTTTTCTTGCCTTTTTTGTCGGGCGCCGCGGCGCCGCCTGCTGCTGCTGGTTTTGCCATAAAATTGAGTTTCCAGTGGCCAGTGGCCGGTTGTCAGTTTTTCAAATCTGCCTGCACCGTGGTCGGTTCAACCCGCAACTGACCACCGGCATCCGGCAACTACGCCTTGGCCGTTTTCTTTTTCTGCGCGACCGTTCCTTTGCGAGGCCCTTTGCGGGTACGGGCATTGGTGTGGGTGCGCTGGCCGCGAACCGGCAGATTGCGGCGATGACGGAATCCGCGATAGGAACCGATTTCGATGAGCCGCTTGATGTTCATCGAAACATCCTTGCGCAGATCGCCCTCGACCGAGCCTTCGGCTTCAATCACCTGGCGGATGCGGTTGACCTCGTCTTCGCCCAGGTCAGATACCTTTTTCATGGGATCGACATTGGCTGCGTCAAGGATGCGCGCGGCCCGCGAGTTGCCGATACCGTAGATATACGTGAGTGCGATATTCGCGTGCTTGTTGCGCGGAAGATCGACGCCTGCAATACGTGCCATAGATACCTAACCCTTCCTGACTGACTTTCAGCCATTCGCGAAAAATCGGAGCGAGCGGGCTGAAGGCGCAGCTGCCTTATCCCTGGCGCTGCTTATGTTTCGAGTTCTCGCAGATCACTCGCACTACACCCTTGCGATGGATGACCTTGCACTTGTCACAGATTTTCTTAACCGACGCTCTTACTTTCATAAACCGTTTCTCACTTCTCAGTTGCTAGGCCTCATGACCGCAACTGCGTATTACTCGAGATCCTTCGCTTCGCTCAGGATGACGCCTGCGGGTTAACGCCCACAAAACGGCGTCACTTATAGCGGTAGACGATGCGACCGCGATTCAGATCGTAGGGAGAAAGTTCGACCGCGACTTTGTCTCCGGGCAGAATGCGAATAAAGTTCTTGCGCATCTTTCCAGAAACGTGCGCCAGCACCTGGTGTTTGTTCTCCAGCTCCACCTTGAACATGGCATTGGGCAGCGGCTCAACCACCGTTGCCATCACTTCAATCGCGTCTTCTTTACTCATTCCCCTCCCAAGATCAGCTGTCAGCTCTCAGCCGTCAGCTCTCAGTCCACAACCGGCTCGCCTTTACTGATGGCTGACAGCTAGCTTGTCAAAATCACTGGGCCTTGCCGGGTTACGGCGACGCAGTGTTCGAAATGCGCGCTGTAACTGCCGTCGAGCGTCACGGCCGTCCATTTATCGGTCAAAACCTTGGTCTCGGGACGCCCCGAGTTCACCATCGGTTCGATCGCCAGCACCATGCCTTCAGTCAATTCCGCGCCCTGGCCTTTTTTGCCGAAGTTCGGAATCTGCGGCGCTTCGTGCAGCTTGGTTCCGATGCCGTGGCCAACGAACTCGCGGACCACGCTGAACCCGTTCGCCTCCACGTGCTTCTGGATCGCCGATCCAACGTGCCCGATCGTATTGCCGATCTTTACCTGCTCGATGCCCTTGTACAGCGAACTCTCAGTCACTTCGAGCAACTTTTTCAACTCCGGTGTCGACTCGCCGACCGGAACCGTGATGGCCGCGTCTCCGTAGTAGCCGTCACAAACCACGCCACAGTCGATCGAAACAATGTCGCCCGGTTTCAGCGTCCGCTTTTCCGACGGAATGCCATGCACAATCTCTTCGTTGATCGAGGTGCACAACACACAGGGGTAACCGTAGTATCCCTTGAACGCCGGGGCCGCCCCAAGGTCTGCAATCAATTTCTCAGCAGCCTTCTCCAGGTCCATCGTGGTGACGCCCGCCGCCACCAAGCCTTTCAGGTGGTTCAGAACCTCGCGGACCATCTTGCCGCTCCGCCGCATCTTCTCGATTTCTTCGGGCGTTTTGCGGATGATCCGGTCTTCTCCAAAACTCATAACAAAATATCGACTCGACGGACTATCGTTTGCTGCTCTTTTCCGGCTCGGCCAGACAACGGCTTTCGGCGTAGTGGCGGTCAATCACGCCAAAAATCTGGGCCGTCACTTCTTCCTTCGGACGGTCGGCATCGACTGTTACCAGCCGGCGCTGCGCCCGGTAATAATCGCCTACGCGCCGCGTCTGGGTCTCATAGGCAGCGAGCCGGCCCGAAATCACCTCTTCGCGATCATCCTCGCGAATGACCAGTTTCGTGCCGTCCACATCGCACAATTCATCCGCGTGTGGAGGCTGAGAGTGAATGTTATAGAGCCGGTTACAGGTGGGACACTCGCGTCTTCCGGTAAGCCGCAGCAGTAACTGATTATAATCCACGAGCAACTGGATCACAACCAGCGGACACATCTTGGAATTGTCAAAGAGCTCGTTTTCCAGAAAGGCATCCAGCCATCCTGCCTGCGCGGCGGTCCGGGGAAAGCCGTCCAGCACAAATCCGCGCACACAATCGGGTTCGCGAAGCCGGGTCGCGACGATGCCGTACATCAGCTCGTCGGGTACCAATTCGCCCCTGGCCATGATTTCCTTGGCCTGCAGACCGAGTGCGGTTCCGCGAGCTACGTGATCACGCAAGAGATCCCCGGTGGAGATCTGCGGGATCCCGTATCGTTCGACGATCTGCTTGGACTGGGTGCCCTTGCCGGCACCGGGAGGTCCGAGGAGAATCACCGGTCCAATATTTCTGTTACGCGCGGCTTCGTTGGCCATCGAAATGGCCCCTTTTATTCGTATTTCCCACCGCGGAAATACCGCTATCCTCCGCGCCCACAGAACCCTTATATCAACCCAGCCAGTACCGCGTGATATCCGTCACGCCATCGCAACGACGAACCGGGATCGTTCGAACCGCGATTACCAGGTGCGGCGTCCGCGAATTCGTCCGCTGCGCGGAGTGAATCCATCGTAGTGCCGCATAATCAGTTGCGCCTCGATCTGCGTGACCGTGTCCATAGCGACACCGACGACGATCAACAACGAGGTTCCACCAAAGTAAAAATTGACGCCCAAACCGTTGGTGACCCACGTGGGCAGGTTTTCAAACACACGTCCCACGAGCGGGAGGTGATTCAGCTTGATTCCGGCAATCATCCATTCCGGAATCAGTGAAATCAAAATCAGGTAAAGCGCACCAACCAGCGTGATGCGGGTGAGAACTTCGTTGATGAAGTCCGATGTGCGTTTGCCCGGACGAATGCCCGGAATGAACCCGCCCCACTTGCGCATGTTGTCAGCCACCTCGTTCGGATTGAACACGATCGAGATATAGAAGTAGGCAAAGAAAATGATGCCGAGACAGTAAAGGAGCGTATACAGCGGCTCACCCCAGCGCATGGCGTCAAGAATAGGACCAATAACGCGGTTGTTGTGGAAGGCCGCGCCGAGCATCTGCGGCAGCGCCAGAATCGAGGACGCGAAGATGACCGGCATAACGCCGCCAGCGTTCACACGCAGCGGCAGGTGGGTGGACTGCCCGCCCATGACTTTTCGTCCGACCACGCGCTTCGCGTACTGCACCGGAATGCGGCGTTCGCTGCGCTCGACGTACACGATGAAGGCCACCACAGCAATCATCAGCACGATAAGCAGGATCAGCGCTGGAGCAGTGAAGACTCCCCAGGCGGATGTGCTGGCTTTCTGATAAAGATCGGCGATACCACGGGGTAATCCGACAACGATACCGGCAAAGATCAGGAGCGACATGCCGTTGCCGATACCGCGTTCCGTGATCTGCTCGCCCAGCCACATGATGAAGGCCGACCCGGTCGTCAGGGTCAGCATGGTCATGAGAATGAATCCGGGTCCGGGAGTATTGACGAAATCCCCCGCTTTTTGCAGGCTGATGGCGATGCCAAACGACTGCACTGCGCTCAGGACGACGGTGAGATAGCGAGTCCACTGGGTAATTTTCTTGCGGCCCAGTTCGCCTTCTTTCTGCAGTTTGGCCAGCGGCTCATACACCACGGTGAGCAACTGCAGAATGATGGATGCCGTGATGTACGGCATGATGCCAAGGGCAAAAATGGTGAGACGGCGAAGGTTGCCGCCGCTGAACAGATCCACGAATCCGAGCACCGAACCGCGGTTCTGCTCGAAGAACTGGGCCAGTTTGTCGCCATTAATGCCCGGCGTAGGAATGTGGCCGCCGATGCGATACACCGCCAGCAAACCGAGCGTGAACAAAACGCGCTTGCGAAGGTCGGGGATCCGGAAGATGTTCGACAGCTTTTCGAGCATTACTGCAAGACCTCAAACTTGCCACCGGCCTTGGTGATTTTATCCTGTGCCGACTTGGAAAACTTGTGGGCGTGTATGGTGATCGCGCCTTTCAGTTCCCCGTTGCCCAGAATCTTGACCGGGACCTTGCCATTGATCACGCCCGCCTTTTTGAGAACTTCAGGGGTGATTTCGGTTTCGCCAAGTTCGGCCAGGCGATCGAGATTCACAACGGAGTATTCCTCGCGGAAAATGTTTTTGAAGCCGCGCTTTGGGATGCGGCGGTGTAGCGGCATCTGGCCGCCTTCAAAGCCACGCAGCAGGCGCGAACCGGAGCGCGAGCGCTGTCCTTTGTGGCCGCGCGTCGAGGTCTTGCCCATGCCGGAGCCCATGCCGCGTCCGACTCGCTTCTTCTTTTCCGTCGCCTTTTTCGGTGCTCTGATACTTGAAAGATTCATATAGATTCCATGCTTCAAAGTTTCAGAGTTTCGAGGTTTCAAACTAATCTGCAACCTTGAAACTTTGAACCCTCTCTTATCCCACGATCTCGATCAGGTGCGGCACCTTCTTGACCATGCCGCGAATGGCCGCGGTATCGGGCCGTTCAATCACCTGGTTCAGCCGGGTAAATCCCAGGCCTTGGACAACTTTTTTCTGTTTTTCCGGAGTGCAGATCGCCGACCGCACCCATTTCAACTGGATCTTGCCGCTCGGCGTCGATTTTGATGTCTTGGTGGTCATTTACAACTCCTGTACCGACTTGCCGCGCAGTGCGGCAACGTCTTCCCGGTTCTTGAGCTTTTTCAGCGCATCGAATGTAGCCTTGATCACGTTGTGCGGATTCGTGGTGCCGATCGACTTGGTCAGCACGTTCTGCACGCCGGCCGATGTCATTACAGCGCGCACCGCGCCACCGGCAATCACGCCCGTGCCTTCCGGAGCCGGCTTGAGCAGCACCTTGCCCGAGCCAAAGCGCCCGAGCACGGCGTGTGGCACCGTGGTCTGGGTCAGGTTGATCCGCATCAGGTTCTTCTTGGCCGATTCAATGCCCTTGCGGATGGCCTGGGGCACTTCTTTCGCCTTGCCCGAACCGAAGCCGACCACGGCCGCCGAAGGATCACCGATCACGACCAGGGCCGCGAACGACATGTTCTTGCCGCCCTTGACGACTTTGGTGACGCGGTTAATCGAGACCACCTGGTCTTTCAGCTGAAATGAACCTGCATCGAGTTTTTTCGTTACTCTCGCCATTCTGATTTCGCAACTCTCTAGTTATCAGCCGTCCAAATTCTCTCGTTCGAGCTTTCACTGAAAACGGAGAACCGAAAACTGAGAACTGTTGTTAGAACTGCAATCCCGCTTCGCGCGCCGCATCGGCCACTGCCTTGACCCGGCCGTGATAGATGTAACCTCCGCGATCGAATACAACTTTCGTGAAACCTTTTTCCTTGGCCAGTTCGGCGATTTTCTTTCCCACCATTTTGGCCGAGGCGACGTTGCCGCCGGTGACGCGCGAATCCTTGCGGTCATCCGCTGTTGAAGCCGCCGCCAGCGTGACGCCCTTCAGATCATCGATCAGCTGCACGTAAATGTGGTTCAGGGACCGATACACATTCAGCCGCGGACGCTCCGGCGTTCCCACCACTTTCTTACGGATGCGGTCATGCACCCGCTGGCGTGTTTGATTTTTTGAATTCTGTCTCAGCATTTTATAAAGCCCTCAACTATCAGCCATCCGCCGCCAGTGAAACCCGACCCCCGGACTTCGTCAGAAGTTACTGAGGCGCAGGGCTGACGGCTGAGAGCTACTTCGCTCCCGTCTTGCCCACTTTCTTCTTCAGCCGTTCGCCAACATAGCGAACGCCCTTGTTCTTGTACGGATCGGGCGGACGCAGCGAGCGCATTTCCGCCGCGACCTGGCCGACCTTTTGGCGGTCAATTCCGTTCAGGGTCAGGTGGGTGAGTTTGGCGTCGACCGCGCAGTCCACACCCGACGGCAACGGATATTCAATCGGGTGCGAATAGCCCAGATTGAAGACCACCGTACCCTTGCCCTTCATTTCGGCGCGGTAGCCGATCCCGACGATATCGAGTTCACGCGTCCACCCTTTGGTTACGCCCTCGACCGCATTGTTGACCAGAGCGCGCGCCAGTCCGTGGACTGCCGCATGCGCGTCGTCCGGACGAATCGCGACCAGGTTCCCGTCTTTTTGCTCCATCGTGATGCCGGACGGAAGAGGCGTATCCAGCTTCCCTTTCGGGCCCTGGACCATCACTGTATTGCCTTCAAACTTGACCGTCACGCCCTTCGGGATCGCGATCGGTTTTTTTCCAATTCGTGACATAGCTTTTAGCTCTCAGCCTTCAGCCTTCAGCAATCGGCGACTTCTCAGCGGTTTGACTAACGGCTGAGGACCGATGGCTGACGGCGTTTTTCTACCAAATCTCGCACAGCAGTTCGCCGCCGAGTCCCTGCCGGCGCGCCTGGCGTCCGGTCATCACACCTTTCGGCGTGGTCAGGATGTTGATACCCATCCCGCCGAGGACGCGCGGAATTTCGGTACGGCGGACGTAGACGCGGCAGCCCGGACGCGACACGCGCGCCAGGTTGGTAATCACCGCCTCGTTGTTGTTGCCGTACTTCAAGTAGACACGCAGGACCTTGTGGCCTTCTTCTTCGGCCGGCTTGAAGTTCGCGATATAGCCCTCTTCTTTGAGAATGCGGGCAATTTCGGTCTTCAGCTTGGAAGCTGGTATATCCACTTTCTGGTGCCGTGCGCGGATCGCGTTACGGATGCGCGCCAGCATATCTGCGACCGGATCGGTCAACCTCATCGTTTGCTTCTCCTAAAGCCGCCCGTTCGCTCCACGCCGTTCTTTGCACTTCCCGCGGAGAACCTGTCAGCAGCTTGCTTACTTCGTTCGTTGGTCGTCAGCCGCTTACTTGCCCATGGTCACCAAGAACTGGCAACCGGCAGCTGGCAACTTACTTCCCTACCAGGACGACTTCGAAACGCCCGGAATCTCTCCGCGCAATGCCAATCCGCGGAAACACAGACGGCAGAGCCCGAACTTCCGCAGATAGGCTCGCGGACGCCCACAAATCTTGCAGCGGTTGTGCTTGCGCGTTGAGAACTTCGGAGTCTTCCTGTTTTGCGGCTTTGTCTTGCTCTCCGCGCCGTCCTTTACCCGTTTTGCTGTAGTCGCCAAATTCGCTCCTAACTCTTACTCGTGTGGTGACGGCCCTTGGCCGTCGCGCCAGGCTGAACCCGACGCTACACATTTCAACTGCCTCATGCCCTGAAGGGCATTCCCAGATGCTTCAACAGCGATCGCGCCTGATCGTCGGTACGCGCCGTGGTCACGATGGTCACGTTCATGCCTTTCAACTTGTCGACCTTCGCATAATCGATTTCAGGAAAGATCAGCTGGTCGTGCAAGCCAAGCGTGTAATTGCCGCGTCCATCAAAAGACTTGGTCGAAACACCGCGGAAATCGCGCACGCGGGGCAGAACAATGCTGACCAGCCGATCGAGAAATTCGTACATGCGGTCGCCGCGCAGTGTGACCATCGCGCCAATCGGCATACCTTCGCGGACTTTGAACGCCGCGATCGACTTCTTCGCCCGCGTTACCACGGGTCTTTGACCGGTGATCTGTCCCAGTTCGTTCACGGCCGGGTCAATCAGCTTCGCGTTCTGCGTCGCTTCGCCGACGCCCATGTTGACCACGATCTTGTTCAACCGCGGCACCGCCATCGGGTTCTTGAGATCAAGCTCTTTCATCAGCGCGCCGGCAACTTCTTTCTCGAACTGAACGCGGAGCCGAGGCCGCTCTTTCGCCGCATGCCGCGGCGCTTCGGCGCTTTTCGCCTCGACCGGCGCATGGCCCTTGTCGCCCTTCGGCGACTTCGCTTTCTTCTGCTGCTCGTCTTTTTTCTGCTCGTCTGCCATATTCGTTGCTGCCTTCTCCATCACGGTTTCGGAGTGGTTACCGGTTCGTGAGGCTTTCAGTTCAAAAGATCCTCCGCTACACTCGAAACGCGCCCGCGGTGCTACGCCCGCCAAACGGCGTTACTTATCGAGCGTGGTCCCGCACTTTTTGCACACGCGAACCTTGCGATCGCCGCGAATGTCGTGTCCGACGCGCACTGGTCCGCAGGTCGCACACACCAGCGCCACGTTCGACAAACGGATGGCACGTTCCTGCTCGGCAATTCCACCCTTCACATTCTTCTGCGGATTGGCGCGCACATGCTTCTTGACCGTCATCACGTGCTCAACCAGCACCTTGCCTTCGTCCGGAAACACGCGCAGCACGCGTCCTTGTTTGCCGGCATCTTTTCCGGTCATCACCTTGACGGTGTCGTTGCGCCGGATATCCACTCGCTTATGTTCGGTCGTCGTCGCGGTTCCCATACCAACTCCAAGTTTCAAGGTTTCAAAGGTTCAAAACCACATTTCTTAAGATCGCAATCGCCTCAAGGCACCTTGAAACCCTGAAACCTTGCAACCGGGCCCTTACAGTACTTCAGGCGCCAGCGAAACGATTTTCAAAAACTTCTTCTCGCGCAGTTCGCGCGCGACCGGACCGAAAACGCGGGTTCCGACCGGCTCTCCGGTTTCATTGATCAGGACGGCTGCATTCTGATCGAAGCGGATATAGGTACCATCGCGCCGTCGATGCTCTTTTCGCGTTCGCACAATCACGGCTTTCACCACTTTGCCCTTCTGCACCTGGCCATCGGGGGCGGCTTCTTTCACGCTCGCCGTGATCACATCGCCGAGACCCGCGCGCAGGCCGGTCGAACCGCCGAGCGGCAGGATCATCTGCAGCTTGCGGGCGCCGGAGTTGTCTGCAACCTCAAGCATGGATCTCATCATTACCGCCATGTTCGTCTCCTTCTCGCTTCCCTAACGCCCGATGCCGGTCCCGGCATCGACGTCGACTTCCGGCACTAGCGCCGTCTTGCGCACAATTTCTTTCAGTGTCCAGCGCTTGAGTTTCGAAAGCGGCCGCGACTCCTCGATTTTCACCGAGTCGCCAGGATGCGCTTCGTTCTTCTCGTCGTGAGCGTAGAACTTTTTCCGGATCGCAATCACGCGCCCATACATCGGATGCGCCTTCTTGCGCGTTACTTCGACGACGATTGTCTTCTGCATCTTGTTCGAGACAACTGTGCCGATCAGGACCTTGCGGCCTGAATGTTTTTCCGCCTGGCTCGTGGTTTCCGCCATTATTTTTTCTCCGTCTTGCGGGCGCTGGCCAGTTCCTGCTCGCGCAGCACCGTCTGGACACGCGCAATATCGCGGCGCAGCCCGCGAATCTTCTTGAGACTCTCGGTCTGTCCCATATTCATCTGGAACTTCAGCTTGAACAGCTGATCGGCCAGATCCCGTTCCTGGTGCTTCAGTTCGACGTCGGTCAAGTTGCGAATCTTTTCTGCCTTCATAATTCTTCTCAGTTTCTCGCTTGTCGGCTCTACAGGGCTTCGCGCTTCACAAACGTCGTGCGCAGCGGAAGCTTGTGCGACGCCAGGCGCAACGCTTCTTTTGCGTCCGTCACCGTAACGCCTTCCATCTCGAACAGGATCTTGCCCGGACGCACCACCGCGACCCAATGATCGGGAGCGCCCTTGCCTTTACCCATACGGGTTTCAGCGGGCTTTTTTGTAACCGGCTTATCGGGAAACAAGCGGATCCAGATCTTGCCGCCACGTTTCACGAAGCGGGTCATCGCGACGCGGCTGGCTTCGATCTGACGATCGGTGATCCAGCCGGGCTCGAGCACCTTCAGCCCGAACTCGCCGAAGGCGAGCGTGCTGCCGCGCCAGGCTTTTCCGGTCATGCGTCCGCGCTGTTGCTTGCGGTACTTTACTTTCTTCGGCATCAACATAAGAATCAGTTCCCAGTTCTCAGTGGTCCGTTTGCAGAAACTCTGCCCGACCCTGACTTCGTACTTTTAGAACGCGCCGGTCGTGCTCACTTCCCGCGCCGGAGTCGCTTCCCGCTTCTTGGTGGGAAGAATTTCGCCCTTATAGACCCAGCACTTCACGCCAATCACGCCGTAGGTGGTGCGGGCTTCGGTGAAGCCATAGTCGATATCGGCGCGCAGGGTATGCAGCGGCAAACGGCCCTGCAGATACCATTCCGAGCGCGCGATTTCATTGCCATTGAGGCGCCCGCTGACCCGGACCTTGATACCCTTGCAGCCGAAACGCAGCGCCGAATCGACCGACTTGCGCATTGCACGCCGGAAACCGACGCGCTTTTCCAGTTGCAGCGCGATCGACTCCGAGACGAGCTGGGCATCGAGTTCGGGCTTATGCACTTCCTGGATATCGACATGCACTTCGCGGGTCGTCTTCTTCTGCAGGTCCTGCTTCAGCTTGTCGATTTCCGCGCCCTTGCGTCCGATGATGATGCCGGGCCGGGCCGTCTTGATGATGATGCGCAGCTTGTTGCCTGGACGCTCAATCTCGACCGAGCTCACGCCCGCCGACTTGAGCTTGTCTTTCAGCTCGGCCTTCAGCTTCACATCTTCAAGCAGCAGCTTGTCGTAATCCTTCTCGACAAACCAGCGCGACTTCCACGGCTTGGTGTAGCCGAGGCGGAATCCGTAAGGATGAACCTTCTGTCCCATCGTTGCTCCTAAACTTGCTCTTAACTTACTTCTTCGCAGTCGCCTTCTTTGCGACTGCTTTTTTCTTGGCCGGCGCCTTGGCTTTTGCCTTGGGCTTGGCCGGAGCGGCTTTCACTGTCTTTCCAGCGGAAGCCGGCGACGTTTCCACCGCTGCCCCATTACGGTTGCGCTCCGCCAGCACGATCTCCAGATGCGCGATGCGCCTCACATAGTGATACGCGCGTCCCATCGGAGCCGGCCGGATCCGCTTCATGCGCGGCCCGTCATTGGCCACGGCATGCTTCACGTAGAGGCTGTCGAGATCGACATCCAGACCTTTTTCGGTGCTCAGGAAGTTGGCATTATCGATCGCCGACTGCAGCAGCTTGCCGACAGTCGCCGCCACTCGCTTCTTGGTGAACGCCAGGGTGTTGCGCGCTTCTTCGACGCGCCGTCCCTTGATCAGGTTCAACACGAGCCGCGCCTTCTGGGGCGAGACGCGCATATATTTTGCTTCTGCTCGAAATTCCATCTCTTGTCTCTCAGCCTCTAGCTTCCGCTTCCCGCTCCACGCCAGGAGCCGGCCGCACAAGCTGCCTTATGCCTTGGGCGCCGCCGGCGTGATAGCCCCCGGACCGCCCGGCACACCTGCCGGTTTGGCCGCAGTTTCAGTCGCCGCTTTCATGGAGTGTCCCTTGAACTGGCGGGTAAAGCTGAATTCACCCAGCTTGTGTCCTACCATGTTCTCGGTCACGTAAACGGGAATGAACTTCTTTCCGTTATGCACGGCGATCGTGTGCCCCACCATCTCGGGAATGATCGTCGAGCGCCGCGACCAGGTCCGCAGCACCTTCTTCTCGTTGCGCGCGTTCATGGCTTCCACTTTCGTCGCCAGATGCGCATCCACGAACGGTCCTTTTTTCGTTGAACGTGCCATAAGTTCGGTTCCTTGTTCCTAACCTTTTTTACGGCGGCTCACAATAAACGTGTCCGTCCGCTTGTTGTTGCGCGTCTTAAAGCCGCGAGTCGGCTGTCCCCAGGGAGTAACCGGATGACGCCCACCGGAAGTCTTGCCCTCGCCGCCGCCGTGTGGATGGTCCACCGGGTTCATCGAAACACCGCGGTTGTGCGGACGCTTGCCGACCCAGCGCGTGCGTCCTGCTTTGCCCCAGGTCACGTTCTCGTGATCGGTGTTCCCGACCTGTCCAATCGTGGCCAGGCAGTCGAGCTGCACTTTGCGCGTCTCGCCCGAAGGCAGCTTGACCAGTCCGTAGTCGCCTTCCTTGGCAATCAGCTGCGCCGAACCGCCCGCCGAGCGCACCATCTGCGCGCCCTTGCCGGGACGAAGCTCGATGTTGTGAATCGTCGTGCCGGGCGGAATATTCTTCAGCGGCAGCGCGTTCCCGACCAGAATGTCAGCCTCGGGTCCGCTCAGAATCTTCTGCCCAACCTTTAATCCGTCGGGCTGCACGATGTAGCGCTTCTCGCCATCGGCATAGCTCAACAGAGCGATGCGCGCCGAGCGTCCCGGATCGTATTCGATGGTGACCACGGTCGCCGGAATCCCGTGCTTGTCGCGCTTGAAGTCAATCGTGCGCAGCAGCCGCTTGTTGCCGCCGCCACGGAAACGCATGGTCACGTCGCCCGAATTACGCCGTCCGCCGGAACGGATTTTGCCTTCGACCAGCGCCTTGTGCGGCTTGGACGAAGTGATGTCGTCGGTCGTCACCGAGGTGCGGTAGCGCAGCGTCTGCGTTGTCGGTCTGTAAGTCTTTATGGCCATAGAGCTCTCAGCTTTCAGCTATCAGCTCTCAGT
>Ga0181531_10000731_pt1 | contig 21555 bp, 9 predicted proteins | sample PEATcosm2014_Bin_38_FD_119743 | JGI IMG/M metagenome (GOLD analysis project Ga0181531, IMG submission 119743) | Peatland microbial communities from MTU Mesocosm Facility, Houghton, MI, USA - PEATcosm2014_Bin11_10_metaG | ecosystem: Environmental > Terrestrial > Soil > Wetlands > Peat | place... | reverse complement strand
CTTGCAAGATCCATTTCCGGACGATGGACGTCGTGGCAGGTGGTGCAACGCAGGGTGGCGGACATTTTGAAACAGCGACTCTTCCTCATAAGCAGTGACTGTCTCCCATGCACATCGCTGTCGGAAGGTGATTCCGATTCACCTAAATCGAGCGATTCGCTGAGAACCTCTCCGGGTACGTAACTAAACGCCGGACGTAGCTCGACCCCTGCACCGGCGTGACAAAATGCGCATAAATCATCCTGCCGCGCTGCTGGAAGTTTCGCGGGATTTACAATCCCGATGGCGGCGCCGTGCAAGGCTGCAACACCGCCGGATTCTGCATGAACTCGGCCCGGGCCATGGCAAACCTCGCACGAGATTCCGAGCACTACATCTTGACTCTTGTACATATTTAGCTCCAGCCCGGGATAAGGGGATTGAAAGTAGCTGGCGTGGCACTCCAGGCAACGCGGGAGTATCGGCCTGTCGAAGATCGCCGCGCGATTTGTATAACCAGGACTGACAATCCACCGGCGCACTTGCGCGGAATAGGCCACCGGCAATTCGAATAATTCCTCTTCCTGCCAGTACAGATAGTTCTGTCCCCGCACACCAGAACCAATGACAAGGTCGAAAGGCTCTGTTCTGCTGTGCAGCGATCCCGATGGATCCACCCGGCCGGGATGGGCCGAGCCGTCATTGGTGAAGGAAGTCTTGCCTTCTGTTCCCCAGCTAGCCGTCTGGTAGAAGCGCCCGCCTCGCGCGTTCATTGCAAACCGTACGTTTAAGTTACGTGACCATAGTCCATTCGAACCGTCGCGAAAATCGCCCAGAATGGCATTCCCGTCGGCTACGCGCGAGGTTTGATGATGGGAAGTCTGAGCATAACTGTTGGCTATATCGCGGTGGCATTGGGCGCAAATTGCGTCGCCGACGAACGCCGCGCGCGCGAGGAAGGTACTTTGGTTAGCGGTCGTCGGCTGTGAACTGCGAGATTCGCCTTGCGCTTCTGGGTTGCTTTGGGCACGAACATCTAACCTCTCGACCAATACCGCGAACACGCCAAGCATTAGCAAACTGGCTATACAAAACCATCGAATCCCGTGCGCCAGGGCATCTCGCGTCACTTTGCTGTCGCCGATCAAATCCGCGCTCCACAACTACGGCCCTAAGCTGACGCAAACGCCCGGAAAACCGCAAGGTCTGGCCTGCCGCATTTACTTCTCGGCGCCAAATTCCAGCTCGTTAGCCCAATGCGTCTGCCAGTCATCATGGAAGGTAATCGAATTTATCTTGGAAACGCTGCGGCCGGCGGCCAACTCATGCTCCGGGCCTTTGTTGTCATTCACTCGGCAAGAGAATTTAATGGTCTCCCCTGCTTGTATCTTTTGGTACACTTCGGGCATTTCTGTCCAAGGGATAGACGCCTCGACGATCCGAGTGTTGCCTTCTCGCCTCATGATCAATTGGCCGCCGGCCACCGGGCCACCATCCTTGGGAGATTTGGGCTGTCGCGGGAAAAAATGCTTCCGCGGAATCCCGGGGGCCGCTAACCGCCATATTTCCGTTCCACCGCCATACTCTTCCGCCACTGGATTCAGCGCAAATTCGTAATCGGTATCCCAGTACGTGATAAAACGGTCCATCACACCTGGAGGGTGGGCCCTCCAAGGCTTTGCATCCAGTACGTTAAATGCAAGTTGGACGTTATCGTGTTCTCCGCTCCCCGATGGGATATCAAAATTCTTGCGGTATGAGTAATGGCGCACCCCCGCGGGCCAGCGCAAGACGGCTTTTTCCTTGTCGACACTTTGGTCTGGATAGAAATACCCATCATCGTCCCGCGTGGCGAAACGCACCATGCCCGGATCGGCAGTCGAGTCGGCAATCTTAGCTGCAAAATAGAAATTGTTTTCGTCATATGCCACGTAAATCGAGGACAGACCGTTGGGCACTGTCTTATCGAAGTTCTTGAAAGGCAGCCACGCCTGTTCGGTTATGTTTTTACCCACATCTGCGCCAGGCACGAGGATGGGTAGCACCCCATCCCAATCGCGCAGCTCGCCATCAACCTGAATGCTTCTGCGACTTAGAAAATTTACCCGTAAATCCTCCTCGAGCGTGGCCCGATCCCCGCCACCCGCGTCAAAAGTCGCCTTAAGCGGATAAATGTTGCTCTCCGCGGCCACCCCGTCGGCGATCAAGAAAATGACGCTTTGTGTTTCTCCCGGGCGAAGAGTGATGGTCTGGCTTTCGGGAAGAACTTGTAAGCCAGGTATGCCCACCCTTAGATCGCCAGTAACCGGACGATTCATCACATTTGTAATTCTTAGGCGCAGCGACGGTTTGCTGCGTATTGGAGCAGTGAAATCGTGAGCCACTAATTCCACCGGCGCATATCCGCGAATCTTTGCTTCCCGCGCACCCCGCACCAGGTGGGCGAAGGATCCAGCGCTGCCGTCGGTGCGAAGGAAGTAGCCCAGTCCATTGAGCGGGACACGGATCTTGCCCTTGTCACTTGCCACCGGATTGCCGTAGAAATCGTAAAGCCGTATGTGACCCGCATCGTCGCCGAGGGTCAGCGAGGCGTCGTCCGCGAGGCTCACGGAGCGAAACAGCGTGCGCTCTGGCTCGTAAATCTTACGGAGGTCGCCGACGATCACCAGGGTTCCGTCGTCAGTCCGAGGGTTGCCGGTTTGCGTGTCCGGCAGACCCGCAAAAACGAATACCCATGGCAGACCGTTTTCGAATAGCAATTTATCGAATGCCCGTTGCCCAATGAACTTTTGGCTGGCCGCCACGGCCGCGGATGGCGACCACGCTTGCACCACTGGGAAGACTTCTCCCCCCTGTTTTATGTTTCGGCTCTCGTAAACATTACCTTCGTAAATCCCGGCAGTTCGTCCCTGGCCTTGGGCACGCATGGACGCGATCACGCCGGCGACCCGATCCTCCGAATTCGCGATCCAGCTTTCCGTGTCCCAAACTCGAACGGGCCCATAGGGGCTGCGGCGATTCATCCACTCGGGAACCAACGACGGATCGGCAGCCAACCCTTGGTAGTGAATGCTGATAAAGTCCAACCATTTTAAAAAATAGTCTGAGCCGTCCGCGAAAAGTTTGTCGCGGGCGTTGGAAGAGGAACAAGTTCCACCGATCAGCACCTGCACTCCTGCGCCCCTTCGCGCGTCCTCGATACCCAAGGCCATACTCGTGAACATGTCCCGATACCTCGGGATGTCAGCCTGCCATCCCGAAATCGATGAGGCTTCCCAAGGTTCGTTCCACAATTCCATGGCGTTTACATTACCCCTGGGCCAGCCATATTTCGCTGCGACATCCGCTACCCAGCGCCGGAAATCCTGGTCATATTGTGGAAGCCAAGCGCGATCATCCTTGGTATCCAACATCTCGTTCTGCGCAGAAAGCCACGGACGAGGGCGACCAAGCGGTTGCGCATTAAAGCCTTCACCGGCACCGAGTGTGAGCATGACGGTGACATCGTGTTTACGGCCCCAATTCAGATAACGCTCTAGCAGGGCACGGTCTTTGGCAGATTCCGGCGTGTTCTCCAGATCGAACGAGGCGCCCATGCGCATACCTTTGATCCCTAGTTTTTCAAAGAGTACGAAAACCCCTTCGTTCATGAACTCGTCCCAAGTGGTATCCAGGGCATAGGTTGGAAATTGCACACGGCCAAGATCGGGTTTCAACACGCGCGACACCGCTGCCGCGAAAGCACGCCCGTGGCCGGGGAGATCGGCAACCAACGCGTAGCCACCAAATAGTTCCGGGATTTGCGGCTGTACGACGACATCGACCGAAGAATTTGCGGGTACATCCACCGCGATAGGAATCGAGGGCTCCTCCGCTATGCGGAACACGTGCGGCACCCAGACATCCCCGGCAGGAACGCTTGTGCCATAACGGATGACATCGATTTTTCCTTTTGCTTTCCAGGGTTCGGCGCGTTTATTGGAAAATCGCAGGGTGATTTCGAGGGTTTCGCCTGGCCATAGTATGTTGGCCATGGTGGCTTGCCCCGCTCGCACCTGAATTTCCTGAACCGAGAAGTCCGTCACCGTCTCGCTTTGCGGAAGACCGAATGTCTCTTGAAATCCCGGCATGTCTCGGCCGCTCTTCATTTGCGCCAAGCTTCCGGGCACGTAATACGTCGCCGCAGTCACGAAAGCAGCCATCACCCAAGCCCAACGCAAAATGCCGGCCCCAAACACCTTTGGTGGCAAGCCACTCAATTTGCAGTTCCTGGGATGGCCTGGAGTAATTGCCAATGCTTTAGACCTTAAGGCGAAGGGGCTCAAGCCCGTATGTCCAAATCTGGCTGTGCGCTTTCGGCAAACCTTCCCGTTGCTGCACCAGGATTTGCTCCTTCATCTCCAGACTCTGGGGATCTCCAGGTGCGATGACTAGTGCGCGCTCGACCGACCGCAGCGCCGCTGGAAATTGCCCGTTTTGCAGATAAGCTTGTGCCGCTATCAGTTGCAAATCCTTATCCGGCACCTTACTTTGCGATTGCAGGATCGCGATAGCCGATTTCGGCTGAGACTCTCGGAGATATTCCATGGCTAGTGCCTTGCGAGCCTCAATCAAGGTAGGGTCGATTTGGATGGCCTGTTCTAACTCCGGCACCGCCTCAGTTCCCTTGCCTTCCGACAGAAGAAGTATGCCCAGCGCCGCGCGCCCATCCGAAGATACCGGCTGGAACCCCAGGTATTTTCGGAAAGCCGCTTCCGCTTCCGCGCCACGCCCCGTTTGCGCGTAACACATCCCTAGATCGAAGTACGCCTCGTAGTAAGTCGGCAGGGCCGCCGCAATCGATTCGTAGCGGGTAGTGGCCTCAGCAAAGTTACCCGTCAGCAGAAGGCGCTCCGCTTCACCTAGGTCATCCCGCAATTTCCGACCCTTTACTTGCTGCGCTTCCTTCTCATCGCTCAGGCGTGTGACCATGTCCGCGTATTCCTGTGCCTTTTCGGCCTTCCCCTCGCGGCGGTAAAGCCCGACCAGAAGCAGCGGAGCTTCCTTGGCTGTTGGGTCAAGGCGAATAGATTGCAGTGCATCCGCTTCGGCGGCCGCGACATTCGCCAGTTGCTGATAGGCCCGCGCGCGCCAATAGTACGCCTGCGCGTAGTGCTCATCCACTTTCAGCACGGCGTCAAACGCTTCGATACTGGTTTCCGGTTTTCCGTTCTCTAGAAGAAATCGCCCGTAAAGCATGTGGACCAAGGCACTATCTCTCGGGGAGGTCTTCGCCAAGCGCAGTGCTTTCTCAAATTGTGCAGCGGCCTTCTCACTCTTACCGGTTTCTCCGTCCACGTAGCCTAGGGATGCGACCACGACCGGGTCCTGGGGCGTGACGTTTTCTGCGCTCTGCAAAGCCTCGCACGCAGATTTCATATCTTCCTGATCGATGTACATTTGGGCCAGCTCTTTCCAGGCACGCGCATCCCGGGGAGCTAGTCGAGTGACTTTTTTCAACTCCAGCTGGGCTAGCGGCACGTCCCGCAGGAATTCCGAGCTCAAGGACGCGTGGAGTTCGAGGGGCCGAACAGCGTCCGGATGCGACTGTAGAAATTTTTGGAGTTCCAGGGCCGCGTCAAACGGTTGTCCAATTTGAATTAAAGACTCAGCGTGCAATACGATCCCGTCCACCGAATCCGGATGAGCGTTTCTGTAGTCACGTAATTCGCGCTCCGCTTTGCGCCAGTCGCCTCGTTCCCCGTAGACGCGCCCGAGTTCGAGTTGCTTGGTTGAACGCGTTGAGCCCGCTAGAGTCCTAGCCCCGTTGGTCTGCGCCCCCGCGGACGCCCCGAGGCAGCCAACCAACAGAATTATCATCGCAACGTCAACGAACACCTTCCGTCGTCCGCGAATCATGAAAGTAGGCCAAGTCACAGTATATGGCCGTTTATCCAAATCTTGAAACGGCGGCGGCGGGTCAAAAGACGAATTTCAACGCGAGCTGGATGTGCCGTTCCTGATTGGCGGTGCCTAGGATGTACCCGAAATTGGCATCGCTAAATGTGGAATCGTAATTCCCGAGCCCGGGATGATTAAAGATGTTTAAACCTTCCATTCGGAACTGCAGATAGCGGCTCCCATCGGAGCTGAAGACAGGAAAATTCTTCAGAATAGACAGGTTGCTGTTCCAGGAGCCTGGATTGCGCATCACACCAAGCACTGGCGGAATATTCCCGATAGTGAATATGGGAGTTTTGCTTGAAGGCGCAGGTTCCAGAACCACATCGGCGGCGGAGAATGCACTTACGTTGCTTGCGGATACTCCGCTCGACCCGATTCGCGCTTGGGATGCATTTGTGAAGGCTGGGTTAATAAGATCCTTCAATGTCGCTCCCGCGGCAAGTGAGGGGTATTGCTCGAAGACCCCATATGCGCCCTGATTGGTAGTGGGGAATCCCCAGACGATCGGCTGACCGGAGTGCCAAACAGTGAACCCCGAGGCTTCCCACCCGCCTATGAACCCGTCCAGCACCTTCGCTCCGAGACTAGACGGCGAACCGAGATAGGCCCTTCCCCGCCCCACGGGCAATTGGTAATCATAGAACGTGGAGATGCGATGGGTCTCGTCGGAAGGATCCGTTCCGTAAGTACTGCGGAAAGTGTAAACGCTTTGGGGAATGACACCTGAAGCTCCGTAGCCGGCCGCCGGACCGGAACCCAATCCAGAGTCCGAGCCCCCAACGTCGTCGATCAGATGTGAAAAAGTATAGTTGAAAAGCAATTGGAAGCCGTCTGAGAAACGCTTTTGCACTCGAACGTTGAGCCCATTGTAATTCGAGGTGCCGGCATTTACGCCCTGCACCTGAAACAGCCCAAAGTAAGGCCACAGACTCTCCAGAGCACCCAAGGCCACCGTTGGACCATTGTTAGGACCTTGGCCAGCGAACGGGTTGGCCACCTGCGTTTGATAAATCTGCGAATTCTGGCCGGTAGGTCCACCGGTATAGAGGGATGCGGGAAATCGGCTCGGAGTATCCTTCGCGAGTAAGGAACTGCTGTGGTTGCCCACATAGTCCGCCTCGAACAAAACTTTCCAAGGCAGTTGCTCTTGAAATCCAAAACTCCAATCGGATTCCATGGGCATATGCAAGTACCGACTAATCGCGCCGCTCGACGTCTGTCCCAAATTGGACGCCAGATAATTAGCGGTCAGGTTATCCCTCGTGGGTTGCGTGATCTCCAGCGCGGGATTCACGAAAGGCATCTGCAGATTCTGCAAACCAGTCTGCGGAACGGACACCGTTTCTCCGAGCGCCTGCTCGGGATTGCTGTTCGCCTGCGCGGTGTAGTTTATGCCTGGGCTTTCCGCGAAAGCTGCCAAGCTGCCGGAAGTTGGTAGATAGAGAATGGAGTATGAACCGCGCAACACCGTAGTAGGAGTAAGTTGATATGCCGCACCTAAGCGAGGTGCAAAATTCCAAGGATGCCAATCGTTGGCGTCGCCGGATGGATGTTCGGAAGTTCCTGGTATCCTGATCGCTCCGGGGGCGAAGGTGCCGTTCGCTACCCAGTACGGTGTAGCGACCTGGCTGGGATTTAGTCCCGCGTTGGTGAGAGCGGTGCTGAAACTGTAGCCGGGATTAACCACAAAACCGGGATTGGCTTTCGGATCCCAAATCGTCAACTGATCGTTTTTGTCCCTAATCGGCGATTCCGTCTCCCACCGCACGCCCAGATTTAGGGTTAGCTTCCTGCTGACCTTAAAATCGTCTTGCACAAACGACGCGTAATAATTCAAACGGAAGTTCCGGCTATAAGGCGAAGTGATTTGCAGCCAACTGTCGACACCCAACAGGAACTGTCCCAAACCATTCGCATTTCCCTGCGGACTCCAGGACTGATCGAAGTTTGAATACGGACCGACGGCCTCCGCGTCAACAAACATGGTGGTGCTGGAGCTGTTATAGAAGTTGTCGTAATACCGACGCCCTTCATAACCAAACTTAATGGAGTGCCGTCCAAGAATTTTCGTCAGCGTCGCGGAATACTGAGCGGTGGTCGAATTAAATGTTTGACTACCGGCGCTATTAAATCCGTAACTGCCCCCGGCATTGGCTCCCGGGACATTCTGATTTTGATCGTCGATCCCGTTGAGACCTATGATGTTGTGCGTGCCGAGCAAAGATAGAATCTGTGAAGAATAATCAAATTTCGCGTTGCTGAAGTTTCCGGGTAGCTGACTTCCTGTCGAAAATGGGGAAAAGTTTCCACCCGCCCGCAATTCGAGAAAAGTAGTGGGGTTGATGTTCCACTGGTAGCCCAAGGTGGGCGCGAAGCCCCCGGGTGTATCGGTTAAGCCGGTCGTAGGAACGCTGGGAATCACGAACCCACTCTCGTTATACCAGCTCGCCCGAGAAAGATGGAAAAAGAGCCGCTGGTTGTCGGTAATGACCTGATCTACGCGGATTCCCCAAAGGTTTATGTGTTGGGCGTTGGCTTGAAAATATTTATAGTTGTTGCCCCCTGGGGATCCAGCTATGGGTGTATTGTTGGGCGCCGGAAGCAGCGCCATATAGGCCTGGACCGTCGGATCCAAGTCGGCCGTGGGGATAATATTCCCGAGTTCAGTGGTGCGCTGGTAGCCTTGGCTGCCCGACGGTGTCGCTACAAGATTCGGATACGAACTACCGAGGAAAGGATCCCAGACGTCAGCAGTAGGGTTAGTAGCGCTACCAGCCACGCCGTAATCACTAAGGTTCCCCATTCGCTCCGACATGGTGGGAATGCTTATAATGCCTGCGTTGCCGTTCGAGGAATTTCGCACTCCTTCGTAGTTTGCATACCAAAATGTCTTTTTTCTGCCGTCGTAGAGATGTGGTAAGAGTACCGGTCCGCCCACCGCAAACCCAAAATCGTTAGTTTTGAAGTTCGATTTCCGTGAGTTGCTCGCATTGTTGCCCCAGGTATTTGCGTTATAAAAAGGCTGCTGATTGTACTCAAACAATTGACCGTGTAAGCCGTCGGTGCCGCTTTTGGTAGTCACCGAGACGGCCCCTCCCGAAAGACGGCCATACTCTGCGGAAACGCCATCCGTGACCACCTTAAACTCAGCAACGTCGTCGTAAGCGGGCGTCGCCACGCTCACATTGTGGCCCGTGTTCGTCGTCGCCGGAACACCGTCGACGTAATATTCAATACTTCCTGTGCGGCCGCCGTTGATCCTGGTATCGGCTTGGCCGGAATTTGGTCCGTTACCACCAATGCCGAGTCCCGTTCCCGCCCTCGCACCACTGCCCTGAACGTCGCCCGATAGCGTTAATAGAAGGAGCGGATCACGATAGATCCCGCCTGCATTGTTGGACGGCAAAGTTTGAATCATGCTGTTGGTGACCACCTCGCCCAGTTCGGCGTCTTCGGTCCTCAATTGCGTACTCTCTCCGGTGACGACCATCTTTTCCGCTACGTCGCCAACCGTAAGCTTAAATTCGAGCCCAATGCGGTCTTCAGCCTCTACGAGAATCTTGTCTCGCACCTCCGTCTTGAAACCTGCGGCCTGAACTTCAATACGATACTCACCAGGATTCAGGGACAGCGCCTCAAAAAAGCCGACGCCATTGGTGACGAAGGGCAAGCGCACTCCGGTCGCGATGTTGATCACTTCGACTTTGGCTGACGGTACCACGGCTCCCGACGAATCAAACACCCGCCCATCGATGGCCCCAGTGCCAGTCTGGGCTGCCGCCCAAGGGGCAATCGTGGCCAAGCAAACCGCGAGGAAACACACCAGCTTGAATCTCATAGAGCTCCTTCGCGCCGACTTCCGCACCAGGAAAATGGCAGCGAGCTTCGAATAAATTTCATTTTTGCGCGTGGCAATTTGCACGGATGTCACCCCATTGCTGCGCATGCTAGTGTCTTTGGATTAGGTAGTCTGTAAGAATCGCGCGACAAATCTCTGACAAAATCATCCAAAATCATCGGGTGGGGGAGCGAAAATCGCTATTTCTGTGACCACCAATCCGGCCCCGACCAGCCTTGTGTCGATTGCTGGCTTCCCCTTCAACTATTCGATTTCACTGTAAGTACAGGCGTCACTCTTAACGTTCCGAAATTCAACCAGAGCGTCTAATCGGAAAACGAAGGGCTTTGAATCCGCGTTGCTCGGACGCGCGTCCAAAGTACGTAAAAGATTGTCAGCGCGTATGCCGCAATTCCGAGAATATACGAGCGCGCCAGCCCCCAATGGTCCGCAATTCTTCCCTGCAGAATCGGAAGGATGGCGCATCCCAGGAATCCCAGCGTATATACGCCAGAGGCTCTGGCCGTAAGCGTTCCCGCGCCTTCGATCCCCAGCGAATAAAGGGTCGGGAAGAAAATCGAGACGAAGAACCCGAGTAGCAGCAAAGCCGCAATGGCAGGTATCCCCCGTCCGAACGCGATCAACAGCAAACAGAAAATCGCGCCTGCCAAGTGAACAAGCAGATGCCCAGAAGGTTTGACCCTCTTCTGGATTCGCGAGGCCACCAGGCGCCCCAGAGCAAAAAGAGCAAAATACAGAGTGAACATCTTCTGGGATTGTGAAGAGGTAAGGCCCGGACTTCCCGGCTGTTCCAGATAATTTCTGAAGAAACCAAATAGGCCAGCCTCAAAACCGAGGCACAGGAATATGACCACAAACGCGAACAGGATATTTGGATTTGACCAAACGGAGGCCCCAGGCAATGAGCTCTTCGTTTGAACACATTGGTGCTGGAATTTGATCTCTGTGTTTGCCAGAAAATAAGCAGCCAGCGCAGTCGCCGCAAGCACCGCCGCTAGGACCAGAAATAAACCGCGCATATAGGGCAGTTTGCTAGACACAACTATCGCAGTTGCGGGAATAATCAGCGAAATGGCAGCGGGAGCTATGATCTGGGCGATGGCGCCAAGGGCATTTCCAAGATTCTGGCGACTGGAAGCGTCTTTCGGCCGGCCCAGCAAGCTGAGTAAAGGGTTTCCTGCAACCATTTGCGCGGTGAACCCGCTGCCTATCAGAAAAAAACCTAAAAGCACGACTTCATATCTACCCGTATTCAATCCGGGAACCAGGAGCACCGTGCCAACCGCGTATAAGGTCATAGCTATCATCAAATAGTTGCGGTAGCCGACTCTTACGAGCGTCGATCCGATCACCAGAGCCGCAAGGAACGGGATGTTCTTTGCAAAAACCGTATACATTTGCTGCTGGTACGTGAGATGAAAGTATTCCTTGAATTCGGGCAGGAACACGCCTTCGAAGCACTGCGTTAGTCCGCAGAAAAAATAAATGAAATACACGAGATACAGGAAAGCGCGAATGCCGTGCGGGCTTTCCTCAGCTTGATCGTCTGCGATGACTCCCATTCGTTGTTCGCGGCAAATTTCCTTCCGGCTCCCGATCATTCGTCCCGCGGCGATGGCTCATTTACAAAAGGCTCGTTGTCCGCAATGATCGCTCTAGAACCAATTTCGTTTTTTATTTCTACGCCGTGGAATCCGTTGTTGCCGCGAATAATTGCGCTGCGCACCCCGGCACCCAAGTGTATGGAAGGCGGCTGCAGCTGTGCAGCGGAGCGCCCCGGTGAATGGCCGGGTGTTCCCAGTTTCTCAACCCCGCCGAAAGTAGAGTTTTCGATTTGAATTTTTCCGCACTGCACTTCAATGGCGTATAGCTTGGTATCCGAATCGTTCGAAAAGTAACAATCGCTTAACGACGTAAACCCATCTCCCCGCACTACCACGTTGTGCTCCACGGGCCCCCAAAATCCACAGTTCACAAAACGCACATTGCCTCGCGCACCTTGCTCGATGACCACCTGTGTGCTGCGCCCCACGCGATGACTGTCAAACTCACCATTGGTAATCAGCAAGCCCTGCGCTTGAATCTGCTCCACCAGAACGGCCGTCGCAGTCGCGTCCGCCCCGATGCCCGAAAACTGCCCGTTGCACGAGCCGTTTTCCGTCTCGACGAAACGGTAGCCAACACTCGCGGGAAACACGAAGGTGTTGCTCACATACTCCCAATCTGATCTGCCGAAGACAAAGGCTTCAAGATTACGCTGCATAAACGCAAACACTTTATCCCAATTGCCATGAAAGGCCGGGCCCGCCCAGAAATGCGAATGAAACTGCACGTCCTCGATCCTACCGATGTCTCCCGTCCAGTCCACGTAGATTCCCCGTCGCAGCACGCATCCATTGACGCGCATGATGCGATGCCGGCCGTTCTCCGTCGGCCCGGTTCGAATGGCGTTGTAACTATTGATCAGCGTCACGTCCGCCACCGTGGAATCAAACGATACTTCGCCCTTGTGCGCCGGGTTCCCGCGAATCTGAACGGTCCAGGGATACGGCTCGATGTCCTCCACCTTTTGTTCGGGATAAAAGATCGTAATGTTGTTGAGCGACGTAGAACTGCGCATCTCAATAAATGCGGGAGCTGATTCGTTTCCACGGCCTTCCGTGGGCATTAGAATGGAACCAGTCGCTGGTTCCCACGACATCGGAGAAAGATTCAGTCCGTTCAGGTGCACGCCCATCTTCAGCTCGAGGTGCCCTCGGCATAGCCAGCGTCCCACCGGAACCCACACCACCCCGCCAGATGCCGCCGCGGCGTCAATCGCTTTTTGGATTGCGGACGTATCGTCCGTCTCGCCATCCCCTACGGCGCCATACTCTCTTATGTTGTAGAAACCGTCCGCGGCACTCGCCGCAATACTTTCTGTGCGGGCAGCCGACCGGCCTGCGGGTGGGATCGCGGACACCAACAGCAACAGGCTCATCACGGAACATACCCAAGAGATTTTGCGTGCTCGCAACCGGCCTCCTGCTGGCGTACAGAATAGAAGCGATTAACCCGTAAATCTATGATGAGTTGCATTCCGATATAAGAAAGCAATCACCTTGCACGAAGTCCGTGGCCATTGATCGCCGGAGCGGTCCTTTTATTCGAAAGCATCACCCGATTCTTACAGAACCCACGATGCGAATCCGTCATGCTCTGCTGTCCCATTGGGAGAAACCGATCTTCATGCTCTGTAAAACGCTCCGGGCAGCGCTGATCCTGCTGCTATGCAGGTTCTTTTTACCGTTTCCAGTGGCCTGCCAGGAGCCCAGCCCGGCTATTGACAACGAAGAAGATAGAATATCCTCCATGCTCTCCCGCTTGAGTCTTGAGGAGAAAATCGATCTCCTGGGGGGCTCAGACGGCATGTACATCCGCAGCGAACCCGCCCTCGGTATGCCACCCCTCAAAATGTCAGACGGTCCGGTTGGCGTGCGCACCTGGGGGCCGTCCACGGCATTCGCCGCGGGTATTGCCCTCGCGGCAACCTGGGATCCCAAGCTCGCAAACCGTGTCGGCGTTTCGCTCGGCCAGGATGCTCGAGCCAGAGGAGTGCATTTCCTCCTGGGACCCGGCGTCAATGTTTATCGCGCTCCGGCGAACGGGCGAAACTTTGAGTATTTCGGCGAAGATCCCTACCTGGCATCAAGAATGGCGGTGAGCTATGTTCGGGGCGTGCAAAGCCAAGGCGTGGTCGCAACTGTAAAACACTTTGCACTCAACAATCAGGAGTGGGATCGCCACAACGTTAGTTCGGACGCCACGGAACGTACCATGCGGGAGATCTACTTTCCCGCATTTGAAGCTGCCGTTCGCGAGGGCCACGCCGGGGCGGTGATGAATTCCTACAACCTGATCAACGGTGTCCACGCTACCGAAAATTTTTGGATGAACAATCAAGTGCTCAAGCGCGACTGGAAATTCGACGGCATCCTTATGTCTGATTGGGGCTCGACTTACGACGGCGTGGCAGCCGCAAACGGCGGACTGGATCTGGAAATGCCGCGCGGGGAATTTATGAATCGCGCCTCTCTGCTGCCCGCCATTGGCGACGGTCGCCTTTCCGAAGCCACCATCGATGACAAAGTGCGCAGGATTCTGCGAATTTCCTCGCGTTTCCATTTTTTGGATCGTCCGCAGGAAGACTTGGCCATCTCTCGTTACAATCAAAGCGCGCGTCAGGTGGCCCTCGACGAAGCCAGGGAGAGCATCGTGTTGCTAAAAAACGATGGCCATCTCCTGCCTCTCGATACCCGCAAAATCCACACCATCGCTCTAATCGGCCCCGAAATATGGCCCATTGTCACCGGAGGCGGGGGCAGCTCCACGGTGACGCCGTTCCAGTCGGTTAGCCTGTTGCAAAGCCTGAGCCGCATTCCAGGGCTCAACGTACTTTATTCTCCGGGCATTCCAACTCTTGCGCAGTTGTTCGGCGACACTAAATTTTCGGACGCCGTCAGCGTGGAAGCCTTCGCCACAGCGGATTTCACTGGCGCTTCAACCACATCGCAGCAGGAACGCCTCAACGATTGGAAGGTCGGCGACTGGGTGCCCCCGGGCGAAGCCCACAGTTTTCGTTATACCACTACATTTCTTCCGCCGACGACCGGCGCTTATCTCTTCGTAAGCACGGCGGCCGGCGAAGATTCCTATACGGTTTATGTTGATTCCAAGCCACTTTTGCATCAAGCGCGCAGCGAGGGCCAGGCGCCTCACTCTGCGGAAGTCCGCTTGTCCGCCGGTAAAACCGTCTCTCTGCGCGTGGACTATGTCCTCCGCGCCTCCCGACCGCGTTTCGGTTTAGCCGTTCGTGCATCCGACGAGGTGGTTTCTCCGGATGTCCAAAAGATCGCCGCACTCTCCGACATTGTAGTGGTTTCCGTTGGTTTCGATCCCTGGAACGAATCAGAAGGCTACGACAGGTCGTTCGACCTGCCCTTCGGCCAGGAGCCGATGATTCACGCAGTCCGGGCCGCGAACAAAAATGTCATCGCGGTGCTGACCGCAGGCGGAGAAGTCGCCACCGGTGCTTGGCTGGGCGACATTCCGGTTCTACTCGACAATTGGTATCCCGGACAAGAGGGCGGCGACGCGCTCGCGGAAATCCTGACCGGCGCTCGCTCTCCCGAAGGCAAACTTCCCATCACCTTCGTGGGCTCTTGGGAACAAAATCCTGTACACGATACCTATTACGCCGACCCCGTCCCTTCCGGTCAGTTTGCCCACCTCAATTACAAAGAAGGGGTATTTTTTGGTTATCGCTATTTCACTACAGAAATGAAAAAACCTCTGTACCCTTTTGGCTTCGGTCTGTCCTACACCACTTTTTCCTTCCGTGATTTGCACGTCTCCAACCCGCCAGCCGGCGGCGCCGACATTGCCGTCTCCTTCGAAGTAACCAACACGGGACGCGTTAGCGGCGCGGATGTGGCGCAATTGTACGTTGGTGATCCCTCGTCCAAGGTGAAGCGCCCAGCAAAAGAGTTAAAGGCTTTTGAAAAAGTCCGCCTGGATCCCGGCGAGAAGAAAATAGTTACCTTCAACCTGGATTTGCGGGCGCTGTCCTACTGGGATGAATCCGCGCATTGCTGGCGCGCTGATGCGGGAACATTTCAGGTCTTTGTAGGCGATTCCTCGCAGGATACCCCTCTGACCGCCAACTTTTCCTATCAACCTCGATAAGGAGTGCAGGTGAAAATCAAGTGGTTCACAAGAGGCTTACAAACTCTGCTGGCTTGCCTGTTGCTTCCCGCGCTCAGCGCCCCGGCTCTTGAAAATGGCTTGGCCCGCACCCCGCCGATGGGCTGGAACTCCTGGAACATCTTTGCAATAAACATAAACGAGCAGCTCATCCGCACGACCGCCGATGCGATGGTCGATACCGGCATGAAATCTGCCGGCTACGAATACGTAATCGTAGATGCAGGCTGGAAGGCCAAGGAACGCGCTGCGGACGGAAAGCTTGTCGCAAATCCACAAAAATTCCCTTCTGGAATAAAAGCCCTTGCCGACTACGTTCATTCGCGCGGACTCAAATTTGGACTCTACACCGACGCCGGGACGGAAGATTGCGACGGAGGTGGCCCCGGCAGCAGTGGCCATGAAGAGATAGACGCTGCGACTTTCGCAGCTTGGGAAGTCGATTACGTTAAGGATGACTGGTGCAAATCCGAAGGCCTCGACGCTAAGACTTCCTACAGCAAAATGTCCGCAGCACTTCGTGCCACGGGCCGACCGATCGTACTTAGCATGTGCGAATGGGGCGACAATCGTCCATGGTCGTGGGCTGCGGGAGTCGCCAACTTGTGGCGCACGACGGGGGACAACAAGAATTGCTGGGATTGCGGACGCGAGAGTATGAATCAGCCCGGTGGGTATCCCCGCGGATGGACTCTAATCCTCGATCGCCAGCCTGCTCTTCAGCAATATGCTGGGGCGGGCCACTGGAATGATCCGGACATGCTCGAGGTGGGCCAACCTGGACTGTCGATTGCAGAATCGCAAGCGCATTTCAGCCTTTGGGCCATACTCGCGGCTCCCCTAATCGCCGGAAATGACTTGCGAAGCATGCCCAAAGAGATTGCTGCCATTCTGTTAAATAAAGAAGTCATCGCCGTAGATCAGGATGCTAAGGGAATTGAGGGCACGCTCGTCAAGAAAGAAGGCGTTCTTGAAGTATGGGCCCGGCCATTGGCGGATGGCAGTCAAGCGGTGGTTTTTTTCAACCGGAGCTTAACCTCGGCCCCGATTACCGTAGAGTGGCCTGATCTGCATTGGACAACCGGGAGGGCGGCCGCTGTGCGCGACCTCTTGAACCATCGAGATCTTGGCAGCGAACTCAGACGCCACACAGCGCTTGTGGTTTCCCACGGCGTGGTGATGCTGCGGCTTATCCCGACCGCAAATTAACTATTCTTTGTTTAATTCGTACAAACTCACCGGCACATCGTCACGCAGATTGCATGCCCCAGATACCCCGCCGCGGTGGCAAACGCACGCCCGTCATAATCCATTATTGCCGTGGCGGGGTTTACGCCCTCGGAAATAACTCCGCCATCCCAACTACTCGACAATAATATTTTTAGCGCCTGCGCCCGACCCAACTTCAACTTCAAATGGTCGGCCACGCTCCAGGAAGTTGTAAACGGCAGGCGATAACTTCCCGGTAGCCCAAAGGACTCGTCGGAGTACGAATACGCATAGCTTTTCGAATGCAGCCAGTCATAGGTTCGCTGGAACAACGGATCGTCCTCGGAAATAAATTCCAGTGCGGGCAGTTTCATTAACGACCCAGGAGGCACGTCGGCAAACATCGCATCCTTTGCGTCTGTGGCGCTTACGAATATCGCACCCGAGGCCCCGGGGGCTGCAGAAGAAACGCACCTTTCCAGAATTTCTTTGCGCAATGCTTCTGCGCTCCGTTTGGCGTCTTCTGCCGCTGTGACATCGTTTAACCGGGCGGATAGTTCAGCAAAATCTAGCAGCGCTTTCCAAACCAGCACGTTATCGTAGGTGGAAAAGGCTTGCTTGCGATACTGATCCTGGGCGTCCTGCAGGGTGGAATATAGTCCGATCGCCGCATCAAAGTGCCGGTCCAGTTCCGCTTTTAATTTCTGCAGAGCAGCTCGGTGCTCGCTTAGAAATTCGTCATGGCCACCCATCCGCACATAGTTTTCCAGCGCGATAATCGGCGCCACCGCTTCGTCAAGTTCAAATCCATCTTCTAAAACCACGCCGTCAATAAACCGGCTATGAACTCCCGCATTTCGCAGTTGCCGCGTTAAGGCATAGTTCAGGGCCTCTCCAGCCAGCTCCGGATCGACGTCCAGCAGGCCGGGAAAACTCCACAACATCGCATCGCGGTCCCAATAGGCAGCCGATACGTAGTACCTCGGGCTTCGAGATGTGATTCCCACAAGCTCTTCGGTATCCAGCGTCCGGCCCCACGCGTACATCGCGGTGAACAGTAAATTGCGGTTCATTATCAGATCTAACTGCTCCTGCCCCGTGGTGCGCGTGCGCCTCTTGCACCATTCCGCCCCTTGCCGCAGAAGCGCTTCCACCCCGATCCTATCCATCGTTTCTGTCAATGCGCTGGCGGACTGCGAGGCGCTGTATTCCTCCAGACCCGCTCCAATCACGAAGTGCGCTTCCAAGGTAGCGCCGGGAGCCAGCGAAGCAATCCGTTGCGCATCGACCTCGGGGGCGGCACTCACCGGCGGCGCTACAACTCTCATGTCGGAATCCGGCGCGTCGATTGACCACGCAAACTGTGTATCGTGGGTGACGAAAGAAAACACCTCCGCGGACTTTTCCCAAGCCGCCGGCCCCACGCTGCGCTCCCCTTTCAGCACCACCGGTGTATACGTCACTCGCTGCAGCGCTCCCCATGACGCATGTAAGCCCAGTGCAACCGGAACGGCATTCTTGCCGTTATTCGTCAGAGTCAGACTTACAAATGCCGCGCGGAATCCCGGTGGCGCGCAGTACGTTACCGTCGCACTTAGACCATCGAAGGCGATATCTGCACGCGGAATCCAATATTCGATCAGCCGCCAACTCGGATTCTTAATCGCCAATCGTTTTCCCCCTACCACGAAATACGGCTCGACTACTGCGCTCCCCTCTTTTCCGGAAACTTGCAGCAAGCCTCGATCTCTCATGGACAAAACATTGAAGTTCATCAACGCGCCGTCCGCTGCGCGGATGGTTGGCAGTGCAATCCACTCGTTACCTGTGGGAATCACGTCGTCTGGTCCAACGGCAATCGCGAATGACCTGGGCGTTGCCGCACCGTCGGCACCAGCAGCTATGGCATTTCCGCCGCAAACCAGTGCTACGAGGAACAGCCACAACAGCACCGGCATTCGCCGCAAATTTAGTTTTGGCAAATGCCTGCCACTCGGTTTTTGTGTGGTTTGGGTTCGAGGGACCTTGAACACAACTATTTGTGAAGTCTCAGATTCTCCGGGATTCCGCTGCCACCCGGGGTGTTGGGGCGATCGCTGGCAGAATCCCGGTCGCTGAAAATATACCGACACTTATCTCAACCTGGCTCCATCTTAAGACTATTCAGGATTCGCGATCTGTAACGATCCCGACTTCTCTTCTAATGAAAAGCGTCGCGATCAAAGCCGGGATTAGAGCTATGCGGTCCTCATTTCACCGGTGGGGGAGGAAAGGACGGGGGAACACCTCGAATGCTGTTGCTCGCTCTTTCGCTGAGCGCAAAATCAAGGTGTGACACGGCTCTCAACTGCGTTCGCTCTACCCAGAAGTTCGAGATCGGCTTCCCGTCGAGCGTCACCCGCTCGATATAAGACTTTTCCGGCCCCCCCTCGGCGCGAATCTCCAGTACTCCCTCGCCCAGGTGTAACGTAGCCTTAGGAAACGTTGGCGTATTCAAAGTCCATCCTGCAACCCCGGGGATCTCCGGATACACACCAAGGAACCCCCATACCGCCCAGGAAGACGTGGATCCTAAATCGTCGTTTCCCGGAATGCCTCCAGGGGAATCCAAAAATAAGTCGCTCAGCGATTTGCGTACGACTTCTTGCGTCCGCCAAGCGCTACCGGTCCAGTTGTAAATCCACGGATCGCCAAAGCTTGGCTCATTACTGATAAAAAAGTGCGCGGTATACCCACTCCCCGTCCACCTGCCGTATTCGCTGAAATAATCATCCAGCCGCCCTATCGCTGCCTCCGGCCCTCCTACCGCTTCAACAATACCCGCCAGATCATAGGGCACCATCCAGGTATACTGCGCCGCATTCCCTTCTACAAATCCGTCCGTCTTTGCCGGCGAAAAATCAGGCAGAAAGTTACCCCTCTCGTCCCGGGCTCGAATATATTTTGTCTCCGGATCAAAGATATGCTGCCAGTTTGCGGAACGCAGCAAGAAGCGCTGGGCTATATCAGCTTCTCCCAGGGCCTCGGCAAATTTCGCGATTGCAAAATCGGCATTGGCATTCTCCAGCGTCACTGCGGCTGCTCCGGCAGAGGAGGAGACACCCTCTCGCTGCGCCACATAACCCGATTTCAGATAACTCGGCAATCCGGGACGTTCCGTGTACAGCCGAGCATGGGTCGCTGGATCATCGGCGCCCTTCAACATAGCCTTTAGCGCCGCCCGTGTATCGAATTCCTGCGCGCCGAAGGCATAGACATTCGCCAGAATCAGATCCGAAGGATCGCCGACCATTACGCCGCTCTCGTCATTCGCAACAGGCCAGATCGGCAGTCCTCCGCCCTGCTCCGCGTCTGCCACCAGCGATTGCGCCATATCACTGGCGATGCCCGGAAATAGAGTGGCGATCAGCTGCACCTGGCATCTGTAAATATCCCATCCCGAGAAATTTGCGTACTGCACGCGCTTTCCGGCGCGGTGCACCCTCCCGTCAAATCCAAGATATTCGCCATTTACATCGCTGAATACCGACGGATGCAGCAGGGAGTGATACAGCGCCGTGTAAAATATTTTTTGCTGTGTTTCCGTTCCACCCTGCACTTCAATGTGGCCAAGCGCGTCGTTCCAAGCTGCCCGTGCGGCGTTCTTCGTGGCTGCAAAGTCCCAACCAGGGATTTCCCGCTCCATGTTCAGGGCCGCGTTCTCGACGCTGACGTACGAGATGCCAACCTTCACCTCGAGAGTCTTGACCTTGGGCGAAAATGTTAAATACCCGCCGGCTCGCAACCCGCCCCATGAACCGCTGCCGGGTCGAACTTTCAACTCGTCAAAGGTTCCCTCAGATTCCGGCTCCTGGTCTACTCGCAACGAAAAATATAGCCGGTAATGATTCTCCGCTCCGCAGAATTCCCCGCTCTCCACCGATCCGCTAACGGTCTTTCCTTGCACGCGAATCTCTGTGCCGTCCACACGCGTTAGATTGCGGCTCAAATCGATGATGACCGTCCGCAATTCGTTGTTCCTCGGAAAGTCTAACTTCGCAATTCCCGAGCGCGCGGCGGCTGCCAGTTGTACGTCAATTCCACTGGCAAGTTGCACCGCGTAGTATCCGGGCTGCGCGGTCTGCTCCTCCGGTTTGTAACTTGCTTGATACACCTCTGGCTGCTGTGGCGGCGGCACTTCGACGGAACCCAGGATCGGAAGGATCGGCACATCGCCAAACACGCTGCAGCCGGGACCGCTCAGGTGAGTCAAACTGAACCCTCTCGTCGTGGTGCCCTCAAACTTGTAAAAATTGCCGTCGACTCGATCCGGACTCCAATACAACATCCCAAACGGCACAGTCGCCCCAGGCAGAGTATTGGCCACATCCTGTATCCAATTCGTGGAAGTTCCTATGAACGGATCGACATGCGAGGCCACGTCCGCCTGCGCCTGGCCATTCGTCGACGCCACGAACAAAAAGGTTATCGCGACCGCAATCCACAACCGTGCCTTCGTAATTGTCCGCATACCACACTTTTCTTGCCGAGTTTGCACCGTCGCCTTCCAGATCTGCCCGGATGAAATACCCAAGTGCTCCACCGTAGCCTTTGGGTCGGCAAGCCTCTATAAGGATTGCGCAGCTCTTTCCTAGCCTAAAAATTCTTCCCCGATTTTTCGCCCAGGGGCGATACTCGATCCCTCTTCACCCTGTCGCTTTACAGGCTGCGGAAAAAGTCAGGTCGGTGGCAACGCAACAGGCCGTGAGGCGTCTAAGTGCACATGCGAGGACACGACGAGCATCAAGAAAGCATGTTCAGTTACATTTCGCCGGAGAAGCGCG
>Ga0181531_10000729_pt1 | contig 21566 bp, 8 predicted proteins | sample PEATcosm2014_Bin_38_FD_119743 | JGI IMG/M metagenome (GOLD analysis project Ga0181531, IMG submission 119743) | Peatland microbial communities from MTU Mesocosm Facility, Houghton, MI, USA - PEATcosm2014_Bin11_10_metaG | ecosystem: Environmental > Terrestrial > Soil > Wetlands > Peat | place... | reverse complement strand
GTGGCGCGCGAAGATGACGCCGAGTTCGTCGAATGCCTCGAATGCGGCGAGGTGTTTGACTCCAACGAATTTCGCGATATGGCGATCGAAGAGATGCAGAACGAGGAAGAAGAAACCGCCTGACACGCCGCTGATCCGCACACGCTGTATGGATCGCCGCGCAGACACGCTCTTCCTGAGCATCCCATCCTGTCGTCCTCTAACAAAGCCCCAGCACCTCTTCAGCCGTCTTCCCCTGCTCGCGCAGCGTGCGGATCGCCAGCGCGTCGTGCCGCTTCGCCAGCCGCTCTCCCCGCTCATCTACCACCAGCGCGCAGTGATACCACGCGGGCGGCGGCCATCCCAAAGCGTTGTAGAGCAAAATCTGCCGCGCCGTCGAAAGCAGCAAGTCCGCCCCGCGCACCACTTCGGTGATCTCCATTGCATGATCGTCTGCCACCACCGCCAGCTGGTACGCCGGAACATCGTCCCGTCGCCACACGGGAAAATCCCCGAAGTCTTCGCCGGCGACAAATCGCTGCGCCCCAAAATGCCCGTCCTCGAACGTGACTACCGCACCATCCGGAACGCGAAACCGCCAGTTCACCCCGGCAGGGCTCTCATACTTTCTTGATAAAGTCGCGTCAGCATTTGGACGGCAAGTCCCCGGATACATCAGGCCCTCGTCGCCTTCGTAACGGAGTCTCCCGCGCCCCTCGCCTGCCAACTCATGCGGAGCCTGAGCAATCCCGCTCAGCTCTCGGCGCGAGCATACGCACGGGTATATGAACCCGCCATCGAGCAACTGCTTCCAGACATGCAAGTAGTACGAGTGCCGCTCGCTCTGAGAATAGGGGCCGAATGTCCCACCAACATCCGGCCCCTCATGCCAATGTATGCCGAGCCACTGCAAGTCCGCCAGCATTGCATTGACCAAATCCGCCCTCGACCGCTGCGGATCAAGATCTTCATTGCGCAGAACCAGCGTTCCTCCCGCCTCGCGTGCTCTCAAGTACGCGGTCCGGAAAGTTCCGGCATGCCCCACGTGCAGCAAACCCGTTGGCGATGGCGCAATGCGGCCGCGATACTGTCTCACGCGGCCAGTTTAACGTTCGCAATCCTCAAACAACTCATGCCGCGCGATCTGCCGCGCGCGTGCCCTTGGCCGGCTGCCGGAAAGCCAGCACCGATGCAAGCTTCCTCTTGAGTCCCAGCCCGCCAGGAAATACGTACTCATAGAGCAGCCCGGTGCCCTGGCCAAGGTAAATCGCCGCAAAAACCAGCGGTGCTCTCCACGCTGAGCGAAAACCATGCCGTACGCTGATCTGCATCGTTGTGACCAGAACGGCGAGAGGAAACATTGCCAGCGGCAGCGTAACGATTCCCGCCATCCACGCCGGTAGCTGCGACCACGCAAACAGAGCCAGCAGGATCGCCAGTACAATCCCCAGCGGAGCAATATCTGCCACAGAAGAGCGGTCCGGATGCTTCCGCATAAAACGGCTCATGCCTCGTCCATACTGGAACATCTCATCCAGCAGCCCGCTCAGCTTTTGCGGAGCCTTCTCATGAACCGCAAGGCGCGGGTCGCTGTAAGCCCGTATCCCCGCCTTCCTCACCCTCTCATTGAATTCAAGCCCTGAAAAATCGTCGAAATTCTCGTCGAAGAACCCAATCTGGTGGAACACGCTCAGCCCGTAGGTCTCCGCGGAACTCGGAGGATCGACGTATCCGGTAAGGTTGTCTTCCTCCGGACCACGCCCAAGCCGCGTCTCTCGCGCCCGCGCAATCGCTTCTCCCATCCGAGTATCCGAAGGCGCCAGCAGCGGCTGCGGACGGCACAGGCATGGGGCCCCGGTGGTTTTCAGAATCTCCGCTGTATCCGCCAGCAGCTGCTTTGTCGGAATCGTGCAGTGTCCGGAGAGAAAGATCAGCGCGTCCCCGGCCGATGCTCGAATGCCCGCATTGCGTCCCGCTGAGCTGCACGTGGTCGGGTTGTCGAGCACTCGCACGCGCACCTGGCGATTGCTGTATCGTCGCCGCGCCAGATCCGCAGTTCCGTCCGTGGACCGGCCGTCGACGACAATAATCTCGTATCGTTCCGCCGGATAATTCTGCTCCAGCAACTGGTCAATGAGCCCGGGGAGCATCTTCCGCTCGTTCCGCACTGGGATGATCAATGACAGGTAAGGCAGCATGGGGACGGCCTCTTTCGCGTCTTACTGCTCGATTCGATGCCCGTTTATAGCATCGAAAATCGGCAGCCTGCGAAAAGAACTGCCGACTCTTTGGTGAGCGCATCCCGGGGTTACGAGTAACTGAAAATGGCAATCCCTGACCTCGCCGCAGGAACATGCCCTCAGGTCTGCAATGCTTGAAAACAGCCCTGAATCCTTGCCGGGAGAGAGCGAACGCCTCTTCGCCGCAGCGAGCATCGCCGGTGACCCGGCCTGATTCACCCTTTGTATCGATTTGAAGCAGCCCCACCGTCACCAAATCCTGCGGTGACTGTCGGCACCGCGCCGCCGCGAACTTGCGGGGGACGCAGCCTTTCGGCCACGCCTGTTCGCCGTAGATCCTGCCGTCCATCTTGATTTTCGAGCACCAGCGGCAGAACCGGATTCTCTCTTCCCGCCGCCAGCTCGCTCGGGTCCAGCTGCGCCCAAACGCAGATGCATCCAGCAGAACACGCTCTTCAACCAGCTGGACTCATGCACACGGTGCGGCCACAACTTGCCAGAGATTGCGCCAGCATCGCATCCGAAGCCGCAACCGTTGGATCCTGCCTCACCATAGTTGCCTCTCTTTGCCCGGCAATCTCACCGTTGCAACGTGTAGGCGCTGTTCGGCAATTTCGCTCCCGCCTGCGATGGCGTCGGCAGTTGCGATGCATCCCACCCGCCGCCCAGCGCCTGCACCAGCTCCACCGCCTCCATCATCTGCGAAACCTGCAGCGAATTCAGCGTCTGCTGATCGCTGAGCAGCGTCGTCTGCGCGGTCACCACATCCACATACGGATCGACCCCGGTGTTGTACCGCTGTGTCTCCAGATCGAGAAACTCCTGCGCCGACTTGACCGCGTCCTGCTGATGCAGAATCTGCTGCGAGTAGATGCGCGTCCCCGCCAGCGCGTCCTCCACCTGCTGAAACGCTGCCAACGAAGTCTGACGATACTCCGCCACATCGGCGTTATACGCTGCCTCATACTGGTGCAGCTCGGCGCGATACAATCCGCCGTCGAAGATGATCTGCGAAGCCGACGGCCCGATCGACCACACGCGGCTGGGCCAGTCGAACAGATGCTTGAACAGCGAGCTCTCGAATCCCCCCGACGCCGAAAGCGTGATCTGCGGAAAGAACGCGCCATACCCGATGCCGATCGTCGCGTTCGCCTCGGCCAGCGTCCTCTCCGCAGCCGCCACATCCGGCCGCCGCTCCAGAAGCTGCGACGGAACACCCGTAGGAATCGGCGGCGGCGCATACGTCATCGGCTTCACCGGAATCGAAAAATCCGTCGCAACCTTCCCCAGCAACACCGCAATTGCGTGCTCGTACTGCGCTCGCGCCAGTCCCACATTCAATGCTGAAGACCGAGCAGACTCGAGCGTAGCCCGCGACTCGACCACCGAAATGTAGTCCCCCGTGCCCGCATCGTACGCGCCCTGGTTCGCGTCCAGCGCCTTCCGATCCGCCTCCACCGTCTGGTTCAGGATTTGCTGCAGCATGTCCTGCCCGCGTATCTCAAAATAATATTCGGCCAGCGATGCCTGCTCGGTCAGCTTTTCATTCTCCAGATCCGCCGCGCTCACCTGCGCCGCATATTGTGCCTCGCGCACCTCATTGCGAATTTTCCCCCACAAATCCGGAACCCAGGAGACTTCCAGCGGCGCTGACCAGAGCGTGCTCGTCTGGCCGGTATTCGCCTCCGTAGAATGCTGCAAATTGCCAGATGATTTCGACCGGTTCCACGCCGGATTCGCCGTGATCGTTGGCCAGAACTGCGCCCTCGCTTCAGCAACCAGCGCCCGCGCTTCCATGTACTGCTCGAAATACTGCTTGATGTTCTGGTTGTTGATGTTCAGCTGCTCTTCCAGCGTGTTCAGCTCCGGCTCGTGAAAAACCTCCCACCAGTTGCCCCGCAACATCGCATCCTGGGGGCTCGCGACCTTCCATCCCCCCTGGTCCTGGAAGTTCACCGTCGATTCCTTGTAATTCGCCGCCGTCACCTGCGGCGGCGCGGGCGCGTGATACTTCGGCCCCACCGTACAACCAGCCAGACCCGCGAGCAGCGCCAGCGCGCCAGCCGCACCCAGCCCCCGGCGCGAGCCATATTCGATCATGATCGTGCCCTTCTCTCCGCTCATGACGTGGCTCCTTCAATCTCCGGATGGAGCGTATCGTGCGTTTTGCCCAAAATCCGCAACCGCAGCCCATCCAGAGCCAGATAGACAACCGGCGTCGTGTACAGCGTGATCAGCTGGCTCACCAGCAGCCCCCCCACAATCGTAATTCCCAGCGGCCGGCGCAGCTCGGAACCAGTGCCGCTCCCGAATGCCAGCGGCAGTGCCCCGCAAATCGCCGCCATCGTCGTCATCATGATGGGCCGAAAGCGCAGCATACAAGCCTCAAAGATCGAATCGTAGGTCGACTTCTGCTCCTCGCGCTCCGCCATCAGCGCAAAGTCGATCATCATAATCGCGTTCTTCTTCACAATCCCGATCAGCAAAATAATTCCGATAATCGAGATGACATTCAGGTCGATGTTGAAGATCATCAGCGCCAGCATCGCCCCGATGCTGGCCGACGGCAGCGTCGTAAGAATCGTGATCGGATGCACCAGGCTCTCATACAAAATCCCCAGCACGATATACACAGCCAGCACCGCCGTGATCACCAGATATTTCTCCGACGCCAGCGAAGACTGGTAAGCCTGCGCCGTCCCCGCAAAGAACCCATGCACTGTCGAAGGCATTCCCAGCCGCGTTTCCATCTCGCTCACTTCGCGTGTAGCGTCGCTGAGCGACATCCCGTTGGCCAGGTTGAACGACACCGTCACCGAGGGGAACAGTCCGGTATGGTTCACCTGCAGCGGCGTGGTGCTCGTCTGCGCCTTCGTCACCGTCGCGAGCGGTGAAATCATCCTGATGCCCGCCCCTCCCGACGATCCGCCTGGCGTGAACCAGATGTCCTTCAATCCATCCGGCGATTCCCAATACTGCGGAGCAACCTCCAGTACCACGTAATACTGGTTCAGCTGCGTGTAAATCACCGATACTTCCGATTGCCCAAAGGCTGCGTAGAGCGAAGAATCGAGCGTCTGCGGAGTCTGTCCCAGCCGCGCCGCCGTCACCCGATCGTAGGTCAGCATCTCCTCCAGTCCCCCATTTTGCTGATCGGTATTCACGTCCTGCAAGCCGGGCAGCTTCCTCATGTTCGTCAGCAACAGCGGTCCCCACTTCGCCAAATCCGGAATATTGTCGGACTGAATCGTGTACTGATAGAGCGCATTGCTGCCCCGGCCCCCGATGCGCAGATCCTGCACCGGCTGCAGAAATGCCGACGCAATGGGCAGCCGATTCATCTTCGGCCGCAACTCATTGATCACCTGCATCGCGCTGTCCTTGCGTTGCCCGGGGCCATTGCCCAGCGGCTTCAGCGCAACGTAGATGAACCCTCCGTTGCTGGCGCCGTTACCTCCCGTATATGCATTCGCGTGCGCCACAGCCGGGTTCGACTTAATCACCTTCATCAATTGCTGGACGGAATAATTCATGAATGGGAACGACGCGTCCTGCGGTCCCTGCACCCCGCCCACAATCGCGCCCGTGTCCTGCTGCGGGAAGAATCCGGTCGGAATCCTGAGGATGATCACCAGGTTCAGCGCAATCGTCAGCCCCAGCACAATCAGGATCAGCACCGGATTGTCGAGCGCCCACGTCAAAGAGTGCCGGTAGATGGAAAGCAGCCCGTTGAAGAACTTCTCGCTCGTCCGATAGAACCAGTTATGTCTCTCATCCCTGTCCTGGTGCTTCAGCAGCTGCGCGCACATCATCGGCGTCGTGGTCAGCGAAATCACCATCGAAACCACAATCGCCACCGAAAGCGTGATCGCAAACTCGCGGAACAGCCGCCCGATGATGCCGCCCATCATCAGTATCGGAATAAAAACCGCAATCAGCGACATGCTGATCGAAAACACCGTGAACCCGATCTCCTGCGCCCCCACCAGCGCGGCATTCAACGGCGGCATCCCGCTTTCCAGATGACGAGTGATGTTCTCCATCACCACAATCGCGTCGTCCACCACGAACCCCGTCGCAATCGTCAGCGCCATCAGTGAAAGATTGTCGATGCTGAAATCCAGCATGTACATCACCGAAAACGTCCCGATCAGCGACACCGGCACAGCCACGCTGGGGATCAACGTAGCCCGAGGGCTGCGCAGAAACACAAACACCACCAGCACCACCAGCACAACCGAGCCCACCAGCGTACGCTCCACCGTATCCACCGAAGCGCGAATCGTCGTAGTGCGATCCAGAACGATCGTCGTCTTGATGCCCTGCGGCAGCACCGCCTCAAGAAAAGGCAGCTGCGCATTGATGTTATCGACGGTCTGAATAATGTTCGCGCCCGGCTGCCGAAAAATAATGATGAATACCGCTCGCGTCCCATCCATGTATCCCGCCGTCCGGATGTTCTGCGTCGAGTTGTACACCCCCGCTACATCGGAGAGCCGCACCGCCGCACCATTGTGCGTGCCGACGATCAGGGAAGCATAATCCGGCGCCTGCGATATCTGATCGTTGGTGATGATGTCGGCGGTCACCGCCCCGTTCGAGAGCTGGCCTCTCGGCGAATGCGAGTTTTGCAAACTGAGCACCGACTGCACGCTGCCCAGCGTCTGTCCAAAACTCTCCAGCTTCGTCGGGTCCACCTCCACGCGCACCGATGGCGTAGCGCCCCCGCCCACCGCCACCTGACCAACACCGTTGATCTGCGAAAGCTTCTGCTCGAGAATCGTCGACGCCAGATCGTAAATCTTCGTCACGTCGTACTTGTTCGAGGTCAGCCCCAGAATCATGATCGGCGCATCGGAAGGGTTCACTTTACGGTAAGAAGGATTCGATGGCAGGTTGGACGGCAGGTACGTTCGCGCCGCGTTGATGGCCGCCTGCACGTCGCGCGCCGCGCCATCGATGTTCCGGCTCAGATCGAACTGCATCGTGATGTTCGTCCCGCCCAGCGAACTCGACGACGTCATCTCCGTGATACCGGCCACGTGCCCCAGCTGCCGCTCCAGCGGCGTAGCCACTGACGCGGCCATAATCGCCGCGCTCGCCCCAGGCAGGCTGGCGCTCACGCTGATCGTCGGAAAATCCACCTGCGGCAGCGGCGAAACCGGCAGCACCAGAAATGCAATCGCCCCTGCTATTGCCACCGCAATCGTCAGCAGCGTTGTCCCCACCGGGCGCCGGATGAATGCCCATGAAAAGCTCACAGGCTGCTCTCCTCGGACTGCTGCATCCCCGCATGCTGCGCCGCCTGCGACGAAGGACGCTTCCCGGAAATCCTCTGCGCGATGCGATCGAAGAAAATATAGATAACCGGCGTGGTATAGAGCGTCAGAACCTGGCTCAGAAGCAGGCCGCCCACCATCGCAATGCCCAGCGGACGCCGCAGCTCCGACCCAAGTCCCGTCCCCAGCGCCAGAGGTAACCCCCCCAGCAGCGCCGCCATCGTCGTCATCATGATCGGACGAAAGCGCAGCATGCTCGCTTCGAAAATCGCCTCCGTCGACTCCTTGCCGTGTTCCCGCTCCGCCTCCAGCGCAAAGTCCACGATCATGATCCCGTTCTTCTTCACAATCCCGATCAGCAGGATGATCCCGATGATCGCCACCACGCTCAGGTCCTGCCGGAACAACATCAACGCCAGCAGCGCGCCCACCCCCGCCGATGGCAGCGTCGAAAGAATCGTGATCGGGTGAATGAAGCTCTCGTACAAAACTCCGAGCACGATATAGACCGTCACCAGCGCCGCCAGAATCAGCAACGCCTCATTCGACAGCGAATTCTTAAACGACGCCGCCGTTCCCTGAAAGTCCGCCTGCAGACTCGCCGGGAAATGCAGCTTGGTGGCAACTTTGTCGATGTCCTCGATCGCCGTCCCCAGCGACGCGTTGTTCGCCAGGTTAAACGACACCGTCACTGAGGGGAACTGCCCCTGGTGGTTGATCGAGAGCGCCTCCGTCGTGATCGACGCGTGAGTAAACGCGCTCAGCGGAATCGCGTTCGCCCCAACCGACGAGGTGGTCGTGTTGGCCGTGGTCCCGGCTGTGGTCCCCCCGCTCGCAGACGACGTGCCCTGCGCGCTCGTGGTACCCGCCAGCACGCCCGCCGGCGCACCCAAAACCCCCGAAGAGGGCGTGTATTTTACCGAGCTGGTCGTTGCGTTCGATCCCGCCGAAGACGACGCCGACGAGGAGAACGACGTCACCGCTCCCGCCCCGCTCGCCCCCGAAGACGCGCTGCTCTGGATGTAGAGATCGCTGAGGTTGCCGGGATTCTGCTGCCACTCCGGCGCCGTTTCCAGCACCACATGATACTGGTTTAGCTGCGTATAGAGCGTGCTGATCAACCGCTGCCCATATGCGTCGTACAGCGTATTATCGATCGTCGTCGGCGCGATCCCCAGTCGAGAAGCCGTCACCCGATCGATCATCAGCGACACCGCGCGGCCCCCCGTCTGCTGGTCCGTCGCCACGTCTTCCAGTTCCGGCAGCTTCTTCAACTGGGCAACAAACTTGTTCGTCCACTCATTCAGCTCGGCCGTGTCCGGATCTTCCAGCGTGTACTGGTATTGCGTGCGGCTCACGCGATCGTCCACCGTGATGTCCTGCACCGGCTGCATGTAAAGGTGCATGCCCGAAACGGAGATGTTGTTCTGCAGCCTCCGGATCACATCCGACGCGCTCATATTCCGCTCGTTCAGCGGCTTCAGGTTGATCGAAATGCGCCCGCTGTTCAGCGTGGTATTGATTCCATCCGCGCCGATAAACGACGACAGGCTCTCGACCGCCGGATCCTGCAGAATCGTATTCGCCAGCGCCTGCTGTTTCGCGGCCATCGCCTGAAACGATATATCCTGTGGAGCCTGCGAGATTCCCTGAATCACCCCCGTGTCCTGCACCGGGAAAAAACCCTTCGGGATCACGATGTACAGCACGATGGTCAGGACCAGTGTCCCCAAAGCGATCAGCAGCGTGATCCCCTGGTAGCGCAACACCACTCGCAGCGTGCGCCCGTAAAAATCGATCATCCGATTGAAAACGTGCTCCGACGAACGGTAGAACCGGGTCTGCTGCGCCTCGGGATTATGGCGCAGAATACGCGCGCACATCATCGGCGTCAGGGTCAGCGAAACCACCGCGGAAATCACGATCGTCACCGCCAGCGTCACGGCGAATTCCCGGAACAGCCGCCCCACCACATCGCCCATGAAGAGCAGCGGGATCAGCACCGCGATCAGCGAAACCGTCAGCGAAATAATGGTGAAGCCGATCTGCTCCGCCCCGGTTAGCGCTGCCTCCATGGGAGACATCCCCTCTTCCAGATAGCGCGAGATGTTCTCGATCATCACGATGGCATCGTCCACCACGAAGCCCGTGGAAATCGTCAGCGCCATCAGCGACAGGTTGTCGAGGCTGTAGCCCAGCGCATACATCGCCGCCAGCGTGCCCACCAGCGACAGGGGCACCGCCGCGGCCGGAATGATCGTGGCATAAAGACTGCGCAGGAACAGGAAGATCACCACAATCACCAATACGATGGTCAGCCCCAGCTCGAATTCGACGTCATTCACCGAAGACTGAATGCTGATCGTCATATCCGTCAGCGTCGACACGCGAATAGACGCCGGCAGATTTGTTTCCAGCTGCGGCAGTATCTTCTGGATGCTCTTGACCACATCGATGGTGTTCGCGCCCGGCTGCCGCTGGATGTTCAGAATCACCGCAGGCGTCTTGTTCATCCACGCCGCCTGCAAATTGTTTTCCACCCCGTTGATCACCCGGGCTACATCGTGCACAAATACCGGCGCGCCGTTCCGGTACGCAACCACCACATCCTTATATTGGCTGGCGTCGCTGATCTGATCGTTGGAGTCGATCTGATAGTCCTGCCGCGGCCCGTCAAAATTTCCCTTCGCGGAATTCACACTGGTAGCCACCAGCGCCGTCCGCAGATCCTCCATATTCAGCCCGTATGAAGACAGCTTCACTGGGTTCGCCTGGATCCGCACCGCCGGCTTCTGCCCACCGCTGATGCTCACCAGACCCACGCCCGCCAACTGCGAAATCTTCGGAGCCAGCCGCGTGTCCACCAGGTCTTCCACCAATGACAGCGACATTGAATCCGACGTGATCGCCATGGTTAGAATCGGCGCATCCGCGGGATTGGTCTTGTTGTAGACCGGCGGCGTCGGCAGGTCGGATGGAAGAAATGACTGCCCGCCATTGATCGCCGACTGCACTTCCTCCTCGGCCACATCGATCGACAGCGAAAGATTGAACTGCAGCACGATCACCGAAACGCCGCCGGCACTCGTCGACGTCATCTGGCTCAGCCCCTGCATCTCGCCAAACTGCCGCTCCAGTGGAGCCGTAATCGTGGTTGCCGTCACGTCTGGGCTCGCGCCCGGATAAAACGTCAGCACCTGGATCGTCGGATAGTCGACTTCAGGCAACGCCGACATGGGCAGCTGCGTATACGCAACAATGCCCGCCAGCAGGATCGCGACCATCAGCAGCGATGTCGCCACCGGCCGCAGAATGAATGGGCGGGACGGACTCACGGAGCGTTGCTCTCACCGGAAATCGATGTTTGCGTGTCCGGAATGCCCACTTTGGACAGCGTCACGTCGGATTGATCCTGCAGCTTGTCGAAGCTGCTGTTCGCAACCATCACACCCGATGCGATTCCCTGCACCGCCGTCCATCCATTGTCGGTCGCGCCCGTCTTCACCACCTGCATCACCACGTGATACTGAGCCTTTTCTCCGCTGCCGCCGGCCCCGCCCTGACCCGATGCTCCAGCCTGAGCGCCGCCGCCCTTAGCCCCGCCGCCCTGGTTTCCTCCACCTTTGCGGCTCCCCCCACCCTGACTCGTCCCGCCATTCGGACTCGCGTTACTCGAGCCCGGGTTCCCCTGCGACGACGCCGCATTCGGATTCCCCGCTCCTGGCTTGATCAGATAAACAAATGCCGTGTCGCCGTTATGCTGGATCGCCGACGATGGCACCAGAATCTGGTTCTCCAGCGTGTTCACCAGCAAGCGCGTGTTCACAAACTCGTTCGGGAAAAGCGCACCGTTGGCGTTCTGAAACTGAGCCCGGGCCTTCACCGTACCTGTGGTCGTGTCGATCTGGTTGTCCACCGTCAGCAGCTTGCCCGTCCCGACCTGATTGGCATTCGAACGATCCCACGCCTCCACGCTCAGCGTCGCACCCTTGCGCATCTGCGCCAGCACCTGGCCAAGATTGTCTTCCGCCAGCGTGAAGATCACCGTAATCGGCTGCATCTGCGTCACCACCACAAGCGTCGTTGTCGAGTTCGCCGTTACCAGATTGCCCGGGTCCATCAGCCGCAGGCCCACCCGCCCCGTGATCGGTGAAGTGATGTGGCAGTACGCGACCTGCACCTGGTCGTACTGCACCACTCCTTCATCGTTCTTCACCGTCCCCTGATCCTGCATCACCAGCTTTTCCTGGTCCTCAAGCGTCTGCCGCGGAATGGCGTTCTTCGCCCAGGCCTGCTGATACCGCGTCAGGTCCATCTGCGCCTCGGCCAGCAGGTTTTGATCCCGCTCGAGAGACCCCTGCGCCTCCGCCAGCTGTGCCGCATAAGGCCGCGAGTCGATGTCAATAAGCGGATCGCCCTTCCTGACAAACTGCCCCTCGCGATAATGCACTTCCGTGATCACGCCCGTGACCTGCGCCGTGATCGAATCCGTGTAGACCGGGGTCACCGTCCCTATCGCATCGAGATAAATTCCCAGGCTTCCCGTCTTCGACGTCGCCGGAACCACCGGCACCGGTCCCGTCATCATCCCGCGACGGCCGCCGCCCATCGCCGCCTGCTGGCTTTTCTGGTGCTGCGTGATCACCCAGTAAAAAAGCAATCCAAAGGCAACCAGAACCACCACCCAGATCCAGCGGTGCCGCCGCGTCTTCTTAGGCGGGGTGGTGGACTCGGGCAGCTGATGATCCGGCGGGGCAATCGAGGCGGAAGGTTGAGTGCTCATCTTCTGTTGTGTCGGTCTTGTTCGTTCAAAGTGGATTTCCCAAGGGGGAAAAGCGCAATTTCGCCCGGGAACAGGCGTGTACGGAAACTTGCGTCAAATCCGGAGTTTATCACCGCGGCGAATTGCCCCGTCCCGTAACCAGAAATACCTGAAGGCCCATCCGCAGAACCGGCCCTGCGGCTGTGATGCAGACACAATTAGTGACGGACCACCCCCAAAAATGGTCGCAAAGTCGATGCCGGCTCCGCCACCCGCCCGCCTCAAACCTCCCAGGATACTATCGAATGAATCGGTAACAACTTACGCTCGATGCCTCCGCATCCAACCCTCCATCCTGGCGAAGTTCCGCCGCAATCCCATATCCTCCGGCTCCGGCCGGCAAACCTCCACCTGTGACTCCATGAGCGGCAACGGAAACTCGGGCTCCCAAAACGCATGGGGGGATCGGATTCGCGCCCTCCGCAACGTCCCTCTGGTCCTGAAAATTCTCTGGGAGGCGGGCCGCACCGTCGTTACCTGGGGATTGATCCTGCGCGTCGTACAGCCGGTTGTCACCCTTGGCATCGTCAGCGTCGCGGCGAAGATCGTCACCGGCGTGGCCAACGCCCTCCAGCATAAGCCGCAGTTTCCGCACTTCTGGTGGTGGGTCGGGTCGGAAGTCGCCCTGGCGCTCGTCGTCGGTGTGCTCGCCCGCACCGTCGACTACACCGACCAGATCCTCGCCGACCGTTATACCAACCACGTCAGCGTTCAGGTAATGCGGCAGGCCGCTCAGCTCGACCTGACCACCTACGAAGACCCTGCCTTTTACGACCGCCTGGAGCGCGCCCGCGTGCAGGCCACCGACCGCCTTGCCATGATCCAGCAAATGGGCAGGCTTTTTCAGGAGATCGTTCAGACCCTCATCTGGAGCGGCGTCCTCGTCTATCGCTCGCCCCTCATGATTCTGCCGCTGGTTGCCGGCGTGCTGCCGTCGTTTATCGGCGAAACCCACTTCGCCTTTCTCGGCTACGAAAAGAATTTCCGCCAAACGCCGCGCAAACGCATCATGGACTACCTCCGCCAGGTCGGCGGCAGCAAAGAAGCCGCCAAAGAGCTGAAGCTCTTCAACCTCAGCGATTACCTGACCAACCGTTTCCGCACCCTGTCGCAGCAGATTTACGAAGAGAACGTCCAACTCGCCAACAAGAAGATGCTCTGGGGCGGCCTGCTCTCCCTGATCAGCACCATCGGCTACTACAGCGCCTACGTCTTCGCCATTTACGAGGCCATCTCCGGCAGGTATCCCACCATCGGCGTCTTCGCCCTTATCACCGCGGCCATCCAGCAGGCTCAGACCAACTTCCAGCAAGCCTTTTCCACCGCGTCGGGCATCGCTGACCAGGCTCTCTTCCTCACCGATCTCATCGCGTTTTTCGACATCAAACCCACCGTTCAGGACAAGCCGTTCGCCCTCCCCGCGCCCAGGCCCATCCGTCGCGGCTTCGAATTCCGCAACGTCTCCTTCGCCTACCCCGGCACCGAGCGCCGCGTCCTCAAAAACTTCAACTTCTCCATCCATCCGGGCGAGCGCATCGCCCTCATCGGCGAAAACGGCCAGGGCAAAACCACCGTCGTCAAGCTCATCACCCGCCTCTACGATCCCACCGAAGGCCAGATCCTCCTCGACGGCGTCGACCTGCGCGACTACTCGATCGACGACCTCCACCGCGAGATGGGCGTCATCTTCCAGGACTTCATGCGCTACGAGATGACCGTCCGCGAAAATATCGGGGTCGGTCAGGTCGAAATCAAGCACAGCGACGAAGACATCGCGATCGCCGCCGGGAAAAGCCTCGCCTCCGAAGTCATCCAAAAGCTCTCCGATGGCTACGACCAGATGCTCGGCCGCCGCTTCGTCAGCGGAGTCGATCTGTCCGGCGGCGAGTGGCAGCGCATCGCCCTGGCCCGCGCTTACCTGCGCGACGCCCAGTTGCTCATCCTCGACGAGCCTACCGCCGCCCTCGATGCCAAAAGCGAGCTCGAAGTCTTTGAACGTTTCGCGGAACTGACCTCCGGCAAGATGGCTCTGCTCATTTCCCACCGATTCTCAACGGTTCGCATGGCCGACCGCATCGTAGTACTCTCGGGCGGCCGTCTGGTCGAAGAAGGAACCCACCAGCAGTTGATCGCCCTCGGTGGACAGTACGCGGAGATGTTCGAAATGCAGGCCGCCAGTTATCGCTAGCGCCTGTTAACAGGCCCGGGCATTCATCCGATGAAGTTCATGTTTGGAAAGGACACAGCTTCACTCCTTGCTGTAAAGGTCGTTGTTTTGAGGGGGCACAGTTTCACACCTCGCAGAAAAATTCGCCTTCGCCACTGAAAAGTGAAGGGGCATGACTTTCAGTCATGCCGTTAAGCCCGCAAAATGATGCGGGCTTTAGCTCCTGAGGCATTGTTTTACAGGCTCAGGCGACTTTTTCTGCAAGGTGTTCGGCTATGCCGAAAAAGACAGCGAAATCTGGCCGGCTTTAGCCGCTGAGGGATGATTTTTTGAGTCCGTCAGACCCTTGCCGGCTCACAAACAAACCGTATCGCTGCAGAGGTTTATGTTATGACGGGACAGGTAACGATGATCAACGAACAGCGCTTGCGCGATGCGGGTCTGGTGCCGGATCACCTCCGCGCCGCCGCTCGCGAAGATGCCCATCGCTGGGCGACCGTCCACGGCTCCAAAGATCTCGGCCCTTTCGACAAGCGCGTCGATGCCGCCCGCGAACAACTCGACGCCCTCTTCCAGGAGCTGGACCACCTGCCCACCGAAGGCTGGCCCGGCCCCGAGCCGCTTCTCGAAATCCGCGAAAACCCCCGCATGGCTCGCTCTGTCCTCGCCGAGCTCCGCACCGTGCGCCGCAAGCTGCGCCGTCTGCCCCACGCCGTCACCGGCGATCATCAGGATGGACCCCGCGCCACAGCCGTCGCCGCCGCGTATCTCGCCGCCAGCGGCTCCGTCTGGAATGCCGACGCGCTGCGCATCTACCTCGACGAGCTCCAGCGCGCCGAACCCCTCCTCCTCGATGAACTCTGGGTGCTCCCTGTCGCCCTGCGCTTCATCCTGCTCGAACAAATCCTCGACCAGGCTACCCGTCGTCTTCAGGCTCTTTCATTCGACGATGGCCTCCCGCAATTCGATGGCCCCGCCGGAGAACCAGCCTTCGCCAAACTCCTCACCACCCGCATCCAGTCCCTCCGCGAAATCGCCTACGTCGACTGGTTCTTCGTCATGGAGCCCCTCGTCGTCTTCGACGCCATCCTCCGCGAGGACCCAGCCGAAACCTATTCGCAAATGGACTTCGACAGCCGCGAAGTCTATCGCAAACAGGTCTCTCGCATCGCCCGTTTTTCCGAATGCTCCGAGACAGAGGTCGCCCGTCACGCCATCCAGCTCGCCAACGCTGCAAAGCAGCAACCGGTGGGCGACCCCCGCGTCTACCTGCGCCGCGCCCATGTTGGCTACTACCTTATCGATCGCGGATTCGACGAGCTCAAGGCCCGTATCGGCTACCACCCTCGCTTCATCGATCGCGTCCGCACCGCCCTGCACCGCAACTCCGACGACTTCTACATTGGCGGCATCGAGGTTCTCACCGTCATTCTCATCGGAGCCGTACTCCTTCCGCTCATCCCCAACCACTCCATCTTCGGCGGCCTCACCCTGGCCTTTCTCCTCCTGCTCATCCCGGCCACTCAGGGCGCCATCGACCTCGTCAACAACACCATCTCTTCCGTCTTCCGGCCGCTTCCGCTCCCCAAAATTGACCTCACCGACGGCATCCCCGCCGACTACACCACCATGGTCGCGGTCCCCACCCTGCTCCTGAATGAAGCCCAGGTCCGCGAGCTGGTCCAGGACCTCGAGGTTCGCTGTCTCGCCAACCCCGATCCCAACCTCCACTTCGCTCTGCTCACCGACTTGCCCGACTCCGTCAGCCGCCCCCACGAAAAAGACAGCGATCCGCTCGTCGACCTCGCCATCCGCCTCATCGACGACCTCAACGCTCGCTATGCAGGCCAAAAGAAGTATGGCCGCTTCCTCCTCCTGCATCGCCATCGCATCTTCAACGCGCGCCAGGGCGTCTGGATGGGCTGGGAACGCAAACGCGGCAAGCTTCTCGACCTCAACAATTTCCTGATGGGGCATTTCGACGCCTTCCCGGTCAAGGCCGGCGACACCAGCGTGCTCCCGCTCGTGCGTTACATCGTCACCCTCGATTCCGACACCCAGCTGCCGCGTGGAACCGCCCACGCCCTCGTCGGCGCCATGATGCATCCCCTCAACCGCGCCGTCATCGATCCCCAACGCCGCATCGTCACCGAAGGCTACGGCATCCTCCAGCCTCGCGTCGGCGTCAGCGTCCACTCCGCCGCGCAGTCGCGCATGGCCAGCATCTACTCCGGCCAAACCGGCTTCGATATCTACACCCGCGCCATCTCCGACGTCTATCAGGACCTTTACTCAGAAGGCAGCTTCACCGGCAAAGGCATCTACGAAGTCGCCACCCTCCACGCTGTGCTCGAAAAACGCTTCCCCCGCAACTCCCTGCTCAGCCACGACCTCATTGAAGGCGCCTACGCCCGCGCCGGCCTCGCCACCGACGTCGAAGTCATCGACGATTACCCCTCCCACTACAGCGCCTACACGCGTCGCAAGCATCGCTGGGTCCGCGGCGACTGGCAAATTGCCCAGTGGCTTTTCTCCCGCGTTCCCGACGAATCCGGCAAATTTGTCCGCAACCCCATCACCACCATCTCCCGCTGGAAGATTCTCGACAATCTCCGCCGCTCCCTCGTCGAGCCCGCCACCATGGTCCTCCTTGTCGCCGGATGGCTCGGCCTTCCCGGCGGCGCGCTGTACTGGACCCTCGTCACTCTGTTCCTGCTCTTCGTCCCCGTCCTCATCCAGCTCCTCTTCGGCCTCGGCCGCTCCATGTTCATCGAGCAGGAGGGCGCTGCTCAGGATGTGATTGCCGGCTTCCAGCAGTCGCTCTTTACCACGCTGCTCACTCTCGCCTTCCTGCCTCACCAGACCATGATGGCCATCGACGCCATCGTCCGCGCCATGGTCCGCCGCTTCGTCACTGGCCAGCGCCTCCTCGAATGGGAAACCGCCGCGGAAGCCGAATCCTCCCAGCGCCGCACCACCGCCGTCGATCGCTATCTCGCCCTCACGCCCATTGTCGCCGTGCTCCTCGCCATCGTCGTCGGCGTCTCGCACTTTGTCTCCCTGTTTGCGGCCGCGCCCATCCTCATCCTCTGGGGCTTCGAGCGCGACCTCACTGCATGGCTCAATAAGCCCCCTCGCGAACCGCGCCAGCAACTCAGCCGCGAAGACGACCTCTTCCTCCGCGAACACGCACTACGCGTCTGGCGCTTCTTTTACGAATTCGGCGGAGCCCGTCACAATTACCTCATCCCCGACAATGTCGAAGAAGACGGCCTCTTTGAAGCCGCCCGCGTCTCGCCCACCAATCTCGGCCTGCTCTTCAACGCCCGTCAGGCCGCCTGCGAATTCGGCTTCCTCACCGCGCCCGAATTCGCAGAGCTCATGCAGCGCAGCTACGCCACCATCGCGAAGCTGCCCCTCTTCAAAGGCCATCTCTACAACTGGTACACGACTGACAGTCTCGAGCCCCTCCAGCCCATCACCGTCTCCTCCGTCGACAGTGGCAACTTTGTCGCCTCCCTCTACACGCTCAAAACCGGAGCCCTCGAGCTCCTCACGCGCCCGCTCCTCGAGCCACGCCTCTTCGCCGGCCTCGACACCCATCTGCGCCTGCTGCAGTCCCTCAAAAACCTCCCTGGGCCGCTCAAGGCGCTGCATCCCCCAGCCGAAGACGTCAACGATCCAGCCTGGCTCCCCTGGATTCTCTCTCCCGAAACCCAGGCCCTCGTGGCCAATCTCCCGCCTTACACCGAACCCTCTCTCGACGAGCCCCTCTGGTGGTCCAACGAAACCCGCCGGCGTATCGAAGCCATCGTCACCCTTGTAAACAACTATCTTCCCTGGCTCAAGCCCGAATACGCCTCGCTGCAAGGCGTTCTTCATGACGCATCCAGTGCCAAAGCTCTCCTGCCCTTGCCGCCCGTATCTGCAACTCCCCCCGCACTGCCAACACTGGAAGAATCAGCCGACTACGCCGCTACCCTCGAGCGTCGTCTCACCCGCCCCCACGTCATGCCCGAGTTGGCTGAGACCGCGGCTCTCACCGAACAGCTCCGCCGCGACCTCGTCTCCGCCCGCGATCGCCTGCGCGCCCTCGTTGAAAGTCTGCGCAAAGTCTCCGCCGAAGCCGGCCGTCTTGCCGACAACACCGACTTCGCCTTCCTCGTCAATAAGGACCGCCTGCTGCTCTCCATCGGCTACGAGTTTTCGGCCGGCAAAATCCACTGGGCCTGCTACGACATGCTCGCCTCTGAAGCCCGCATCGCCACCTACATTGCCGTCGCGCGCGGCGAACTCTCCCAGCAGGGCTGGTTCAAGATGTCCCGCGTCCACACCCAGGCCTACGGCTGCTCCGTGCTGCTCTCCTGGACCGGCACCATGTTCGAGTACCTCATGCCCGCCCTCTGGATGCGCAGCTACCCCGACACCCTGCTCTCGAAGTCCCTCCTCGGCGCGGTCGAAATTCAGCGCGCCTTTGCCCGCGAAAACAACCTGCCCGTCTGGGGCATCTCCGAGTCCGGCCTCGCCGCCAAAAACGAAGCCGGCCACTACCACTACCAGGCCTACGGCATCCCCCAAATCGCGCTCAAGTGGGACGCCACCGCCGGCCCCGTCGTCTCACCCTACTCCACATTCCTCGCGCTCAACGTCGCGCCCACCGCCTCCATCCGCAACCTCCGCCGCATGGCCGGCCGCCAGTGGACAGGAGCCTACAGCTTTTACGAAGCCATCGACTTCACCGGCGATAAGCCAGAAGTCGTGCGCGAGTGGATGGCCCACCACCAGGGCATGTGCATTTTAGGCCTGCTCAATTTGCTCGAAGACAACGCCGTCCAGCGCTGGTTCTACTCGAACGCGCAGATGCGCTCCGTCGAGCTGCTCCTCCACGAAAAACCCATGCGCGAAACCGCCCAGAAATCCGAATCAGCCGCACCCGCCGCAAAGAAGCCAAAGAAACCAGCCGCGCTGAAAAAAGCTGGCTAGCCGATCAGACCTTCAGTAAGCTAACTGGACTTAAGCTAACAGGACTTTAGTTGACCGCAACTTAGCTGACCGGATACCTCAGCTAACCGGACTTTAGCGGACCGCTTCTCTAGCTGCCCGCACCTTAGCTAACCACAACTTCGCTAACCGCGGTCGCCGCCTCATAATTCAGATTCGGCCCCAGCCACCGCTCCACCTCAGCCACGCTCATCCCCTTGCGCTCCGCGTAATCCACCACCTGATCGCGATCGATCTTCCCCAAACTGAAGTACCGCGACTCCGGATGCGCAAAATATAGCCCGCTCACACTCGACCCCGGCCACATCGCAAACGACTCCGTCAGCCGCATTCCGATACTTGCCTCAACATCCAGCAGCCGCCAGATCGTCCCCTTTTCCGTGTGGTCCGGACAAGCCGGGTAGCCCGGCGCAGGCCGTATCCCGCGATATTTTTCTGCGATCAGATCGGCGTGCGTCAAATGCTCGGCGCACCCGTAGCCCCACTCCTTCCGCACCCGCTGGTGCAGGCATTCCGCAAACGCCTCCGCCAGCCGATCCGCCAGCGCCTCCGCCATGATCGCGTTGTAATCGTCGTTCTCCGCCTTGAACCTGTCGACCAGCTCCTTCAGCCCAATGCCGCTCGTCACCGCGAACGCCCCAATCGAATCGTGCAACCCGGTTTCCCTCGGCGCAATAAAGTCCGCCAGCGAGCGGCAAGGTTCGCTGCCCTCCCGATTCGCCTGCTGCCTCAGAAAATACAGCCGATCCAAAACAGCAGCGCGACCGCCATCCTTGTAAAGTTCAACATCGTCGCCCACAGCGTTCGCCGGAAAGAATCCGTAAACTCCTCGCGCCGTCACCAGGTTCTGCTCAACGATACGGTCCAACAACGCCTGAGCATCAGCGAACAGCTTGCGCGCCTCCACTCCTTGCTTCTCGTCGTCCAGAATCCGCGGATAAATCCCCTTCAGCTCCCAGGTGTGAAAGAACGGGCTCCAGTCGATGAACTCACGCAGCTCGGCCAGCGGAAAACGGTCAAGCACCCGCACTCCCGTAAATGACGGCGTCGCGATGTCTTCCGCCCGCCACTCAATCGGCGTCCGCCGCGATCGCGCCGTTGCCAGAGAAACCATCGGCTGCTTGGGCGCCAAATGTGCCTTGCGCACCGCCGCATACTCTATCCGCAGCTGCGTAACAAACTCCGCCTTGCCCTCGTCGCTCAGCAGGCTCGTCGTCACCGGCACCGCCCGGCTCGCATCCAGAACATGAACCACCGGCTCACTGTAGTGCGGTGCAATCCGGATCGCCGTGTGCGCGCGGCTCGTCGTCGCTCCGCCAATCAGCAGCGGCACCTTGAACTCCAGCCGCTCCATCTCCCGCGCCATGTGCACCATCTCGTCGAGCGACGGCGTGATCAGACCGCTCAGCCCGATAATGTCGGCCTTCTCTGCCCGCGCCCGCTCCAGAATCTTCTCCGCCGGAACCATCACGCCCATGTCGATCACTTCGTAGTTATTGCATGCCAGCACCACGCCGACAATGTTCTTCCCAATGTCGTGCACATCGCCCTTCACCGTCGCCAGCACAATCTTCCCCTGCGCCTTCACCTCCTGGCCCGCCGCCACCATGGCCAGTTTCTCCGCTTCCATATACGGAGTCAGGTGCGCCACCGCCTTTTTCATCACCCGCGCCGACTTCACCACCTGCGGCAAAAACATCTTGCCCGCTCCGAACAAATCGCCCACCACGCTCATCCCCGCCATCAGCGGCCCTTCAATCACCGCCAGCGGACGCCCCAGCTTCAGCCGCGCCTCCTCCGTGTCCGCATCGATATACGCATCGATGCCCCTGACCAGCGCATGGGTCAGTCGCTCCTCGACTGTGCCGCTGCGCCATTCTTCTGCCTGCTTTTCCGTTACCGCTTCGCCGCCACCCGCAGCCTTGAGCCGCTCACCATAATTAACCAGACGCTCGGTCGCATCGGGGCGCCGGTTGAGCAGCACGTCCTCGACGAGGTCTTTCAATTCCGGCTCAATCTCCTCGTACACTTCGAGCATCCCGGCGTTGACGATGCCCATGTCCATACCCGCCGCGATC
>Ga0181531_10000728_pt1 | contig 21580 bp, 11 predicted proteins | sample PEATcosm2014_Bin_38_FD_119743 | JGI IMG/M metagenome (GOLD analysis project Ga0181531, IMG submission 119743) | Peatland microbial communities from MTU Mesocosm Facility, Houghton, MI, USA - PEATcosm2014_Bin11_10_metaG | ecosystem: Environmental > Terrestrial > Soil > Wetlands > Peat | place... | reverse complement strand
TCGATTTTATCCACCGGAGTCTTCAGCACCATGCGCACGTACTGCTCGTGGTTTTCCCGCCGATTGGCCAGCGGGATACGCGAGGAGTAGGCGCGAGCAATGATGAAAATGTAAGGGTTCATCAACAGATTGAGCGTGCGGTACAGGAGCGGCTGGTTGGCTGCCTTCCAGATGGTGCGGTGGAGCTCCATGTCGGCATGAAAAAACTGATCCTCGCTATTCTTGGCCGCGGCTGCCTTCAATTTTTTCAAGGCACGGTTCAAGATGTCGGGAGCATCTACGGAAGCATTTTCCCTCATATAGCGCACGCAAAGCCCCTCGAGTTTAGCCCGCATACGGAAAATCACGCCGATCTCGGCGAGCGAGATATCGCGAATAAAAGTGCCGCGGCGCGAGGTGGTGACTACCAGGCCATCGCGTTCCAAACGCAGCAATGCCTCGCGAACAGGTCCGCGACTGACTTCTAACTCTCGGGCTAGATCTTCTTCGATGATGCGCTGGCGGGGACGCAGCTTTCCTGCGTGGATGGCTTTGCGCAGGTGAGCTTCAACTCGCTTGCTGGCGGATACCCCGCGCTCCGGCTTAGCAGAATGAGTTTTTGAGGTTCGCATGCAAAGAGGCCGATATATATAAGCTGCTTTGGTCCAAAAGGCAAGAGCTACTGGCTGGCCGCCGATGACAGACCGTCCGGCCCAGTTATTCTATCGCCCATTAGGACTATCGGTCACCCTCACACTCTAACACTGGTGTCGACAATCTGGACGACAGCATCGTGGCAAGATGCCGAGTGGTAAATCAAAACCAGTTAGAGGACAATGCGCGGCGGCGCGCAGGTTTGACGATGAAAGTCTGTATTGTAGACATTAGTGTTGACAATATTTCCCTTGACACTGACCAAAACATAGGTTAACTTCCGCGTCGGTCATGAGAGATTGCCGAGCCACGTCGGTCGACTGCCGCACTCGAGTGCAGCGGCTACGAACCTCCATGCTCCCCGACCTCGCAGCAGGAGCGACTTTGCGATCCACCGGTTTGTTGTCTAAGGAGACTCCACGATGAACTCCACCCCATACCGTTTTCTGACGCTCATTGCAGTTCTTTCCCTGGCAAGCATTGGCATGTTGCACGGACAAACGGCCGTCACCGGAGCCATCGAGGGCAACGTGACCGATACTTCCGGCGCCGCTGTTGCTGGCGCGTCTGTAGAAGCCACGAACGTTGCAACTGCTGTAACCGACAGAACCGTCACGAATAACGATGGAGCCTATCGATTTCCCAGTCTGATCCCAGGATCGTACACAGTAGCAATCAATAAACAGGGGTTCGCGCAATTCATCCGAGGCGCTACACGTATCGATACCGGCATCCTGGTCCGCATCGATGCCACATTGCCCGTCGGGACCACAACCGCGAAGGTTGAGGTTACTGGCGAAGCGCCGCTTCTCCAGACGGATAGTGCTGAAGTCAACGAAACGATTCACTCCGCAGAAATCACCGCCCTACCGCTATTCGGCAACAACGTCACCCGGTTGTCGCTTTTGGCTCCTGGAGTCTCGATGCCGAGCGGGCAACTGGATCTTCACCCAGAGAATGCCGGGTCCGATTTCAACGTTAATATCAACGGAGCAGCACCCAACGCGAACGGCCACCTTCTCGACGGAGTCGAGAACACCGAAGCGATTCAGGGCTTGTCGTTGATCGTAGTTTCACAAGACGCAGTGCAAGAAGTAAAGCTCGCGACCAGTAACTATGACGCCGAATATGGAAAGGTTGCTGGTGGGCTCTTTCAGGTGACGACTAAGTCAGGCACGAACGCTTTTCACGGTTCGGTGTTCGAATATTATCGCACCGCCGGCTTCTTTGCTGCCGATCACTTCAGCGAGCCCAATGGCGTGCCCGGTAATCGCTGGAATCAGTTTGGCGGCAGCGTCGGTGGCCCGGTGATCAAAGATAAGCTGTTTTTCTTTGGAGACTACCAGGGCATGCGGAATAACCTGCACGCTTCGGGCAACGAAACGGTGCCGATAGATGCGTTCAGGACAGGGGATTTCAGTTCGGTTGCCACCACGGATCCGATCTACGATCCGGCCACGGGTAATCCGGACGGAACCGGCAGAACACAGATTCAGTGCAATGGCGTCCTCAATGTGATCTGCCCCGATCGAATCAGCAACGCTGCGAAAAACCTGCTCGCGCTATTGCCTGAGCCAAATTCTCCGGGATATAGCTCAAACTACCAGATCTCTCTGCCCGCTACCTTCGACCAAAATCAGTTCGATACTCGCGCCGATTACTTCGCTACTTCAAAGACCGTTATTTTCGGGAAATTCAGCTACTTTCAAGCTTCATTCTTCACACCCACCGCATATGGCGTCGCAGGAGGCGGACCGCCGCTGGGAGGGGTAGGAGTCGCGAACGCGGGCAATTCAAGCGATCATGATAAGCAATTCATGTTTGATTACCAGCACACATTTTCGCCATCGCTGTTGACTGATGCTCGTTTCGCTTTTTCGCGCATCATCATATCGGAATTACAACTGGATGCAGATTCGGACGCGGCAACCAAGGTAGGAATTCCGGATATTAACCTTGGCACGGTTTACACTTCGGGACTGCCGCAGATCAATGTGAGTGACCCCTTAACCCCTTTCAATATGGGCGATTTTGGGTTGCCCTTTTTTGAACGCGAGGCCAACTTCGAGGTCTACAACAACTGGACCAAGACTTCCGGCCACCATGCGTTCAAGTGGGGGGCTGACATCGGGAAGTTTTTCGGCATTCGAACCGACGTCAGCGGTCGCGGAACTTTCTCAGTCAGCCAAGCACTCACTCAGCTCAACGACTCGGCCAACCCAGTCCCCGGGTCATGCTCTAACCCGCTGCCCGGCGATTTTTGCGGATCAGGCCTGGCGGCTCTCGAACTCGGTCTTCCTTCCGGCTTTGGCAGAGACATAACCCTGGTTCAGCCTCAAGAAAAACTTTGGAAGTACGCTTTCTACGGTCAAGATACCTGGCAAGTTAACCACAGGCTAACTCTAACATTGGGCTTGCGGTGGGATTACATGAGCCCCATTTTCACGCCTAACGGCGAGAGCGTCGGAAATATCGATGTAGCCACCGACACGCTGTTGTTGACCAATCTGGCCGGCAAGTACGCAGGAGTATCAACCTCCAAGACTGAATTTTCGCCGCGTCTTGGCGTGGCGTTCCTGGTGAGCAAGAACACCGTCCTACGTGGCGGATATGGCCGGAGCTATTATCTGAATGCCGATGGTGCATGGTTCGGCACCCAGGGATGTTGCTGGCCGATCAAGCAGAGCCAAAGCGATGTCCAGGCCAACCCCTACGCCCCACTGGCTTACACCTTCGATCAGGGACCCGGTACTCCTCCACCGCTCCCGGCGTTCCCGGCAAATGGCCAGATTTCATTTTACGGCGCCCCCGGTGGCAGTGAATACTTCGTTGGAACCGGAAACTATCCGCATAGTTACAATGACACTTACAATGTGACCTTGGAGCACTCTTTCCCATATCAAATCACAGCTTCGATTGGATATGTGGGTAACATCGGGCGTCATCTGTGGGATAACATTGACATCAACCTGCCACCTCCCGGACCGGGTCCCTACACCTCCCGCGAGCCGTACTTCGCCACCTATGGTTGGGCTGTGCCAGAGTACCAACGGAACAATGCAGTCCCCGGCCGTCCCGAACTGAGAAGCAACTATAATTCCCTGCAGCTTCACGCTGAAAAGCGGTTTCATCAGGGAGTGTATCTGTTAAGTAATTTTACCTGGGCTAAGTCGCTCGACGATGGCACGTTCGGTCCGGGAGATGGCAACGGGAACCAATTCTGCTACTCCTGCAATTACGGACCCTCGGGCACTGTAAGACCTTGGACGTGGGTGAGTGCGGCTAACTGGGAACTCCCCTTCGGGCGCGGGAAGGCGTATGCAAACAGCGTGAGCCGCGGCGAAGACGCCGTGATTGGAGGTTGGGCCCTCAGTGGAACCTTCAATTTCGAGAGCGGAATGTATTTCACACCGTATTACGTGAACTCTCCAACCGTGCTCAATTCCCCAATTTATGATCGACCGAATCTGGTTGGCAATCCACACGTGTCGCATCCCAACCGCAATGAGTGGTATAACCCGGCGGCATATGCGGATCCAGCGCAGTATACCTTTGGGGATGCAGGACGTAACAGCCTATTGGGCCCCGGTTACGGGGAGGTGGATCTATCGTTGAGTAAGTCAATTGCCATTACGGAGAAGACCCGTCTCGATTTTAAGTGGGATGTATTCAACGCTCTCAACCGAGTAAACTTGTCGACTCCCACGGGTGACGGCGCAGCATTCGTTGACGTAGGAAATGCAGGCGTAATTACGAGCATCGTCGACTTCAGGCGGCGGATGCAGATTGGGGCACATCTCACGTTCTAGTTCTTCCTCTCCCGATAACGAGGGTTGCCTTGGCTAATCACCGAGGCAACTCCGGTCTCCCGCTCAGGGAGTCGGCCGAAGCAGCATGGTCCGCTACGAATCCAGCCAGTCCTTGAGGTCTAGCTCATGAGAACGTCTTTGCTCGCGGTTTGTCTAAGCTTGTTCGTATCAATGATCGCGGGCGCGCAAGTGTCCATCACAAAGTCGGCGAATGGTTGGAAGTTGACGAATGGGCACGTCACTCTCGAATTGACCCGGACGGCTGAGGGGATGAATGTCGGGTCGTTGCGACGCGAAGGCGGCGTCGAGTGGGTAGTCTCGGGTTCCCCGGTGGTGTCAGTTCCTGACCAGTCACGCAATTCTTATCATTATTCAGAGGATGTGGTTTCCGATCTCACCAAGGGCGGCAAACAGCTCACCGTCCACTTCCAATCCGGTGCCGGAGGCTTGCTTTCGGTGGACTATAGACTGTATCCAACCGGGGCAGTGATCCAGACCGAGATGCGGATCGAGAACCGGGGTCAGCACGCTCTGCCGCTCGATCCGTATATCAATCCGGTGTTTCTGACTCTCAAGACTCCATCTGGCGGCCTGAAAACGTATACCTCCGCCAAAGGTCAGCACGGGTTTTTCTTGGACAAAGATGCATCGGAGAAACGCGACGTCCCCGATTGGTTGGTGCTTGAGAATGAAGCCGCCGGAGAATCGATACTCGTCGGGGGAGAGCCCGGTTTAGGCATCCTAGGATGGAAGGCGGTCGTTCAGCGCTCTGCCACCGGCACAGTGATTCATGCTGGAACCATATTAATAAAGGATAAGAATGGTCCTCCTGCAATCTTCGAACTTGCTCCCGGGAGGTCGGTGGAGACACCGATCAGTTTCTTCGCGATTGCGAAAGGGGATAGCGACAACGCTGGGAATGAGACGTTTCGCTACCTGAAACACTATGTGTTCCAGGCGCCATTGCCGGATACGCCGTTGGTGACGTATTGCATATGGCTCACTGAGAGGAACAGCGAAGTATTGCTGCTCAAGGAACTCGACCTCGCGAAGAGAGTTGGGTTCGACGTCTTCTACCATGACGCAACCTGGTACGAGGGCGCATCGGTTGTTCCGGGCATGAACGACTGGACTCTTGGACTCGGGAGCTATCAGGAAAACAAAGAAAAATTTCCCCATGGCATCAAGAATCTGTCGGATGCCGTGCACGCCATGGGCTTGAAATTCGGTCTTTGGATCGATCCGGGTAACGTCGATGCGGCGCGCGTGGAATCAGGAGAGATCCCCACGGAATGGCTCGCGATGGTCGATGGCAAAACAATCGGAACGACCCACCCTTCACTGGCAGTGACCAAACAGCTTTGCCTGGGGGATCCCAAGGTCGTTTCGTGGATCGAAAAGCAACTGGGGGACATCATTGAAAAGTGGCACTTGGAATGGATTAAGTGGGATCCGTCCTCAACCGTGACTTATGAGTGTAACCGCACGGATCATGGGCACGGGAAAACCGATGGCGCCTACGCCGCATATCGAGGACGTCTCGAGATTTTGCGTTACCTGATGGAGCGCTTTCCGAATCTCTCCGGTTTTGAGTGTGACCCGTCGCTGCAATACGCTAGGACCAACCCCGGTCCGCAAACGCTGTTGCCTGGTGGTTACACCAACGAGTTCATTACCGGACCGATGCTCAGTCCGAACGTGTGGGGATCACTCGCAACGGCTGGGAAGGGTGACGCCGGAGGAGAATATCTGACGGCGCGTTGGTATAACGCGTCGGCCCTTGACTACTATTTTCGCAAGCATTTTACCCACGGTGTGACATTCGGCAATATCAACGGAATGTCGTCGCAGTTTCTTTCGGCAGCTCCTCCCGGATTCGTGGAAGCGTTAGAGCGAAACCTGATGTTCTTCAAACAGTACCGGCGCCTATTGTTGGAGGACGTCTATCATCCGACGGTGAGCGACGAAGGATGGAGCTCGATTGAATATGTGAAGGAAGACTCGACCGAATCGGTCGTCTACATTTTCCGTGATAAATCCAATAAGGCCGACACTTCGGTTCGGCTGCGGGGATTGGAAGGCAACGCAAAGTATCGAGTGACGAGCCTGAACGATCGCCCAGGAAGGGAGAGGGAGATGACTGGCGAGGCGTTGATGAAGGGAATCGCGGTACATCTACCAAATGAATGGCTCGCGCGAGGCGACGGGACATTCAATCCAGAATTCGAAGATCAGCAAACCTACGGTTCGGATATCCTGTTACTCAAGCGTATTCCCTGAGGTTGCGATTTTAATAGACAGAGAATATCGTGACTTTTGAAGCGCGGAATGCCGGTTGATCTCCCAAGTTGAGGTACATCCACTGATAGCCGGGCGCCATCCTGACGATCGCCAGAGTCCGACAAGGTGGCTGATCTTCTGAATCCAGATCACGTTTCCGGTTCCAAACCGAGCCTGGCTCGAAAGCTAGGCCTATTTGACGCCACCATGCTGGTCATGGGAGGCATTGTCGGTTCGGGAATATTCATCAATCCCTACGTGGTGGCGCAGCAATTGCACACCCCCGCACTCATCTTAGGGGCTTGGATTTTCGGCGGAGTGATCGGGATTGGCGGCGCTTTCATCTGGGCTGAGTTGGCGGCTACCCTTCCCGAGGTCGGCGGCCAATATGCGTATCTGCGTGAGGCCTATCATCCAGCGGTGGCATTTCTGTACGGGTGGGTCCTTCTGTTAGTGATCCAGACCGGAGGTATGGCGGCCGTTTCAATTACGTTTGCCCGGTACTTTCTCGAACTGACCGGTTTGCGAGTGCAGGACTGGGTTGTTGCGACCGTGGCACTTGCCACCTTGACTCTTATCAATTGTCTGGGCGTGAAAACCGGCGGGCGAACACAAAGCGCGCTCATGGTGATGAAGATAATTGCCATCTCCGCTTTAGTGGTTGCGGGCCTGTTCCTGGCAGGAAAGCACGTCGGTCCGACGACAACGGCCGAACGAGAGTGGTCGCTGACGTCATTCGGCGGCGCCATGGTGCCGGTGCTTTTCGCTTACGGTGGATGGCAAACTGCAAATTTCCTCGCGGCGGAAGTAAAAGAGCCGAAGAAAAACCTGCCCCGAGGATTATTGCTCGGGGTTCTCGGCGTGGTCGTTCTCTACCTAGGCGTGAACTGGGTGTGCGTGCGGTCACTGGGGCCGCAAGCTTTAGCCGCAACCACCACTCCGGCGACGGCGGTAATGCGATTGGCCCTGGGGCAGAAGGGTGCGACGTTCATCGCGGCAGCGATCGCCATCTCAACGCTCGGATTTCTGAGCCAGTCGATTCTCACCGCCCCACGAGTTTACTTCGCAATGGCCGATGATGGTCTGTTCTTCCGAGCGGTGGCGTGGCTTGATCCGCGCGCGCGCGTTCCGATCGTCGCCATCATCTTACAGAGTGTGTGGACAATTTTGATCGCCCTGACGGGACGCTACGAGCAGATTTTGAACTATGTAATCTCGATGGATTTCCTATTTTTCGGATTGACGGCAACGACCATTTTCGTTTTCCGGAGCCGGGCTGCCCGCGGCGAGATGAATGCGAGCGACGGTTATCGTATGCCGGGGCATCCGATAAGCACGGTCGTTTTTGTCGCGATATGCTGGTGGGTTGTCGGGAACACGATCTATCGCTATCCGGAGAACAGCCTCATCGGCTTCGCCCTGCTGTTGGCAGGGGTTCCGGTGTATTGGTTCTGGAGTCGCCGGGCGAGAGCGCCGTTCGCAGAGTTGTAGCCAGAAATTTTGGCGGTGGGCATTTGAAAGGGGGGGAGATGAATACTTCGCGATCGGAGGCAGCCTCGCGTTATTTGGCGTGGGCCAAGCTGCATTCGAATGCGCACTTTAACCTCGCGTCAAGCGGGGTCTTGGACTACCCCCTGGCGGAACTGCCGGTAACCATCGAAGATCTCGAGCTCGGAGGAACAGGGCCATATGGTTTTGCTCCGTTGATCGAGCGACTGGCTGAGAAGTCGAATGTTGACCCGGAACGCGTTGTTTACACCTTCGGGACTTCGATGGCCAACTTCATCGCCTTAAATGCGATTGTCCAACGCGGCGATGAGGTATTGGTTGAGCGACCTACGTACGACCCGCTATTGATTGTCCTCGATTACATTGGCGCCAAGGTATCGCGTTTCGAACGTCTTCCGGAGAAAGGATTTCGCCTGGGGCTGGGGGAACTCGAGCGTAAACTCACGCCTAAAACGCGTCTCGTAGTGCTATGCAATCTACACAATCCAAGCTCCGCCTTTGTCGACGAAAACACGATGCGGCAGGCGGGTGAGATGGCCGCCAAGGTAGGCGCACTGATGCTGGTGGACGAGGTATATCTCGAGACCCTATTCGACCAACCGTGGCGCTCTGCGTTTCATCTCGGCCCGAACTTCGTCATCACCAGCAGCCTGACCAAGGCCTACGGGCTCAGCGGCATTCGTTGCGGATGGATTCTGGCGCAGCCCGAGTTGGCACAACGCATGTGGCAGATCACCGACTTCACTTATGGCAGCCCCGTTCATCCGGCCGAACTGCTCGGAGTGATCGCGCTCGACAATCTCGATCGGGTGCGTCATCGTGCCCGGGCATTGCTGGAACCGAATCGCGCGTTGGTTAACGATTTCCTAACGAAACATCAGGACCTCGATTGTGAGCCAAGCCGTTTCGGCACCACGGTATTTCCACGGCTCAGAACCGGAAGCACTGAAGAGTTTGTAAAAGTTTTGCGGGAGCAGTTCGAAACCAGCGTAGTGCCGGGAGAATTCTTTGAGCAGCCACAACACTTCAGAATTGGATTCGGCGGAGCGACCGAGACCGTGCGGGGTGGACTGGAGCGAATGAGCGAAGCACTGGAGGTCTTCCGGGCGGCGGAGTCTAGGGCATAGGCAAAGTCCCCGTCTGCGCGGGCTCTGAGTCGCGAATGACGATCGCCGGGTCCCAGACGACAGGATCAGGTCGGTTCTGGCCGTTATGCTTCAACACAAATCGAATCTTGTCACCACTCTTTACACGGAGGTCAATGGAGTAGCTGATTGGTTTGTCGTAGTCGGGGGAAACTTCGGCCCATCCAGTCGGCGGCCACACCTGAGTCGAGTTCTTAAGAATTCGAACAAAGCAAGCGGCCTCGTTTCCGGCACTAGGATCTTTGCGAATCGCGCCTGAGCTACTTAGATTGCCTGCCGAGGGAACAATGAATGTACGCGACAAATCATATTCTGCCGACGGTTGCATCCAGATTCTTCCAATCCTCCCAAGACCCGACCCGGCCCACCGGCCTTCGTAGCCCCCTTTATCCCAGACCAGGTTCCTGTAGGTGTCCTTTCCAATTTCTTCTTCGTACATCCAATGCTGAAGCGATTGAGCCGGAGAAAAATCTCCAAGGGCTTCGAATTCTAGAGGCTCACCAGCCAACTTCTCCGCGCGCGCGGTCGGACTGCGATTGCTATCACCGTCCACGGCTTCCACGTCGAAGGCTGCGTCAATGTCGTAGCGGGCCGAGCCGGAGTGATCGAAGAAAAATGTGCCTTTTGCGGCTTTTCCGACAAGTTTGCCGTTTTTGCGAATTTCATAATAAGAAATCCAATTGTTATCGTGACTCGCCGACCATTTAACCTCGATTCCTTGAAGACCTAGATTCGTGGCCCGTCGCTTGGTCACGTGCGTCGGGGAACTAGGAGGGGTGCGATCAGTTCCGGAGCCCGGATAGTCAGGTAGATTCAGGAAGATCAATTCTCCTGGGGCAATTCGGGCGAGACTGATTCCTTCCGACATCAACTGTGCGCCATTCTTGTGAAGCTGCAAACCTGAAATGCTCGTGCGGACTTCGTAGACTTCGGCAGGCAGAAGTCCGCGAGGATAAATAATGATTGGTCTCTCGGAGACGTCTAACACAACCGGCCTTTGCAGATGCGTATATTTGAATCCCAATCCGTCGGAATGGGTTCGGCTCATGTCGAGATCAGCCGTGGCGACCACTTTATTGTCATCCGCCCGGATTAGCGAAAGAGTATAAGTGCCATGATTGTTTCCGGGATCGAATTGGCCCAACTCGGTGACGATCATCGGTTGATCCAACTGAATCGACATACCGAAGAGCTTGTCGGTAACTCGTCGCTCGGCTCCGAGTCGGGCAATCTGGGTCACTAGAGACTCATCGTCCACCTTTCCACGATATTTCACGTTCAACGGTCCGAATTCCTGGCCCGGAACGCCGTAATAGCGGACTGCGCCGTCGACTGGATCTTCGTAGAGTCCGCTTTCAATGGTGGCGGCAGAAGTTGTTGTCGCAACATTCATATCGCCGGGGCCTCCGCGGTACTGGTCTGTGGACTCCGGCGAGGATTTCGACAAGCAGCTAATCACGAAATAGGTGGAGCCGTGCTGGGCGTGCTTTGTCAGAATGACACCTTTTGAACCATTGCGATTCATCCTCTGGAAATACCAGATGTCGTCGTCGTGAACCACCCTGGGGCGAAAGATGTGACTCCAACGTCCAGCTACACCTTGTGCTACGAGGTAGTGATAGAGTTCCCAGTCTTTGCGGATCGATTCCACATCAGGCCCGTCTCCGGGATCCCGATACCACGTGGGATTCATAGCCAAGTGCGTGCGGTCGGTGGATGGGCCGTAATACGTGTGATCGAAATCAACCACATTGTGAAGCTTATCTGGGGAGATGAGGAGGGAAGTGTAGTAGGCGCTGTAGGGCCCCACTCCTCCGTCGGTGTATTCGCCGGAGTCGGCGAATCGAGCGATATCGTAGCTGATCCAACGTCCTCCTCCGTCGCAGGCATCGATACCACTTTGCGGATTGTCGTCCTTGAAATGTTGGAGCACCGAGCGAAAATTCTGGTCAGCCGCAAGAGAGTCGGTATCATTCGCGCTGGCCGCGGGGGCAATGTCATAGCGCCACTGATAGTCTCCCCAAGCCTTCACACTGTCATCCAATAAGCGGTTTTGCCACTCGGCAGTTGCAGGAATGGATTGCTCGAAAGCGTCGTGGACAGGGATCACCCAGTCCGGATGCTGTTGCGCGACTTTGGACCGCGTTGTGGCGAGAAATGTCGGATACCATAAAACCCACTTCATGTCGTGTTTGCGAAGATAGTCGGTAGTTAGTCTCCAATCAGGGCCGTTCCATGTGCCCCACTGGTCATACCAGCCCGCATCATCCCACAGGATATCAGTTCCAGTCTCGCGGAGAAGATCGACATAGCGCAGATCGAGCGCGAGGCGTCTTCCCCAGTTGTCAGCGCTAGGGACTCCTCCTTCACCAACCCATGGATCGGGCCAATCAACTGCCCATCGGGTTTTTGCAAAGTAGTCGGCGTTCGTGAACTCCCATAGATAAGCGTATTGCCAATCTAACAATTGGTTCCCGAGTTCATCGATTCCGCCAGAAAATGTTGCGAGAAACACCTTTGGCGTCTCGACCTGCGCGGCGGAGGCTAAGTCCTTTTCGAAACCAGCCAGCTCTAGACTTATTCCAAGCGATCCGCCTTGCTGCGCTGCGATCTGGAAGCGCCAGTGTCCGAGATAGTCCCAACCCAGGGCGATGCCATCCGCGGTTCGGCGATTGAGCAGAAAGATGAGGGGAAGGAAACTGCTGTAGTTGCCCGGTTGGCTGCCCCCATTTGAATCGAAAGTGCGCTGGTACTTTGTCCCAATCGATTCGGCCTTTAAGAGTTGGCTGCCGTTGTAGTTCCCCCCGCCGGTCAGATAGTTGAGTGTGAGGTCAGGCGCTAGCGATTCAAGTACTTGGGCGTGCAGGAAGTCCACTTTACCCAGGTGTACCGGCTTCTCAGACGAGTTCCCAATCGTCAGCCACTCTCGAATCACAGCCGTTCCCGGATAAACCTGATAGTGCTTGGTGACGACTAGGCTCTCTGATTCAAGCCGGATGTCGAGTGCGAGTTCCCCTTGTGCCATAAGGGTGACATCGTCGCTGCGGAGCTTCCATTGCCAACTGTCCGCGCTTACATCTTGGCCGTCTTTTGAGAATCGGATCTCAGTCGAGAGATGGTTTGAATCCGCGTATTCGCTCCCTGAGAGTTTGTTTCGCAGCGACAGCAAGAAAAGGTGTCCGTCAGCGAAGCGAATTCGCCTTTCGGTCATCGAAGTGCCGAGGGTCCACTCGTTTCGTTCGCGGTGCACGTAAGCATCTTTACTTTGCAGGTCGCTCTCGGCCAGTAAGCACAATGGGTGGAGACTTAAGAACAGGAACAGAAACGCGATGGCCCTCTCGATCGAAAAGCGACTCGTCATCTCACGCGCAGTCAATGAAGGGCTCCTATAAAGGGTTTGAATCGTCTGCTGAAGTTCAGTTGCGGCTGGGCCACGCGGCTAAGGGCCAGCGCGTCAATCCCTCGATTTCCAGCAGACGATTGTATTTGGCCAAGCGCTCGGATTGCCGGATCGATCCATTCTTGAATTGATCGGCGCGCCATCCGACCGCCAAGTCTGCCGCCCAGTCGTCTTCGGTTTCACCGCTACGCACACTGAGCGTGACCGACCAATCCGCTGACCGCGCCAGTTGATAGGCCTCGACGGCTTCTGTGAGTGTTCCGATTTGATTTACTTTGAGCAGCAGCGCGTCACAGGAGCTAGTCTCGGTTGCTCGTCGGATGCGCGCGGGATTTGTGCATAGCAGATCGTCTCCCAAGGTGAGCGCCCGGCCCCCGATTACTCGGCGAAGAGCCGGCCAGTTTTCCCAATCTTCCTCCGCGAGGCCGTCTTCCAAACTCAGGACTGGATATTCGTCGAGCCATTTGGCGATGGTTGCGATCATTTCGTGGCTGGTGAGAACTTTGCCATCCTTCTTGTAGCAGTGATCCTGATAGAAGTGAGACGCGGCGACGTCGATGCCGAGAAAAAAGTCTTTACCGGGACGATACCCGGCAAGTTCAATCGCTTCAACGGCTAGTCCCAACATTTCTTCCGCCGACCGGCAGGGAGGGGCCAAGCCGCCTTCGTCGGCGGTGAGCAGACGCATGCCATATTTTCGGAGAATCAAATCTGCTGCTGCCTGATAGACGTCGAATGCAGAGACAAGAGATTCATCGATGGTCTTGGCCGACATCGGGATGATCAGCACATCCTGCACAGAAACTTGCTGACCTGCGTGTTTTCCTCCGCTGAAGAGATTAATGGTCAGGCGAGGTAGACGGTCGGCCGATGCTCCCAGCATGTCGGCGAAATGATCATAGAGGGGGATTTTGCGCTCGCGCGCTTGCGCCCGGGCAAAGGCAACCGAAACGGCGAGGATAGCGTTCGCCCCAAGTCGGGACTTTGTCGGAGTGCTATCGAGCGCGATCATCGCTCGATCCAACCGGGCCTGATCGGAAAAATCGTAACCGGCCAGCGAGCGGTGTAATTCTGTGTTGATATTCGACGCCGCGCGAACACACCCCAAGCCTCTGTAGCGTTTCGGATCGCCGTCTCTAAGTTCGAAAGCTTCGGCGCAGCCGGTCGACGCGCCCGAGGGCACGGAGGCCGACGCGCTAATTCCACCTTCTAACAGACAGGTAGCAAGAACCGTTGGTCTCCCGCGGCTGTCGAGAATCTCCCGCCCTGAAAGTTGCTCAATTTTAGACATGGTTTTCGATCATGCGAACAAACTCCTCCACCAGACTGGCAACGTCTCCCGGAGGATTTTCAATCAGCGCCAATACGATGGCCTGCTGCCTTGTTCTCTCGTCAGCTGACAGATATTCCAGCGTCGATTTTCCCGCGACGCGGGCCAAGAGGCAACCCAGCGAATGGCGCACGGCACGCGCCTCGAGGGCGCTGGCCCAATTGAGGTGAGCAATCTCTAGGCTATAAACCTGCCAGAATAGTTCGGTAGCGGCGGCTAAGCGCACGCGCTCTTTCGGCAAGTGATGCAATTTGCTCAGAAAGTGAGTCAAAGCGAATCCGAGGTCGAAAGCAGGATCTCCGAAGTGAACCACTTCGTAGTCGAGAAGAATGACCTTGTTGTCATAGATGAGCGTGTTCTTCGGGCTGAAGTCGCCATGAACCAGGCTGTACTTTTGATTCAGCGTTTCGCGAACTAACTGGTGAAGAAAAGCGGATGCCGTCGGAACTTGCTGGGCAGTGTACAAATAATATGGGTCCAGTCGAAGGTTCTGGAAGTAAGTCGTATCGGCAAACATGCTGCGTAATTCGAAGCTGGACTCGGATGACCGGCGATGAACGGTTCCGAGCAGCAATCCGAACTGTTCGAAATGGTTGGTGACAACGTGCCCGGAAAGCAGTAGTGTTTTCCAGTTCTTGTGCGCTTCTGGAACAGCCTCCATCGCCATCAAGTGGTTCGACGCGTCTTCGAAAACGAAGGCGGGCGTGGTTTCCGGAGGCGCCAAGCGGTTCATCTCGCGAAGAGCTTTGGCTTCCACTTTGATTCTCTCTGGACTGCTGAACCAGTCCACATTGACTCGCAGTTTTGCAAGCGCTTGTTTGAGCACCCATCCCGTACCGTCCGGCCAGGCCACCTTGACGGTACGATTCGAAACGCCTCCGTGGAGCTTTTGGAAAGAGAGTGTCTCTGCTGTCTTCGTATGGTTGTGCTCGATCAGGTAGTCACGGAGAGCGTCAAAGTTCTCGATATTCAGTTCCATGGTCATCTGCTGATCTGGCACTGTCTCTGATTCCATATCGAGTGGGAATGAGTCGGGACTTTCCCTTATGTCAACAATAGTGTTGACATATGAAAATGCCTCAACTAGCCTACCACAGCGGATGGGCCGATCACCACGACAAGATTCGCGGGCATTTTGGAGTGCTTCTTATCTGGGGCGTGACGGCCGCCTCTCGCTTTCACGGAGCGGGGTCCGGGAGCCAGTCGAGGAACATGAATCGATGGGTGTGAGCGCGAGATTGTCTGGCAAGACGGCCTTGGTCACAGCCGCGGGGCAAGGCATTGGTCGTGCGACCGCGCTGGCATTTGCCGACGAAGGCGCTGTCGTCTGGGCCACGGATATCAATGAAAAGTCTCTGGCTGACCTCAGCTACGACCGACCGGCAATCCGCACGCGGCAGCTAGATGTCCGGGAATCGATCGAAGTGGAATACCTTGCCACGGAACTGGGAGCGATCGATATATTATTCAACTGCGCTGGCTATGTGCACCACGGAACAATTCTGGATTGCTCCGAGAAGGATTGGGATTTGTCGTTTGATTTGAACGTAAAGTCCATGTATCGCACCAGCCGGGCTTTTCTCCCGGCCATGTTGAAAGCGGGGAAGGGAAGCATTATCAACATGTCCTCCGCTGCCTCAAGCATCAAAGCCACCCCCAACCGTTTTGTCTACGGAGCGACAAAAGCTGCCGTGATTGGCCTGACAAAAGCGATTGCCGCCGATTTTATTCGTCAGGGGATCCGCTGCAATGCGATCTGTCCTGGCACTGTACAATCGCCTTCCTTAGAGCAGCGCATTGCCGCCCAAGGTGACGTCGAGAAAGTCCGTTCAGAATTTGTCGCGCGCCAACCGATGGGGCGCATTGGCCGTCCAGAGGAGATCGCGGCGCTGGCCGTGTATTTAGCCTCAGATGAATCGAGCTATACAACCGGCCAGATTCACATTATCGATGGGGGCTTTAGCCTTTAGGGCAGACCCTTCGAGGAGCCAATCAATGAAATTGTTGAGGTATGGTGCATCGGGGGAGGAAAGGCCGGGAGTGCTCTCTGATCGCGGCGAAATTCGCGATTTGTCGGGAATAATTTCCGATCTTGCAGGAGAATTCTTGCTTCCCGACTCGATCGAGAAGTTGCGTGCCACTGACCTCGCTCTTTTGCCTAAAGTTTCTGGCAAGCCTCGGATTGGACCGTGCGTTTCCAGCGTGGGGAAGTTTATTTGCATCGGCTTGAACTACTCCGACCATGCAGCTGAAGCCGGGATGCCGGTGCCAGCAGAGCCGGTCCTCTTCATGAAAGCAACCTCGTCAATCTGCGGTCCGGATGATGATGTCGTGATTCCGCGAGGATCGAAGAAGTCGGACTGGGAGGTCGAACTCGGGGTGGTCATTGGCAAGCCGGGAAAGTACGTGAACGTAGCGGACGCACTGTCGCATGTTGCCGGCTATTGTGTGGTGAACGATCTTTCAGAACGCGCGTTTCAACTCGAGGGCACGGGCCAGTGGGTGAAAGGTAAGAGCGCTGACACGTTCGGCCCCCTAGGACCCTGGCTTGTAACGTCAGATGAAGTACCAGACCCCCAGAATCTGGAGATGTGGCTCGAGGTAGACGGCCATCGCTATCAAAGCGGATCGACAAAGACGATGGTCTTTGGCGTGGCGGAATTAATCAGCTATGTGAGCCGCTTCATGAGTTTGAGATCGGGCGACATTATCTCTACCGGAACCCCTCCCGGGGTAGGACACGGCTGCAAGCCACCTGTTTACTTGCGCCCGGGAAATTCGGTACACCTCGGCATCAACGGTCTCGGCGAACAGAATCAGAAAGTGGTCGCCGACTAGCCCACTTTCTTGTAGATCAAGATCACCGCTCCACGTTTTTCTCTAATGTTCACGTGCAGCCCTCGCTGCATCAAGTCTCTTCCCGAAACAGAAGTTGGAGCTGTGTTGTCCAGGTCTCTCACTTCATAGGTTGCTGCCGGATCAAGCCCGTGTAGCGGGAAATCCTTCGACGGTTCCTCGTTTTCTTCCCTCCGAAAGGCCTGGACCATCCCGTCGCCATCTTCGGGACGATTAAATTGCCATGCGGCCCATTCGAATGCGGCGCTGCGCTCCCGGCTTGGATCCGTAGCGCAATCAGGATTCTGGCTGCAGGGCAGGAGCGGATAATAGTCTCCGTAGTAGTAAGGCCGGGCGAGTTTGAGCTGCGCAACCATCTCACGCATCCACTCATAGGGGAAATCAGCGGGGATGAACTTACCGACCTGGTTCGGGTAGCCGGCACCGTTGAAAAGGGCGAAGCCGAGGCCAGGAGCCATTCCGCTGCGGAAATGATAGGTGTCGCGCGGTCGAATCTGCATGATTGTTCCAAAATGCGGGCGCCAATTCGCGAGACCTTCAGTGCTGACTTGCGCTCCGATCGGATCTGCATCAGGCGACACGGGATAGTCGGCTCGGCTCAAATCTACGGCGCGGGTAATCGTTTCAAGGTCGCCACGCTGAACAATATCGAGCATCAGCTTTGGATGCCTTCGCCGCAGTTCGTCCCAAAACTTAAGCAATCCTTCGGCATAACGTATTTGGCTGATTCCCTGGCGGTCGCGCGCGTCGGCATTCTCCCAGAAAGGAGCGAGCGCGAAATTGCAATCTTGCCGGTAGACATCGATTCCTTCTTTGTCGATGAGATCGGAAATCAAATCGGTCATATATTGACGCGCCACTGGATTGCCGAAGTCAAACATACGAAACTTCACGAGCGGACGCTCGGTGTTTCCCTCAAAGTTGGTAGTGACTTCACCGATAAACCAGTCGGGATGCTGCAGTGTCAGCGGCGTTCCAACGACCGCCCGTTCGGGTTCAAACCAAAGCAGAAACTTCATGCCACTAGCGTGTGCGGCATCGCTGATCGGCCTCAGGCCTTTGCCGTCGGGATGAGGAACTTCATTAACCCGCCAGTTTCCGGCATGCAAGAACCAATCCTCTTTGCCGAACACCTGGAACTCATCAACTGGACGGTCGGTGCCGTACCAGCCCGCGTCCATCCAGAAATTTTCAAAACCGATTTTTTCTTTGGTGATCTGATCAATGAGGCGCAGGCTTGTGGACGTCTTCATACCGCCCCAGACTGTGAAAGACACGGGCAGAACCACAGGCTTTCCGTCATATTGCGGGGTGTGATATTTGAGAATGTGCCGCCGCAAAATATTATGAGCGTCAATATCATCGCCGATCCAAGGGAGAAGCAGGACTTCCGGTGTCCTGATCTCCTCGTCGGCGTGCAAAAAGGCATGGATGCCTTGCATGCCGGCGCTCACGGCGATCGAGGTCCGTGTCGCGCGCGAGAAATTGATAGCCCATTTGCCCGGCCATCCTAAAGCGCCAATCAGCCCGCTTCCCGTTGTCTTGATATCGAAAAAGGGGATGGTATCGACGGTCTTCCCCCCGCTATCACTCGAAATCTGGAAAGATTCGAGCTGATTCAACGGTTTCTTGACCAGTGCATACGTATCCATAACGCCGCATCCCTTGGAATAGAGAATGGTTGGGATGGCCTCGCCTGTGACCGGAAAGGAAACGTCGAGCGCTTGGACGTATTCAAGTAATGGAGAGTCGACTTTGCCGACGTTCTTGAAGTAGGCGGTCCACTCGATCACGGGAGAGCCTCTAAATTCCAACGCTTCGACGCGAAATTCGAGTCCGGTCTTGGGGTCGGTCCAGCGAACGAGGTATTTCGTGCGGGCGCTATCCAATTGCTGGATTTCGATCTTCTTGGGCCAAGTCTTCAGTAGTTCGCTGGATCCCTGCCTGTCATAAAGGAATGAGACCGGGATTTGCGCATGGTCATTCAGGAGATGTTCTTGCAGCCAGTGACCACCCGATTGGTTTTGCGGGGCGGTTTGCTTACTCGGGAGCGGTTCTGCCACGCCTGGCATGATCAGGAAGACTCCAACAACCGCTAATGCAAGGAAGGGAAGGAACTGTTGAGTGATGGCACGATTTGGCATGAATTTCCGTCTTGGCCAGCTGTTCCTATCTCGGTCGCAAAGCACAAACCCTGATTTCATGTGAAGCTCACCCCAGATTGTTTTCTGTCAACACTATTGTTAACATTGTGCCGCGTCTGGCGCAAGGCGATTCAGATCGCATGATTTTTCCGGGAGCCCCGCAACGTTCTGGACGACACTGCTTTATCCTGATGACGTGCGAAGCACGTATCACCTAATGTAAAGCGATGGGAGACAACCAGAGTATGTCAGACGAGAAGCGGCGCTATCGCTCAGCTGCTTGGTTTGGGAAGACAGATAAGGACGGCTTTGTGCACCGCAGCTGGATGCGCAACCAGGGATTTCCCGACCATGTGTTCGATGGCCGTCCGGTGATTGGTATTTGCAACACCTGGTCCGAACTCACGCCCTGCAACGCTCATTTTCGTCAGATTGCCGAACGAGTCAAACGCGGCGTTTGGGAGGCGGGGGGCGTCCCCCTCGAATTTCCGGTCATGTCGCTGGGCGAGACCAACATACGGCCCACCGCCATGCTCTTCCGAAATCTGGTCAGCATGGATGTCGAAGAGTCGATACGGGCGAACCCGATTGACGGCGTCGTGCTGTTATGTGGGTGCGATAAAACTACGCCATCTCTCGTAATGGGAGCGGCGAGTTGTAACGTTCCCACCCTGGTCGTGTCGGGTGGCCCCATGCTCAACGGCAAGTATCACGGCCGAGACATCGGATCAGGGACGGCCGTCTGGCATTTTGAGGAGGAACTGAAAGCCGGCACCCTTAGCTCGCAGGATTTCAGGGAGGCGGAAGCGTGCATGTCACGCTCGGCTGGTCACTGCATGACCATGGGAACCGCCTCCACGATGGCTTGCATGGTTGAGGCTCTAGGCCTCGCTCTGCCGCAGAACGCGGCAATTCCGGCGGTCGATTCGCGTCGATACGTCCTGGCGCACCATGCGGGACGACGCATTGTCGAAATGGTTCGCGACGAATTGCGAATCGGGCAGATATTGACGCGAAAAGCATTTGAGAACGCCATCGTGGTGAACGGAGCCGTCGGCGGATCGACGAACGCGGTGATTCACCTTATCGCGATCGCGGGTCGTGTCGGGCTAAAGGTCACTCTCGAGGATTGGGATCGGCTGGGACGGAACGTTCCGACGCTCGTGGATCTCATGCCGTCGGGACGTTTCCTGATGGAGGACTTCTATTATGCGGGAGGCCTGCCTGCTGTGATTCGCGCACTCGGGCAACGCAATCTGATCCATCGCGACGTTCTCACGGTGAACGGTAAGACAATCTGGGAGAATTGCGAAACAGCCTCCAACTGGAATTCCGAGGTCATTCGTCCGCTGGAGAAACCGCTTGTCGAGCACGGCGGCATCGCCGTGCTTCGCGGCAACCTGGCGCCCGACGGAGCGGTCCTGAAGCCCTCGGCCGCCTCGCCGCAACTGATGCGTCACCGGGGTAGAGCAATCGTCTTTGAAAACATCGAACACTATAAAGAACGCATCGACAATCCCGAACTGGAAGTGGACGAGACTTGCGTGCTGGTGCTGAAGAACTGCGGGCCAAAAGGCTATCCGGGGATGGCCGAAGTGGGCAATATGAGTCTGCCCGCGAAGCTTTTGAAACGCGGAATCACCGACATGGTACGCATCTCGGACGCACGCATGAGCGGAACAGCCTATGGGACGGTGGTGTTACATGTATGCCCGGAAGCCGCAGTTGGCGGGACTCTTGCACTGGTGCGCGACGGCGACTTCGTGGAAATCGATGTAAAAGAACGCCGCATTCACCTGGATGTTTCGCAAGATGAGTTGGATCACCGACGCGACCAATGGGAGCCTCCGGCAATGCCCATGAAAGGCGGTTACCAGCAGCTTTATGTGGAACGTGTGATGCAGGCAAATACAGGCGCGGATCTCGATTTCCTGATTGGTTGCCGTGGCGACGACATTCCGCGCGAGTCGCACTAAGCTTGCGACGGGTGTCATTCAACTCCAGCGCGTCTGCGGCACCAACGAGTGCTGAGGTTAACGCCACCACTCGGACCTCAGTTCCACGCCTGCGATGACATCCGAAGGAACGCCGGGCGTTGGCGACCAGAGCTTTGGTCCTTCCAGTGGCCAGATCTTTTCGATGGGTTGCCTCCATTGGTGCAGAGAAAGATCGAATAGTCCCCAGTGAATCGGCATCAGCAAACCGTGGCCGCCCAGGGCGCGGAAGCCTCGGACCGCGCCTTCGGGTCCCATGTGAATATCGCCCCACAATGGATCTGAAGCGCCAATTTCGAGCATGGCCAAGTTGAATGGCCCAAACTTCTCCCCGATCTCGTGGAAGCCGGCCCATTCTCCGGAATCGGCTCCGAAGTACACACTGTGTTGCGGCCCTTGCAGCGCAAACGATGCCCACAACGTTTCGAAGCGATCGAAGAGGCTCCGGCCGGAAAAATGCCGCGCCGGAAGCGCCGTCAC
>Ga0181531_10000726_pt1 | contig 21608 bp, 23 predicted proteins | sample PEATcosm2014_Bin_38_FD_119743 | JGI IMG/M metagenome (GOLD analysis project Ga0181531, IMG submission 119743) | Peatland microbial communities from MTU Mesocosm Facility, Houghton, MI, USA - PEATcosm2014_Bin11_10_metaG | ecosystem: Environmental > Terrestrial > Soil > Wetlands > Peat | place... | reverse complement strand
TTCGTCGCGGCGATCAAGCGTCAACTCGGATTTCCCGGCAAGGTCTCGTTCAACGCCTATCTCTCGCCGGAGGGCTCCGGCTACAACTGGCACTTCGACGGGCGCATCGCGAGCACACTGCAGATCGAAGGCTCGAAGATCTGGCGCTACGCGAACCACCCGGCGCTGGCGTGGCCGCGCGGCAACGGCAGCATGCGCGCCGACGGCACGCCGCAGTACGCCGATCCGAGCGTGCAGGCGCAGCCGTGGGAACGGCTGAGCGCGTTCGACGAAAACGACGTCACCGAGGTGCTGCTCGAGCCGGGCGACCTGCTGATCTTGCCGGCCGGCGTGTGGCACGAAGCGCGCGGCGGCAGCGGCGGTTCGCTCGCGCTCAACCTCTCGTTCACGCCGATCTCATACACGCAGCTGGTCGGAAAGCTGCTCGACGGCGCACTCACGCCGGAGGAAGGCTGGCGCGGGCCCGCGCCGGTGCTGTCGCTCGATCCGTTCGGCGAGGTCGACCCCGCGGGGGTGGCCGCGATCTCCGCGCAACTCGCGCGCGCGGCCGACCTGCTGCGCTCGCTCAGCGGCGATAGCGCCGCCGTCGTGCGCGTATGGCAATCGTTCGTCCAGGGCGGAACGGTCGCTGCGGCGATCGGAACGGCACCAACGCGGGTGACGACGCCGGTGCAGCCGCAGCAGCGGCTGCGCGTGCGCGCCGACGGCGACTACGCGGCGCGGGTCGCCGACGGCGGCGCGACGCTGTGTCTGCTGGTCGGCACGTCCCACGAGCTGGAGCTGACCGGCGCCGCGATGCAGTTCGTGCAGCGACTGCTCGCCCAGCGCGAGTTCGTCGCCGCCGAGGCCGCGCAGTGGACGAACGGCGCACCGTTCGACTGGGACGAGGTGCAGTCGCTGCTCACCAGCCTGGCCCGCGAAGGCCTGCTGGAGGACGCGCCGCGTTGAAGCGCGCCCACGCCGCGCTGTCGACCGTGTCGGCGGGGATGCCCTCGCGCACGCCGGCGGCGGCGACGAAACGGCGCAGCGGTGCGAGCGCGATCGCTTTGAAGACGCCGGTCGCGACGCTGCGCCCGTTGCGTTCGATGTCCTGGCGCTCGATGACGATACCCGCGAGGTTGCCGTCGTCGTCGAAGAGACCGCCGCCCGAATCGCCGGGGCCGCAGCGCGCGCAGCGCACGATCAGCGTGCCGCTCGGCGCGTCGAGCAGCGCGAACGCCGACGTCGTCCAGGCTGCGCCGTACGGGTGGCCGACGATGGTGCCGTGCGCGGGACGCGCGGCGCCGAAGCGCGCGATCGCATAGCGGTCGCCGGGCGCCGGGCGAAACGCGACCAGCGCGAGATCCTCGGTGCGCGAGGTCGCGATCACCTGTGCCTCCTGGCCGCCCTGGGAAGAGAAGAAGCGCTGCACCCAACTGCCGCTGGGCACGTCGTCGCGCAAGTAGACACGCGGCGCGTTCAGATCGGCGACCACGTGCTTCGCCGTCAACACGAGCAACGTGCCGTCGCTGCGCCGCGCGACGATCTCACCGGCGCCGAACGCACCCGTGCCACTGCGCGCCGAACCCGTCATTCCGCCGACGGTGACGGTCGAGAGCTCGGCTTCGTGGGCCGGTGAATATTGTGGCGCGAGCGCCGAAACGGCGAGCGCCAGCACGAGCGGGAGCACGGTACCAGATACTCCCCTTCGGACCGCGCACGCGCCTGCGGCGCACAGAGAGAATCCGATGAGAATGCGCGCACGCTACCCCGCGGTCAGGACACCCTCGCGCAGGGTCGGCACGACGTCGAGCGTGTCGACCACCGCACAGCGCGCGAGATCGGCGACCGCGCCCTTGGCCGTCATCTCCAGCGCATGGTCGACGCTGGCGAGCGCGTCGACGAGCCGGTCGGCGACGGCACGGTAGAGGAGCGCGGCTGCACGCGCGCCGTCGTGCAGCTCGGCTTCGTCGAGCACGCGCAGCAACGCGTCGACCAGCGCACCGGCACCGAGCACGTCTTCGAGCGCGAAGGCGCCCTTCTCGCCGGAACACACGATGACGATCGGTCCGTCTTCGCGCGCCAACGCACGCGCCACCGCACTGCGGTTGAGCAGCGCGCCGGTGCGCACCGACGCCGCCGGGGCCGTCGCTGCCGCGCGGATCGCCCGGGTGCCGTTGGTCGTCGTCATGACGATCGTCTTGCCGGTGACGGCCGCGGCGTTCATCTCGGCCGGTGAGTTGCCCAGGTCGAAGCCGGCGAGTTTGGTGACGTTGCGCTCACCGCAGAGCAGCACCCGGTCACGGCCGAGGCGCTCACCCAGCGCCCGCGCCTCGTCGGGTTCCCCGACGGGAATCACCCCGGCTGCACCGTTGGCCAGCGCCGCAGCGATCGTCGAGGTCGCGCGCAGCACGTCGAAGACGGCGACGTGCGCCCCGCGGATCGCCTCGGTGGGCCAGGGCGGAGCGAGGAGGACTTCGATCGAGCGGCGCATCGGGCGCTACTGCGCTTCATGAGCCACAACGTCCTGGACCTCGTCGTCGAAGCGATCCCACACCTGCGCGGCGGCCTGGGCCCCGAGTCGGCGGGCTTCACCGCGCGTTTGCTCTACGAGAACCTGAGCCTGGACGCGTGCGCGGTCGTCGACGTCGAGCACGTTCTCGCCTACGTCGGAGTGGGCGAAGACCATCACCTGGTCGGCGGTCCGTCGCTGACCGGCTTGACCCACCGGGCGCTCTCGAGCGGTGAGGTCATCACCGCGCGCGCGAGAGAAGAGATCGGCTGTCCGGAGCCGAGCTGCCCGCTGACCTCGGTGACGATCGCGCCGTTCGTCGTGCGCGGCTCCGTCATCGGCGCGCTCAAACTCTACCGTGCCGGAACGCCGATCGCGGCCGACGACGAGCGGGTCGCGGTCGGCCTGGCGCGCGTGTTCTCGGTCTCGCTCGAAGCGGCGGAGCTGGACGCGCGCGAAGCGCTGGTCACCAAGGCCGAGCTCGACGCGCTGCGCGCGCGCGTCTCGCCGCACTTCCTGTTCAACACGCTCACGACGATCGCCGCGCTGACGCGGACCGATCCCGATCGGGCGCACGACTTGGTGGTCGATTTCGCGGCGTATTTCCGCGACTCGCTCGCGCCGCACAGCGAGTTCGTCTCGCTCGACGAAGAGCTCGAGCACGTCGAGCAATACCTGCGCTTCGAGCACGCGCGTTTCGCCGGTCTGCACGTCGCGTTCGAAGTCGATCCGCGCGCGCGCGTTGCGCCGGTGCCGGTGCTCTCGGTGCAGCCCTTGGTCGAAAACGCGATCGGCCACGGCATCGCGCCCAAAGGCGGGCGCGGGACGGTGCGCATCGGTGCGCGGCCGGCCGGCCAGGGCACCGAGATCGTGGTCAGCGACGACGGCGTCGGCTTCTCGCCCGGCAACGTGGCGCCGCGCGGCAACGGGATCGGGATGGACAACGTCAACCAGCGGTTGACCAAGCTGTTCGGCCCCGCCAGCGGTCTGCGCGTGACGAGCACCCCCGGCGAAGGCACCACCGTGCGCTTCTTCGTGCCGGCCTCGCTGCCGGCAGCAGCGCGCTGAACGTGCGCGCGCTGGTCGTCGACGACGAGCCGCTGGTCCGCAGCGAGCTGGTCTACACGTTGGGGAAGGTCGCCGAGGACGCCGAGATCACCGAAGCCGGCGACGCCGTCGAAGCGCTCGCCGCGCTCGCGGCGTCACCGTACGACGTCGTCTTTCTCGACATCGACTTGCCGGGCTTGAGCGGCCTGGCTGCGACCAAGGTCATCAACGCCATGCCGGCCGCGCCGCAGGTCGTCTTCGTGACCGCGCACGACACCTACGCCGTCGACGCCTTCGAGCTCGCCGCGGCCGACTACGTGGTCAAGCCGGTCTCGCAAGAACGGCTGGCGCGCACCCTCGAGCGGTTGCGCGCGCTGCGCGGTGCCGGGCAGCCGACCGGGACGGCACTCACCCGCGTCGCGCTCGAGGACGGCGAGCGTACGCGCTTGGTGAAGCTCGCCGACATCCGCTACGTGCAGGCCAACGGCCACCTCGTCACCGCGCGCATCTACGAGGGCGACCTGCGTTGGAAAGGCGCGCTCACCGAGGCCGCCGCGCGGCTGGAGCCGGCGGGTTTCCTGCGCGTGCACCGGGCGTATCTGGTCAACCCCGACCGGGTGGTCGAGGTCGAGCCCTACTTCGGGGGCACCTACCTCTTGCGCGTCGACGACAAGCAGCGCAGCGAAGTCCCCGTCTCGCGCGGCTTCCTACCCGCCGTGAGAAAGGCGCTGGGCCTGTAGGCTAATCGAGTGCTTGGACTTGGTTGGTCGAGAAGACGCGGAAGCGCGTGTCGAACGAGTGCGCTTCTTGGTGTTTGGTGATGCGGCTGTGGATCAGCACGTCGCGCGCGATGCGGCCGTTGCCCAGGTCGCGGGGGGCGCTCGTCTCGACGCGGATCAGCGGCGCCTGGCCGGTCGCGGGCGGCTGCAGCCGGCCCTGGCGGACGAGATATTTCACGATGTCGTTCTGCACCGACATCGGCAGCGAGCGGAAGTCGTCGTCGATCGTCGGCGCGAATTCGACCGTCTTCGGCTCGGGTTTGTTCTCGACGTAGCGGACGACGGCGTCCCAATCGTCGGCGGCGATCGCCATGAAGCTGCAAAAGTAACGGTGAACGATCCGGTCCGGCGCCTTCATGGCCTCGGTCCGATCGACGCGCACGCGGGTCGCGATCTTGCGCGCTCGCACGGCGAGCGTCATCTGCAGCTCGGGTTCGCCGAGCACGACGGGCGAGACGAAGGCCAGGCCTTCGCGAGCGATCGCCATGCCCATCACGGCGACGGACTTGCCGCCGCTCATCGCCAGCGCTTGGAACTTGCCCTGGCGCGCGCCAGTCGCCCCGTTTTCGAACCACAGGGTATCGCGCTTGCCGAAGAGCTGATCGAAAAGCTGCACTGCGCCCATCCTACACCCGGTATCGGCAAAGAACCCCCTCCGAGGGCGCGTCGTGACCGGACTTTGACAGAGTGTGACCGGACACGGGCGCTCGTTCGGTTATGTCGGTCGCTCTGTTCGAGGAGCGACGGGAACGACCGACGTGAGGCGTTCTCCCCGTAGGTATCGGCGCAGGTTCGTCTCGATGACAGCGACCGCCCGCCGGGCGGGCACGTCGGCACCGTAGCCGGCGACGTGCGGCGTGATCAGCACGTTGGGCGCCGACCACAGCGGATCGTCCAGCGGGAGCGGCTCGGGATCGGTCACGTCGAGGCCGGCCCCGGCCAAGCGGCCATCCCGCAGCGCCTCGACGAGGGCAGCTTGGTCGACGATCGGCCCGCGCGCGATGTTGACCACGACCGCTCGCGCCGGCAGCGCGGCCAGCGCGCGGGCACCGATGAGCCCGCGCGTCTCGGGGGTGAGCGGGCAGGCCAGCACGACCGCATCGCAACGCGGCAAGAGATCGGCCAGCCGCATGACCGACACGCTCTCGTCTGCCAGCGGGTCGGGCGAACCCGAGCGGGTGACCGCGAGGACGTGCGAGCCGAGCGCGCGCAGCCGCACCGCGATCGCGCGGCCGATGTTCCCGAAGCCGATCACGGCGACGGTGGCCTCGTTGAGGGTCGCGATGCGCCCGGCGTCGCGCGCGTCCCAGCGGCGTTCGGCGACCGACCGGAGAGCCTCGGGGATGCGCCGCAGCAACGCCAGCAACAGCGCGACGGCGTGTTCGGCGACCGTGGGGGCGTAGGCGTCGCCGACGTTGGCGATCGTCACCCCGGCCGCGGCACCGTGCTCTTGGACTTGGTCGTAGCCCATGGTGACCAGTTGCAGCCAGCCCAGCCGCGGCGTGTACTGCTCGAGCACCGGGACGAGGGCGGCGTCGTAATGGGTCGGCCACAGCCACACGGCGTCGGCGTCGGCCGCCTCGCGGTGCAGGGCGGCAGCGTCCTCGACGACCACCAGCTCGACCCCGTGGGCTGCCGCCAGCGTGGCGAGCTGCGGGCGAAGGACCGGCGAGCGGAAGACGACGCGCATCGGCGGCCCCTTTCGCCGCGCGGCACGGGGTGCATTTCAGGCCGCGATTCGGCCGTTTCGTGCAGCGGTCCGGGACGGGCGGCGAGATGCACCGGTAGCGTGGAGGCGTGGCTGAACGACCGATCCTCATTGCCGTCACCGGCGACGTCCCCGACCAGATCCGCGCCTTTGCCGCGGATCTCACCGCCGAGCTGCGCGGGCAGACCGTGCGCGTGCTGCACGGCACGGGGCCGCTCGCCTCGCGCGCGCTGCGGGCGCGGTTCGACATGAGCGTGTGGCTCGAGGGCGACGCCGTCGCGCGCGACGCGCGCCACGCCGACTACCGGGTGCGTTACGACGGCGGGGTGTGGATCGTCGCCCGCGACGGGACGGTCGTCGGCGCGCGCGATGCCGTGCGGTTCGTCGCCGATCGGGCCCGCGCGCTGCGCGTGCAGAACGGCGTGGCCGCGTGATGGACGCGATGAGCGATCGCATCGCCACCGTCGCGGCGGCCATGGTGAGCGGCGGGCGAGGCGTGGTCGCGTTCGACGCGTGCGACACCCAGGCAGCAGGCTGGGAGCGCTACGTGGGTGGTGCGCTTCTCTCCGATGAGTCGATACGAAGCACCGGTGTGCGTGGCACCCTCGTCGGAGCCTTGCGGGCGCGCGGTATCGTGCCGGGGATCGCGCTGGGCGGCGGTACGACGGTCGTGCCGGGCACCGACGGCGAGCTGCTCGCCGAAGGGCTGGACGGCGCACGCCGTCGGCTGGCCGAGTACGCGCTGCTGGGGGCGGGTTTTGCGACCTGGCGCGCGAGCTTCCGGGCGCTCCCGTCCGACGCCGCGATCGACGCCAACGCCGAAGCGCTCGCGCGCTTCGCGGCGTTCGCGCAAGAGAGCGGGATGGTGCCGGTCGTCGAACTCGACGTGCGCAACGAGGGCGCGCACACGATCGCTGCCGCCGCGCTCGGTGCGGAGCGCGTGCTGCGGCGCAGTGTCGACGCGCTCGCGCGGACCGGCGTCGCGTTCGACGGGCTGGTGCTCGCGCCGACCATGGTGTTGGCGGGCACGATGAGCCCGCTCGCCGACGTCAGCGACGTCGTCACCTCGACCTTGCGCGTGCTCGGCGCGACGGTGCCGGTCGCGGTCGCAGGGATCGCGTTTCTGATCGAGGCGCAGCCGCGCATCCACGCTGCGCAGCGCCTCTGCGCGCTCAACCGTGCGATGCCGCGCCGGCGGCCGTGGCCGCTGAGCTTCACCGCGAACCGGTTGCCGCTGCACCGCGCATATTGTCTGAGCGCCGCCGCGTGCGGTGCATACACCGCGAAGCTCGAGGACCCGCGCACGTTGCCGCTCGCCGCCTGAGAACGACGCGCGCCGCGCCGGAGGGGGACGGGCGGCGCTTGCGAAGCCCCCCGGAATGTCCTTTGCCCAGCGGCTCTTTGCCACCAGCTCCGTCGAGAAGCTGCGCGAACAGAGCAAGAACAAGACGCTCCGGCGTGCGCTGACCGCGAAAGATTTGGTGTCGATCGGCCTGGGCACGATGATCGGCGGCGGTATTTTCACCACCGTCGGGACCGGCGTCCAAGGCGCCGGTCCCGCCGTGTTGGTCTCGTACCTGCTGGCCGGGCTGACCTCGTTCTTCGCCGCGCTGTGCTACGCCGAACTCGGCGCGATGGTGCCGGTTGCTGGCAGCGCATACACGTTCGCGTACGCGACGATGGGCAAGTTGTTTGCCTGGATCATCGGCTTCGCGCTGATCTTCGAGTACGGTATCAGTGCGGCGCCGGTGGCGCAGCAGTTCTCGGCCGCCATCCAGGAGATCCTCAAGGATGTCGGCCTGGTGGTGCCGAGTTGGGCGCAGACGTCCAACTTGGTGATCAACGGGCCATGGTGGCTCCCCTCGAGTTACGATCTCGCGCACTCGCAGTGCGACCTGGTCGGTGCGCTGTTCGTTTTGGCGCTCAGCGCGCTGCTTTCCATCGGCATCCGTGAGTCGGCCGGTGCCAACAACATCTTCGTCGTGCTGAAGATCTCGGCGCTGCTGGTCTTCATCGTGGCCGGCGCGTTTCTGTTCCACGCCGCGAATTTGCACGACTTCGCGCCGCGCGGCTGGGGCAAGCTGGTCCCCTTCGGCGGCGCGGTGGAAGCCTCGCAGCCGTACGGGATCATCCCGATCGCGGCGCTGGTGTTCTTCAGTTACATCGGCTTCGACACCGCCACGACGACGGCCGAAGAGTGCAAGAACCCCCAGCGCGACATCCCGCTGGGCGTCATCGGTGCGCTGGTGATCGGGACCGTCATCTACGCGCTGACCGCGATCGTCCTCGTCGGCGCCGTGCCGTGGATGCACGTTCCGGCGAAAGACCCGCTCGTCTACGCGCTCGCGCCGCTGCACCAGCCGATCCTCACGTGGGTGATCACGGTCGGCATCCTGGCCGGCACGACGAGCGTTGCGTTGGCCTCGCTGCTCGGGCAGAGCCGGATCTTCTACGTGATGGCGCGCGACAAGATGCTCCCGCCGGCCGTCGCGCACGTGAGCCGGCGCTTCAAGACGCCGGTCACGACGACGGTGATCACCGGGGTCGCGGTCGCGGCGCTGACGCTCATCGTCCCACTCAACGAGCTGCTCAACCTGGTGAACATCGGCACGCTGATCGCGTTCTCCGTCGTCTGCGCCGGCGTGCTCTATTTGCGCGCGCGCAAGCCGGACATCCCGCGCACCTTCCGCGTCCCGTTCGTTCCGCTCTTCCCGATTCTCGGGATCGTGTTCTCGATGTTCCTGGCCGTCTTCGGCCTCTCGCGCACGACCTGGATCTGGTTCGTCATCGCGCTGGTGGTGGGGCTCGTCTTTTTCTTCGGCTACGGCTTCTGGAAATCCGATCCGGAACGGATCGAAGCCGTGGTCGAGCCGGAGGGGCTCGAGGAGTACGCGTAGGAGTTCCCGCGCATGGCCTTCGACAGCTTGCGTTCGTACCTCGAGGAGTTGCGCCGCAAGGACCTCCTGTCCGACGTTGCGGGGGCCGACTGGAACCTCGAGATCGGTGCGCTGACCGAGGTCGTCGCGACCTCGAAGCGGCCCCGCGCATTGCTGTTCGACGCGATCGTCGGCTCCTCGGCGGGCTTTCGGGTCGCGACCAACCTCTACTCGGCACCGCGGCTGCAGGCGCTCGCGCTCGGGCTGCCGGACGATCTGCCGCCGGTCGAAGTCGTGGCGCGCTGGCGCGAGGTCTCGCGCACCCACACGCCGCGCCCGCCGCGCGTCGTCGCCGACGGGCCGGTGCGCGAGAACGTGCAGACCGGTGACGACGTCGATCTGCTGAAATTCCCGACGCCGTTCTGGCACGAGTTCGACGGCGGTCGCTTCTTCGGCACCGGGGACGTGGTGATCACGCGCGATCCCGACGAGCACTGGGTCAACCTCGCGCCGTATCGCGCGCAACTGCACGATGCGAAGACGCTGGGGCTGATGATCTCGCCGGGCCACCACGGCTGGCTGCAGATGGAGAAGTTCTGGGCGCGCGGCGAGGACGCGCCGGTCGTCATCGTCGCCGGTCAGGATCCGCACACCTATGCGGCGGCCTGTCTGCCGGCCAAGTGGGGAGAATCGGAATACGACATCGCCGGCGCGTTCGCCGGCGCGCCGATCGACGTGATCGTGGAGCCGCGCACGCAGTTGCCGATCCCGGCCACCGCCGAGATCGCGGTCATCGGCCACGTTCCCCCGCTGGCACGCGAGAGCCGCGAGGAAGGTCCGTTCGGCGAGTGCACCGGGTACTATACCGGCCACGGACCGAGCCTGGTCGTCCACGTCGACGAGGTGTGGCATCGCAACGATCCCATCATGCAGGGCAGCCCGACCATGCACGGCTCGGCGATGATGCACTCGCTGGGTGCCGAGATCTTCACCAGCGCGATCGTGTGGGACAGCGTCGAGCGCGAAGTTCCCGGCGTCGCCGGCGTCTACTCGCTCTACCAGCCCTGTCAGGCCGGCTCGTACCTGATGGTGGTCGCCATCCGCCAGCGCTTCCCCGGCCATGCGAAACAGGCGGCGCTGGCCGCGCTCGCCTCGCACGGCACGATCTTCATGAACAAGTCGGTCGTGGTCGTCGACGAGGACGTCGACCCGGCCGACCTGAACGAGGTCGTCTTCGCGATCACGACGCGTTGCAATCCGGTCGAGGACATCGACGTCATCCGGGGAATTCCGGGGACCTTCCTCGATCCGCGCATCCCACCCGACCGGCGTGCCGCCAAAGACCCGACCACCTCGACGATGGTCATCAACGCCTGCCGGCCGTATACGTGGCGCGATCAGTTCCCGCGGGTGAACGTCATCTCGAAGGACCTCAAGGCGAGCACGCTCGCCAAATGGGGCACACGATTGGAGCTCGCATGAACACCAGTACCGCCGCAGCGACGCCGGTCGCCAGCACGCGGATCTCGGCCGCCGCGCTCAACATGATCGTCGTGCTCGCGGCAGCCCAAGCGATCGCGTACATCGACCGCGTGAACCTCTCGGCCGTCACGCCGGTGCTGATTCGCTCCTATCACTACACGCCGGCGGCGATCGGACTGCTGATTTCGATCTTCAACGGCGCCTACACGCTGGCGTTCCTCCCGGCCGGGCCCTTCGTCGACCGGGTGCGCGGGCGGATCGGCTACCAGGTCGGCGTCACGCTGTGGTCGGTCTCGACGATCCTGTGCGGCATCACGACCGCGTTCACGTCGTTGGCGATCTTTCGCGGCTTGGTCGGCGTGGGCGAGGCGCCGCTGATTCCCGCCGGACAACTGATCATCTCCGAGACGGTTCCGCGGCGGTCGCGCGCCGCCGCGATCGGTGCGTTCTTCGCCGGCAACAAGGTCGGGCTGGCGGTGGGGATCCCGTTCGCCGCCTGGGCGTTCCACGCGCTCGGCCTGGCGTGGGTGTTCTACCTGACCGGCATCCTCGGCATCCTGTGGCTGGTGTGGTTCTCGTTGTCGTATCGCCACGCGCCGCCGGCACCGCCGCAGCCGGCACGCGGCGGGGTGACCTGGGCGACCCTGCTGCGCTCGCGCCAGGTGTGGGGCATCATGCTCGGCCAGGCGTGCTACTTGTTCGTGTACTACCTCTACGCGTCGTGGCTGCCGGAGTATCTGGTGCGCCAGCGCCATTTCACGGTGCTCCACAGCGGCTACTTCACGGTGATCCCGTTCGGCTTGGGTTTCCTAGCGACCATCGCCGGCGGTTGGGCCAGCGATCGGCTCATCGCGAGCGGGCTGCGCGTGACGCTCTCGCGCAAGCTGTTCGCCTGCGGCGGCCTGGTGCTGGTGACGGTGTTCACGCTGCTCACGAGCTACGCGACGACGACCGCGGTCGCGGTGGTCAGCATCACGGTCGCGGTGCTGAGCTTCAGCCTGGCAACCGGAGCGATCCAGTCGATGGCGGTCGACATCTCGCCCAAGCACGTCGTCTCCTCGATCGTCTCGCTGCAGATGTTCGGCGGGAACGTCGGCGGGACGCTGGCCGGGATCATCCCCGGCGTGCTGATCACGCGCACCGGCAACTTCGAGGCGGTGATGCTGCTGACCGCGGGGATCGCGCTCGCCGGCTGCGTGTTCTACGCACTGCTGGCCGGTAACCTCGATCGCGAGATGACCGCCCCGGCGTAGTGCCGGCAGGCGTCAGCGTGGCTCGGTAGCGATCGAGAAGAGGAAGTCGACGGCTTCCTCGCGTCGGCGGAAGACGCCGAGCCGCTCGCCGATGTTCGTGAGCGCGAAGATGCGCGGGACGCTGCCGTGCTCGGCGATCAGGATCGCGACCCGGCCACGCCGGCGGCGATTGAAGAGCAGCAGCTCGGAGAGGAAGGTCGAGTCGACGCTCGTCGCGGTGGTCAGGTCGACCAGCACCGGTCCGGCATGTGCCACGTTCGTGAACGAGGCACGAAATTCGGGGTAGCGCGAGATGTCGAGTTCGCCGGTGAAGGAGAGGACCTGGAAGTCGTCGTGCACGTCGCTCCGAGCTCGAGGGACGGGAAAGATCGGTACGGTTGCGTACCGTTCTGCCCTCCCGGCGGCGCGCCCCTGCGCCGCAGCCGCGCGAAATCCCCCAGCAAACGCGCGAACAAGCGGTCGCTAGCTCGGCCGTTGGAGGGCCACGATCTTCGCGTAGACGTCGCGCGCATCAGGGACGGCCTCGAAGCGGTCGAGCGTCGGCGTCGAGAAGAACGATCGGTTGTCGCCGGCGCCCCACAACGACGAGCCGTGCGAGGCTTTGAAGCGTATTGTTCCGCTGCCGCCCGGGCCCGGTGAGAACTCGATATCGTCGAATGCGCTCCCGGCGTAGCGCCGAACGGCGCTCATCCAGCCGGTGCGCACGATGTACGCAGCGCCGTCGGTGAGCGCGTAGCGCGTGTTCGCGCGCAGAGCGGCGTCTGCGAAGAAGCGGCCGACGATGAAGTAGAGGCCGATCAGGACGAACGGGATGCCCCAGAATGCCATGAAGACGGGCGCCCTCCGTATGGAGAGAACGCCGACTTCCCAGAAGATCGCAAAGCCGCCCCAGAGAAGCGAAAACGGAATGGCAAGCGCGTCGGCCCGACGGAGCCGAATTCCACGTGGCGGGGCGCCCGTCCAACGAATGGTTTCGCCCGGGGCGATGGCATTCTCCAGGACGCGCAGCGCCGGTTCCCAGGCCGTGGACGTCATCGTCCTCGCGGTTCCCTGACGGGCGAGAGGCGCCTGCGCGCGAGTCCTGACACCTGATCGTTGAGAAATCGCGGGTTTAGCCAGTTTCCGCCTTTCCCTGGTCGGGTATCGCCTAAACCAAGCAGGCATCGTTGCGGTGCTTGGATCCCGGGTGGTGCATTCGTCGGTGCGAGACGCCACCAGAAGCGTTGCACGTGCACGATCGGAACGACCCGGCTCCGCAGGGGCTTCACCTCCGTCTCGAGATCGTCCGGCCGCGCGTCGTCGACGCGCTCGCGCGACTCGACCGCGCGCCGGTTCACATCCTGTGCGCGCCGCCCGGCAGCGGCAAGACGACCGCGTTGCTCCAATACGCCGCGCAGCAGCCCGACGTTCGCGTCCTCACCCTCCCCGCGCGCGCGTCACGAACACAGGTGCTCGCGTTGCTCACCTCGCTCCGGGGGGCGCCGCTGACGGTCATCGACCGGGCTGACGCCGCCTCGCCCGCGGGCCACCACGTGCTGCTCGAGCGCATCGAGGAAGATTGGCGGCACGGTCGGCGCTATCTGCTCGGCGTCACCTCGCGCACGGCGATGCGCATGCAACCGTTGCTCGCGCGCGGCATCGCGGCGATGGCGGATGCCGCGGTGCTCTCGTTCGACTTCGCCGACATCGAAAGTCTGGCGAGGGCGCACGCCGTGGCCGCCGACGCGATGGATATCGAGCAGCTACGGTACGACACGGACGGCTGGCCGCTCGCGGTCGCCTGGCTCTTGCGCGACGTGGCCCGGAGCGGTCGCGCGTTACGCGGCGCGTTCGCAGAATGGCGTGCGCAGAACGGCCACTTGCTGCTGGAATGCGTCACCGATGCCGACGAGCGTGCCGACGCGAAGGAGGCGTTCGTCTCGGCGCTGTGGTCGCTGGGCGACCCGGCATCGCAACGATCGCTCGACCGGCTCGAAGCCGCCGGCTATCCGATCATTCGCATGCGGACCGGGCTGCGGCCGTACCGCCTGCTGGTGCCGATCGCTACCGACCTTCCCGTCGGCGTCGTGGCCGAGGCGTACGGTCGCCGGTTGGTGCTGACGCTGTTCGGCCGCTTTTCCTGCCGGATCGCGGACCAGCCGGTCGGGTTCGTTCGCCGTCGCGACCGCAACGTGCTCGCCTACATCGCGCTCGCACCCGATGCCACGGTCACGCGCGCCGAGTTGCTGGCGACCTTTTGGCCCGACGCGTCGCGCGCGGTCGCCTCGCAAGGTTTGCGAACGACGTTGTATCGGCTGCGGCACGCCGTTGCCGACGCGGCCGGCTGCGACGCCGGCCGCTACCTGCGCATCGACGACTCGGTCGGTCTCGAGTTGGACTGGGTATCGATCGACGCGCGCACGTTCCGGCGTTGCGTCGAGCTGGGCGTGGCCGAGGAGGCCGTCGGCGACCGCGGTGCCGCACGCGACCACTATCTGCAGGCGGAGCGGCTCTATACCGATTCGCTGCTCGCCTCCGAGGGCGTCGAGCCGATGCTGCGGGCGGCGGCGGCGGAATACGAGCATCTGGCGAACGAGGTGTTGACGCACTTGGTCGCGATCTACGCCCGCGACGGCGATGCGAAATTGCACCGGGCGTTCGCCGCACGCCGTGCGGCGCTGGACTACGAGCGCCGCCGATCGCCCGCGCCGGGCGAGGCCAGCTCGAGGTGGTCGCCGATCATGACGTCGATCTGATCGAGCGCTCCGCCGCCCAGCTCGATGACCGCCTTGGCTTTGCGGCAGGTCAGCGCGAGGCGGTTGGGCTTCACGTTGCGTTCGATCTTCAGTACCTGACCGGTGCGGTCGACGAACAACACGTCGATCGCGCAGCGCATGCCCATGGTGTGGATCGCGTGGCACGAGGTCAGCCAGACGCCCTCGTCGCGCTGCACGGTCGCACGCGCGAGCAGGCCGATCGCCTGGCGGAAGAACCCGGTCAGCCGGTCGATGCGCGTCGCGATGATCGCGCCGGTCGTCGTATTGCGCAGAATGGCCATCCCGGTCAGATCCACGAACCCAAGCCGAGCGACGCGCCGATCGTCGCCGCCAGGTATGGCCCGAAGGCGACCGGCTCCCGCCGGCGTCGCCGCGCGAGGCTGAGCAGCACGACGATCAGCGAAGCCGCCCCGGCTGCCAACGTGATCCCGGCCATGCCGACCAGCGCACCGCCCAGCGCGGCCAGCTTGACGTCGCCCCAGCCCATGCCGCGACCGCGCGAGACGAGCGCCAACGCGGCGAACGGCACGAAGGCGAACGTCGCGCCGAGCAGCGGCGACCACTCGTGCCGCAGGGCCGCCAGGGCCAGCGTGAGCGCCAACGGTCCGAGCGTGAACAGATCCGGGATCATCCCGATCCGCATGTCGGTCGCCGCGCAGACGGTCAGCGAGAGCACCGCGAAGAGCAGGATCGCGGCGTCGAGCGGGGAGGGCCCGTGCAGGCCGACGGCGGCGCCGATCGACGCGGACGCGACGAGGAACACCCACTGCGGCACAGCCAGCGGCGGCGGACCGTCGCTCGCGCGCTCGAGCCCGGCGTACCAGTGCGCGGCAATGCGGTACCCGACCCAGCCGGCGGTCCCGAACAGCGCCGCGCCCACGGCTGCCGAAAGGACGACGATCAGCATCACCGGTGCTCGGCGAACTGGGCGATGACCGGTCCGAAGATCATCAAGTAGAGCGAGGGGATCATGAAGAGTCCCATCGGGATGATCATCTTGATGGGCAATTGCGCCGCTTTCTCTTCGGCCCGCATCCAGCGGCGGTCGCGCGATTCCTTCGCCAGCTCTCGCAAGACCTCGCTCAGATCGGAGCCGAGCTTCTCGGCTTGGACGATGGCCGAGACGGTCATCGTCAACGAGTTTTCGTTCAACCGCTCGGCGAGCGCGTCGAGCGCGTCGCGGCGCGAACGGCCCAAACGGATTTCCGAGAGCGTCGAGGTCAGCTCTTCGTGCAACGGGCCTTTGGTCACCCCGGTCGATGAGATCAGCGCGGCGTTGAGCGCGAGGCCGGCCTGGACCGTCGTCGAGAGCAAGTCGAGGAACTCCGGCAAGTCTCGCCCGACCGATTCCTTGCGCGCCTTGATCGCGCGCGAGAGCATGATGTTGGGCGAGCGCCAGCCGACCAGCGCGATCAGGATTCCGATGATCGCGCCGAGCGTGACGTTGTGGAGGAAGATGATCAGGGCCAGCCCGATGCACAGCCCGATGCCGAGTGCGCCGATGCCGCGCAGCGCGAAGGTCCCGGGCGTCACCTCGTACCAGCCCGCTTCGTTGAATTTGCTCTGCAGCGCCGAACGGCGTTCGGTGCTCACGATCTGGTCGATGATGAGCTTGCGCTGCGAGACGAGTTGCTCGTCGACGCTCTCGAGCTTCTGGATGCGCGACTTGAGGACGTTGGTCCGCGGCAGCATCGAAAAGGCGATCAAGAAGATCGAGAGCGCCGCGAAGATCGAGATGCTGAACGGCAGCGTCACGGGTCGATCTGCACGATCTTCATGATGGAGAAGATGGAGAGCGCATCGAGCCCGAGTGCGACCCCCAGAAAAACCAGACCCAGCGGCGTGAACAGCATCGCGTTGCGCATGCTCGGCTCGGCGACGACCAAGAAGCCGCCCAGCCCGACCGGCAAGAGGCCCAGCAGCCAGCCCGTCGCGCGTCCCTGCGCGGTGATGGCACTGACCCGGCGCAGCAGCCGACGGCGATCGCGGATCGTGTCGGCGAGCCCGACGAGAATGGCAGCCAGGTTTCCGCCGGACTGCGACTGCACGCGCAACACGCGAGCGAGCATTGCCGTCTCGGGGTTGGTCATCCGCAGGGCCATCTGGTCGAACGCGTCCAGAATGCTCATCCCGACGTTGTTGAGGCCGATCACGCGCGTGAACTCGGTCTTGATCGGGCTGCGGCTTTCCTCGGCGGTCATGATGAACGCCTGACGAATCCCCAAGCCGACGCGAACACCGCCGGCGAGCGTGCGCAGCGCTTGTTCCAACTGATCCTGAAAGCGGACCACGCGCCGCCGGCGGTGGAATCGCACGTACCATCCGGCGATGTAGCTGGTGAGCCCGCCGCACAGGACCAGCAGCAGGATACCGACGAGCGGGTTCGGGCGGAACAAGAGGATCAAGACGGTCCACGACCCGGCGCCGATACCGATCATGATGAACCCGTATCGCTGCGGTTCGACATGCATGCCGGCCAGCTCGAGATCGGTGCGAAAGCTGTCTCCGAAGGCCGTCACCCGCGTCGAAATCGCGCCCCAGAACGAGGCGATGAAGAAGCCTAGCGTCCCCAGCACACCGGCCAGGATGAGGATCGGTCCTAACGCGACCATGCGGCCTCCTTGAGCGATGCCGGCGTGTTGAAGAGGACCGGATCGAACGTGATGCCGAGCTCGGCGAACCGATCCAGGCACTTGGGCTGAACGCCGGTCGGCTCGAAGTCGCCCAGGACCTTGCCCTGCGGGCTGAGCCCGTGTTGCTGATAGCGCACCAGCTCTTGGGTGGTGACCACCTCGCCCTCCATGCCGATGATCTCGCTCACGCCGACCACCCGCCGCGAACCGTCGCGCAGGCGTGCCACCTGGATGACCAGGTTGATCGCGCTCGCGGCCTGTTCGCGGATCGCCCGCAAGGGGAGGTCGTAGCCCGACATCATGACCATCGTCTCGACGCGCGAGAGCGCGTCGCGGGCGGAGTTGGCGTGAATCGTCGTCAGCGAGCCGTCGTGGCCGGTGTTCATCGCCTGGAGCATGTCGAGTGCTTCGCCGCCGCGGCACTCGCCGATGACGATGCGGTCCGGCCGCATGCGCAGCGCGTTGCGCAGCAGGTCGCGAATGCCCACCGCACCGATGCCTTCGAGGTTGGGCGGCCGCGCCTCGAGCCGGACGATGTGCGGTTGGTCGAGCTTGAGCTCGGCGACGTCTTCGATGGTCACGATGCGCTCGGCGCGCGGGATGAAGCTCGAGATCGCGTTGAGCAGCGTCGTCTTGCCGGAACCCGTCCCGCCGCTGACGAGGATGTTCTGGCGCGCCTCGACGGCCGCGCGCAGAAAGTCCGCGACCGGGGCGGTCATCGCGCCGATCGCGATCAGATCCTCGATGTGGAGCCGATGGGCCCCGAAGCGCCGGACGGTGAGGACCGGTCCGTCGACCGAAAGCGGCCCGATCACGGCGTTGATACGGGAACCGTCCGGTAGCCGGGCGTCCACCATCGGGCTCGACTCGTCGAGCCGGCGGCCCAGCGGTGCGATCATGCGCTCGATGACGATGCGCAGCTGACGGTCGTCGACGAACTTCTTGGTCGTCCTCTCGATGCGGCCGGCGCGCTCGACGAAGACGTTGTCGTGTCCGTTGACCATGATCTCGGTGACGTCGTCTTCGTGCAGCAGGCTCTCGAGCGGACCCAGGCCCAGCGCTTCCTCGATGACCTCGCGGCGGATGCGCGCCGACTCTTCGGCGGTCGCGACGTCGGTCCGGGTCGCCAGAAACTCGGTTGCGATCCCATCGATCTGGTCACGCAACTCGGCGCGCATCTTGGCGTCCGTATCGGCCCGTCCGGCGGCGAAGAAGTCGATACGGGTCAAGATCAGCGCGTGGAGTTCGGTCTTGAGCCGGTCGACGGCGGCCGAGGTGCGCGAGGGTGCGTTCGGTTTGCGGTCACTCGCCGACCCGACCCGGGCGGTCGCCTCGGCGGCGCGGGGCTCCCGTCCCGCGCGCGGCTCACGCCGGTCGCCGATCGGCTTTTCCGTCGATTGGGTCAGCTTGTCGAGCACGAAGGTGGGCGAACTCGCGAGCGTGCTCACGAAGCCGGCGAAGACCTTGGCGAATTTCCGGTCGTGTTCGTCGGGAAGCTCGACGGTGACCGAGACCCGAAGCGCCCGCTCGATCTCGACCTGACGCAGATCGCTGGTTCCGCGAAAGTTGTTGAGGACGAAGGCGATATGGGTGGTCGGGATACCGAACCGCTCCATCGCCGAGAGCATCGCTCGTGCGGCGCCGACGCCCATCAACGTCGGCTCGGTCACGACGATGATCTTGGTGGCGCGGGAAATGAACGGGCGCACGGTCGCCGCGAACGGCTGCGGTGCATCGACGACGACGAGCGCGTCTTCCGGCAGCCGGGCGATCGCGCGGCCGATGGCGTCGGCGGTTTGAATGAACCCGTCCTCGTACGTGCGCGCCAGCTCCATGACGATCAGGCCCGTTTTGGTGCTGGTGATGGCGGGCGCGCCCATGACGCGGCCGGCGTCGAGGTCGATCGCGATGTCGTACCAGACCGCGAGACTCCGCTTGCCGGTCAGGTCGGCATCGACGATGACCCGCTCGGCACTCGAGGGAAGCTCCTGCGCCAGTTTGATCGCGATGTTGGTCGCGCCGACGCCTCCCTTCGCCCCGACCACGACGAAGATGCGCTGGCTCATGACTCCGACCCAGGTGCGCCGGCGAGTGCCTCGACGAACTCGCGGAAGGTGCTCTCGAAGCGGTGATCCCGCTCGTGGGGCAGCTCCGCGCTCACCCGAATGTGCAGCGTGCGCTCGATGTCCGTGCGTTCGATGGTGCCGATGCCGCGCGCGTCGCTCAGCAGGAAGGCGATGCGCGAGGAGGCGATACCGGCCCGGCCCATGGCCTCGAGCAACGCACGCGCTGCCCCGATGCCCAGGCGCGAAGGCTCCGAGACGACGATGATCTTGGCCGCGCGGGTCACGAACGGGCGCACCGTTGCAGCAAACGGTTGCGGTGCATCGACGACGACCAAGGCGTGTTGCGAGAGGCTGCCCAGCGTGCGCAGCAGCGAGCTCGAGGTCTGGATGAGGCCGTCCTCGTAGGTTCGCGCGAGTTCCATCACCAGGAAGCCGTCCTTGACCTTTGCGACCGCGGCCGCGCCGACCGTGCGGCTGAGGTCGAGATCTTCGGTGAGGTTGTACCAGACGGCGAGATTGCGTTTGCCCGCCAGGTCCGCGTCGACGATCAAACGCTCCCCGTGGGCGGGAAGGCGTTGGACCAGTTTAGTTGCGAGCGTGGTGGCTCCGACGCCGCCCTTGGCGCCGACGACGCAGAAGACGCGCTGGGTCACGGCGGCGGTTGACCGGGCGTGGTGACCTTGTCGCCCTCGATGACCGTCACGCCCGATGCGGGCGCCGCGGCTGCCGGCGCACGCGCCGGCGCATCTGGGAGCAGCGGGATTGCCGGCATGGTCAGGGTCGAAGCGGCCACGCTCGACGTGGTGGCGGAGCCCGGCGTGACGTGCAGCGTCTCGGCCGGGAAGGTGTCGATCGCCTCTTTCGGATTGCGCAGCGCGAGCCGTAGCGAGGCGCCGATGTCGGCACCGGCCAAGATGTCGGCCTGACTCGGCGTCACCGCCAAGGTCGCCGTCGTCGCGCCGGGCCCCGTCACGTTGAGTGGGCCTGACGCTGCCGCCGTATTGGTCTGGACGTTGGCACCCAGCGCGAGGACCAGGACACCGCGCAGGATGGTGTAGCCGTGCGGCAGCTCATCCCCGGAGCGCGGCGGTACGGCGATCACGTCGACCCGGTCGCCGGGGGTGATCAGGCCGGCGACACCCTTGACGTCGTCGATCGCGATGCTCATCGCGCGCATGCCGACCGGCAACCGCGCCGGCAAGGTCGCCGCGGAGGCGGTGCCGATCTTCGAGCGCGTCGCGATGCTGCCGGCCGGGATCGCGATCAGCGTATAGGTGCCGGCCAGGTCCTTCGGGCTGCTGATCGCATCGGAATCGACCTGCGTCACCAGGCGTTGCTGCACCGTGAAGAGGTCGCTGGTGGCCGCGGCGCGCGGCGGGATGTCGGCCTTGGCGACGAGCACCGCGCGCGTCTGTCCTGCCACTCCGCTCGGGCGCAGCGAGCTCAGATAGCCCAGCAGCAACGCGCCTGTACCGAGCGCGAGGACCAGGCCGACGATCAGCTGAACGCGGCGCGTTTTCATAGGGCCAACCTCAGGGCGGGGAACAGCGTCGAGAAAGCGTAGGCGATACTCCCGCCGGCGATGGCGACACCGTAGGGAAGCAGCGTAGGAGTCGCGGGTTGCGCGCCGGTGACGGCGAGGTTGGAGGCGTTACGCACGAGAGCGACGAGACGACCGTGCAGCAGTGCTTGTCCGATCGCCAACACGGCGCCCGCGATCAGGATGAAGAAGACGAGCGTGATACAGCCCGAAGCGCCGGCCAGGCCGCACGCCGCGGCAAGCAGTTTGACGTCACCCCCACCGATCCAGCCGGCGGCGTACGCGAGTGCGCCCAGTGCGAAGGTGACGATCATCGCGGCCAGTGTCAGCACCAACGCCATGCCGTCGAGCAGATGAAACGTAATGGCCGCGAGCCCCATGGTCGCGGTCAAGACGTTCGGAATTCGATGAGTCCGCAGATCACTTGCCGCCGCGAAGAGCGTGCCGACAATGAGAACGATCAGCGCGACCGACATATCGAAACCGGACTATAACGAATTCGCTACCTTGGTCAGGATCGCGGTGATCTGGACTTGCAGCGCGACGACGGCAACGACGCAGACGACGGCAATGAGGCCCAGGATGAGACCGTATTCCGCGAGGCCCTGGCCTTGGTCGTCGGAAAAGATGTTGCGAAGGGTGGTGATCATGACGGGAGTTCTCCTAACAGAGAAAGGATGCGAACGAGACGTTCGCCAGGGGTGGGTTCATGGGAAACTCGGCGTGGGAATCGTGACGCTGCCCTGGCCGATAAAACTCCCGCTGGAACTCTGTACGATCACCGAGATGATCGTACCGGAGTAGTACGCCGGCGCGATGGGGATCGTGGCATCGAAGTGCCCCCTGGCGTCGGTCGTGAGCGTTCGTTGCGTCAGCAGTACGATCGGGAGGTCGGGCGAGAACGTCGCGTAGAGCACAGCCCGGAGGCGCTGAGCGCCTCCGACGGTGCCGGCAACGTGAATCGCACGCGGACCGAT
>Ga0181531_10000725_pt1 | contig 21624 bp, 17 predicted proteins | sample PEATcosm2014_Bin_38_FD_119743 | JGI IMG/M metagenome (GOLD analysis project Ga0181531, IMG submission 119743) | Peatland microbial communities from MTU Mesocosm Facility, Houghton, MI, USA - PEATcosm2014_Bin11_10_metaG | ecosystem: Environmental > Terrestrial > Soil > Wetlands > Peat | place... | reverse complement strand
GCATCGGGCGCCTATACCCATGCCACGCTCGAGCCAGGACCTCACTACACGATCGTGATGCAGGGCCAGCCGGTGGGAGCCCCGACCTCGACCGTGGTGCCGGACGTACCTGAGTACACCGCCAATGTGGGACTCGATTACATCCACGATCTGGCAGGACTTCTGTCCTTGGTCGCCCACATCGACTACACCTACACCGGGCAGCGGTATGACTTGGTGGCGATCAACCAGGGGCAGATGTGGAGTTTGCCAGGCTACGGCCTCGCCAACTTGCGCATCGGCGTCAAATCCGGCTCAGACTGGAATGTCTCCCTGTTCTGCAACAACCTCGCCAACGACCATCCGGCGCTCGAGAACATGACGGCGCTCAATCTGGCCAACCCGGATTACAACCGCGTGCTGACCTCGCAGCCGCGCACGACGGGTATCGACCTCGCTTACCGTTTTTAAGGAAGGCCATGTATGTTCCGGCGCACTTTGCGGAAACGCGTGTCGAGGTGCTGCAGGCGCTGATCGAGCGGCACCCGCTCGGCACGCTCGTCGCGGTGACTTCGGCGGGGCTGACCGCCAATCACATTCCGATGCAGGCGCAGCTTCGCGAAGGTGGTCGCGGGCGCCTGCGCGGCCACATCGCGCGCGGCAATTCGCTGTGGCGCGAACTCGCGGCCGACGCCGCGGTACTCGCGATATTCATGGGTGCGGACCACTATATTTCGCCGAACTGGTACCCGAGCAAGCAAGAGCACGGCAAGGCGGTCCCGACCTGGAATTACGCGACCGTGCACCTGCAGGGAACGATACGCTTCGTCGAGGACGCGGCCTGGCTGCGGGAGTTTGTGACAGAACTCACCGACGTCCATGAGCACGCGCGGCCGAACCGCTGGCATGTCGGCGATGCGCCCGCGGACTACTTGGACGGCATGCTGCGCGCGATCGTGGGCTTTGAAATCGATGTCACGAGCATCGTCGGCAAGTTCAAGGGCAGCCAGAATCGGGTCGCGAGCGATCGCGACGGGGTTCGCAGCGCGTTGCAGGCTGAAGCGGCGCCCGGAGTCGATCTGTCGGAGCTGGTTCGGGATCCGGAGCCGAACTAAAGCATACCCATTTTCATTCGGGAAACGCTCTAATACCCTGGGACGATTCGCACCAGGACGGATCCGCGTGGCTGTACCTGACAACCGTAGCTTCGTCGCGGGCATCGCGGCCCGATATGGGAGCCGGCTGCGCCGCTTCTTATCGGTGCGTCTGCGCAATACCGCGGATGTCCCGGATCTCGCCCAAGAGGTGTTCTTGCGCTTACTGCGCGTCGATGGCTACGAAAACATCCGCAGCCCGGAAGCGTATCTTTTCACGATCGCGAGTCACGTGATTCAACAACATGCGGTGCGACGCTCGTGTGAACCGGTATCGGTCGATATCGCGGAGGTTTTCTCGGAACTGCGGACCGCCTCGAGCGACGACCCGCCGGATCAGGTTGCGCATGCGCAGCAGCTCAGCGAGCTCGAACGTATTCTCGACCATCTGCCGACGCGCGTGGCGACCGCGCTGGTGTTGCACAAGGTCGCCGGCTATTCGGTCCAAGAGGTCGGCGATGAGCTCGGCGTTTCGCGCGAAACTGCCAAGAAATATCTGGCACGCGCGGTCGAATATTGCCGAAATCTGCGCGCGGCCGGCGGTGGGACCTCGCTATGAAAATCGGACCCTCGAGCGGAAAGCCTCATCCGGCCGTTGTCGGCGAGGCATCGGCCTGGTTCATCGAGTTTCGAGCCGGCGACGTCGACGGCGAGGCGCGGCTGCGGTTCATCGAGTGGCTGCGCCGCTCGCCCGAACACATTCAGGCCTATCTCGAGGTTTCCGAAGTATGGGCCGAGCTGCCGGAATCGGACCCCGGCGCTAGGATCGACATCGGCGCGCTGATCGCGCGGGCGCGCAGCGAGCCCGACGTCGCGGAGCTCTCGCCGGCCGGCTCGCGTTCCGCACAGGGGCCATCTCCCGCGGCGCCCCACGCCGAGTCGAATGCGAGGTGGCGCAGGCCGCGGCGCGCGGCGTTCGCAACCGCGGCGGCCGCGCTGCTTGCCGCGGTCGCATTTCTTTTCTGGAGCGGCGTCGATCTGCCGGCTTTTTATGCGACGGGCATCGGCGAGCAACGCACGATCGCGCTGTCGGATGGATCGTTCGTCGAACTCAATGCACGCTCGAGACTTTACGTTCGCCTCACGGCTCGGCAACGCGACGTGACTTTGCTCGCAGGCCAGGCATTGTTTCGGGTGGCCAAGGACGCGCAGCGACCCTTCGTCGTGCGTGCGGGCGACACGCAGGTGCGCGCCGTGGGGACCGAATTCGACGTTTACAAAAAGCAGAGCGAGACGGTCGTGACCGTCGTCGAGGGCCGAGTCGAAACTTACGAAGAGTCGAGCCGCGCCGGCGGTGGTGCGATCGTTCTGTCCGCGGGCGAGCAACTCACGGTGCTGCCCCATACCGTGACCAAGCCGACGCGGGCCGATCCTTCGGTCGCTACCGCCTGGTTGCAACAGCGGCTCATCTTCGAGGAAACGCCGCTCAGCGAGGTGGCCGAGGAATTCAACCGCTACAACCAGCGGCCGCTGAGCATCGAGGACCGCGAGCTTCAGGGGCTGCGCATCAGCGGCGTCTATTCATCGACCGATCCTGCATCACTGATCAATTTTTTGCGAAGCCAGTCGTCGATCAAAGTCATTGAAACGGAGAACGCGGTGCGCGTCGTTCACGGCAGCGCGCACTGAACACACACCCATTTTTTATGTGACAACGCTCTACTTCCATCAGAACCGGCGGCCGCATTGGCCGGCTCGGATCAGATGCCTCTTGAGAGGCGCGGGAGCGTTCATGCGTATTGCAATTCTTGCGGTGGCGGTCTGTGTGTTCATCATCGGTCTCGCGACGGCCGAGAATGCCAACGCCTCGATTCGAAAACCGACCCACATCGCCGCGCAGGGCTTGGGGCCCGCACTCGTGCAACTCGCGCAGAGCCGCGGTCTTCAAGTTCTCTACTTGTCCAATGTGGTTCGCGATTTGCGCACGGCCGGCGCCGAAGGGGATATCACGGCCGACGAGGCATTCCGGCAATTGCTGCTCGGCACGGGCCTGACCTACCGCTACCTCGATGAGAACACCGTGACGGTGATTCCGGTGAATGCGCCGGCCTTGCCGGAGGGCGCCGGGATCTCGCTGCAAACGCCTAATCGCGACACGGTTGCGGTATTCGGGTCGACGACGGGATCGGCCGCGAGCGCCTTGCTTGCACAGGAAATTCCCGCTCCCGTGCAGCAAGAATCCCCGGCGCAGTCCGAATCACAACCCTTGCAGGATATCATCGTGACCGGCTCGCGCATCGCCGCGCCCAACGAAGTCAGCACGAGCCCGATCCAAGTCGTCACGGCCAAAGAGATTCAGGTCTACGGCAAGACCGATGTGACCGACCTCATCAATCTGCTGCCGCAGAATTTCACCAACGACCTTGGCCAGGATCTCGGCAACGGCACCTCGGGCTTGACCACCCCGGGCGGCGTCGCCACCGCGGACCTACGCGGCTTGGGTCCCGGCCGCACGCTGGTGCTCGTCGATGGCCGGCGGCTCGGCGTGGGCTCTCCGAACACCGCAATCGCACAGCCGGCTCCGGATCTCGATCAAATTCCCGTCGGCTTGGTGGATCGCGTCGAGGTCGTCACCGGCGGCGCATCGGCGGCCTATGGATCGGATGCGATCGCCGGCGTCGTCAATTTCATCATGAAGCGCGACTTCCAAGGATTTCAGGTCGATGGGCAGTACGGCGAGAACCTGCACGATAACGATGATACGTACATGCAGGGCTTGGCGAGACAGTTCGGAGCCACGCCGCCGACGGGCCTGACCCAGGATGGCCGCAACAAGACGTTCGATATGCTCATGGGTACGAATTTTGCGGATGGTGCGGGCAATGTCACCGCCTATTTGAGCTACCGACACGCCGATCCGGTGCCGAGCAGTGCCCGCGATTATGGCGCCTGCACCGTATTTCCGACCTTTGCGGGCAATGGCTCGGTCAACGGCCTCGCGTGCGGGGGTTCGTCGAACTCCAATTGGTTCAACCCCGCAACCGGCCCCAACACAGGAACCGTGTATAGCGTCAACGGAAAAGATTTCGTGCCGTGGAACACGGTCGCGACCACCCCACCGGCGGAGTTCAACTCGCAGCCGTACATTTATCTGACGCGTGAAGACGATCGCTACAACGCCGCATTTATGGCGCACGACGACATCAACGCGTCCTTCAAGCCGTATGCCGAATTATTCTTCATGGACGACCAAACCCATCAACAGGTCGCTGCCGCGGCGCTATTCAAGGACGCCAATCCTCTCGACCCGACCGGTGCAGGGGATTACTACATCAATTGCAGCAATCCGCTGTTGAGCGCGCAGCAGCAGAGCATACTCTGCACGCCCGCTCAAATTGCGGCCGATACCGCGCACCCCGGATCCGCGAGTGCGCAGGTCGAAATCGGCCGCCGCAACATCGAGGGAGGGCCTCGAGAAACCGAATTCGAGCACATCAATTACCGCGCCGTTTTCGGCACCAAGGGCGATTTCGCGGACGCCTGGAGCTATGACGCCTACGGGCAGTATTTTTATACTTCATTTTATGACGCCAATGAAAAGTACTTGAATTTTCAAGCAATCGCGAATGCCTTGCAGGTCACGGGCACCGCGGCCCACCCGGTCTGCATCAGCGGCGCGATAGGCTGCGTTCCCTACAATATCTTCTCGGACGGTGGGGTCACGCCGCAGCAACTGGCGTACTTGTATGAGTTGGGAACCGCCAATGGCACGTCGACGGAGCGAACGCTGCATGCCGACGTGACCGGGAAATTGGGCCAGTATGGGATCGCATCGCCGCTCGCAACCGATGGGTTCGCCGTCAACGTCGGCTTCGAGCATCGCAACGATCACGTCTATCTGCTGCCGGACGCCGCCGAGGAAAGCGGCTTGCTCTCGGGCTTCGGCAGTGCCGTGGCGCCGATCGACAACAGCATTTCGGTTTCGGAGGAGTTCATCGAACTGCGCGCGCCGCTGATGCAGGACAGGCCCGGCGCCAAGGAGCTGCTATTCGATACCGGGTACCGGTTGTCCGATTACACCACCGTCGGTGAGCAGAGCACCTACAAATTCGAGGTGCAATTCGCACCCATTGCCGACTATCGGTTTCGCGCATCCTACGACAAGGCGATTCGCGCGCCGAGCATCGCGGAGGCGTTTACGCCGCCGATCGTCGGTCAGGCTGCAGTTGGGGCGGATCCCTGCGCTCCACCGATCCAATTTTCGCTGATCCAGTGCGAGCGCACCGGCGTCACACCGGCCCAATACAATAACGGCTCGATCCCACAAGGCGTCGCCGCGCAGTTGTCGCAGCAAACCAGCGGAAATCCGGCGCTCAAGCCTGAGCAGGGAACCACGTACACGATCGGCGTGAATTTTGCACCGAGCCAGATTCCGCATCTGACCGGCAGCATCGACTACTATCACATTCAGATCAAGGATGAGATCGGCACGTATCCCTATGATGTGATCTTGTCCGCGTGTGCCAACACCGGCAATCCCATTTATTGCAGCCAGATCGTGCGCCAGCCGAGCACCGGCAGTCTGACCGGCAACAGCAACGCGGGCGGCGGGTATGTGATTCAAGAAGAATTCAATCTGGGCACCGCGCTCAACAGCGGCTTCGATGTGCAACTGGGTTATCACGTGGACTTGCCGCCCGGATTGGGCGGCGTCTCATTCAACTTGAGCGGCGTCTACCTGCTGCACAACGAGAGCGAGCCGTATCCGGGAGCGCACACCTATGACTGCGCCGGGCTGTTCGGCGCAACCTGCCAGACCGTCAATCCTCGCTGGCATCACCTGTTTCGCACGACTTGGGATACCACCTGGAACGTCTCTGCATCCTTGACGTGGCGCTTCATCGGCCCGACCAGCGAGGACAACAACACGGCGGATCCGACGCTGAAAAACGCGATCTACGGCGGCTATGATTACGCCACGGGCAGAATCCCGGGATACAACTATCTGGACCTCGAGGCGACCTGGAACGTCAATAAGATCCTGCAGCTGCGCGCCGGCGCGAACAATATTCTCGACAAGGATCCGCCGCTGATCAACGCGTATGCGGTCGCCGGCGGAGCGGCGAGCACCTACAGCGTTTACGATATATTCGGTCGACAGATATTCGCCGCGTTCACGGCGAAGTTCTGATTCTGTCCGAAGGTGCGCCGTAGGCATTCGGCATCGGCGCTCGCCGCCGAGCCGGGCCGCCCTAATTGGCCGGAATTGCGGCGCCGTTATGCCGGGATCTTCCTCGACTATCGCCAGGTGTGCGGGGAAGATGGGAACTCATGGGATATCGGCGCTTGAATCGACGTTGCGAGAACACGCGATGCTGAATTCGGCGCGCCGGGTTCTCAAAGGCATACCGCTGCTACTGCCTGCGCTCGATCGGCATCTGCTCGATTTCTCGCCGCGGCAGCAATTGACGGGCCTGCGACGTTTTGCCGCGGAGTTCTGGTATTTTGGCCTCAAGGAGGCGCGTGCCTGTCTGTTCGTCGCGCTGTTCTTTGCGGCGGTCTTCTCGGTTCCGCGCACCGGCTTGCTCGGTGTGCCGCGCTACGATTCACTGCTGCTGATCGCGGTAGCCATCCAGGCGTGGATGGTCTGGGCGAAGCTCGAAACCTGGGACGAACTCAAAGCGATTTGCCTGTTTCATCTGATCGGCTTCGTGCTCGAGGTATTCAAGACCTCGGCGGGAATCAGGTCCTGGACGTACCCGGACTTCGCCTATACCAAGATCTTCGGCGTGCCGCTGTTCTCGGGCTTCATGTATGCGGCGGTCGGCAGCTATGTGATTCAGGCTTGGAGACTGCTCGATTTGCGTATCCGGCATCATCCGCCGTATTGGATGGCGGCAATCATTGCGCTACTGATCTATGCCAACTTCTTCACGCATCACTACATCGGCGATTACCGCTGGTATATCGCCGCTGCAGCCATGGGACTCTATGCGCGGGCAACCATCGTGTTTCGCCCGCTGGACCGGGATCGCCGCATGCCGCTGCTGTTGGGTTTCGTGCTGACCGGCTTTTTCATTTGGCTCGCGGAGAACATCGGTACGTTCTTCGGCGTCTGGAGGTACCCGAATCAATTGGGCGCTTGGGCGGTCGTGCACCTCGGCAAATGGAGTTCGTGGTCCTTGCTGGTCATCATGACCTTCACGATCGTTGCGAACCTCAAGCACATCAAGGCTCGCATTCATGTACCGCCCTAGGCCGTTCGATTAGAATGCACCGATTGCAGTTCTCAGGATGCCGCACACATGAGCAATGAGCGACGCTATTGGTTTCCGGCGAAGCGCTATGGATGGGGCTGGGGTCCGCCGATCGCCTGGCAGGGTTGGCTCGTTCTATTCGTCTGGCTCGGCGCAATCGCGGCCATGGCATTGGCGCTGCTGCCGCGTCACCATGGGGAATTCGTGTTGGCGGTTGTCGCGATGAGCTTGCTGCTGCTGCTGATCTGCTATGCGAAGGGGGAGCCGCCGGCTTGGAGATGGGGCGGGAAAGAAAGTTAGCCCGTGAATAATGACTGGCAGGAGGAGGCGCTGCGACGCTTCGATCAGTTTGCGGCGTCGATCGCCGAGGCGGATACGCCCTACAGGGTATGGATCGATTTAAACGCGGCATTCGAAACCGCCTATGCCGAGCGCAATGAGACATTGGTTCGCGCGATCTACGATTACGCGGGATGGTGTTGTCGGCAGCCGCCCGCAGCGACCGCCAACGAAGATCTTGGGGCCTGTGTAGCCTGCTGCTTGTTCGAGCACATTCCACTGATTCCGGAGGCGCTTCACGACATGCCGCGCTGGTGGAAGCTCGAGGATGTCGTGACGATGAAGGAAATCTTCAGCTACCACGCAGGTCCCGGGGGCTACGCGCAGATCCTCGCGAGATTTGCCCAACTCGATGTCCCTGGCATTCAACGGATCCCGTGGGAACTCGAGGGCTAACGGAGGCTCCACTTGATGGAACCGCGCGCTTTTTCACCTGTCAGAAGTTGTGTCGTGGCTCAAGATATTCATACTTCTGTGCGAGCCCGTACATACCGTATGCGGCGGCCCGCTGATACTCGCGGCATGCTGAGCGGCCGTGAGCCGAGGCCGCGACGACGAACGAAGGGGGAATTAGCAACATGGAAATCTTCGAGCATACGGAAGAGATCTCGGTGCCCCGGTTGGGCCGCCGCGTTCTGGCTCTGCTGCTGCCGTTAGCGGTATTGTTTGCGATCTGGCCGCGGGATCTGCCCGCTCAAGCCGACCCCCAGGCAGCACCGCCCGCCGCACAGTCGCCGATACCGTATACGCAACAGACGCCTGAACAGTTGCAGCAGCTGGTTGCGCCGATCGCGCTGTATCCGGATTCGCTGGTGGCGCAGATCTTGGCGGCCTCGACGTTTCCGGAGCAGATCGTGATCGCCGATCGCTGGGCGCAGGCGCATGCCGATGTGAAAGGCAACGACTTGGCCCAGATGGTAGACCAAGAGCCGTGGGACCCGAGCGTCAAGGCGCTCGCGGCATTTCCCTCGGTGCTTGGAAACATGGACAAGAACCTCTCGTGGACCTCATCGCTGGGCGACGCCTACTACAACCAGCAGCAGGACGTCATGAATGCGGTGCAGGTGATGCGTCAACGCGCGCAGGCCGCGGGAAATCTACAGAGCACGCCGCAGCAAACCGTCGCGGATCAAGATTCATCGATCGAGATCGAGCCCGCGAGTCCCGACGTCGTTTACGTGCCTGCGTATGATCCTTGGGTGGTCTACGGGGATCCGATCCTCGCTTGGCCGGGTTGGTACCCGTATCCAGGAATCTGGTACGACGGCCCGTATCTTTCGTTCGGCGTCGGATTCGGGATCGGCTTCTTCGGCGGCTTCGGATGGGGCTGGGGACATTGGGGATTCGATTGGCACAACCATTACCCGATCTATAACCACGGCAGGTACTACTCCACGAGCAGTACCTTTTACAACCGCAGCGCGTACTACCGCGGCGGCGGCCAGCGCGGCGTCGCGGCCAATGTCGAGCACGGCATGAACGCAAGCCGCGGCGAGAATGCGCAGCGCCCGGGCGGCGCCGAAAATCGGCCCGGCGGGGCGAGGGATCCGTTCGGCGGGCGCAACCAGGCCGCCCGCGGCTATGCCGAACCGCAGGGCGAGAGCGGCGTGCATTCGGGGGCGTTCAGCGGCTATGAGCACGGCGGTCAGGCACGAGGTTTTTCCTCGCGCGGAAGCTCGAGCTTCGGTGGTGGAGGACGTGTAGGCGGCGGGGGCGGCAGCCACGGCGGCGGCGGCCACGGCAGGCCGCGGTAATCGATGCTCATGATGTCTCTGGCTCATAAAAATCTGCAAATGGAGAGACGCCACATGCGGCGAACGAATCTGAAGATCGGCACGTTTGAATGGGCCAGGCTCACGAAACCAGCCGCATGCGCTGCGCTGCTGATGGGATGCTTTCCCCTCGCATCGATCGCGCAGCAACCGGGGCAAAAGACATTTGCATCCCCGGAGGAGGCGAGCAGTTCGCTGTTCAAGGCAGCACAAGCCAACGACGAGAAGGCAATGCTGGAACTACTAGGACCGGAAGCCAAGCACCTGGTCGCTTCGGGCGATGAAACCGAGGACGCTCGCGGCCGTGCGGATTTCGTACGGGCATACGGCGAGATGCATCGGCTCGTCAAGGAGCCCGACGGGACGACCACCTTGATTATCGGCGCAAAGAATTGGCCCACTCCGATACCGCTCGTCGAAAAGAGCGGCTCCTGGTACTTCGATACCGCCGCCGGCAAGCGCGAGATCCTCTACCGGCGCGTTGGGCGCAACGAATTATCGGCCATTCGCGTCTGCCACGAGCTGGTCGTGGCGGAAAAAGAATATCGCGATTCGCAGCACGACGAGTTTGCGCGCAAATTCCTCAGTGACGAGGGCACGCACAACGGCCTGTTCTGGCGGCCAGCCGCCGGCGAGCCGCAGAGTCCGATCGGGCCGCTGCTTGCGGCCGCGGCTGCCGAAGGTTATGGCCACGAGAGTACGCGCGCCCTGGCGCCGTATCGCGGCTATTACTACCGCATCCTGACGCAGCAGGGGAAGCACGCCTCGGGCGGCGCGAAGAGTTACCTCGTGGACGGCAAGATGACCGATGGATTTGCATTCGCGGCTTTTCCGGCCGAATACCGCTCGACCGGCGTCAAGACCTTTATCATCGCGAGCGACGGCGTCGTCTATGAGCGCGATCTCGGCAAGCAAACCGCCGCGATCGCAAAATCGATGCAGGAATTCAACCCCGATTCCCGCTGGACGAAAGCCGAGAATTAGCCTGCGGGTGCGGCTGCACCATACGCAAGTCGCCGGAACCAGCGTAGTATTTTGCGCAGTTTCGACTATGCGCGTACCTCTCGCGGAGGAGCAGTCACGATGCCGCGATATTCTCGGGATTCGCTCTGGCGCGTGTCGCTTTTTATTGTCTTCGGTTGGCCGCTCGCACCTCCGCCCCTGACCGCGCAGACGTCCGCGCCGCCGGGACTGATCGGCAGCTGGCGGGGCGAGAACGGCGACGCCTATTATTTCGATGGCAGCCGCACGGTCACAGTGCCCAATGTGCCGGGACTCGATATTCCGAACGGCTCGCCATGGACGCTCGAGGCATGGGTGTTCCCGACCAGTCCACAGGAACAACATATCGCCGGAAAGCGCGGACCCTGCGGTTCCGGAGACGGCTTTTATCAGCTCGCGATTGGCCGCGACACGCCGGGCAAGGGCATGGGCGTCGCTCAAAAATACGTGCCGGTCGATTCCTGGACGCAGGTCGTGATCGCAATGGATGGACACACCGGGTGGAGCGTTTATGCCAACGGCGCGCTCGTGAACACGGTGCCTGCCCCACACTGGAAGACGCGCAATTCGGGGCGCTTCGCAATCGGAGGCTCGGGGACCTGCGCGCGGTTCAAAGGCATCATCGGTGAGGTGTCCTTGTACGGTCGCGCGCTTTCCGCTGCGGAAGTGCAGGCGAGCGTCGCCGCCGGTCGCTCAGGACCCGGCACGCCGCTCGCGATCACGGAATGCGAGAACGAGCAGTGCGCGGCCGGCAAGATCGGCGGGAATGTCGCGACTTGGACCTTTGAGGGCCCGCGCGGCGTCGCGGTCTGGCCGCAGTCGAACACCGCTGCGACGCTCGTGGTGGAGCGATTTGACCCTGGCGTCGGTGGCGGTGTCGTGATTCACCGCACGAATATTCCGGGTTCGGCGGCGCAGGGCCTGCGGGCGGTCTATACGGGCACGGTTTCCGGCGACGAAATCAATGGCGAGGTGATCTGGACCGGGGGCGCATCGACGCAGGGCGCAGAGCGCGGTAGCTGGCACGCGAGCATCGGCCCGGCGCAAGCGCAGAAGGAACTGGCCGCTGCACAGCGCAAGCAGCTTGCGTCGCTGGCCGCGAGCGGCGCGGCACCACCACCTGCGGCCGGCAAACCGCCCGCGCAATCGAGTGCAGCGGCGCCGAATGGCGCGACCCCGGCCTGGTATCAAGCCTTGGTCAAGCTCGCGAATGATGCGATCAGGCCGGATGCAAATCCGGTCGATGCCGCGCATTCCGGCGGCGGTCCTGAACCCGCCAAACCTGAATTCATCGCGGATCGGGTCTTTACCTACGATCTCGGCGGCACGTGGCGACTCACGTATCCGGCGAGCAGCACGCATCACCCGTTGATCGATGTCGATGTCGTCAGCAAGGGAGCGGATTTCCAGTTGATCGTCGGGGTTCCGAACATTTTCTATCCGCTCGGCGAAAGCATGTTCAACGGCCGCTACGTCGATGCGCGAAAGATCCGCGGCGATCTCATGGATGCACCGGCGCATCGCGGCAGCGGCTATCGGGGCTATGCCTGGAGCAAGGCCGACATTGAAATCGTTGATCCTAACAACTTGACGCTCGGAGACATCACACTCAAGCGCCTGGGCGGCGAGTTGGGGGCGAACAAGAGCTGCGACGCGGCCAAATACGCGAACATGCCGAATGCCGCGGCGCCGATGTTCATTTACGCCACCAGGGATTTTGGGCTCGGGAACTACGGTAACGGCGCCTGCTGGCTCTATATCAGCGCGCATCAAGGGCATCACGAGGCCGCGCGCGAGCTGGCGCTGCTACTACACAACGGCAGCGGCGTGCAAAAGGACTTGGCTCTGTCGTTTCTCTGGCTCAAGAAATCCGCGGGCGAAGGCAATAAAGCCGCGCAGCGCTTGCTCGCGGACTATTACCGGCTCGGCATCGGCGTCGCAGCCGACCCAGCCCTCGCGCAGGCTGCGCTCGCCAAAGCCAATGACGGCTCCGCGGAGCCGCCACTGCCCGAGACGCAAGAACAAAAAGAAGCGGCGCTCGTCGGTTGGTTCGCGAATGATGCCTGCGAGGAACCCGCGCGCCTGCGCGAAGACCGCGCGACCCGCGTCGAAAAATATGAGTATCGAGTCGATGGTGTCGCGCTGCGCAGCCATGGCGATGCCGAGGACCGGGCGCGGGCCGATGAGGCCGACGCGCAGTTTCTCTGCGACTCGCTGCATGCCTATCATCCGCCGCCGATGCCGACGTCTCACTGACGCAGCTTCGACGCCGCGATCTCGGGCGGCGCATCGGTGCGAAACGGAAGTGCCGGCAAACCCTCCTGGTTGTAGAGGTTGCCGTCGGGCGTGTTGCGCCAGTCGTATCGCACGGCGACCGGTTGCCGAACCGCTTCGCTCGACACAAGTACGCTGTCGGCATCGAGCTGCGCGCGCGCCCACGCAAACCGGCCGTCTGCGCCCGCAATCTCAAATCCCCGGAGATCTCCCGACCCGCCCTTGATCACGAGACCGGATCCGACGTCGGAGAATTTGATTCTGATTTGATTTCCTTCGACGCTCATCGACCGCAAGGTCGGTCCGAACGCGACGATGTTCTCGCCGTAGACGACTTTGGCAGCCGCCAATGCCAAGCGGTGCGCGACGTCCTGTTTGTTTCTGGGATGAACGTGGTTTTCATCGCAGAGATCGACCGCGGTCGCCATGCCGGTGTCGGGCAGCCCAAGCGCCAGGCCTTGCGCCTCCCGCAGTTCGGCCCGCGGATACTCGGCTGGTTCCGGTTGGTTCGACTCATAGCCCGCGAGCTGCACGAACAGAAACGGCACTGCGTAGCCCCACTGGCGGCGCCAATCGCCGATCAGCGCAGGAAACAGCGTGCGGTACTGCGCCGCTCGATCGACATTCGCATCGCCTTGGTACCAGAGGATGCCCTTGATTCGGTACGGCGTGAGCGGTGCAATCATGCCGTTGAATAACAGCGTCGGGCTATTGGGATCGATGGGCATTTGAATCGGCACCGGGGGATCGGTTGCGGGCGGCGCCGCAAGATTCCTCATGGACTCGATCGATGCGCGAAATTCCGGGAACCGCTTGAGCGACGCCGCACTCACCCATGCTTCTGCAACGGTTCCACCCCAGCTCGCTTCAATGAGTCCGATCGGAACTTGGTAGCGCTGCTGCAATTCCCGGCCGAACAAATAGCCGATCGCCGAGAAGCTCGCAACGCTCGCCGGGCTCGCGGCAGCCCAGGCATCGGCGTCCACGGGCGATTGCGGCGTCAATGCGATCGTGTGGTGAACGCGTAACAGCCGTGTTTGCGGGAAATCCGCGGCCGCAATTTCTTGTTCCGCATCCTCGCTGCCGCCCAAAGCGCGATTCGACTGGTTTGAGACGAGCCAAACATCGCCGATCAGGATGTCGTGAATCACCTGCCGGTTTAGGCCGGTCACGACGAGGTCAAAGGGCCCGCCGGCGGAGAACGGACCGACGGTCCTCGACCACTGGCCACCGCGGTCGGTGCGCGCTTCATAGAATCGACCGTGAAATTCGAGCTGCACGCGCTCGCCGGGATCGGCCCACCCCCAGAACACGATTTTCGCATCCCGCTGCAGCACCATATGATCGCCGATCAATGCCGGCAATTGGACGTTGGCAAATCCCGGATTGCATCCGAGCATGCCGATGAGCCCAAGCCATGCAGCGATCGGTCTCATCAAGCTTCTCCACCGCATTTTTTTCGTCACGGTTCGAGTTTCAGCGCGGCGGCGGCGCGCTTCGCAATCACATACGCGTCACCCCGCGGCCGATCGGAATAGGTTCCGGTACCGTGATTCCAGGTATCGCCGCGGGCGAACCAGTCGATCGAGTCGCGATGCCGACCGTCGCGCAGTTCGGCATCGAGCGATTCGAAATAGGCCTGCCATCGTGCTCGGTAGTAATCGCGCGTCAAGCCGGCCCAGTCCTTGTTGCCGTAGTCATGCAGGTCGGCTCCCTCGCTGGCGTTCCGGTCGCCCCAAGTCGTCAGGATCGAACGTGCATCCAGCTGCAGCTGCGCGTCTTCCTCGGGGCCGGACGCCCAGCCGCGCACATCGGCGAGCCAGGCGCCGACCAGGAAGCTGCGGTTGGTGGCGAGCAACTGATCCTGCAAGTCCATCAGTTGCAGCCAACGGCGCGTCTGCGACTCGAAGCGCAACGGATCCTTGGCGTCAAACGCGCTCTTGATCTGCGGCAGCAGCAGGCGACTCTCATTGGCCAAGGTCTGGCGCGCAACATCCACGAGATCGTACTGATAGGTCTCGCTGCCGCGCAGTGCCGGCGCGACTTGCAATAACAGCGGCAGCACGCGCTTGAAGCGGTCGGCATCGTAGCGCATGGCCTGCGGCGACCAATGCGACGCGCTGTGCACGTCGAGTCCGGGTTGCGCATCGAACAGAGACTCCTGAGCGGCATCGCGTTCGCTGTTGAAATTCACGTCGTCCGCGTGAATACCGTACGCGGTGCCGAGCAGAAGTCGCCACGCCTCCAGCGCGTGGTCATCGACGCCGCCATAGCGGCGCCGGACATAGTCGGCCGTCCACTGCTCGGCTTCGACCGGCTCGCCGCGCCAGGCCATCTCGGTGAACAGGTCGAACGCAAACGGATTGGTGTCCAAGCCCTCGGTAAAGACCGCGGTGCCGGCCATGTTGCCGTTGCGTCGGCCGAGGCGTTGCAGTCGTTCGGTGATGTTGGCGATGTTCGCGCCGAGCGTCGTGCGGCCGCCGAATTCCCAGATGCCGCCGAACAAAAACGGCGCAGCTTGGAAATCCGCGTTGCGATCATCGCGCGGCACACGGTCGTGATCGATGTCGATGATCAGCAGGTGGCGCCGGTCGACGCCTTCGAGCAGATCCTGGCGCGGATTGCCCTGCCACGCGAGCATCATCCAACTCGCGTCGGGGTGCGCGGTCCAGAGCGCCTGCTGCACGGCGCGCGCGGCTTGCGGCACGGGAACGTCGCCGGCGCCGCCGCCTTCCTGGAATACTTCCATGTCATAGAGGCTGCTGTCGCCGAAGAGCTCGTGCTGGTGGCGGTAGAAGCCGGCCGCGAGCCTCGCAAACAGCGGATCGCGCGGATCGAGCCAGCCCGGCCGCGTGAAGCCGGCCCACTCGCCCTGCGGTATCACGTGGGCCTGCGGAAATTTGGTTTGAAAATCGGCGGGCACGATGCCGTAGAAGCCGGGAAGCGCCGGCGTGATGCCAAGCTCGCGCAGGCGCCGAATGATGCGCTGTGCTGACGCGACGCGCTTGTGCAGCAGTGCGCTGCTGATCGGCCCGTTGAAGCAGCACAGGTTCCCCATGAGCTGCCAGTTCTGATGCGCGGGTTGGGTGATCCAGCGGCGGATCTCGAGGTCCGCATAGCCGAGATCCCGGAAGCTGCGATAGAGCACGCTATCCATGCCGCGCTCGACGATCATCGCATTGATCCCCGACAACGCGAGCACATCGATCTCGTGTTGCCAGCGCGGCCAGCGCCAATAGGGCGTCGTGTAGCCATCCGCGTTTTGATTCAGTGCATAGCGATAGGCATAGGGCGTTTCTTTTTCGATGATCGCGGACGGCAGCGGCCAGGTGCGCGCGGTTCCGAGCCTAATTCCGTTCGTGGAGATCTGGACCTGCGCGACGTACTTCAGATACCAGTTCACGCCGAACAGCACGGCGCTCGGCGTGCTGCCATCGACTGAAATGCGGCCGCGCGCCGCTGAAATGCGAAACCGTTCGTGGCCCTCGCCGCCGGCGACGCGTCCCAATTCGAATTGCGCGGCATGCGCACCCAACAGGCGTGACAGCACCTGCCGCTCGGGTTCGAGATCGAAGGCCGCCGGCGCCGCGGCCGAGGCGGCGGCCGACGCCGCGAGAAGCGCCGCGCAAAATGCCGGGATCGCGATCCGCCGGCCCGCGGGCACTCTCACATCGCGCCCAGCCTGACGATTCTCTGTTCGCGCCACGACTGCGTTGCCGCTTCCGCGAGTTCCAGCGCCTTGAGGCCGTCCGCGACCGTCGTGCGAACCGGTTTGCCGTGCTCGATCGCCTCGAAGAAATGGCCGATTTCGAGTGCATAAGCGGCCCGATACCGCTCGAGGAAGAACGCCTCGGGGACATCGCTCGAAACGGCAGTCCTCGAGTAGGCGGTGACTTGCGTCGGCCGCACATTGCCGGCCTGCAGCATGCCTAAACTTCCGAGCAATTCGAAACGCTGGTCGTAGCCGTAGGCCGCGCGCCGTGCCGTGTTGATTTGGCAGAGCCGGCCGCGCTTGGTGCGTATCGTGACCGCGGTCGAATCGATATCGCCGGCCTGCGCGATCGCCGGATCCGACAAGCAGCTCCCGGTCGCATGCAGCGTGTCGGCTTCATCGTCGAGCATCCAGCGGAAAATATCGAAATCGTGGATCAGCATGTCCTTGAATATGCCGCCCGAGTGCTTCAGGTATTCGATCGGCGGCGCGCCCGGATCGCGGCTCGTAATCAGGAGCATCTCCGGCTCGCCGATTTCGCCGGCGGCGACGCGCGCTTTGAGTGCCGAAAAGGTCGGATCGAATCGACGCTGGAAGCCGATCATGCAGACGATGCCCGCGCGAGTGACCGCCTCGGCGCACGCGCGCGCCCGTTCGAGCGTGAGGTCCACGGGCTTCTCGCAAAACACGTGCTTTTTTTTCGCGGCCGATTTTGTGATGAGCTCGGCGTGTGTATCCGTGCTCGAACAGATCACGGTCGCCGCAATCGCGGCGTCGCCGAGCGCAGCCTCGGTATCCGCAACGCGTGCGCCGTGTGCCGCGGCGAGCGCACGCGCCGCTGGTGCGTTGACATCGACGATGTACTTCAAGCGCACGCCCGGCAGCTTCACCAAATTCGCTGCATGGATCTTGCCGATGCGTCCGGCGCCAAACACTGCCACTTCAATCGTCATAGCCGCCAGCCTCCTTGGATTCTTCCACGTTCAGTTCGAGTCGGTACGCCAGCGCGATGAACAGCGCCTGGCAGAGGCAAATCGTGCTCGTGAGCGAACGGAACGCAAACGCACTGCCTTCCTTCACGAACAAATGCGCATTCGCGTGGCGCGCGAGCGGCGACAGTTGCCCGTCGGTGAGCACGAGCGTCTTGGCGCCGTGGCGCTGCGCCGCGCGTACGCAGTAGAGCGTCTCCTTGCCGTAGGGTGCGAAGCTGATCGCGATCACGACGTCGCCCTTGGCGACGCTGCGAATCTGCTCGCGATACATGCCGCCGAAACCGGAAATCAGGTGCACGCGCTTGGCGGTGTGCTGCATTGCGTAGACGATATAGGTCGCGACCGGAAATGAGCGGCGCACGCCGACCACGTAAATATTCTCAGCCTGCTGCAGCATCTTGACCGCGGCTTCGAATTGGCTGTCGTCGAGACTCGCCTCGAGCTCCGCGAGGCCGTTGCGGCTGGCCGCGATGAATTCGCGCGCGACCGATCCGCCCGAGAGCTTGCCGGTGTTCTCGTCGATGAGTTTGCGGATGCGCTGTTGATAGCTCTGAGGTGATGCGTTGCGGCCGGTGTAGGCCTGCCTGAACACGGTCTGTAAGCCGGAGAAACCCGTGAAGCCGAAGCGCTGCGCGAAGCGCACGACCGCGGAAGGGTGCACGCCGCAGGCGTTCGCGATGTCGCAGGTGCGATCCACCATGACCTGGCTGCGATGTTGCTCGACATAGGTCGCGACTCTTTTGAGCTGGCGCGGCAGCGAGTCGTAGGAGTCGGTGATCCGCTGGATCAAGGCATCGACGGTTTGGATGTCGCCGATCGCGTCGCGCATCAGGTGGGAATCTTGTTGCATGCCGCGCTCATGGTCGTGGTCGGGCGTCGATGCCACTCATTATATATGCGTCTCGCGGGCAAATAGAATTAATTTTCCAATATTGCAATGATTAAACAAATCGTTGCAGAGGTCGCGGGCTTGCCCTACTCTTGGCCGAGGGCAGGGGGCGTCATGGGCTGGACGGTCATTCACGACCACCTTCATCGGTGGGGACAATGAAACTTCGGGGTCGCCGAGCGGCGCTGCGCATGCTCGGCGCGATCGTGCTGATCGGCGCCGGGGCTTGCGGCGCCGGCGCGGCCGTGGCTGCAACCGACGCGCACTTCGTTCTGATCAGCCATGCACCGGATTCCGACCCGTGGTGGAACACGATCAAGAACGCGATCAAACAGGCCGACGAAGACTTCAACGTCGCGACCGACTATCGCAATCCGCCGAACGGCGATATCGCCGACATGGCGCGCCTGATCGAGCAGGCTGCGGCACGCAACTATGACGGCGTGATCGTCTCGATTGCCGACTTCGATGTGCTCAAGAGTTCGATCGCCAAGGTCACCGCCAAACACATCCCGCTGGTCACGATGAATTCCGGCACCGAACAGCAAAGCGCCCAGCTCGGCGCGATCATGCACGTCGGGCTGCCGGAATACGCGGCCGGCAAAGCCGCGGGCGAGAAAGCGAAGGCGGCGGGCATCCGCTCATTTCTGTGCGTCAATCATTACGCGACCAATCCGGCTTCGTTCGAGCGCTGTAGCGGCTTTGCCGATGCGATCGGCGTCGATTTCAAGTGCTGCACCTTGGACACCGGCCAGGATCCGACCACGGTCGAGTCGAAGGTCAGCGCCTACCTGCGCAATCACCCGGGGACGCAGGCCGTGCTGGCGCTGGGTCCCATCAGTGCCGCGGCGACGCTCAAGTCGCTGCGGCAGATGGGCCTTGCCGGAAAGATCTGGTTCGCTAGCTTCGACTTCTCGGATGACTATGCGCAAGGCATTCGCGACGGCACGATCCAATTCGCGATCGACCAGCAGCCCTATTTGCAGGGGTATATCCCGGTCGCGGTACTCGCGATCGCAAAGAAAAATCACACCACCGATCCGGTCAAGATCCGCGAAGCGCTCGAGGCGAATCCGAAATTTCAGCAACGGCTCGCGACCTACGGGCTCGTTCCGAGCTACGGGCCACGCGACATCAGCTCGGGTCCCGGCTTCGTCACGAAAGAAAATGTCGCCAAGGTGCTGCAGTATGCCGGGCAGTACCGCTGAAGCCCATGGCGGTGCGGCCTCGGCGCCGCCGCCGGCAGGTCCGGTGCCGGCCTCCGCCGACGAGCGTATCCGCGGGGAATCCCGGTTTCGGCGCCTGTTGAATCGCCCCGAATTCGCGGCGATCTCCGGAACCGTGCTGGTCTTCATCGTTTTCGGCCTCGCTGCGGGCGGGTCCGGTATGTTCAATCTCGACGGCATCATGAATTGGTCGCAAGTTTCGGCATACCTCGGCCTGCTCGCGGTCGGCGCCTGCCTGCTGATGATCGCGGGCGAGTTCGATTTATCGCTCGGCTCGATGATCGGCTTCGCCGGCATGATGGTCGCGATTCCCACGGTCTATTTCCACTGGCCGATCTCACTCGCGATTCTGTTCGCGTTCGCGGGTTCGATGGCGCTCGGCGCCGTCAACGGCTATCTGGTCGTGCGCACGCGGCTGCCCTCGTTCATCGTCACGCTGGCATCGCTATTTATCCTGCGCGGCCTCACGCTCGCGCTCTCGATCCTGTTCGCCGATCGCACGATCGTGTCGGGTGTGGGCGACATCGCCGCGCAGGACTGGCTCGCAAAGACGCTGTTCCAGGGCGTTGCGTTTCACGGCCTGTTTGTGTGGCTCGGCCACAGCGGCGTGCTGCAAACGCTCGACGACGGCCAGCCGCTCGTGCCCGGTGTTCCGAAAGTGCTGCTATGGTGGCTCGCATTGGCGCTCGTCGGCGCGTTCGTGCTCGCCAAGACGCGCTTTGGCAATTGGATCTTCGCGGTCGGCGGGGACGCGGTCGCGGCCAAGAACGTCGGCGTGCCGGTGCGGCGCGTCAAGATCACGCTGTTCATGCTCACGGCGTTCTGCGCCTGCCTGTTCGCGGTGTTGCAAGTATGCGATATCGGTTCGGCGGCGGCGGATCGCGGGCTCGAGAAGGAATTCGAGGCGATCATCGCCGCGGTGATCGGCGGCAGCCTGTTGACGGGCGGCTACGGCTCGGTCATCGGCGCGTGCTTCGGCGCGCTGATCTTCGGTGTGGTGCAGATCGGCATCGGCTACACCAGCGTGCCCTCCGACTGGTTCCGCGTGTTCCTCGGTGTGATGCTGCTGATTGCGGTGCTGTTCAACCATTACGTGCGCCGCCGCGTGCTGCAGGCCGCATAAATGCCGAGCGAGTCCCCAAGCGGCGCGGCAGCGGCCGACGACACGATCCTCTCGCTGGAAAATGTCAGCAAGTTCTTCGGCAAGGCGATCGCGCTCAGCGGGGTCTCGATGCGCTTGCGCCGCGGCGAGGTGCATTGCCTGCTCGGCGACAACGGCGCGGGTAAATCGACGCTGATCAAGATTCTTGCGGGCGTCCACGCGCCCTCGAGCGGCCGATATCTCGTCGACGGCCGGCCGGTGCAGTTCGACTCTCCGAAGGGTGCGCTCGATCTCGGCATTGCGACGGTCTATCAGGATTTGGCGCTCGTGCCGCTGCTCTCGGTTGCGCGCAATTTTTTTCTTGGCCGTGAACCGCTAAAGAGATGGTTGGGACTCGTCAAGGTCATGGACCTCGATGCCTGCGCATCGGCCGCGTGCAGCAAGCTTGGCGACATGGGTATCGAGGTGCGCGACCCCCACCAGCCGGTCGGCACGATGTCGGGCGGTGAGCGGCAATGCCTCGCTATCGCCCGCGCGGTTCACTTCGGCGCGCGCGTGCTGATTCTCGACGAACCGACCGCGGCCTTGGGGGTCAAGCAGAGCTTCAATGTGCTGAGGCTGATCCATGCGGTGCGCGCGCAAGGCATCTCGGTGATCTTCATCACGCACAATGTGAATCATGCCTACCCGATCGGCGATTCGTTCACGCTGCTCAATCGTGGCCGATCCTACGGGACCTTCACGAAGGCCGCGATCAGCAAGCAGCAAGTGCTCGACATGATGGCGGGGGGCGCTGAGATGCAGCAACTCCTGAGCAGCCTCGACGGCGAGCCGGCTTGAGCGCGACAGGATCGGCAATGGAATCGCATGGATCAATCGCACCACGCTTCGCCTCCGGGCGGCCGCTCGACGTCGTGTGCCTGGGGCGCTTGGCGGTGGATCTCTATGCGCAGCAGGTCGGCGCGCGCCTCGAAGACGTCTCGAGT